>Ga0164243_10002737_pt1 | contig 28844 bp, 25 predicted proteins | sample OricompcompostOP_FD_108781 | JGI IMG/M metagenome (GOLD analysis project Ga0164243, IMG submission 108781) | Organic Plus compost microbial communities from Emeryville, California, USA - Original compost - Organic plus compost (OP) | ecosystem: Engineered > Solid waste > Mixed feedstock >... | reverse complement strand
GCCCGAGACCGATCACGAGCCGGATCCGGAACCTGAAAGCCGTTCTCGCCGGTGGGTGCTGCCGTCACATCTGAAGGTGGTGACGGCGATCGGCGTTGCGGCATGCGTCCTGCTGGCCTGGTATCTGCTGGCGCAGCGGCCGCAGGGCGGCGAGCCCATTGGGCCCGTCGGCTTCGCCGCATCGTCGGCCACCCCGACGACCGGATCGGAACTCGTCATCGACGTCGTCGGCAAGGTCAAGCGTCCGGGCATCGTGACGCTGCCCCGTGGATCGCGCGTCTATCAGGCCGTTGAGGCCGCCGGCGGGGTCAGCAATGCGAAGGTGGACACGTCGTCGCTCAACATGGCGAGACTGCTCGAGGACGGTGAGCAGATCGTCGTCGGAACATCTGCCGCTGATCAGGCAGGCGAGGGTGCGTCAGCCACCGGGAAGCTGAATCTGAACCAGGCGACCGTCGATCAGCTCGACACCCTGCCAGGCGTCGGTCCGGTGACCGCCCAGGCCATCGTCGCCTGGCGGGAGGAGCACGGTCGGTTCAGTTCGGTCGACGACCTGCTGGACGTCCGGGGCATCGGCGACGCGACCCTGGCCGATCTGCGCGATCTCGTCACGGTCTGACCGTGGACCTGCGGCTCATCCCAGCTGCCACGCTGGCGTGGGCCGGTGCTGCCTGGTGGAGCGAGACGGACTCGCGCTGGTCGATCGGCGGCGCGGTCGGCCTGATCGTTCTGGCTGCCGTGCTCAGGCGACGCCGGTGGGTCTCGCTGACGTTGTGCCTGGTTGCGGTCGTCGCCGTGTCCTGTGCCTGGCGGGTCGCCCGAGTCGAGGCGTCCCCCGTCACGCAAGCCGCGGACGAGCACCGCTCCGGGTCCTTCGATCTACGGGTCCGCCGCGATGCCGTCGTGTTCAGCCGGCACGGCCGTGAGCAGTCGGTCGTCGATGTCACGATCCGACGCGCGCAGATCGACGGAGCGTCGGTGGAAGTCGACGTCCCGGCGACGGCGTTCGTCGACGACGCCGCACCTGATCTGGTGGTCGGCCGGTCGTTCATGGCGGTCGGCCGGCTCGACCCATCGGACTCGCGTCAGGAGGCCGCCGTCATCGACGTGGTGCGCCGCGGCCAGGCGCGCAGCGGTGGCTGGCTGTGGGAGGGGGCCGACCGTGTGCGGGACGGCATCCGCACCGCGGTGCTGCCTCTGCCGGACGGTCCGAGAGCATTGCTGCCGGCCCTGATCGACGGTGACCGGACGGCTGTCACCGACGACATGGAGCAGGACTTCCAACGTACCGGCCTGACGCATCTGATGGCAGTCTCCGGGACGAATCTGACCATCGTGCTGGCGGTCGAGCTGGCATTCACCCGGACGGCAGGTGCGGGTAGACGGGTCACGTGGGCCGCCGCGACGTTCACGGTGATCGCCTTCATCGCGGTCGCCCGCCCGGATCCGAGTGTGTTGCGGGCCGCGGCGATGGGCATCGTCGGTCTGGCCGCCCTCGGCTACGGCGGTCGGGGCGGACTGCGTGCGCTGTCCGTCGCGGTCGTGTCATTGGTGTTTCTCGACCCCTGGCTGGCGCGATCCGCCGGATTCATTCTGTCCGTCTGCGCTACAGCGGGGATCCTGCTGCTCGGCCCGCAGTTCATCGACCGGCTGGCCGGCTGGATGCCGCGGTGGATGGCGATCGCGATCGCCGTGCCGTTCGCAGCGCAGGTGGCCTGCACGCCGGCCATCGCGGCCATTTCGGGAGAGGTGTCGCTCGTCGCGGTGGTCGCCAATCTGGTGGCGGGTCCTGTCGTGGCCCCGGCGACCGTGCTCGGACTGTTCGGTGGACTGATCGCGGTCGCATCGCCGGTGGCAGGACAGGTCGTCGCCTGGCCGGCGGGTGTCTGCGCCGCCTGGATCGTCGAGGTAGCGGAGCGGGGTGCGGGACTGGCGGGTGCCTCGATCGGCTGGTCGCTGCCATGGCAGGCCTTGCTCATCGCGGTCCCGGTCGTGACAGGACTGTGTTGGATCGCTTTCTCGCGGCCCGCTGTCGCGATCGGCCTCGCGGTGGGGCTGGTCATCGCGATGGTGCGTCCGCCGTCGCCCGGCTGGCCTCCCGACGGCTGGCTCATGGTCGCCTGCGACGTCGGACAGGGCGATGCGACGGTGCTCAACGTCGCCCGAGGGACCGCGATCGTGATCGACGCCGGACCCGATCCAACTCTGGTCGACCGGTGCCTCGACGGGCTGGGAGTGCACCGCGTGGCGCTGGCCGTCATGACCCACGCCCACGCCGATCACGTGGACGGCTGGAGCGGAGTGCGTCGCGGACGCCGGGTGGACGCCGTCGTGGGCGGGCCGACCAGCGGAGCGCTCCAGCAAGTGAGGGCAGGGGAGACCTTCAGCGTCGGCCGGGTCCACGGGCTCGTGGTGTGGCCGGCCGCCGACGCCCCTGTCCCGTCGGCCGACTCCTCAGGAGAGGGATCGGCCGTCAACGACGCCAGTGTCGTGATGCGGGTCGAGATGGACGGCGTCGTACTGCTGCTGACCGGCGACGTCGAGCCCGACGCCCAGGACCGGATCCTCCGATCCGGGCTCTCGGTCGACGCCGACGTCCTCAAGATGCCTCACCACGGCAGTGCACGACAGTCCGAGCGGTTCCTGGACGCTGTGGGCGCGCGGGTGGCCACGATCAGTGCCGGACAGGACAACGACTACGGCCACCCGGCCCCGGCAGCGTTGCGGATGCTGCGCGAGCGAGGCGTCGCAGCATGGCGGACCGATCTGGACGGCGATATCGCGATCGTGGCCCGTGACGGTCGCCTGAGTGTCGTGACGCGCCGCTGACCTGCACAGTTCTGTCCGAGGTTCTCACTAGCGTGAGAGGAGTGAAGATCCTGCACACCTCCGACTGGCATCTGGGCCGCACGCTGCACGGCGTCGACCTGCACGATGCCCAGCGGACATTCATCGACCATCTGGTCGATCTGGTGCAGGAGCACGATGTCGCGGCCGTCCTGATCAGCGGCGACGTGTACGACCGCGCCATTCCGGCGGTCCAGACGGTCGAGCTGTTCTCCGATGCGTTGCGGCGCCTCAGCGACCTCACCACGGTGGTCGTCACACCGGGCAATCACGACTCCGCGTCGCGGTTGGGGTTCGGCGCCCAGGTCATGCGGGACAGCGTGCGCATCCTGGCCGATCCGGCGCGTGTCGCCGAACCCGTCATGCTGGAACGCGATGGTCGGCAGGTCGCCGTCTACGGGATCCCGTACCTGGACCCGGACGCCGCCCGTCCGGTGCTCGAGGTCGACACGCGCAGCCACACCGCAGTCCTCACGGCCGCCATGAATCGCGTGCGGGCTGATCTGGCGCGGCGTCCGGACGCGCGGTCCGTCGTGATGGCACATGCGTTCGTCGTGGGGGCCGAGCCGTCGGACAGCGAACGCGATCTGAGCATCGGGGGAGTGCAGTCGGTCTCGTCCACCGTGTTCGACGGCGTCGACTACGTCGCCCTGGGCCATCTGCACGGACCGCAGGTGGTACCGGTGCCGGACAGTCCCACCCTCGCACGGTACAGCGGCTCTCCGTTGGCGTTCTCGTTCTCCGAACGTCACCATGCCAAGTCGGTCGCCTTGATCGATCTGTCCGCCGATCAGCCTCAGGTCGACCTGCTGCCGCTGCCCGTCCCACGTCCGCTGACCGAGCTGCGCGGCACGCTGGAACACCTGCTGTCGTCGGCCACGGACGGCGCCGTCGACCACTGGGTCAAGGCCGTTGTCACCGATCCGGCATTGCCACTGGATCTGCAGGCCACGTTGCGCGCCCGGTTCCCGCACGTCCTGCACATCGCGCACGAGCCCGTCGGACAGGCACCCGGAGCCGCTGCTCCCGTGGTCAGCGAGGCGATGTCGCCGGCCGCCGTCGCGGCCGACTTCGTCGAGTTCGTCACGCATCAGGCGCCCGATCAGGTCGAGCTCGATGTCATCGACGACGTCTGTTCCTGCGTGCGCGCTGCCGAGGCGGGCGCATGAAGCTGTACTCCCTGACGATGCGTGCCATCGGCCCGTTCGCCGGTCAGCACCACGTCGACTTCGAGGCGCTGGGCCGGTCCGGGCTGTTCCTGTTGGAAGGTCCCACCGGAGCGGGCAAGTCCACGGTCATCGACGCCGTCGTCTTCGCGTTGTACGGACAGTTGGCCGGGCACGGCGCCAGCAAACAGAGACTGCATTCACATCACTCGGAGCCGGGCGTCGAACCATTCGTCGACCTGGTCTTCGAGGTCGAGTCCGGCGTGTACCGGGTCAGACGCACGCCGTCGTTCGAGCGCCCCAAGAAGCGTGGCGAGGGCACCACCACCGTCAACGAGTCGGTCGTGCTGTGGCGGCTGACCGATGTCGACCGACCCGACGACGGTCACGTCATCTCGACCCGTGCTCAGGAGGCCGGCGACGAGATCATGCACCTGGTCGGTCTGCGGCGCGATCAGTTCCTGCAGACCGTCGTACTCCCACAGGGCGAGTTCGCGACCTTCCTGCGCGCACCGGGTGAGGACCGCAAGAAACTGCTCGAGACGATCTTTCGCACCGACGTCTATGAGCGCATCACGCGAGAACTGGTCGAGCGACGCAAGTCGGCTGCGGCCCGGACACAGCAGGCACGCCACGCCGTTGACGCGGCCACCGAGGTGTTCGTCCGGGTCGCCGATGTCACCCACGACGAGTACGACGTGCCGGCGGTCGTAGCCGACGCCACCAGCCACCAGGAGCATCACCAGGCACTTGTCGACACGTCACGCACCGTGCTGGCCGACGCCGACGCCGAGGTGCGCTCGGCCGAGGCGCTGGATGCGGCCATCCGCCGCCGGGCGGACCTGCTGCGCAGGCAACAGCGGCTCCAGGCCGACCGGGCCGAGGTGGACCACGCGGTCGAGCTGATGGGCCTGGCGCGCCGGGCGGCGTCGGTCGTGCCGTACGTGCATGCCGAGCGCACAGCGACCAGCGCACAACAGGCAGCGGAGCACGAACGCGATGTTGCAGCCGCGGCTGCACCGCAGGTCGAGGATCCGGAGCTCCGTGTCGACGAGCTGACGGGCCGGATCAGCGGTCTCACTGAGCTGGTGCGACTTGAGGAGACGCTTCCCGAGCGTGAACGGGCACGCCTGGACCTGGAGCAGCAGCGTCTCGAGCTCGACGCCCGCACGGTCGAGCTCGAGCGGCGCCGTGCCGCGCGTCCACTCCAGCGGGCTGATCTGGCCGAACGCCTGGATCACTGCACGCAACAACTAGCGGCTCGCGGCAGCTTGGAGGCTGCCGCTGAACAGGCCCACAGGAGGCTGACAGCGGCCCGCACCGTCGCTGATCTGACGGCCAAGGTCGACCAGGCACAGACGCTGGTCAAGTCTCTTGCAGGCGATGCCACCACGGCCACGCACGTGCGCAACGAGCTGCAGTTGGCCCGCATTCGCGGCATCGCCGGTGAACTGGCCGAACAGCTGGTCGTCGGCCAGGCGTGCGTCGTCTGCGGTTCGGACTCCCATCCCCATCCGGCGACGCGCAACGACGACCATCCTGCGGTGTCCGATATCGAGCACGCCGAGGAACGGGTACGTCGCACCACAGCGGCCCTCGTGGAGGCGCAGGCCGCGCTCGACGTCGACACTCAGCAGATCGAGTTCTGGCGCCAGCAGGCAGGTGGCATGTCGGTCGATCAGGCCATGGCCGAGAGCCAGGAGCGTGAAGCCGCGGTTGAGCGTCTCGATGTGGTGGCGGCACAGGAGCAACAGGCACGCGAGGCGATGGCATTGCTGGACACCGAGGCGGCCCGCGATGAGGAGGAACGATCCCAGTTGGCCGCGCGCGCCGCGTCCCTGACCGAACAGATCGCGGCGGCCGAATCGGCATTGGCCGACGACCGCACCCGGATCGCTGATGCGCTGGGCGACGACGCGGACAGCCTGACCGAGGTCATCGCGTCCCTGCGCGATCAGCGCGACGCGATCAGGAGGCTCATGGCGGCCGTCACGGCGCTGGAGGCTGCCGAAGCACGACTGGGCGAGACTCGTGAGGCCTTGGTCGCTGGGCTGACGGCGCACGAGTTCACCGACCCCGACGAGGTGCTCCGCGCGGCGCTGCCCACGGCCGAGGTCGAACGTCTGCAGCATCGCGTCGACGCGCACCGTTCTGAGGAGTCCCGGGTCGCCGAGGGCCTGGCCGCCGACGAGATCGCGGCACTCACCGGCGACGAGGCCGCCCCTGATCTGGACGATGTGCGTGACCGTCGCGCCGCGGCAGCCGATGCCCACGAGGCCGCCGTGGGACTGCTCAATGTGGCGCGCCGCCGGGTCGAGCAGATCAACGCTGCCGTCGAGTCGCTGCACGCTGCCGAAGCAGCGCTGGACCGAGCCGACGCCGACGCTCGCGCCGTCACGCGCCTGGCAGATCTGGCCGACGGCACGTCGCCACAGAACCTCAAGAAACTGACATTGGGCACCTATGTGCTGTTGCGCCGGTTCGCCGACGTGGTCGACGCTGCCAACCGCCGGCTGGGACCGATGTCGGACGGCCGCTATCACCTCAAGGTCAGCGACCAACGTGAGCGGACGTCTAGCGGCCGGCGCACGGGTCTGGCGTTGGCGGTACTCGATGCCGAGACCGGCCGGGAGCGCGAGCCGCGCACGTTGTCCGGTGGTGAGACGTTCTATGTGTCGCTGTGTCTTGCGTTGGGCCTGGCCGATGTCGTCACGGCCGAGTCCGGCGGAGTGCAGCTGGGCACCCTGTTCGTCGACGAAGGGTTCGGCGCCCTCGATCCGCAGACCTTGGACGGCGTCATGGACCAGCTCAGCGGCCTGGCGCGCGGCGGTCGCACGGTTGGTCTGGTCAGCCATGTCGAGGACCTCAAGCAGCGTGTCGCCGACCGCATCGCGGTCACCCGGCTGCCGGACGGCTCGTCCACGCTCGTCGTTCTCGCCGGGTAGGGTTTCGACGTGTCGACTCCCTTCGGTCAGGTGCTGCTGATCACCGGTAACGCCGAGTTCGAGGCAGAACGCACCCGCAAACGGGCAGTCGCCGCCGTGGTCGAGGCGCAGCCGGAATGCCAGCTCACCGAGTCCACGGCCGCCGGCCTGCAGGCCGGCGAGTTGATGGGCCTGACCAGCGCCTCGTTGTTCAGCGACGCTACGGCGGTTCTGCTGACCGAGTTGCAGGACATGCCCGATCACGCCCAGACCGAGTTGCTGTCCTATGCCGAGGCCACCTCGCCGGATGTTGCGGTGGTCCTGGTGCATTCGGGCGGCAACAAGGGCAAGGGGCTGCTGGACAAGCTGCGCAAGCTTTCGGCGGTCACCGAGGTCAAGGTCGAGCAGCCCAAGTACGAGCGAGGCCATGCCGAATGGGTGCAACGCGAGGTCCGATCGCACGGCTCGACCATCGACGCCGAAGCCGCGATGGTGCTGGTCCAGTCCGTCGGTCAGGACCTACGTGCGTTGGCCGGAGCCGTGTCCCAACTGGTCGTGGCGACCGAGAGCCGGGACATCGACGTCGATCTGGTCAAGCAGTATTTCGGGGGCCGGGCCGAGGTGCGTGGCTTCGAGATCGCCGACGCGGTGCTCGCCGGACGACTGCACGTCGCCATGGAGTCCAATCGCTGGGCCGAGGCCGCACGCACCGCACCGCTGGTCATCATCGCCGCGATCGCATCAGGACTGCGGACCCTGGCCAAGCTGGAGTCGGCACCTGCGGGTCTACGCGATGCTGAGATCGCCTCGTTGATCGGCGCGCCTCCGTTCAAGCTGCGAGCACTGCGCCAGCAACTCACCGGCTGGGACGCGGCCGGACTGTCGCGAGCCATCGATGCCGTCGCCGAGGCAGACCGCGATCTGAAGACCGGCGACGCCGACGGCCCCTACGCCGTCGAACGCATGCTGCTCAAGGTCGCCTCCAGCCGCATCCGCTGAGCGACCTTCCGGCTGGCGACGATGAATACGAAAACGCCCCGACCAACATGGTCGGGGCGCTACGTGGAGTTCAGGTCAGAGCGAGGCGGCCTTCTTGGCGATGGACGACTTGCGGTTGGCGGCCTGATTCTTGTGGATGACACCCTTCGAGGCGGCCTTGTCCAACTTCTTGGTGGCTTCGGCGGCGAGGGTCTTGGCCTCGTCGGTGTTGCCGGCGTCGGCAGCCTCGGTGAAGCGACGCACAGCCGTCTTCAGCGCGGAGCGGACAGCCTTGTTGCGCTCACGAGCGGCCTCGTTCTGCTTGTTGCGCTTGACCTGCGACTTGATGTTCGCCACGGAACGTCCTGTTTCTCTCGAACTACGGGTGAAAAGATCTGCAAAGATGTGGGCGCGCGCGAAGGCGCGCGACCATGAACTCTATCAGCGACGGCCGGTGCCGCCCAAATCGGATCGACTCCTAGACTTCACCCCATGGAACAGGTCTACGACGTCCTCACGTATGTCCACATCGCAGCGTGGATCGTTGTCCTCCTCGGCTACGTCAAGGACGCCCGGAGCCCGCAGATCAACGGGCTCATGACGCACGGGCTCGAGGCCGCTTTCCTTCTGGGCATCGTGCTGGTCGGCATCGCCTCGGCCAGCGATGACGTCGCGGACCCGAACCACGCCAAGATCGCGGTCAAGTTGCTGGTCGCGCTCGCCGCCATCGGCGTGGCGCACTCGACCCGCAAGCGCCCGGCACCCAATCAGTTCGCCAATATCGTGCTCGGCCTGGTGTTCGTGAACATTCTCATCGCGTACGTATGGCGGTGAGTGTGACTCAAGCGCCCCGACCGGGTTCGACCGACCCGGCCATCATCCGCAACTTCTGCATCATTGCGCACATCGACCACGGCAAGTCGACGCTTGCGGACCGCATGCTGCAGCTGACCGGTGTCGTCGACGAACGCGCGGCCCGTGCGCAGTACCTCGACCGCATGGACATCGAGCGCGAGCGCGGCATCACGATCAAGAGCCAGGCTGTGCGCATGCCGTTCACCAAGTCCTCCGGCGACGACACCGGGGCGACGTTCGTGCTCAACATGATCGACACTCCAGGCCACGTCGACTTCACGTACGAGGTCAGCCGCAGCTTGGAAGCGTGCGAGGGTGCGATCCTGCTGGTCGACGCCGCACAGGGCATCGAGGCGCAGACCCTGGCCAATCTGTACCTGGCGATCGACGCCGACCTGACGATCATCCCGGTCCTGAACAAGATCGACCTTCCCGGGGCGCAGCCGGAGAAGTACGCCGAAGAGATCGCCGGCATCATCGGGGGCGATGCCGCCGACGTGCTCAGGGTGTCGGCCAAGACCGGCGAGGGCGTGGAGGCGCTGCTCAACGCGATCGTCGAGCAGGTGCCGCCGCCGCAGGGCGATGCGAGCGCCCCGGCCCGGGCTCTGATCTTCGACTCCGTCTACGACACCTATCGGGGCGTCGTGACCTACGTCCGCGTCGTCGACGGATCGCTGGGGCATCGCTCCAAGATCAAGATGATGAGCACCAACGCGGTGCACGAGATGCTCGAAGTGGGTGTCATCTCGCCCGAGCCGGTCAAGGCAGACAGCATCGGCGTCGGCGAGGTCGGCTACCTGATCACGGGCGTCAAGGAAGTGCGCCAGTCGCGGGTCGGCGACACCGTCACGTCGGCGTCCAAGCCTGCCGCCGAACCGCTGGGCGGCTACAAGAACCCCAATCCGATGGTGTTCAGCGGCCTGTATCCGATCGACGGTGACGACTTCGCCACGCTGCGTGAGGCGCTGGAGAAACTGCAGCTCAACGACGCGGCGCTGGTGTACGAGCCGGAATCCTCGGGCGCGCTGGGCTTCGGCTTCCGCATCGGCTTCCTGGGCCTGCTGCACCTGGAGATCGTGCGTGAGCGGCTCGAGCGCGAGTTCAATCTCGACCTGATCTCCACGGCCCCCAACGTGGTCTATCGGGTGGAGATGGAGGACGGCTCGGAGCACATCGTGACCAATCCGAGTGAGTATCCGACCGGCGGAAAGATCGCCAAGACGTACGAGCCGGTCGTCCGCGCCACGGTGCTCAGCCCCGCGGAGTACATCGGCGCGATCATGGAGCTCTGCCAGTCGCGTCGCGGCCAGCTGCTCGGCATGGACTATCTGTCCGACGACCGGGTCGAGATCCGTTACACGCTGCCCATGGGCGAGATCATGTTCGACTTCTTCGACGCGCTGAAGTCCCGCACCAAGGGCTACGCGTCGCTGGACTACGAGCTCAGCGGCGAGCAGGCCGCCGATCTGGTCAAGGTCGACATCATGCTGCAGGGCGAGGTCGTCGACGCGTTCAGCGCCATCGTGCACCGCGACAGCGCCTACGCCTACGGGGTCGCGCTGGCCGGCAAGCTCAAGGAGCTCATCCCGCGCCAGCAGTTCGAGGTGCCGATCCAGGCGGCCATCGGTGCGCGCATCATCGCCCGCGAGAACATTCGCGCGATGCGCAAGGACGTGCTCGCCAAGTGCTATGGCGGCGACATCAGCCGTAAGCGCAAACTGCTGGAGAAGCAGAAGGAGGGCAAGAAGCGCATGAAGATGGTCGGCCGTGTCGAGGTGCCTCAAGAAGCCTTCATCGCCGCCCTCTCGACGGGAGATTCGGGTCCGTCCAAGTCCTGACGGTCTGCAGGTCTGCTCCGAGGTGCGCTCGGCTGAGCCCGTGACCTGGGTGGATGCCGCGTGCAACGACCCCACGGAGTGACCGACGAGTAGGTTAGGGTGACCAGCACCACACCCCCGTTCGCCCATCTGACCTGCGAGGAAGCCCTATGCCCGTCGCCCAGGCCACTGCTGAAGAACTGGCAGTCATCGAGAACCGTCCGCAGACGCTGAACGGCGTCTTCTTCGATCGCGCCAAGAACGCGGCGAACCGCGAAGCGTTCAGCTATCCCGATGAGAACGAGAACTGGCAGAAACTGACGTGGGGCCAGTCGGCTGAGAAGGTGACCAAACTGGCCGCGGGGCTGGTAGCACTGGGCATCGAGTCCGAGCAGAGGGTCGCCATCGCATCGGGCACACGCATCGAGTGGATCCTGGCCGATCTGGCCATCCTGGCCGCCGGTGCTGCCACCACGACCGTGTACCCGACCACGATCGCTGACGACGTCGCCTACATCCTGGCCGACTCCGAGAGTCGCATCGTGTTCGCCGAGGACGACGAGCAGGTCGCCAAGTTGCGTGAGAAGCGCAGTGAACTGCCTGCGGTGTCCAAGGTCGTGACGTTCGACGGCGGGGGGGACGGCGATTGGGTGATCTCGTTCGCGGACCTGGAGAAGTTGGGCGAGGAGTATCTGGCCGACCATCCCGAGATCATCACCGAGCGTGTCGCTGCCACGACGGGCGATTCGCTGGCGACCCTGATCTACACGTCCGGCACGACGGGCCGCCCCAAGGGAGTGCGCCTGAAGCACAACTCGTGGACCTATGAGGGCGCGGTCATCGTGGCGGGCAAGACGTTGTCCGAGGATGATCTGCAGTTCCTGTGGCTGCCCATGGCCCACTCGTTCGGCAAGGTGCTGCTCGCCGCCCAGTTGCTGATCGGCTTCCCCACGGCGATCGACGGCCGGGTGCCCAAGATCGTCGACAACCTGGCGGTCGTGAAGCCCACGTTCATGGGTGCCGCGCCGCGCATCTTCGAGAAGGCGTACGGACGCATCATCTCGATGACCGAGGCCGAGGGAGGGCCTAAGCTCAAGATCTTCCGCTGGGCCGAGAAGGTCGGGCTGCAGCACTCGCGCCTCGAGCGAGCCGGCAAGTCCATTCCGTTGCCGCTCAAGGTGCAGTTCGCGATCGCCGACAAGCTGGTGTTCAGCAAGGTCCGCGAACGCTTCGGCGGCCGCGTCCGGTTCTTCATCTCCGGCGCGGCGGCCCTGTCGCAGGACATCGCCGAGTGGTTCCACGCTGCCGGCGTCCTGATCCTGGAGGGCTATGGCCTGACCGAGACATCGGCCGGTGCGTTCGTCAACCGTCCCGATGCGTTCAAGATCGGTTCGGTCGGCCTGCCGTTCCCCGGGTCCGAGGTCAAGATCGCCGAGGATGGCGAGGTCCTGGTCAAGGGGCCGCACGTCATGGAGGGTTATCACAACCTGGAGACCGAGAGCGCGTCCACCAAGGACGCCGACGGCTGGCTGCACACCGGTGACGAGGGCAGGCTGGACGAGGACGGCTATCTGTTCATCACCGGGCGCAAGAAGGAGCTGTTCAAGACCTCGGGCGGCAAGTACGTCGCACCGCCGCACATCGAGGGCGTGTTCAAGGGCATCAGTCCGTTGTGCAGCCAGATCGTGGTGCACGGCAACGAGCGCAACTTCTGCAGCGCGCTGATCACGATCGATCCGGACGCCGCCACCGAGTTCGCCGCGCAGAACGGGCTTGAGGGCAAGTCGTACGCCGAGATCGTGTCGTCGCCGCAGATGCACGCGACGATCCAGGCCCAGATCGATGAACTGAACTCCAAGATCAATCGCTGGGAGAGCATCAAGAAGTTCGCGATCCTCGACCACGACCTGACTCCTGAGAGCGGCGAGCTGACGCCGAGCATGAAGGTCAAGCGCGCGGTCGTCGAGGCGAACAACAAGGCATTGCTGGACTCCTTCTACGCTTGAGGGCGTGCCTGCCCTCGGCGTCTACGTCCACGTACCGTTCTGCTCGGTGCGGTGTGGGTACTGCGACTTCAACACCTACACGGCCGACGAGCTGGGCGAGGGTGCCACGCGGGCCTCGTACGCGAGCACGGCGATCGCCGAGATCGACCGGCTGGCCCCTGCCGTAGCGGGCCGTCCGGTCGAGACGGTGTTCTTCGGTGGCGGCACGCCCACCCAGCTGCCCGCGGACGACCTGGTGCGGCTGCTGCGAGCCGTCGACGAGCGGATCGGCTTGGTTGTCGATGCCGAGGTGACGACGGAGGCCAATCCGGACTCGGTCGATCCGTCGGTGCTGGCGACCCTCCGCGAAGGTGGGTTCACTCGCATCTCGTTCGGTGTTCAGTCCGCGGTTCCACACGTACTGGCGACGCTGGAACGCACGCACGACCCGGCCAATGTCGAACGGGCTGTCCGGTGGGCGCGCGAGGCCGGATTCGAGCAGATCAGTGTCGACCTGATCTACGGCACGCCAGGGGAGTCGGTCGCGGACTGGCGCACCTCGGTGGAGCACGCGCTGTCCTTGGAACCGAACCACGTGAGCGCCTATGCCCTGATCGTGGAACAGGGCACCGCGTTCGCCCGCAAGGTGGCCCGTGGCGAGGTCATGATGCCCGACGATGACGAGACCGCCGACAAGTACCTCCTGGCCGATGACCTGCTCACGGCCGCTGGCCTCAGCTGGTACGAGCTGTCCAACTGGGCCGTCGACGACGCCGCGCGCTGCCGCCACAACGAGCTGTACTGGACCGGCGGGGAGTGGCTGGGCATCGGCCCGGGCGCGCACTCCTATCTGGATCGACGCCGCTGGTGGAACGTCAAGCATCCGGCCGCGTACGCGCAGCGGCTCGCGACAGGACAGTCGCCCGAGGCCGATGACGAGACGATCGACGACGACACGGCACATGTCGAACGGGTCATGCTCCAGACCCGCCTGCGCAGCGGACTGGACCTGACCGGCATCGATCAGCCGCGGGTCGAAGCGACGGTCGCCCGAGGCCTCGCAACCGTCGAGGACCACCGCCTCGTCCTGACCCGCGAAGGCCGCCTCCTCGCCGACGCCGTGATCAGGGAGCTGTTGTGACGAAGTCGATGAGTTCTTCGACGCGGCCCAGGAGGGACGGTTCGAGGTCGGCGTAGGTGCGGACCTGTTTGAGGATGTGATGCCAGGCGTGGGCGATGTCGGCCTGGGATTCGTGCGGCCAGCCGAACGACTCACAGATGCCGTGCTTCCAGTCCGTGCCACGCGGGATCACGGGCCAGGCGTCGACGCCGAGGCGTTCGGGCTTGACCGACTGCCACACGTCGATGAACGGATGGCCCACCACGAGCACGTGCGGCCGGCCGGACAACTGTTCGGCCAGGCGCGACTCCTTGGACCCGGGCACCAGGTGATCGACCAGGATCCCGAGGCGCCGGTCCGCCGTGGGGCCGAACTCGTCGACCGCGGCCACCAGATCGTCGACGCCACCGAGGAACTCGACCGCGACGCCCTCCACGCGCAGGTCGTCGCCCCACACTTTCTCGACCAGCTCGGCGTCGTGGCGGCCCTCGACCCAGATGCGGCTCGGTAGGGCAACCTTGGCCTTCGCGCCGTGAACCTTGGTCGAACCCGACGCGGTCCGGGTGGGCTTGGCCGGGCCCTTCGGCGGGTTCACCAGGGCGACCGGCTTGCCCTCCAGCAGGAACCCGGGGCCGAGCGGAAACGCCCGTTGCTTGAGGTGGCGGTCCTCCAGCAGCACGATGCCGTTCTCGACGCGGACGATCTCACCGCAGAATCCGGTGACGGCCTCCTCGACGACCAGTCCGGTCGTCGCGGGCTGATCGACTGTGCGTCCGCGTTTGGGCTTGCGCCAGTCGCCGGACAGCACATCTGATCCGTATCGGTCAGCCATGCAGCGCTCCGAGCAATCGCTGATGGAACGCCTCGATCGTGTCCCGGTCGACCGTGCCGGCCGAGGTGACGACCGTGGTGTCGGCGGTCAGCAGGCCGAGCACGAGGTCGATCGTGACGGGCCAGTCGGGCGTGACGGTGGGGACGTCTTCGGTGTACAGGTCGCCGATCGCGACCGTGTTTCTGGTCGTATCGACCACGATCAACTCGCCGCCTTCGGGACCGGAACCGAGGTGCACGACCTCGACGTACCGATCGCCCAGGTCACCGGCCCACACCGATTCCAGATCGCCACCCAAGGACGTGTGCACCAGGCGTGTTCCGTCGCTGACGATCACCTCGCGTGGTCGATACGTCAGCGTGCGGTCGTGCCCCGAGATCTCCAACTCCACTTCGATAGACTGGCACTTGGTCATGGTGAGTGCCAGCAGACCCGCCGAGACGAGAGGGGACGACATGTCGGACGATCGCCGGCTCGACGTACTCCGTGCGATCGTCGAGGACTATGTCGCGACGCAGGAACCGGTCGGTTCCAAGTCACTGCTCGAACGTCACCAGCTGGGCGTCTCGCCGGCCACCGTGCGCAACGACATGGCGGCTCTGGAGGACGAGGGCTACATCACGGCACCGCATACGAGTGCTGGGCGGATCCCCACCGACAAGGGCTATCGCCTGTTCGTCGACCGGCTGTCGACGGTCAAACCCCTGTCGAGCGCTGAACGGCGGGCCATCGAACGGTTCCTGACCGGTGCCGTCGACGTCGACGACGTCGTCCAGCGCAGCGTCAAGGTGCTGGCCCAGCTGACGCAACAGGTCGCGGTCGTGCAATATCCGTCCTTGACGCGATCGACCGTGCGGCACATCGAGGTCGTGCCGATGGGCGGTGGCCGTCTGCTCCTGGTCGTCATCTCCAGCAGCGGCCGGGTGGAGCAGCGCATCGTCGAACTGTCCGAGGAGCTCGACGAGCAGTTGGTCGCCGACCTGCGTGGGCGCGTCGTCTCGGCGACTGTCGGTCTGCGCCTTCCCGATGCCACGCTGGCGCTGTCAGACCTGATCGAGACGTTCTCGGCGAATGACCGTCCGGTCATCAGCACGATCGTGGCGACCTTGTCGCAGATCTTCTCCAATGAGCGCTCCGATGAGCGGGTCGTGGTGGGCGGAACGTCGAATCTCGCCCGTTTCGGCGCCGACTTCGACTCCGCGATCCGACCGGTCCTGGAGGCGCTGGAGGAACAGGTCGTCCTGCTCAAACTGCTGGGCGAGGCGACCTCCGGTGTCTCGGTCCGCATCGGCCACGAGACCGGGATGGAATCCTTGTCCGCAGCGACGGTCGTGGCGAGCGGGTACGGCCCGTCCGAGCATGCCCTCGCGAACCTCGGCACGGTGGGGCCGACCCGTATCGACTATCCCTCGACCATCGCAGCGGTTGCCGCCGTGTCCCGCTACGTCGGCCGCACCCTCAACGACAACTGGAGCCTCGACCACTGATGGCTGACTACTACGACGTCCTCGGAGTCTCGCGCGATGCGAGTCCCGACGAGATCAAGAAGGCGTTCCGGCGCAAGGCCCGAGAACTGCATCCTGACGTCAACGACGCCCCCGATGCGACTGAACGCTTCCGCGAGGTCACGGTCGCCTACGAGGTGCTGTCCGATCCGCAGAAGCGTGCCACGTTCGATCGCGGCGGTGATCCGTTGCGCGGTGCTCAGGGCGCGGGCCAGGGCTTCAGCTTCGACGACATCATGGACGCGTTCTTCGGCGGCAACGCCGGAGGCGGGTTCGGCGGCGGTGGACGAGGCCCACGTCCGCGGACACAGCGCGGGCAGGATGCGCTGCTCCGTCTGAACGTCACGCTGGCCGAGGCGGTCTTCGGCATCGAGCAGGAGATCAAGGTCGACACCGCGATCGTGTGCTCCACGTGCCAGGGCAGTGGCGCCGCCGAAGGCGTCGAGCCGGTCCAGTGCCGCACGTGTCATGGCCGCGGCGACGTGCAGCAGGTGCAGAGGTCGCTGCTGGGCGACATCCGGACCGTACGACCGTGCCCGGCGTGCGAGGGCTACGGCACCACGATCCCCGAACCATGCACCGAATGCGCAGGTGAGGGCCGGGTGCGTTCGCGCCGGTCCATCAACGTCAAGATCCCGGCCGGCGTCGACCAGGGCACCCGCATCCAGCTCAGCGGCGAGGGCGAGGTCGGACCCGGCGGCGGACCTGCCGGGGATCTGTACCTGGAGATCAACGTCGCCAAGCATGCGGTGTTCAGCCGCAAGGGCGATGAACTGCATTGCCAGGTGACGGTGCCGATGACGGCTGCTGCGCTCGGTGCCCACCTGGATCTGCCCACGCTCGACGAGTCGACGGTGTCCATTGAGGTCGCTCCGGGCACCCAGTCAGGCGAGGTCCTGACCGTCAAGGGGCAGGGTGTCCCACGGCTGCGCGGTAGCGGGCGTGGCGATCTGCGCGTCCAGGTCGCGGTCGAGACTCCCAGCCGCGTCGACGCCGAGCAGGCCGAACTGCTCGAGCAACTGGCGAAGCTGCGTGGGGAGGAGCATCCTCAGGCCGTGTTGGACGCCCAGCACAAGTCGTTCTTCGGCAAGGTCAAGGACGCCTTCCGCTAGACCCCCATGCGGTAGACATGGGTCATGAGCGATCCCGACTGCCTGTTCTGCAAGATCGTCGCGGGTGAGATTCCTGCCGACAAGGTGGGGGAGACCGAGCACACGGTCGCGTTCCGGGACATCAACCCGCAGGCGCCCACGCACGTGCTGGTGATCCCCAAAGTGCATCAACCCGATATCGGCAGCCTCGCCGCCGCCGATCCCGACGCGGCCATCGCCCTGCTGAACGAGGCGCGCCGGATCGCCGACGTCGAGGGCACCGGCTCCTACCGCCTGGTGTTCAACACCGGCGCTGATGCGTTCCAGAGCGTGTTCCACTGCCACGGCCACGTCCTGTCCGGACGATCCCTCACCTGGCCTCCCGGCTGACCTTCCCCGTACCATGGAAGGCACATGACTGACGACACCTCCACCGACCAGGCGCCCGCGCCCGCGCACTCATTCACCATCCCGTCCAGCGTCTCGGCGGTCTCTCTGCTGGGACCGTCCGATGAGTTCCTCCGCATCATCGAGGGGGCCTTCGACGCGCGCATTCATGTGCGCGGCAATGCGGTGACGGTCACGGGCGAACCGTCCGAAGCGGCGCTGATCGAGCGGCTGCTCGACGAACTGGTCACGATCGTGCGCACGGGCCAGCACCTGACCACTGAGACGGTCGAACGCAGCATCGCGATGTTGCGTGCCGAGACCGAGGAGAAGCCTGCCGAGGTCCTGAGCCTGGACATCCTGTCCAGCCGGGGTCGCACGATCCGGCCCAAGTCGCTGAACCAGAAGCGCTACGTCGATGCCATCGACAAGCACACGGTCGTGTTCGGTATCGGCCCGGCCGGCACGGGCAAGACCTATCTGGCCATGGCCAAGGCCGTGCAGGCGCTGCAGGCCAAGGACGTCAATCGCATCATCCTGACCCGTCCAGCGGTCGAGGCCGGCGAGAATCTGGGCTTCTTGCCCGGCACGCTCAGCGAGAAGATCGATCCCTATCTGCGGCCGCTGTACGACGCCCTGCACGACATGATCGACCCCGAGTCGATCCCGAAGCTGCTGACCTCGGGCGTCATCGAGGTCGCACCCCTGGCGTACATGCGCGGTCGCTCGCTCAATGACTCGTTCATCATCCTCGACGAGGCGCAGAACACCACTCCGGAGCAGATGAAGATGTTCCTGACGCGCCTGGGCTTCGGGTCCAAGATGGTGGTCACCGGCGACATCTCGCAGGTCGATCTGCCGTCGGGCACTCGCAGCGGCCTGCGGGTCGTGCGCGAGATCCTGACCGATGTGAAGGACATCGGATTCTCGATGCTGACCGCGCAGGATGTCGTACGGCATCGTCTGGTCGGCCGGATCGTCGAGGCCTATGACCGATACGAGGCTGCCGGTGAACGTCGACGTTCTCAATGAGTCCGGCGCCGAGGCCGATGTCGTCGCGCTGACGCAGCTGTGCCGTTTCACGATGAAGCGCATGCGCCTGCATCCGGCCACCGAGTTGACCTTGCGCCTGGTCGACGTCGAGACCATCACCCGGCTCAACGAGACGTGGATGGACAAGCAGGGCCCCACCGATGTGCTGTCGTTCCCCATGGACGAGCTGACGCCGGGCCGCGACGACCGTGAGGCGCCCGAGGGCTATCTGGGCGACATCGCCCTGTGTCCGCAGGCCGCCGAACAGCAGGCGCCCGCGGCGGGCCATTCGGCCCAGGACGAGATGGAGCTACTGACGGTCCACGGCATCCTGCACCTGCTCGGCTACGACCACGCCGAGCCCGACGAGCACAAGGAGATGTTCGGCATCCAGGGGCGGCTGCTGCTGGAATGGCAGCGCCTGGGGCTCGGCATCGATCCTGAGGCCGAGGGCACGGTGCCCGGTCGTCCATGAGTGGCCAATCATGACTGGATGGTGGCTGGTCATCGCGGTCGGCCTGGCCGTCATGGCCGGGGTCTTCGCGAGTATCGATGCCGCGATCTCGACGTTCTCGCGCGCCCGCGCGGAGGAGCTGCGCGACGAGGGCAAGGTCGGTGCGGCCCGCCTGGTGCGCATGCTGGAGGATCCGGCGCCCTTCATCAACACGATGCTGCTCCTGCGGGTCGTGCTGGAGACGGCGGCCGTCGTGCTGGTCGCGCTGTACGTCGCGGACCACGTGAGGGCGGACTGGAAGCAGATCGTCGTGACGGTGGGCGTGATGGCGGTCGCCAGCTTCGTCCTGATCGGTGTCGGGCCCCGCACCCTGGGGCGTCAGCGCGCCGAGGGCATCGCGCTGGTCACGTCATGGCCGGTCGTCGTGCTGACCCGTCTGCTCGGTCCGGTCCCGCAGTTGCTGATCATGCTGGGCAATGCCTTGACACCGGGTCGCGGCTTTCGCGAGGGTCCGTTCGCATCCGAGGTCGAGGTGCGCGAGCTGGTGGACCTGGCGGCAGCCAGTTCGCTGATCGAGACCGACGAGTCCAAGATGATCCAGTCGGTGTTCGAGTTGGGCGACACCATCGTGCGCGAGGTCATGGTGCCCCGGCCGGATCTGGTGTTCATCGAGCAGGGCAAAACCTTGCGCCAGGCGATGTCACTGGCGTTGCGCAGTGGTTATTCGCGCATTCCGGTCGTCGACGACAGCTTGGACGACGTCCTCGGGATGGCCTATCTGAAGGACATCACCAAGCGGGTGTTCGACAACCATGTCGCCGAGACCACCGAGAAGGTCGAATCCATCGTGCGCCCGTGCCTGTTCGTCCCGGACACCAAGCACGCTGACGCGCTGTTGCGTGAGATGCAGGCCCAGCGCACGCACGTCGCGATCGTCGTCGACGAGTACGGCGGCACCTCCGGCATGGTGACGATCGAGGACATCCTGGAGGAGATCGTCGGCGAGATCACCGATGAGTACGACGACGAGCCCGAGGACGTCGAGGAGCTGTCCGACGGCACGTGGCGGGTCAGCGTCCGGTTCGACATCGACGACCTCGGAGAACTGACCGGTGTCGCGATCGACGACGAGGACGTCGACACGGTCGGCGGTCTGCTGGCCAAGCATCTGGGCAAGGTGCCGATCCCGGGATCGACGGTCGAGGTGGATGGGCTGGAGCTGACCGCTGAGGCGCCGTCCGGTCGCCGCAACCGGATCGGGCGCGTGCACATCGCGATGGCATCGGTAGCCTCTGAGCATGGATCAGTTGACGCCTGAGGACGCCAAGATCGTGACTCTGGCCCGTGCCTCACGCGCCCGGAACGGGACTGCTGAGGGTGCGGCGGTGCGCGATCTGGACGGGCGCACGTACGCCGCCACCAATGTCGATCTGCCGTCACTGACGATCGGCGCTCTCGACCTGGCCGTTGCGATGGCGGTGTCATCGGGCGCCAAGGGGCTGGAGGCGGCCGCTGTGATCGGCCAGCACACGATCGATGCCGTGCGCGATCTGGCCGGCGCCGACGTCCCCGTTCTGGTGGCCGATGAGGCGGGCACGGTCACCGAGGTGCTCAGGACATGACCGACTTCCGGTCCGGATTCGCCTGCTTCGTGGGGCGTCCCAACGTCGGCAAGTCCACGCTGACCAACGCATTGGTCGGCGACAAGGTCGCCATCACGTCCTCGCGACCGCAGACCACACGCCATGCGATCCGCGGACTCGTCCATCGGCCGGATGGGCAGCTGGTGCTGATCGACACGCCCGGCCTGCACAAGCCGCGCACCCTGCTGGGACAGCGGCTCAACGCCCTGGTGCGCGAGACGTGGGCCGAGGTCGACGTCATCGGGCTGTGCCTGCCCGCCGATGAGACGGTCGGACCAGGGGACCGGTTCCTGATGCGCGAACTGGCCGCGATCAAGCGCACACCCAAGGTCGCCGTCGTCACCAAGACCGATCTGGTCGGTCCCGAGAAGGTCGGGCAGCAACTGCTGGCCGTCCAGCAGGCGGGTGCCGACGCGGGCATCGAGTGGCAGGACATCGTGCCGGTCTCGGCGGTCGCGGACGATCAGGTCGACCTGCTGGCCGGACTGCTGCTGGCGCTGCTGCCTGAGGGCCCCGCCCTGTATCCGGACGGCCAGCTGACCGACGAACCCGAGGAGACCCTGATCGCCGAGATCGTGCGCGAGTCGGCGTTGGAGGGCCTCGGGGACGAACTGCCGCACTCGCTGGCCGTCGTCGTCGACGAGGTCGTCCCGCGCGAGGACCGGCCCGCCGACAAACCGCTGCTGGACGTGCGCGTCAACGTGTACGTCGAACGCGACAGCCAGAAAGGCATCGTGATCGGCAAGAAGGGCTCACGACTGCGGGAGATCGGCACGGCGTCGCGTTCCCAGATCGAGAGGCTGCTCGGCACCCCGGTGTTCCTGGACCTGCACGTCAAGGTGGCTAAGGACTGGCAGCGCGACCCTAAGCAGCTGCGCAAGCTGGGATTCTGATGAACCCGGTCGAGGCGCTGGACGAGATCGCGTTCTGGCTCGAGCGCGATCTGCAGCCCAGCCACCGGGTCGAAGCATTCCGTCGCGCGTCCGCCGTGATCGGTGATCTGGACTCGCTCGAGGCCGAGGTGGCCGATGGAACTCTCCGGGACCGCGCTGGGATCGGTGATCGCACCTTCGGTGTCATCGCGTCGGCGCTGTCGGGGGAGGTGCCGCAATACCTGGCCGATCTGCGCGAGGAGCACGATCATCCGCTCGCCGAGGGCGGCCGCGGACTCCGGGCCCAGCTCCGCGGTGATCTGCACAGTCACACCGACTGGTCCGATGGCGGATCGCCGCTGCCGGTCATGGCCCGCATCGCGCGAGAGCGTGGCCGCGAGTACCAGGTCATCACCGATCACTCACCGCGCCTGACAGTTGCCAACGGCCTGCCCGCCGAACGCCTGGCCGAGCAACTGGACCTGATCGCCGAGGTCGATGACACCTATGACGACTTCACGCTCCTGCCTGGCATCGAGGTCGACATCCTCGACGACGGTGCGCTGGATCAGACGCCGCAGATGCTCGATCGCCTCGACGTCGTGGTCGCCAGCGTGCACTCCAAGCTGCGGATGGACGCCGACAAGATGACGCGCCGCATGATCAAGGCGGTCATGAACCCGTACACCAATGTGTTGGGGCACTGCACCGGCCGCCTCGTGCAAGGGGCACGGGGTACCCGGCCGCAGTCGGAGTTCGATGCCGAGTTGGTCTTCGAAGCGTGCGCGCATCTGGGTGTCGCGGTCGAGATCAACTCACGTCCCGAACGCCAGGACCCACCCGACGATCTGCTGGCGCTGGCGCTTGACGCCGGCTGCCTGTTCGCGATCGACACCGACGCCCATGCTCCGGGTCAACTGGACTTCCTCGACTACGGCGCAGAACGCGCCGATAGGGCTGGAATCCCGGCCGATCGCATCGTCACGACCTGGCCCGTCGAACAACTCCTGGAGTGGTCGCACCGCCGACGTTGATCACGAGATGAGGGCCGCCAGGGTCGCGCCGAGCTCGCGCGCTTGATCGAGAGCCGCCTCGTCGACGTCGCCCATGATCTCCACCGTTTCGGCGGCCTGGGTCCACGGGAGCGCCTGCACGATGGACTGCACCGACCTGACGGCGCCGGTGGTGTCGTAGCGGCCGTGGACCAGTAGGCCGTAGGGCTTCTTGCCACCCGAGGACCCTTCCGACGATTCCGGCGCCGAGCCGTCATCGGACAGCGCCCCGCCGGCCTGCAGGAAGATCGAGTCGAAGAAGTGCTTGAGCGCGCCGCTCATATACCCGAAGTTCGCTGGTGTGAGAAGCACCAGGCCATCGGCCGCCAGCACCGCGTCTGCGTCAGGTTCCAAGGCCGCGAGCGATTGGACGTCGACACCTTCGATCGCGTCGTTGTTCGCCCCGTCCAGCACGGCGCCCAGGAGCGCCTCGACACTGGGCGTTGGCGTGTGGTGGACCACCAGCAGCCGGCTCATGTTCCCACGGTAGCCACTACTGAGCGGATGCGCGTTTGCCCGAATGTGCCTACCATCGATCATGGACTTCGCGGACGCCGCGCAGGCCCTGACGGCCAATATCGAGCGCGTGATCGACGGCAAGCCCGAAGCCGTGCGTACGGCACTCGTCGTGTTCCTGGCCGAGGGACACCTGCTGATTGAAGACGCACCGGGCGTAGGCAAGACCGTGCTGGCCAAAGCGCTGGGGCGTTCAGTCGGCTGTTCGGTGCGACGCATCCAGTTCACTCCCGATCTGTTGCCGGGCGACATCACGGGCGTCTCGGTCTTCGACCAGGCGACGCGTGAGTTCGAGTTCAAACCAGGCGCCGTCTTCGCCAACATCGTGATCGGCGACGAGATCAACCGCGCCTCGCCCAAGACGCAGTCGGCGCTGCTGGAGGCCATGGAGGAACGCCAGGTCACGGTCGATGGCACGACGTACGAACTGGGCACCCCGTTCACGGTGGTCGCAACGCAGAACCCGTACGAGATGGAGGGCACCTACGCATTGCCCGAGGCCCAACGCGACCGCTTCATGGCTCGTATCCGTATTGGCTATCCCGACACGGACGCCGAGCTGGCGATGCTGCGTGGCCGTGACTCCAGCAATCCCCTCGACACGCTGGAGCAGGTCGTCTCGATCGACACCGTACGCCAACTGATCGCGGCGGCCCGCGCCGTGCACGTCTCCGAACCTGTCGAGCAGTATGCGGTGGCGATCTGCCGGGCCACCCGCGAGCACGAGGATCTGCGGCTGGGCGCCAGTCCGCGAGCGACGCTGCAGTTGGTGCGCGCCGCCAAGGCCAGAGCGGCGATGGAGGCCCGAGATTTCGTGCTGCCCGACGACATCGACGCCCTGGCGCACGTCGTGCTGCCACACCGGTTGGTCACCAACGGCCGCACGGTCGATGCCGAGGATGTGGTCCGTCGGATCGTCAACCAGGTGCCGGTACCCACCGGCGATCCTCGCATCGGACAGCCCGGCTGACATGAGGCGGTTCCGCCTGACGCATCGCGGCATCGGCTTCGTCGTCGCGGGTGTCGCCTGCTTCCTGGCGGCCGCGGTCATGTCGGTACCGGCGCTGCTGTACGCCACCGGACTGCTGCTGGGCACCGTGATCGTGGCGGTGCTGTTCGTCGGCCTGGGCCCGGGACGCGTCACGGTGGAACGTGCGTTCAGTCCACAGGTCGTCGATCCTGGTCATGGCGTGCGGGCGCGCATGACGGTCACGAATCAGTCGGGCTTCCTCTGTCCGGAGGCGACCTGGGCCGATCAACTGCCCCGTGTCGTTGCTGGCCGTGCCTCCGGGGTGCTGCCGTCCCTAGGCCCGGCCGGCGGTCCGGATTCACGGATCGCCGCCACCTATGCCTTGACGTCCTCGACCCGGGGGCACCATGAGGTCGGGCCACTGCGACTCGAGGTCAGCGACCCCTTCGGCCTGGTGCGCCGACAGCGACTGTTCGGTGGTCGGCACCGGCTCACCGTGCTGCCGCATCGGTTCGTGCTGTCGCCCTTGCGATCGGTGGGCCTCGGTGACTCCGGCTCGACACGTCCGGCGCCCCAGCATGTCGGTGTGGGGGAGGAGGACGTCATCGCTCGTCCCTACCTGCCTGGTGACGCGATGAAGCGGTTGCACTGGAAGGCGACGGCCCATCGGGGCGAGCTGATGGTGCGCCAGGAGGAACATCACGTGAGTCCCCGGGCGACGGTGCTGCTGGACCTCGATGCCCTGACGCACGGCACCGCCCGGCATCGAGGGGAGTGGGAGCACTCGGCGACCCTGGAATGGAGCGTGTCGGCAGCCGCGTCGGCTGTGACGCACCTGGCGGCCATGGGCTATGTCGTCAATCTCGTCTCCCACGATCACACGGTCGATGTCATCGTCGGCGACGGCGCCGACACCTTGCGCGACGCGCTGATCGCCTTGGCCGGTTGCGAGGCCAGTGAGGGTTCGGCACAGCCGATACCGGCCGAGCGGTATGTCGTGATGGCGACGGGACGTCTGCTCGACGATCGTGCCGCCGATTGGATCGCTGCGATGCCTCCCGACACCCGGGTCCACGCGCTTGTCGCGGTTGCGACCCACGATCGTGTGCTGGATCGTCTCGCAGCGGCCGGATGGCGGGTGGCCACGTACGGACCCCGGTCGGACATTCCGGACGTCTGGGCCGGTCTGGACGAGAACGCCCATGCTGCGCGCTGAACCGGATGCCGCGACGCTGGCCGACCAGAAGCGCGGCTTGGCCAGGTCGTGGGTCGAGGTGGTCCTCGTCGCCGCGGCCCTGCTGCTGCTTCTGACGTCCTATCGGGACGTCGTCGCCGGGCGATCGTGGTTCATCACGGCCACCCTGGTCGTCGCCGTCGTGACCCTGGCCGTCGTGGTGCTGAAGCTGATCGGCCTGCGTCGTCTGACCACGCCGCTGGCGGTCCTGCTCGAACTCGTCGTGCTGGGGTGGGTGTTCGCACCCCAGACGCTGGTCGAGGTCGTCATTCCCACGCCGGACACCGCTCGTGAACTGGCGCGCTTCGTGGACCGCTCCGGCACGATCATCCTGAACGAGCAGGCGCCCGTCGCGGCCTCCGAGCCCATCGTGTTCACGATCGCGGCGGCATTCGGCGCTCTGGTCGTGTTGGCTGAGCTGCTGTTGCGCGCGCGGTGGGCCGTGGGACTGATCGGATTCCTGCTGCTGTGCGTGTACGTGACACCCGCGATGATCACCGGCTCGACGGCGTCGCCATGGCTGTTCGTGGCTGTCGCAGCCATCTGGCTGCTCCTGCTGCGGGAGCGCTCTGCCATCGGATCGCCGACCCGTCGTGCCCGACAGGTCCCGGCCGCGCTCATCGGCGTGTGTGGACTTGCGGCGGCAGTTGCGGCGCCGTCGGTCCTCCCCGACATCAGTGCGGTGGCGGCGCGGTGGGGTCACGCGCCGCCGCAGGTGTTCGGCCGTGGCATCAATCCGATGATCGAACTGGGCACGAATCTGCGCCGCAACACGCCGGTCCAGGTGCTCAGCTACACGACCGAACTCGACGACCCGCCCTATCTCAAGGTCGCGACGCTGACCGACTTCACCGGCAAGACCTGGCAACCCGATGACGACTACCGATTCGCCCGGTTCGAGGGCCGTCTGCAGGTCAACAACGGCATCAAGATCGAAGAGCGCGCGACCAAGATCTCGATCGACAACCTGCGCAGCAGCCTGCTGCCGGTGCCGTATCCGGCTACTCAGGTCGAGGATTTCGACGGGCGCATCCGCTGGGAGCGCACAGGGCAGACGGTCGAGTCGGTCGACGGCGATTCACGCAACAAGTCGTACACGGTCAGCAGTCTGCAGATCACGCCGACCGCCGATCAGCTGCGGGAGCTGCCCCACGAGGTTCCCTACGACATCCGACCGTTCACCGAGGTCAACGTGCCCGCCGGAAGCGTCGACGCCGCGTCGTCGATCCGGACGACGGCCCAAGAGATCACGGCAGGACTGACGACCGACTATGACAAGGTCAAGGCGTTGCAGGACTACCTGCGTTCCTCCGGCGGATTCCAGTACAGCGAGATCGCCCCGGTCCGCGATGACTACGACGGCACCGGTCTGGACGTGGTGGCAGAGTTCCTGGACAAGAAGTCCGGTTACTGCGTGCACTTCTCCTCGGCCATGGCCGTCATGGCGCGGACCTTGGGCATCCCGTCCCGCATCGCGGTCGGCTACACGCCGGGTGAGCGGGGCCGCTTCGAGGCGGAGAAGCCGGTCTACACCGTCATGTCGGACAATCTGCACGCCTGGACCGAGATCTGGTTCAACGGTGCGGGCTGGGTCCGATTCGACCCCACGACTGGTATCGGCGAGGCCACCTCGCTGGAGGAGTCGCAGGCACCGAACTCCTCCGACAGCAGTGAGGACAGCACGGACTCGACGACGACGTCACGTGACAACGGGGACGTCGAGGAGAACCTGGACTCGACATCGGCCGTGACCGGAGCTGAACAGGACGACCCGGTGGGCAGGTCCGCGATCGCGGTGAGTGTCGCCGCGCTGCTCGTACTGATGTTGCCCTGGACCGTGCGGGCACTCCGGCGCCGATGGCGATTGCGCGGTGCGGGTACTGCTGATCCACCGTGGCGTGAGGTCGAGGACACCGCTCGCGATCTGGGCATGGACGTGCCTCGCACCCAGACCGCACGCACGTTCGCGCAGCATCTGTCCGCACGCCCCGGTGTCGACGGCGAGGCGCTGACCAGACTGCGCGCTCTGGTGGAGCAGAGCCGCTACTCGCGTGCGGACGCCGACGCCTCGGCTGCGGCTGCTGACGGTGCGATCGTGGTGCACTCCCTGCTCGCGGGCGCCAGCCGCGCGGAACGATGGCGGGCCCGTCTGCTGCCGCGGTCCCTGACCGCTGCCGGGCGCTCAACCCAGAGCGTCTCGCCCGTGAGCGCTGAGCCAGCCTGACTCGTCGGGACCGAGCGGTACGATCTGCGTCGGATTCACGTCCTCGTGCACGACGTAGTAATGCTGTTTGATCTGGTCGAACTTGATCGTGTCACCGAACCCGGGCGTCTGGTACAGATCGCGGGCATATCCCCAGAGCGCCGGCATCTCGGTCAGCTTCTGACGGTTGCACTTGAAGTGGCCGTGGTAGACGGCGTCGAAGCGGGCCAGCGTGGTGAACAGGCGCACATCGGCCTCGGTGATGCCGTCACCGATCAGGTACCGCTGATGCGTGAGGCGTTCCTCCAGCCAGTCCATCACGGTCCACAGCCGCTCGTAGGCGGCGTCATAGGCCTCCTGCGTCCCGGCGAAGCCACAGCGGTAGACGCCGTTGTTGACCTCGGTGAACACCCGTTTCATGACCTGCTCCATCTCGTCGCGGTGTTCGGTGGGCCACAGGTCGGGAGCGTCCGCGCGATGGAACTCGCGCCACTCGGTGAAGAAATCATGCGTGATCCAGGGAAAGTCGTTCGTGACGACCTGGCCTGTGGACTCCTCGACGATCGCGGGGACCGTGATGCCTCGCGGGTAGTCCGGATAGCGGGCGAAGTAGGCCTGCTGCAGGCGTTCGTAGCCCAGGACCGGATCGACGCCGCCGGGATCGAGATCGAACGTCCACGAGCGCTTGTCGTGCACAGGTCCACAGACGCCCATCGAGATGACGTCCTCCAGCCCGAGCAGCTTGCGCACGATGATGGCCCGGTTCGCCCATGGACATGCCCACGCGACGATCAGCCGGTACCGACCGGGTTCGACGGGCCACCGCGGCACATCGTCAGGCAGCGTAGTGTCGTCGCGCACGATGCGGTCCGGGATGTAGTTCATGTCCCGGGTGAACTCCTCCTTGCCCGTGACGTAGGACCCTTTCGTGGAGTGTTCGTCGCTCATGCTGCTAGCCTACGAGTGTGCGGTACGGCAATCTGCTCCTTCGCTGCCGCGTCGAGGTCCACAACTAGGTCGGACCCCTCGGCGCGGAGTTCGTCATGTCACCGGCCACACGAACCCCCGAGCAAGGATCCGACCTCACATGAAGAACAACGCTGTTTCGCCTCAAGTCAGTTCAGGCATGCCCTTCGAGCGCTACCGTGCGTTCACACCCATCGATCTGCCCGACCGCACCTGGCCGTCCCAGGTCACGACGCAGGCGCCCCGGTGGCTGTCCACTGATCTGCGTGACGGCAACCAGGCCCTGATCGACCCGATGACGCCGGTGCGCAAGCGCCGGATGTTCGATCTGCTGGTCAAGATGGGCTACAAGGAGATCGAGGTCGGCTTCCCGTCGGCCAGCGAGACCGACTTCG
>Ga0164243_10002736_pt1 | contig 28849 bp, 27 predicted proteins | sample OricompcompostOP_FD_108781 | JGI IMG/M metagenome (GOLD analysis project Ga0164243, IMG submission 108781) | Organic Plus compost microbial communities from Emeryville, California, USA - Original compost - Organic plus compost (OP) | ecosystem: Engineered > Solid waste > Mixed feedstock >... | reverse complement strand
GTCGATCATCCGGTCGAACGACTCCTTCTGCGAGTTGGGGTAGCGGTCGGTGGTCGTGTAGCCGTCGACGATCCACAGCACCCGCCCGTCGACGACCGCCGGGTAGACGTCGGTGTCGAGGGTCAGCCAGGGAGCGACCTTCTCGACCCGGTCGGTGGGCGTGCGGTTGTAGAGCACGCGGCTGTTGTCGTTGACCCGGCCGGACAGCAGGAAGTTGGGCTCGCCGAACTTCACAGCGTACATGAACTGCCGGAACGTCCCGCCGATCGGCACGCCGCCCTTGCCGTCGTACGTCGTGGTGACGGTCGTGCTCTCCTCGCCCTCCTCGGCGCCGGTGGTCGGCAGGCTCAGCTCGACGTCGGGCGAGTCCTCCTTGGCCTTGCCCACGATGGAGTAGTCGGGACTCTTCTCGCCGAAGTAGATCCGCCGCTCGTACTCACCGAGCTCGCTCTGCCCGGACTCGATGCCCTCCGCCCAGACGATGCCGTTGCCGGTCTCGCCCGGCGGCACCCGGTTGGCGTAGGCCGCGATGACCCCGTCGCCGTGGGTGTAGACGGTGTGCAGGTTCGACCAGTTCTGGTCGGTCTTGTCGACCTGGTCCTGGTCGAGCTCGCGGACACCCAGCACGACGGGCGTCGCCTGGTCGTCGAGCTCGTACCGGTCCACGTCGAGGACGTTGGCCACCGAGTAGTAGGCGCGACCCTGCTGGAGCTCCTCGAAGGTCTGCCGCACCAGCTTGGGGTCGATCACCGGGACCGTCTTGGTCTGGTCGACCAGCTGCTGCTCGCCGAGCTCCCCCGCCGGGTCGGCACGGTACGGCGCGTACTCGATCGGGCTGAGGTTGTACGCCGTCCGGGTCGCGTCGATGTTGTCCGCGATGTACGGCGCCTCCTTGTCCGCCTCGGAGGGCTTGACCTGGAACTGCTGAACGATCGCCGGCCAGATCATCCCGAGCAGCACCGAGGAGACCGCGAGCAGCGCGAGCCCGACCACGGGCAGCTGCCAGGTGCGCCGCCACACGTTGAGGAAGAACAGCACCGCGCAGATCAGCGCGATGCCGAGCAGGATGTTCTTCGCCGGCAGCACCGCGTTGTCCGAGGTGTAGTTCATGCCGGTGAACAGCCGGTTGGACTCGTTGACCAGGTCGAACCGGTCCAGGTAGTAGTCCACCGCCTTCGCCAGCACGAACACGCCGAGCAGCACCGAGATCTGGACCTGGGCCGCGCCGGACAGCCGGTCGCGGCTGGCCTGCAGCCGGATGCCGCCGTACAGGTAGTGCACGACGACGGTGGCGATCAGTGCGACCACGGTGGTGGCCATCACGAAGTCGACGACGTAGTGCTGCCACGGCAGGTGGAAGACGTAGTAGCCGATGTCCTTGCCGAAGTGCGCGTCGTCGGTGCCGAACGACTGGGCGTTGCGCCACATCAGGTAGGTGCGCCACTGCCCCATGCCGGAGGCGCCGGCGAACAGCCCGATCACGACGGACACCGCGATCAGCAGCCAGGTGCGGATCGGGGTGACCGCGTCCCGGTAGCGGTCCAGCCCGGCCTGCTCCGGCGAGCTCGGCCGGAACAGCGGCCGGAACCGGTAGGCCAGGAACATGTTGACCCCGACCACGGCGCCCATCAGCAGCCCGAAGACGATGAACAGCAGGGCCTTGGTCCACAGCAGCGTGCTGAAGACCTGGCCGTAGCCGACCTCGTCGTACCAGAGCCGGTCGGTGTAGACCGAGGCGAACGTCGTGATGCCGAAGAAGAGCAGCACCAGCACGCCACCGGTGATCACCAGCGCTCGGGTCCGCCCTCGCGACGCAGGGCGCGCCTCCGGGCGCGGCTCCTCCTCGTCGAACAGCTCGCTCACGGTGTCCCTGTCTCCTGCTCGTCCTCGTGGTCGTCCTCAAGAGTGGCACCCAGCAGGGCGAGAAGCCCGGGCACCAGGTCGATCCCGCCCATCACGGACTGGTCCTCGTCGTGGCCGCGCAGCCGGAGGGCACAGTACGTCGCGCCGTGCCGCGTCGCGCCCGCGACGATCCGCACCTCCTGGCGGTCGGGGTGCTCGGCGGCGTACCGGCGGGCCTCCTCGGGGTCCTCGGGAAGCGTCGCGTCGGCCGACGGGGGCAGCACCAGCCGCTCCACCACCGCGGCGCAGCCGGCCACCTCGCCGGGCCAGGAGATCGACTCCAGCACCTGCTCCAGCGGAACGGCCGGGTCGAGGTGCTCCTGCTCGATCGCGGTGAGCGAGCCGCGCTGCACGTCGTCGTCGAGGCCCATCGACGCCGCGAGCTCGGGCTCGCGGCTGACCAGGCGGGCGGTGTCGACCAGCGCGTAGAGCCGGGCCGGCTGGTCCCACCCGCTCTCGGCGAGGTGGGACTCGATCTCCAGGACCGCGGCCGCCAGGGCCGGGTCGCCTTCCAGGTCGCGGGTCGGATCCATCAGGAGTCCTCCACGTCCGCGCAGCTGGGCAGGTCGGCGTCGGGGTCCTCGACCCACTCCTCGAGCGCCAGCCGGGCCTCGTGCATCGTGTCGGCGCGCACCAGACGCATGTCGCCGTTGTCGACCTCGAGCGCGTCCTCGCAGTTGTCGGGCGGCACCAGGAACAGCTCCGCCCCGTCGTCGCGGGCGCCGACCACCTTCTGCTGGATGCCGCCGATCGGGCCGACGGTGCCGTCCGGACGGATCTCGCCGGTGCCGGCGATCACCTTCCCGTCGGTCATCGAGCCGGGGGTGAGCGTGTCGTAGATGGCGAGGGAGAACATCAGTCCGGCGCTGGGCCCGCCGATGGCCGGGTCGATGTCCACGTGCACCTGGAACGGGAAGCGGAAGCCGGTGCCCAGCCACACGCCGATCTCGGGGCCCTCGTCCCCCGCCTTCGGCGTGACCGTCACCTCGGTGCGCTTGCCGCCGCGCAGCACCACCATGTCGAGGGGCCGGCCCGGCTCGCTCGCGCGGATCGCGTCGACCACCTCCTGGCCGGTGCGCACCTTCTGACCCCCGATCTCGAGGAACAGGTCGCGGACCTGGAGCCTCCCCTCGGCCGGCTCGTCGGGGAGCACCCGGGAGACGCCGGGCAGCTCCGGCACCTTGTACCCCAGCTCGCGCTGGGCGACCGCGATCGCCGCGTCCTGCGAGGTCGCCATCTGGATCTCGCCCCGGATCCGGTTCTCCTCGTCGCTCTTCACGTCGCCGTGGACCGCCTCGTACGGGTAGACCGCCTCGTCCGGGTCGACCCACGCGCCCATCAGGTCGAAGAGGGTCTTGTCGGTCTGCGGCGCGGTCACCAGCACCGTCGTCATCCGCAGCTCGCCGTCGTCGCGGTAGGTCTTGTGCCCCTGGACCTGGATGATCTCCGCACCGTTCGCGTCCTTCGCGAGCACGTCGATCGTCTCGCCGGGGGCGTAGACCACGAACGGCAGCGGCATGACGGCCGCGGCCACGACCAGCCCGAGCACCAGCGGCACGGCCGCGCACGCGGCGATCAGGCGCTGGTTCATGGCGCCCACCCTCTCATCCGCCGACAACCCGCCGGCGACCAGACCGGCCGCGGATCAGCCCGCGCGACGCTCCTGCTCGGGCGGCTCCGCGGGCGGGGTCGGGGTACGACGGACGGCGACGCCGGTGCTGCGGTCCCGCCGCTTCGGGACCCGGGGGGCGTAGGCACCGGTGGGCCGGCGCGCGAGCCGCTGCTCCGAGAGCGCCTCGCCCAGCCGACGGACGGCCTGCTCCCGGTCGACCTCGCGGCGCTCCTGCCGGCCCAGCCAGCCGACCCAGACCATCGCCACGAGGGTGACGACGGCCGGCGGCACCAGCCACAGCAGGATCTCCACCCTGACGAGGGTAGGCACCGCCGGGCCGCTTCCCGGGGAGGCGGGGCTACGGCGAGCCGACCCACTCGTCGGTGCCGTCGGCGAACCGCTGGTGCTTCCAGATCGGCACCTCGGCCTTGAGGGTGTCGATGAGGTCCCGGGCGGCGTCGAAGGCCTGGCCGCGGTGCCCGGCGGAAGCGGCGACGACCACGGCGAGGTCGCCGATGGTCAGCTCGCCGACGCGGTGGACCGCCGCGATCGCGTGCACCGGGTGCCGCTCGGCGACCCGCTCGCACACCGCGCGCAGGGTCGCCTCGGCGGTGGGGTGCGCGGTGTAGTCGAGGGCGACGACACCCTTGCCGCCGTCGTGGTCCCGGACCCGCCCGACGAACAGGGTCACCCCACCGGAGGCGTCGTCCTCGACCGACTCCAGCACCTGTGTCACGTCGAGGGGGGTGTCCCGGAGCTCCACGAGCCGGACCGCGGGGTGTGCCATGTCAGGGAACCTACTTCCTCACCCCGTGGCGTCGGTACGCCGCAGCCGCGCCCGGCAGGTGCGTGGCGTGGCGAAGGGCTCCAGGTCCACCACGGTCACCGGAGCGTCGAGCGTGGCCAGGGCGCCCTCCATGAGGCCGCGGTGCAGGGCGCAGACCACCTCGGGGTCGGCCTGCGCCGCCTCGAGGAAGGGGCAGTGGTGCAGCCGCACCTCGGGCTCCGGTCCGGCCACGGACTCCGGGTCGAACCCGACCTCCTCCATCAGGTCCTCGAGCCGACGGATCGCCTCCGCCGCGTCGACCCTCGAGTGCGGGGGCACCGGCTCCACCAGGTGCCGGCCCCACGCCCGCCCGGCCCCGACGACGTCGGCGTGCGCGCCGAGCGACGACACCAGCCCGACCAGCATCCGCGACAGCAGCCGGTAGCTGGTGGGCCGTTCGGCCCCGCTCGCGAGGTACCGGATCCGCGGTCGCCCCGGGGTCCCGCGCTCCTCCGCCTGCCGCTCGGCGAGTCCGTCCTCGACGAGCTTGTCGAGGTGGAACCGCGCGGTGTTGACGTGCAGGCCGGCGCCGTGCGCCACCTCGTCGACCGTGACCCCGCCGTCGGCGTTCCTCAGGAGCGCCAGCACGGCGGTGCGGCGGGTGCCCTGGGAGGTCGGTCGCGACTGGACAGGGTCGGTCAGCCGGGTCGGGCGTCCCTCAGGTATTGACACATGTGCATCGTTTCAACGATTATTTTTCGTGTCAATAGGAGGGAGCCACCATGCGGAGGAGACGTCGCGAGCCGGTCGTGCCCGAACCCCTCGTGACCGCGATCGCGGCGGCCCTGGACCGGGTCGACACGGCGAGGAGCCGGCTCGACGAGCTTCGTCGGACCGCACCCGCGCTGGACGACCTGCGCCGGGCGCACGCCGACCTGCGCCGCGCCTTCACCGACGCGGACAGGCTGCTGCGCGAGGCGACGGCGCTGGCCAGGGCCGACTCGTACCGGGAGTGGTCCCGGTGGCGCCACCGGCTCTCGGTGCTCGACACCGCGCGACAGCAGCACCTGTTCGAGGAGTCGGACGACTCGGGCGTGCTGCTGACGGGGAGCGTGCGCGCCGTCGACACGGGGATGTCCGGGCCCGCCATCGGTGAGTTCCAGCACGGCGAGTGCAGCCCGCCCGGCAAGCCGGCGACGTACGGCCTGGACCTGGAGGCCACCCTGCACGCCCTGGACCGCACCCCTGCCTCCGGGACCAGGGACTTCCCCGATCGGCCCGGTTGCCGTCCCGAAGTACCGTGGGCTGCATGAGCAACGACCCCGGGGACGGCCCGGAGGAGGGTCAGAACCCGTTCAAGGGCACGCCCTTCGAGCAGTTCTTCACCGGCGCGACGGCCGGCGGCATGCCCGACATCGGCCAGCTGATGAGCCAGCTGCAGTCGATGATGCAGCCGTACGACGGCCCGCTGAACTGGAACGTGGCCCTCGACCTGGCCCGCCGCACCGTCGCCGGCGAGCCCGACCCCTCCCCCAGCCAGCGGCAGAAGGACGCGGTCGCCGACGCGATCACCCTGGCCGACCACTGGCTCGACGAGACCACCCCGTTCCCGTCCGGCGTCACCTCGACCGCCGCGTGGAGCCGGGCCGAGTGGGTCACCGAGACCCTCGAGGTCTGGAAGGTGCTCGTGGAGCCGGTCGCCGAGCGCTCGGTCTCGGGGCTCGGCGCGGCCCTGCCCGAGGAGATGCAGGCGAACGCCGGCCCGCTGCTCGGCATCATCGGCAAGGCGGTCGGTGCCCTGCTCGCCACCCAGGTCGGCTCCGGCCTCGGCCAGCTGGCGGGCGAGGTGCTGAGCGTCTCCGACATCGGGCTCCCGCTGGCCACGCCCGGCCGGGCCGCGCTGCTGCCCGCCAACGTGGCGAAGTTCGCCGAGGGCCTCGACGTGAGCGAGGACGATGTCGTGCTCTACCTGGCCCTGCGCGAGGCCGCGCACCAGCGGCTCTTCGCCCACGTGCCGTGGCTGCGCGAGCACCTGATCGGCGCGGTCACCGACTACGCGCGCGGCATCGAGATCAACGTCACCGCCATCCAGCAGCGGATGGAGGAGCAGCTGCGCGGCGTGAACCCGGCCGACCCGGAGTCCATGCAGCAGCTGCTCGAGAACGGCATGTTCGACCTGCCCGAGTCGCCGGCGCAGAAGGCCGCGCTGGAGCGGCTCGAGATCGCGCTCGCCCTGGTCGAGGGCTGGGTCGACGAGGTCGTGGGCCAGGCCACCGCGGAGCGGATGCCGGCCGCCGCCAAGCTGCAGGAGGCGGTCCGTCGCCGCCGGGCCGCCGGTGGGCCGGCGGAGCAGACGTTCGCCGCGCTCGTCGGGCTCGAGCTGCGCCCGCGCCGGCTGCGCGACGCCTCGACGCTCTGGGGCTCACTGCGCACGCGCCAGGGCATCGAGGCCCGCGACGGCGTCTGGATGCACCCCGACCTGCTGCCGACCTCCGCGGACCTCGACGACCCGCTGGGCTTCCGCGAGGACGCGGCGGCCCCGCCCGAGATCAGCGACGACGACTTCGACGCCGAGCTCCGCAAGCTGCTCGACAACGAGGAGTGACGCTCCACGCCGACGCGGTGCGCGTGCTCGGCGACTGGCGGCCGCCCACGGCCGGGCAGGCCGCGCTCCGGGACCGCTACCTCGCGCACCTCGAGACCCACCCCGACGGCGTGTTCCGGGAGTGCCGGCCCGACCACCTCACCGCGAGCACGCTCGTGGTCAGCCACGACCGGAGCCAGGTCCTGCTGACCCTGCACGCCAAGGCGCAGCGGTGGTTCCAGGTCGGCGGCCACTGCGAACCCGACGACCCGACGCTCGCGGCCGCGGCGCTCCGCGAGGCCACCGAGGAGTCGGGCATCCCCGGGCTGAGCCTCGATCCGGTGCCGGTCCAGCTGAGCGAGCACGCGGTCCCGTTCTGCGGCCCGGGCGGCGCGGTGCACCATCTCGACGTACGGTTCCTCGCGGTCGCGGACCCGGACGCCGAGCACGCCGTCAGCGAGGAGTCGCTCGACGTGCGCTGGTGGCCGGTCGGCGGGCTGCCCGAGCCGGAGCCGGAGTTGGCCGAACTCGTGCGGATGGCCCTCGCGCGCCACTAACTTCACGGCATGGACCCCACCGGGATCCTGCTCCGCACCCAGCTCTTCGGCGGCCTCACCGCCGCGGACCTGGAGGACCTGGCTCCCGACATCGGTGAGCGGAGCTTCGACCGCGACCAGCCGCTGTGGCTGGAGGGCGACCCCGCCCTGGCGCTGTACGTCGTCGCCGAGGGGCAGGTCAAGGCGCACCGGGTCGGGGCGGACGGCAGCGAGGTGATCCTCGGCTTCTACCGGGAGGGCGACGCCGTCGGCGAGGTCGGCCTCTTCCACCCCAGCGGCGTGCGCCGGGTCAGCACCACGGCGATGACGAGGGCGCACTGCCTGCGCATCCCCAAGGCGCCCCTGCTCCGGTTCCTGACCCGCCACCCGCCGACGATGGAGCGGATGCTGGAGCGGCTGAGCACGATCGCCGGACAGGCGGCGTACTCGTTCAGCGGACTCGCGTTCGGCGACATCCGCCGCCGGGTCGCGGTCGCCCTGCTCAGCCTGGGCGAGGAGTTCGGCGAGGAGGTCGGCGACCGCGACGTGCGGATCCGGCTGCGGCTGTCCCAGGGCACGCTCGCCGCCCTGGTCGCGGCGTCCCGCGAGAACGTCAACCGGGCCCTGTCGAGCCTGGTCACGAACGGCGCGGTGAGCCAGCGCGACGGTCACTTCCACCTGCACGACCTCGACGCGCTGCGGCGGGTGGCGGAGAGCGGCCCGGACCTGTGACGCGCGGCACTGCCGCGGGACGGCGCCGCCTCCACGATCACCTCATGACGCAGACCACCGTTCCCCTGGACGGTCTCCGCTCCGGGTTCACCGGGGAGATCCTGACTGCCGAGGACGGCGCGCGGTACGACGAGGCCCGCGCCGTCTACAACGCGATGTTCGACCGGCGGCCGGCGGTCATCGCCCGTCCGAGGTCCACCGACGAGGTCGTCGCCGCGCTCGCGTTCGCCCGGCGGGCCGGGCTCCGGGTCGCGGTCCGCGGCGGCGGCCACTCGGTCGCCGGGTACTCCACGGTCGACGACGGCATCGTCATCGACCTCGGCGCGATGCGCGCCGTCCACGTCGACCCGGCCGCGCGCCGGGCCCGCGTGCAGGGCGGCGCCGTCTGGGGCGAGGTGGACGCGGCCACCCAGGAGCACGGCCTGGCCACGACCGGTGGCCGGATGACCACGACCGGCGTCGCCGGGTTCACGCTCGGCAGCGGCAGCGGCTGGCTGGAGCGCCTGCACGGGCTGGCCGCCGACAACCTGCTCTCCGCCCAGGTGGTCACCGCCGACGGTCGGGTGCTGACCGCCGGCGAGGAGGAGCACCCCGACCTGTTCTGGGGTCTGCGCGGCGGCGGCGGGAACTTCGGCATCGTCATCGAGTTCGAGTTCCGGCTGCACCCGGTCGGCCCGATCGTCCACGGCGGCATGGTGCTGCACCCGCGCGAGCGGGCGCCGGAGGTGTGCCGCTTCTTCCGGGACTTCATGGCCGACGCGCCACGGGAGGTGGGCGCGGGGATCGTGCTCATGCACGCGCCGCCGGCGCCGTTCGTGCCCCCCGACCTGCAGGGGCGGCCGGCGGTCGCGATCCTCGCCGCGTACTGGGGCGGGCTCGAGGAGGGCGCGCGCGTGCTCGCGCCGCTCCGCGAGTACGGCGACCCGCCGGTCGCGATGCTCCAGCCGATGCCGTACGTCGAGTTCCAGGCGCTCACCGACCCCGGCAACCCGCCGGGCCGGCGCAACTACTGGCGCTCGGACCTGCTGCCGGGGTTCCCGGACGACGCGATCGACGCGCTCGTCGCCTGCGCGGCGACCGCCACCTCACCCACCAGCGTGGTGGTGATGGGACCGAGCGGCGTCGCGGTCGCCGACGTACCCGACGACGCGACCGCCCTCGGTGGCCGGGACGCACCCTGGCTCTACCACTGCTACGGCAGCTGGACCGAGGCCGACGAGGACGACCGGCACGTCGCCTGGGTGCGCGCCACCGAGCAGGCGATGCGGCCCTGGACCACGCGCGGGATGGCGCTCAACTTCGTCAGCGAGGTCGACGACGACCGGGTGCGCTCGGCGTTCGGCGCGGAGAAGTACCGGCGGCTGGTCGAGCTCAAGGACCGTTACGACCCGGACAACGTGTTCTCGCTGAACCAGAACGTCCGGCCGTCCGGGTCGCCCTGAGCGGGTCGCCTGGGCCGGTCACCTGGGCCGGTCACCTGGGGTCAGTCGAGGTCGTCCGGCGGCGGCTCGACGTGGGCCGCCGCCGACCACCCGAGCAGGTAGCCCTTGGCCTTCTCGGCCTGCGGGTAGCGGTCCACCCACGCCCAGAACTTCGCGTCGTGCCCGGGCTCGAGCAGGTGCGCGAGCTCGTGGACGAGCACGTAGTCGATCACCCAGGTCGGCATCCCGTTGAGCCGCTCGGAGAGCCGGATGGTCCGGTCACCGGGCGTGCACGAGCCCCAGCGGGAGTTCTGGTTGGCGACCCAGCGCACCGAGGCCGGCTCCGCCATCCCGCCGAGGTAGCGGTCGCTGAGCCTCAGGGCCCGGTCGAACAGGTCGTCGTCGGACAGCCGGAGCCGCTGCTCGGCCTTCTCGATGCGGGCCACCATGGTCTCGACCCACTCCGCCTCCTCCTTGCGGGAGAGGGAGGCCGGGATGAGCACCACGATCCGCTCGCCCTCGCGGTACGCCGAGACGGTGCGCTTGCGCCGCTTCGACCGCCGTACCTCCACGTCGGCGCGGGTCATGCCACGAATCTACTTGTTCGCCCACTCCAGCAAGCGCTTCCTCGGCCACGTGTTGACGATCCTTTCCGGGTCGATCCCGGCGTCCTCGGCGCGCTCGCAGCCCAGCACCTGGAAGTCCAGCTGCCCGGGGGCGTGGGCGTCGCTGTCGATCGCGAACAGGCAGCCGATGTCGCGGGCCAGCTCCAGGAGCGCGGTCGGCGGGTCCCGCCGCTCGGGGCGGGAGTTGATCTCGACGGCCACGTCGTGCTCGGCGCACGCCTCGAAGACCGCACGGGCGTCGAACTGGGACTGGCCGCGGGTCCCCCGGCCCCCGGTGACCAGCCGGCCCGTGCAGTGGCCGAGCACGTTGGTGAAGGGGTTGCTGACCGCGGCCACCATCCGCCGGGTCATCTGGTCCCTGTCCATCTTGAGCTTGGAGTGCACGCTCGCCACCCGGACGTCGAGCCGGGCCAGGAGCTCCTCGGTCTGGTCGAGGCCGCCGTCGTCGAGGATGTCCACCTCGATGCCCTTGAGCAGCGTGAACCCGTCGCTGCCGGACAGCAGGTGCTCGTTGACCGCGTCGACCACGTCGAGCTGCCGGGCGAGCCGCTCCGGGCTCAGCCCGCGGGCGACGGTGAGCCGGGGCGAGTGGTCGGTGAGCACCAGGTACTCGTGGCCGAGCTCGCTCGCGCTCACCGCCATCTCCTCGATCGGCGAGCCGCCGTCGGACCAGTCGGAGTGGCAGTGCAGGTCGCCGCGCAGCGCGGCCCGCACGGTCGCGCCGCTGTCGGTGAGCGGACCGGCGTGCTCGGCCTCGAGGCGGGCCAGCCGCTCCGGCATCTCGCCGCGGACCGCCGCCTCGATCACCTTCGCCGAGCTGGCCCCGATGCCGGGCAGCTGGGTCAGGGTGCCCTCCTCCACCGCCCGGGCCACCTCGTCGGGGTCCATCGGCAGGATCGCCGCGGCGGCGCCGCGGAAGGCCTTGACCTTGTAGGTGTCCTCGCGGGCCCGCTCCAGCAGGAACGCGATCCGGCGCAGCGCGGCGACCGGCCCGGCGTCGTACCGCTCGGGATCCGCCACGCAGAACCTCCCAGTTTTTTCTTGTCCACACCCGGTGGAACCGATTCTTGCTGGTCAGGCCCGGGTACGGCGAGGCGCCCCCGCACCCCTCCACACGCCGTCCCCGGTTAATACCCCGGTTTTGCACGGGTGCGGGGCATGCTCCACAGGGCTGTCCACAACGTTGTCCACAGGAGTGGACCGCGCCGCATTGACCGGCCCGAGGCCGCTCCCTAGCGTTGCCGCTCAGATGAGGCCCTCGGCCCGTCGAGCGACACTCGCAAGGGGAAGGCTAGTGTCGTGAGGCGGCCGGGGGCCTCTCACTGTCCCGGCGGGTCACCGCCCGGTGAAGACCGGCGCGCGCTTCTCCCGGCTGGCCCGGATCCCCTCCTGCAGGTCCGCGGTGGCCAGCGTGATCGGCTGCGCCATCGCCTCCCACTGCAGGCAGGACTCGAAGTCCTGGTGGCCGCCGTCGACGAGCGCGAGCTTGGTCAGCCGGCTCGCGATCGGTGCCGTGGCGGCGATCTCGGCGGCGGTGCGCAGCACCTCCTCGCGGAACGACTCCGGCTCGATCACCCGCGAGACCAGGCCCATCCGGAACGCCTCGTCGGCCTCGACCAACCGCCCGGTGAGCAGCAGGTCGCGGGCGTGCGCCTCACCGACCACGTGGGGCAGCAGGTAGGTGCCGGCCATCCCCGCGTGCATGCCCAGCTTCACGAACGGCGCACCCAGGCGAGCCCCGGCCGCGGCGTAGCGGATGTCGCAGGCCAGCGCCAGGCACAGGCCGGCCCCGATGGCGGCGCCGTTGACCGCGGCGATCGTCGGTACCTCGAGCCGCCGGATCGACAGCCAGGCGCGGTAGAACGCGATCATCCGGGTGCGCAGCTGGTCGACGCTGGCGTCCGGCTCGCTGGCGATCCAGGAGGTGTTCCCGCCGGAGCAGAACGCGCTCCCCTCCCCCGTGACCACCACGGCGCGGACCGAGCGGTCCGCGGCCAGCTCGTCGATGGCGGCGACCCAGGAGCTGGTCATCTCGTCCGACATCGCGTTGCGCAGGTCGGGGTTGTCGAGGACCAGCAGGGCGACCCCGTCGGAGGGACGTTCGAGACGGAGGTGGCGGAACTCAGGCATGCGCGCAGGGTACTGAGCGCCCGCCCGCGCACCCGCACCGGTCCGAAACCGAACCTCGGTCCGCTTGCACGCTCACGGAGCGCCTGCCACGCCTGCGCCCACGCGTGCCGTAGGGTCGAACCGGTCCCGAGACAACCGTCATGGGGCCTCCGGCGGGCTTCCCCTGCAACCCCGTCGCGACGACCGAAGAGTGACGAGAGCAAGGAGGCCGTCATGGCGGAGACCTGGAGCGGCGAGTTCTACTGCGTGAAGTGCAAGGCGAAGCGTGAGGCCTCGGGCGAGGTGAAGGTCAACGACAAGGGCACCCGGATGGCGAAGGCTGTCTGCCCGGTCTGCGGCACCAACCTCAACCGGATCCTCGGCAAGGCCTGAGCTCCCACCTACACCAGACGTCCACGACGGCGGCGCCCCTCGGGGGTGCCGCCGTCGTGCATGCCGGGCCCGCGGCCCCCGCTCGGCCCCTGTGGATGACGTCGGCGCCCGGCGGCCCTCGCGTGTGAGGCTGCCGCCATGGGCGAGCACCCCCCGCGGCCGCGCTGGCGGCCGGGCGTCCACGTGGTCCGCCGCGACGCGGACCACCTGCAGGCGGGCATCGACCCGCCGCACCGGGTGATCCTGCCCGACCGGCCCGGTGTGCGCGCCGCGCTGCGTGAGCTGCCGGCGCTGTCGGCCGCCGAGCCGGAGGCCCGGGTCGCGCTGCACGCGCTGCGCACGGCGGGGCTGCTGCTCGAGGGCGGCGAGCCGGGCTCGGCGAGCGCCGTGTCCCCCGAGGCGCGCCGCGCCGCGGAGTCCCAGTTCGGCGAGGACGCCGGTCGGCGCCTCGCCGCCCGGTCCCGCACCCGGGTCGGCGTCCGTGCCGAGCACGGGCTGCACGCCACTGCGCTCGGCATGGTGCGGGCCGCCGGCCTGAGCCTCGCGGAGTCCGGGGCGCCGCCCGACCTGTGGCTGGTGGTCACCGCGGGGGAGCCGGACCGCGCCGAGGTGGACCCGTTGCTCCGCGAGGGAGCGGCGCACCTCCTCGTCAGCGCGGGCCCCTCCGCCCGCGTGGGTCCGTTCGTCGTCCCGGGCCGGACCGCGTGCCTGCGCTGCGTCGACGCGCACCTGGCCGAGACCGACCCCCGGCGCCCGCTGGTCGTCGAGCAGGTCGTCCGCGCGGCCCGCGCCACCGGCGGGCCGCCGGTCGACCCGACCCTGGCGGTGCTGGCGCTGGCCTGGGCGGTGCGCGACCTGTGCCGCTACGCCGAGGAGGACCGCCCCGAGACCTGGTCGGCGGTCGTCGAGGTCGGTCCCGCGGGCCCGCCGGTGCGCCGCGACTGGGCCCGGCACCCGCACTGCGGCTGCGCCTGGGACGTCCTGGCCTGAGCGACGCCGGCGGCGCGACTCACCAGAACTCGCTGTCGAGCTTGCCCTCCATGCTGCGCAGGTGCTCGCGCGAGCAGACGTCGCAGAACACGCGCTGCCGGCCGTTCTCGACCGCCGTGCTCCAGGTCAGGGTGCGCGCGGGGTCGCTCTCCTGGCGACCGCAGTAGTCGCAGGTCCGCACGGCGTCGTCGGCCACCACCCCAGCCTAGGACCGGAGGCGGGACCGGAAAAAGGATGAGGCCGGGTACGACGTGGTTGGTCGTACCCGGCCTCGGTTTCACCCGCGATCAGGGTGTCCGGAGGTGACTCCCCCGGAGTCCTACAGAGCGCGAGCGAGGGCAAGGCGCGCCCGCTGCGCGGCCCGCTCGGCCTTGCGGCTCAAGCGGCGGGCGCGGACGAGGTTGTCACCCGCCCGCAGCTGCTGCGCCTCTCCCAGGCGCGCGGACATCTGCGCCCGCGCCAGGTCTTCGTGCAAGAGGTTGTTCATGTCGGTCGATCCGTTCTTGTGATGTGTCATGAAAGCTTCGTTTCGGACTCGGGGACGCGGTCTCCGCTCACGCGGCGACCTCGTTCTTGCGGGGGCGGCCACGGGGGCGCTTGCGGGGGATCACCACTCCCTGAAGGAACAGCTCACCGCCCCACACACCCCAGGGCTCGCGCCGGCTGAGCGCACCCGCCAGGCACATCTCCTGCACCGGGCAGTCGGTGCAGAGCGCCTTGGCGTACTCCACGTCGGAGGGGGACTCGGCGAACCACAGCTCGGGGTCGTTGACCCGGCATGGCAGCCGTTGGTCGTCCACCTTCTCGGCCTGGTCGTGCAGAACGCCTAGCTTCGGCGCCTTCTCCACGGCAGCCCCATCAGTGCGGTCGAGAACGCTGATGGTCATTGCGTCACCTCCTGTCGTTGACCTGATCGCGTTGGTTGGTTCTGCGAGAACTGCGGTCCGTGTTCATCGGAGCTTGTGGCCCTTGAAAATCACGAAGGCCGCGGATCCCTTGTCGGGTTCCGCGGCCTGGAGGTTGCCGGTCTGTTGAGAAGGTCAACAGACGGGTGGACTCCAGGCGTTGGTCCCCGGGACGTAGGCCGGCACGAAAGCCACCAGTCCCTTGGTCGCAGCAGCCGCGCGGTCTCGCGTCTGAATACCGAGGGCGAGGCCGCACATGGGCATGCCGAGACCGGACGTGTGCTGCGTCCGGATCTGGTTCGTGTTGCTGATCACTGCGGCCACCTCCTTCGGTGTCATCGTGCGCCGGCCGTGCCAAGACCGTGGTGCGCGGTTGCTGGTTCGGGAAAGTTACCGTGCCGGCGATGTAAGGAGCAAACCATTTGTTGGCTTTTTTCAAGTTTTCTTTTCACGTACCCGGGATCTGGCAGTCAATCGACGATCCGTAGCAGTTCTTCGCCGTACTTCTTCAACTTGTCGGGGCCGACGCCGGAGATCTCGAGCAGGGCGGCGGGCGTCCTCGGCCGGTGCTCGGCGATCAGCTCGAGGGTGCTGTTGCTGAACACCATGAACGCCGCGATGTCGTCGTTGCGGGCGCGCTCCTTGCGCCACTCGCGCAGCCGCTCGAAGAGCTCCTCGTCGTAGGGCACCGGGCAGTCGGCGCAGCGCCGGCGGAGCTTCTCGGTCTTCGACGTCAGCGGCCGGCCGCACTCCACGCAGGTGCGCGCGCCGCGCGCCCGCGCCCGGGACGGGGCGCGCGGCGCCTCGGGGAGCAGCGGGTCGAGGAACCGCGAGGGCCTGCGCCGGGCGGCCTGGCCGGGGCTGCGGGCGGCGGCCCAGGACAGCCGCAGGTCGAGCCGGGCCCGGGTCATCCCGACGTACAGCAGCCGGCGCTCCTCCTCGACCGCCTCGGGGGTGTCGGCGTAGGTGATCGGCAGCGTGCCGTCCTGCAGGCCGCACAGGAAGACCGCGTCCCACTCCAGCCCCTTGGCGGCGTGGAAGGTCGCCAGCGTGACGCCCTCGGCGACGGGCGCGTGCTGCTCGGCGGCCCGCCGGTCGAGGTCGTCGACGAACGCCCCGAGGTCGCCGCGTTCCTCGCGGGCGAACTCCTCGGCCTGCGACATCAGCGCCTGCCAGGACTCCCAGCGGTCCCGGGTCTGGCCGCGGGCCTCCGGCGGCCGCTCCGACCAGCCCATGGCCGCCAGGATCGACCGCACGGTGTCGACGAGGTCGTCGCCGGCCTCCCCGGAGCGGGCCGCCCCGCGCAGCCGGGTCACCGCCTCGCGGACCTCGGGCCGGTCGAAGAAGCGGGCCGCGCCGCGCACGACGTACGGGACGCCCCGGTCGGTCAGCGCGTCCTCGAAGGCCTCGGACTGGGCGTTGATGCGGAACAGCACGGCGATCTCGCTGAGCGGCCGGCCCTCGGCACGCATCTGCGCGATGGCCGCGGCGACCGCCTCGGCCTCGGCCACCTCGTCGGGGTGGCCGGTGTAGCGCACCTCCGGGCCGGGCTCCTGCTCCGCACGCAGCTCGACGCCGCGGCTCGCGGTGCCCGCCAGCAGGGTGTTGGCCGCGCGCACGACCTGGGGCGTGGAGCGGTAGTTGCGGACCAGCTCGATCGAGGTGCAGCCCGGGTAGCGGGCGGGGAAGTCGCGCAGGTAGCGGGCGTCGGCGCCGGCGAAGGAGTAGATCGTCTGCGAGGGGTCACCCACCACGCACAGCTCGTCGCGGCCGCCCAGCCAGAGGTCGAGCAGCGCCGACTGGAGGGGCGAGACGTCCTGGAACTCGTCGACGACGAACCACTTGTACTGGCGGCGCACCTGGGCCGCGACCCGCTCGTCCTCGGCGAGCAGGCCGGCGGTCAGCAGCAGCACGTCCTCCATGTCCATCCGGCCCTGCCCCCGCTTGACCTCCTCGTAGCTGGCGAAGACGTGCCCGATGGTCTCCGGGTCGAGCCCCGCGACGAGCCGGCCGCGCGCGGCCGCGATCTCGGCGTACTGGTCCGGGAGGACGTTGCTCACCTTGGCCCACTCGATCTCGGAGGCGAGGTCGCGCAGCAGCGCCTGGTCGGCGCTCACCCTCTGTCGCCGGGCGGCGGTGGCCAGCAGCCCGATCTTGGACTCGGTGAGCGTGGGCAGCTCGGTGCCGTGGACGTGCGGCCAGAAGTAGCGCAGCTGCCGGAGCGCCGCGGAGTGGAAGGTGCGCGCCTGCACCGCCTGCGCGCCGAACCGGCGCAGCCGGGCCCGCATCTCCCCCGCGGCCCGTGTGGTGAAGGTCACGGCCAGCACCTCGGTCGGCGCGTAGACGCCGGTGGCGACGCCGTAGGCGATCCGGTGGGTGATCGCCCGGGTCTTGCCGGTCCCCGCCCCCGCGAGGACGCGGACCGGTCCCCGCAGCGCCTGGGCCACCTGACGCTGCTCGGGGTCGAGCGCGTCGAGCAGCTCCTCGGGGGACGCCATGGAACAACTCCTGCTCGCGGCTGGTTGGGTTGAGAGCGGTACCGATACGGGTACCGCGGTGGTGCTCCAGCAGTGCTGCAGCGGTACCGAACCCTAGACGCAGGAGGCGACACCCCACGATGACCGGCACCTTCACCATGTACACCACTCCGTGGTGCGGCTACTGCCACCGGTTGAAGAGCCAGCTCGACCGTGAAGGGATCGAGTACGACATCGTGGACATCGAGCAGACGCCCGGTGCCGCCGCGATCGTGGAGTCGGCCAACAACGGCAACCAGACGGTGCCCACGCTCGTCTACGCCGACGGCACCTCGCAGACGAACCCGTCGCTCGCGGAGGTCAAGGCGAAGCTCGCCGACCTGGCGGCGGCCTGAGCTCGCCGGCGGTGCCCGTCACCAGGAGCCGGGCAGCGGACCGCCGTACCAGTGCTCCACCAGGGAGCGGCTGATCGAGACTCCGCCGGGCAGCACCAGCTCCCCGGCCTCGGCCCGCTCCTTCATCTCGGCGCGGGTGAACCAGCGCGCGTCGTCGAGCTCGTCGTGGTCGACCGACACCTCCGTGGTCACGGCCCGCCCGACGAAGCCGAGCATCAGGCTCGACGGCAGCGGCCAGGGCTGGTTGCCGAAGTACTCGACGTCGCCGACCACGACGCCGGTCTCCTCGGCGACCTCACGACGTACCGCGTCCTCCAGCGTCTCCCCCGGCTCGCAGAAGCCGGCCAGGGTCGAGTAGCGGCCGGGCGGCCAGGCCGCCTGCCGACCGAGCAGGCAGCGCTCGTCGGCCGCACCGGGCTCGCCGTGGGCGACGACCATGATCACGGCGGGGTCCGAGCGGGGGAACTGGGAGCGGCCGCAGTCGACGCAGGCCAGCTCGTGCCCGGCCGCGCGCACCTCGAGGCGGCCGCCGCAGCGGGGGCAGAACCGCGTCGCCCACAGCCACTCCGCCAGGCCCAGCGCGTGGAACACCAACGGCGCGAGCCGCACCGACTCGCCGCCGAGGAACGGCAGCAGGCCGCGCAGCGGGAACCACTGGTCCGGCTCGGCCTTCGCCACCTCGGGCGGCACCACGACCGCGAACCAGGTGCGCCCGTCCCGCTCCCCGAGCAGCACCCGGACCCCGTCCGGTGCGCGGTCGGGGGGCAGCCACTCGATCGCGCCGTCCCGCGGGCGGACCCGGGTGCCCGAGACCACGAGCACCCGCGTCCCCGGATCGGCCCAGCGCTCGGCGAGCCACGCCTCGTCGGCGCGGTGGAGCGCGACCCTGTCGTGCGGGTCGGCGGCCAGCTCCAGGTGCGGGTAGGTCACCCCTCCGACTCTAGGCTTCCCTAGGCTCTCGGCCGTGAGCACCCACATCGGCGCCGGACCCGGCGAGATCGCCCCGACCGTCCTGCTGCCCGGCGACCCGCGGCGCGCGGCCTGGATCGCCGAGACCTTCCTCGACGACGCCCGGTGCTACTCCGAGGTGCGGGGCATGCTCGGGTTCACCGGGACCTGGCAGGGGCGCCCGGTCTCGGTGCAGGGCTCCGGGATGGGCCAGCCGTCGCTGGCGATCTACGTCAACGAGCTGTTCCGCGAGTACGACGTGCAGAGCATCGTCCGGGTCGGCTCCTGCGGCGCGCTGTCGGACCGGCTGAAGGTCCGTGACCTGGTCATCGCGTCCGGCGCGTGCACCGACTCCTCGATGAACCGGATCACCTTCGAGGGGCTCGACTACGCGCCGGTCGCCGACTTCGGCCTGCTCCGCGACGCCGCCGCGGCCGCCGACCGGCGCGGTGGGGCGCACGTCGGGCTGGTCTTCAGCGGCGACTCCTTCTACGCCAGCCGACCCGAGCTGCTGGGACGGATGGTCGAGCACGGGGTGCACGCGATCGAGATGGAGGCCAGCGCGCTGTACACCCTGGCCGCCCGGTTCGGGCGCCGCGCGCTGGCGATCTGCACGGTGTCGGACCAGATCGTCACCGGCGAGGAGCTGAGCGCCGACGAGCGCGAGCGGAGCTTCGGGACCATGGTCGAGATCGCCCTCGAGGCGGCGCTCGGCGCCGAGCCCGCGGAGGGCTCCTAGCCCTCGGCGCGCTCCCGGACGTAGCGGTCGAACCCGGGCATCGTGAACCGCACCAGCCCGTGGCCGACCGGCTCGATCACGCCCTTCTCGATCAGCCGCTCGCGGGGGACGCTGATCGACTGCGTCGACTGGCCCAGCCGGTCGGCGATCTGCTTGCGGGTGACGTTGTCGGTGCCGGCCTCCGCCATCGCCCGCAGGAAGGCCCGCTCGGCGGGGGTCGCCGAGCCCCATCGGGCCCGGTACATGGCGTCGAGCTGGTCGGCGGCCGCGGGGATGCCGGCGCGCACGTGCTCGGCCTCGACGGTGCCGCCCGACGCCGGCCGGGCGGCCGCCCACGACGTGCTGCCGAGCAGCTGGAGCAGGTAGGGGTGGCCGCGGCACTCGTCGGTCACCAGTGCCAGCGCGTCGTCGGCCCAACGCACCTCGAGCGCCTCCGCGGGCGCGGTCACGACGGCCCGGGCGTCGTCGTCGCTGAGCAGGTCGAGCGGGACGAACGTGCTGCGCTCCCCGAACGTGGCCGCGCGCGTGATCGCCTCCGGGGTCACCGGCAGCCCGGCCGTGATGACCGCGAGCGGGTTGTCCTCGCGCTCCCCGTCGAGGTTCTGGAGCGCGTTGAGCAGGATCGACAGGTCGTCGGCCGTCGCGGCGTGCAGCTCGTCGACGAAGACGAGCAGCCCGGCACCGCCCCGTCCGCGCACCAGGGTGGCGGCGTCGTGCAGGAGGTCCTCGAGGGCGCCGATCGGGGCGGTCGGCGAGGCGCGCCCGGGCCGGGAGCCGGAGGGCCGCAGGTCGCCGCTGACCTTGAGCCCGGGGACGCCGAGCTCGACCGACACCCGCTCCAGCCGCGCCGCCCAGCGGCCGCCGTCCTCGCCGTCGAGGGCCAGGTCGGAGCGGTGCAGGGCCCGCTCCACGCTGCGCACCAGCTCGGGCAGGAACGGCCGGTCCCGCGAGCAGGCCACCCAGGCGGAGACGAAGCCCAGCTCGGCCGCCTGCCGCTGGGCGGTGCGCAGCAGCGAGGTCTTGCCCAGGCCTCGGGGGGCGTGGAACACCAGCAGCGGCCCGCCCAGCTCGCCGAAGGTCGCGACCCGGCTGACCTGGTCGCGGATCCGGTCGAGCTCGGCGACCCGGCCGGCGAAGATGCGCGGCACCTGACCGGGCGTGTAGGGGTTGGCCAGGGCGGTGGTCATCGAGCCTCTCCCGAGAGCGGATGCTGATACTTCGCCGAAAGTATCAAGAGTTATCCACCGTCACCAGCGCCTCGAGGGCCCCGCGATCCGGCAGCTCCTCGGGCTCGAAGAGCGTGTCGGTGCGCACGTAGTAGAAGGCCGCCCGGACCCGGTCCAGCGGCAGGTCGTGCAGCTCGGCCCACGCCACCCGGTAGATCGCGAGCTGGAGCGGGTCCGCGTCGTGGGTCCGCTGGGTCTTCCAGTCGACGAGCAGGAACCCGTCGTCGCCGTCCCGGTAGACGGCGTCGATCCGGCCGCGGACGACCTGGCCGCCCAGCACCAGGGCGAACGGCGCCTCGACCGCGTACGGCGGCCGGTCGGCGAACCCGCCCTTCTGGAAGAGCTCGACCAGCTCCTCGAGCTCGGCGTCGTCGTCGATGCCGAGGTCGGCGCGGTCGGCGAGCTCGTCGGGGTCGAGCAGGGCCTGCTGGCCGAACCGCGCCTCCACCCAGGCGTGGAACCGGGTGCCGAACCGCGCGGCCGGGGACGGCTGGCGTGGCATCGGCCGGGCCAGCTCGGCGGCGAACTGCTGCGGGTCGTCGCGGAGCCGGGCCAGCGAGGTCGCGGACATGCTGGGCGGCAGCTCCACCGCCACCGTGGCGGCCCGCTCGCGACGGGCCTCGGCGACCAGCCGGTCGATCTCGGCGTCCCACTCGGCGACCACGGCCGCCTCGGTGAGGTCGAGGTCGTCGGGCGCGTCGACGTCGACCGCGCGCACCCGGGCGGCCGCCTCGAGCCGCCGGCGCGCCTCGGCGCCCTGCTCGGTGAGCGGCCAGGGCCGCGCGGGGTCGACCGCGGCGTACGGGTTGGGGTCCAGCTTGCGGTCCGGCTTCTCCCGCCACAGCGGGGGCGGCTCGCCCCACTCCTGGAGCTGCTCGCGCACCACCTGCTGGAACGGCGACGGGCCGAACGGCGTGGGGCGGGGGCTCCAGCAGTACGACGTGACCGCGAGCAGGTGCGCGGCGCGGGTGAACGCGACGTACCCGAGCCGCAGCTCCTCGACCGCGTCGTGGGCCCGGGTGTCCGCGCGGTAGGCGTCGAGGGCGGCCTTGTCGAAGCCGGCGAGCTGCGGCAGGTCCGCGGCGTCCCCTCGCAGCGGCGCGGGCAGGACCGCGGGCGAGGAGGTCCACAGGGTGCGCGACTGGCTGGACGGGAACCGGCCGTCGCAGACACCCACCAGGAACACCGACTCCCACTCGAGGCCCTTGGCCCGGTGGACGGTCAGCAGCTTCACCGAGTCGGCCTCGCTCGGGGTGGCCGCGTCGAGGCCGTTGCCCTGCTCGTCCTCGGCGGTGAGGTAGGCCAGCAGCGCAGGCAGCGTCACGTCGCCGTCGACGGCCTGGAACTCCGCGACCGCCTTGACGAACAGGTCGAGGTTCTCGCGGCGGGCCGCGGCCGCCGGCGAGGTCGCCGAGGCGAGCTCGACGTCGACACCGCTCGCGTCGATGATCCGACGCACCACGTCGAGCAGCGGCTCCCCCACGTGGGTGCGTAGCATCCGCAGCTCGGCGGCGAGCAGCCCGAACCGCTCGCGCGCCTCGGGTGAGTACGGCGCCGGGCCGGGGTCGGCGAGCGCGTCGTCGAGGGCCGGGATCTCGGCGGGGTCGATGCCGTCGGCGACCTGGACCAGGTGGTCGTCGATGCTCGCCACGGACTCGACCCTCCCCCGCTGGCCGGCGAGCTCGCGGGCCCGGGCGCTGAGCAGCCGCAGGTCGCGGGGGCCGATCGCCCACCGGGGTCCGGTGAGCAGGGTCAGCAGCGCGGCGTTGGCGGTGACGTCGTGGAGCAGGTGCAGGGTGGCGACCACCTCGGCGACCTCGGGCAGCCGGAGCAGGCCGGACAGGCCGACGATCTCGACCGGGATCCCGGCGGCGGTGAGCGCGTCGAAGACGTCCTCGGCGTGCGCGTTGTCGCGGGTGAGCACGCCGATGTCGGCCCAGCTGCCGGTGTGCGCCTCCCGCACCGCGTCGACCAGCCAGGCCAGCTCGTCGGCGTGGGTCTCGAACACCGACGTGGTCACGGTGCCCTCGGCGGCGCCGTCGGCGGGCAGCAGCGGTTGCACCTGCTCGACGGACTCGTAGAGCGGCGCCGCGAGCCGGTTGGCGACCTGGAGGATGCGCCGGTCCGAGCGCCGGTTGACGGTCAGGTGGTGGACGGCGGGCTCCTGACCGGGTGCCGGCGGGAACGTCTCGGCGAACCGCAGGATGTTGGAGACCGAGGCGCCGCGCCAGCCGTAGATCGCCTGGTTGGGGTCGCCGACCGCGGTCACCGGGTGGCCCAGCCCGCTGGCCTCGTCCGGACCGGAGAACAGCCGGGAGAGCATCGTGGCCTGGGCGACCGAGGTGTCCTGGTACTCGTCGAGCAGCACCACCCGGAACTTCTCGCGCTCCGCGGCGCCGACCTCGGGCTGCTCCTCGGCGAGCCGTGCGGCGAGCTCGATCTGGTCGGAGAAGTCCATCAGGCCGAGGTCGCGCTTGAGCCGCCGGTAGCCCTCGACGAGCTGGAGCAGCTCGGCCCGCCGGTCGATCGCGAAGATCGCCTTCTCGGGGGCCTCGCGGTAGGTCTTGCGGTCCTTGCCGGCGCGCTCCTCGGCGACCGCACGCTCGAACCCGCGACGCGCCTCGGCGTCGACCCGGCGGACGTCGTCGGGCGAGGCGAGGTGCTCGCTCATCGCGCTGTCGAGGGCGAGGAGGTTCTGGATCGCCGTCGGCGGGTGGTCGGTCAGGTGCTGCACCTCGCCGGTGAACCGGTCGACCACGCGCGCGCCGAGCTGGTAGCGCGCCGCGTCGGTGATCACCCGGGTGTCGGGCTCGTGCCCGATCCGCAGCCCGTGCTCGGTGAGCAGCGCCGCGGCGTAGGCGTTGTAGGTGAGCACCGTCGGCTCGAGGACGTCGTCCTCCTCCTCGTCCACCTCCAGCGCCCCCGCGGTCTGCAGCGCGTCGCGGATCCGGCGCCGCAGCTCGCTCGCGGCCTTGGTGGTGAAGGTCAGGCCCAGCACCTCGTCCGGCCGGACCGCACCGGTGACGACCAGGTAGACGACCCGCGCCGCCATCAGCGTGGTCTTGCCGGACCCCGCGCCGGCGATGACCACGCCGGGGGCGAGCGGCGCCGAGATCGCCTCCCACTGCTGGTCGCTGGGGGCGTACGGCGTGCGCATCACCCGCTGCAGGTCGGCCGGCCCGTGGATCTCCTGCGGCTTCACGTGGCGGTCACCGGCCCCGTGCCCTTGACCGGGCAGATGGACACGAACGCGCAGTCGCGGCAGTGGTCGCCGGCGCGCGCCGGGAACGTCTCGTCGCGCAGCAGCCGGGCGGCCTTCCCGATCTCCGCGCGGAGCACCTGGCGCACCGGGTGGTCGTCGTCGTGCGGCTCCTGGGCCTGCACGGTGGCCTCGGGGTCGTCGCCCACGAGGCCGAGCTGCACGAGCTCGGCGCCGCCGGGCCGGCCCTCGCCCGCGGCCTCGAGCGCGTACTGGTAGACGCCGAGCTGCACGTGCTGCTGCACCTGCGGTCCGGACGGCTTGGTGCGGCCGGACTTCAGGTCCACCACGACCAGCGCCCCGTCGCGGTCGCGCTCGAGCCGGTCGACCTGGCCCTCCAGCCGCACCTGCTCGTCGTCGAGGTCGACCAGGGCCGAGAACGACGCCTCGGTGGCGACCAGCTCGCGCGGGTTGGCGTGGTGCCACCTGAGGAACCGGGTCAGCGCGGCCCGGACCCGCTCGCGCTCGCGGTCCTTGGACCAGGGGGTGCGGAACTCCAGCCGGTCCCACACCGCGTCGACGTGGGTCATCAGCAGGTCGACGTCGTCGGGCCCGGCCTCGATCTCGCCGGAGGCGACCCGCTCGGCCAGCGCGTGCAGCAGCTGGCCGAGGTTGGCGGACTGGTGGGCGCGGGCGACGCCGCCGGCCTCGCGCTCGAGGAACCACCGCGCCGGGCACACCATGATCGCCTCGAGCGCGCTGGCCGACATCGGCAGCGGCGCCTCCGGGTCGCGGACCGCGGCCACCGAGCGGGTGTCCGCGCGGGTGCCCCACCAGGTGGACGGGTCGGCCTGCGGCACCAGCGGCCGGCCGCGGTCCTCCTCGGTGGCCAGCCGGGCCAGCCGCCGGGCGGCGGCGTCGCGCAGCCCCTCGCTGACCTCCGGGTCGGCGACGGTGCGGCGCAGCTCGGCGACCAGCCCGTTGACCGACAACGGCCGCGGCGGCCGGCCGACCACGTGGGCGAAGTCCGGGGCCTCGAGCTCGTCGAGGAACCGCGAGGGCTGCTCGCCGTCGTCGTCGGGCGACTTCACCGCGGTCACGACCAGCCGCTCGCGGGCGCGGGTGCACGCGACGTAGAACAGCCGGCGCTCCTCGAGCAGCAGCTCCCGCGGGCTGACCGGCGGCACCAGCCCGTCGGTGCCGATCCGGTCGGCGTGCAGCAGCGTGGACCGGCGGCGCAGGTCCGGCCAGCCCTCCTGCTGGACGTGGGCGACCACGACCAGCCGCCACTCCAGACCCTTGGCGCGGTGCGCGGTCAGCAGGCGTACGGCGGCCCCGCGGGCGCCGCGCTCGGCGAGCGTGTCGGCCGGGATCTGCTGGGCGGTGAGGGTCTCGAGCAGCTCGCGGACCCCGAGGTGGACCCGCTGCTCCTCGGAGCGGGCGACCACCTCGAACAGCGCGCAGATCGCGTCGAGGTCGCGGTGCGCGCGCCGGGCCGCGCCGCCGCCGTACCCGACCCCGCGGCGCAGCCGCTCGGGCCAGTCCGTGCCCGACCACAGCGCCCAGAGCACCTCCTCGGCCGAGGCCCCGCCGTCGAGGTCGCGGCGGGCATCGGCCAGCAGCCGGGTCAGGGCCCGGGCCCGGTCGACCTCCGGGCCGTCGAGCCCGTCGAGGAACGTCTCGTCGACCACCGCCAGCCGGAGCAGGTCGCGGGAGGACCGGGGAGCGTCGCCCTCGGCCCGGGCGCGGTCCTTCTCGCGCTGCCGGAGCTGCCGGGCGAGCCGGCGCAGGTCGCCGGCGTCGAGGCCGCCGAGCGGGCTGAGCAGCAGCCCCTCGGCCTGGGCCGGGCCGACGTGGTCGACGTGGTCGGGGTCGTCGTTGTCGAGGTTGACCACCGCGCGCATCGCCGACAGCAGCGGCAGCACCGCCGGGTCGCGCACCAGCGGCAGCTCGTCGTTGGCCACCTCGACGGGCACCCCCGCCGCCCCGAGCGCCCGGCGCAGCGGCGGGATCGACGCCTTGCCGGAGCGGACGAGGACGGCCATGTCGTCCCAGGCGATGCCGTCCTCGAGGTGGGCGCGACGGAGCAGGTCGGCGAGGTGCTCGGCCTCGGCGCGGTCGGTGTCGAAGGTGCGCACCTGGACCCGACCGTCGGACTCGGCGGCGGTCCGCGGCTCGGCGAAGGCCAGCCGCGCCTCCTCGGGGATGGTGCCGGGCAGCGCGAGCCGACGCGCGACCCGCTGCGAGGCCAGCAGCACCCGGGTCCCGAACCGGCGCGTGGTGCCCAGCGCGACCACGTCGGCCGGGGCGCCGTCGGTGCGCGGGAACTCGGTCGGGAACTCGAGGATGCCGCGCACCTCGGCGCCGCGGAACCCGTAGATCGACTGGTGCGGGTCGCCGACCACCGTGAGGTCGCGACCGTCGCCGGCGAGCTGGCGGAGCAGCGCGACCTGGCCGGGGTCGGTGTCCTGGTACTCGTCGACGAACACGTGCCGCAGCTCCGCGCGCAGCTCGTCGCGGTGCTCGGCGGCCTCGATGGTCGCCCGCCGGATCAGGTCGGCGTAGTCGGTGGCCCCGAGGTAGTCGAGGGTCGTGAGGTACTGCTCCAGGAACAGCCCCGCCGCCACCAGCTCGGGCAGCCCGTGCTCCTCCCCGAGCGCCCGCAGCTCGGGCCCGTCCAGGCCCTTCTCGCGCGCCCGCGACAGCACCGCGTGCACCTCGCGGGCGAAGCCGCGCGTGCCGAGCGCTCGCTGCAGGTGCCCGGGCCACCGCACCGCCTCCGGGTGGTCGACCAGCAGCTCGCGGAGGACGACGTCCTGCTCCGGCGCGGAGAGCAGTCGCAGCGGGGCGGCGTAGAGCTCCGCGGGCGCGAACCGCCGGACCAGCCCGTAGGCGAACGAGTGGAACGTCGAGGCCAGCGACGTGGCCATGGTGCGGCCGAGCCGGGCGGTCACCCGGTCGCGCAGCTGCTCGGCGGCCTTGCGCGAGAAGGTCAGCGCGAGCACCTGGTCGGGCCGGGCGCCGCGCTGCTCGATGCGGTCGACGATGGCCTCGACCAGCGTGGTGGTCTTGCCGGTGCCGGGGCCGGCGAGCACGAGCAGCGGCCCGCCCGGGTGGTCGACGACGCGCCGCTGCTGCTCATCGAGCTCCGGGGGTGCCGTGGCCGCGCGCGGCCGCACCAGGTGGTACGTCGGAGCGGTCGCGGTCGTGGTCACAGGGCCACCTCATCACAGCCCGGCGACACTCACCCCCGTTCTCCGGCCAGACCGGCGTACCACCCGGCGAGCCGGCCGGCCGAGCTGATCTCGCGCAGCCGGCGCTCGATCGGCTCGCGGTCGTCGCGGGCGCCGGCGACGAGCACGTGGTCGCCGCGGCGCAGCTGGGTGGTGGGCGCGGGGGTGAAGATCGTGCCGCCGCGCAGGACCATGGCCACGGTGGCGCTCGGCGGCAGCCGGAGCTCCGCGACCTCCACGCCGGCCAGCCGGGACTCGGGCGGGACGGTGAACTGCAGCAGGATCGCTCCGATCTCGTCGAGCGGGGCGGACTCGATCGTCATCCCGCGGGGGTTGTCCTCGGCGCTGGCGCCCAGCCGGCGGGCCACCCACGGCAGGGTCGGGCCCTGCACGAGGGTGAACACCACGACGAGCAGGAAGACGACGTCGAAGACCCGGTGGGCGGAGGGCAGCCCGACGCTCATCGGGATGGTGGCCAGGACGATGGGCACCGCGCCGCGCAGCCCGGCCCAGCTGATGAAGGCCTGGTCGCGCCAGGGCACCCCGAACGGCGTCGTGCACACCGCGACCGACACCGGCCGGGCGACGAGCGTGAGCACGCCGCCGACCACGAGCGCGTACGGGAGCGCGTCGAGCAGCCGCGAGGGCGACGCCAGCAGGCCGAGCAGCACGAACAGCCCGATCTGGGCGAGCCAGGCGAGCCCCTCGACGAAGCTGCCGGTCGTCGTCCGGTGCGGCAGCCGGGCGTTGCCGAGGGTGAGCCCGGCGACGTAGATCGCCATCAGCGCCGAGCCGCCCGCCACCCCGGAGACCGCGAACGCCAGGAACGCGATCGCCATCGTGGCGATCGGGTAGAGCCCGGAGGCGGGGAGCGCGGTGCGCTCGAGCGCCCAGCACCCCGCCCGGGCGACCAGGAACCCGCAGGTCACCCCGAGCACCAGCTGCCAGCCGATCTCGCCGAGCATCCCGGCGACGGAGGCCTCCGACCAGGCGTCCGAGGTGACGACGGTGACCAGGATGATCACCGGCGGGTCGTTGAACCCGGACTCGGCCTCGACGACCGCCCGCAGCCGGCCGCGGATCGGCATCGAGCGCAGCACCGCGAACACCGCGGCGGCGTCGGTGGACGCCGCGACCGCGCCGAGCAGGATCGCCGTGCGCAGGTCGACGTCGAGGACCAGCAGCACCGCTCCCGTGGTGACCGCGACCGACACCCCCACACCGACCGTGGCCAGCACCCCCGCCAGAGGGGCGACCGGCCGGATGGTGCGCCAGTCGGTGGTGAACCCGCCCTCGGCGAGGATGACCGCGAGCGCGAGGGTGCCGAGCACCTGGGTGAGGTCGGCGTCCTCGAAGTCGAGGCCGAGCCCGGCCTCCCCCAGGAGGAGGCCGAGCGCCAGGTAGACCAGCAGGCTGGGCAGCCCGGCGCGGACGGCGAGCCGCACCGCCGCCACCGCTGCCAGGAGCACCCCCGCCGCGACGAGCAGCGCCCCGTTGAGCTCAGTCGGGTCCATGGTCGGCGGACGGGGTCAGCAGCAGGGCCTCGAGCTCGTCCGTCTCCATGTCGAGCACCTCCAGTCCGTGGGGTCGCGCGGCCTCGGCGGCCGCGGCGACCAGCTGCGGCCAGCGGCGGCGCAGCGCGTCGGGGAGCTCCGCGACCGGGTGCGAGCGGACCCAGGCGGCGAGGACGTCCTCCACCGCCCGGCCGCCCGCGACCCGCGGGTCGACGTACGGCAGGTCCGGCTCCGGCGCCGCCACGTGCACCCGCGCGGTCGCCAGCAGCCGTACGTCGGTCCCGTCGCGGGTGGTCGCGCGCGCGACCAGCGGGAGGTCCTCCGGACCGGCCGGCTCCACCAGCAGCCGGTCCGCGCCCGGGACCCGCACGAAGACTCCCGGGCCGGCCACCCGCGAGACGACCCCGCGACGGGTGGCGACGAGCCGGTGTCCGCGGGGCACGCGCCGGACCACGGAGACCGCGATCGCCACCAGTGCGGACAGGGTGAGCAACACCCACGTCACCGTGGCGGGCTCCTGCTCCACGGTGACCTCCCCTCTT
>Ga0164243_10002734_pt1 | contig 28865 bp, 30 predicted proteins | sample OricompcompostOP_FD_108781 | JGI IMG/M metagenome (GOLD analysis project Ga0164243, IMG submission 108781) | Organic Plus compost microbial communities from Emeryville, California, USA - Original compost - Organic plus compost (OP) | ecosystem: Engineered > Solid waste > Mixed feedstock >... | reverse complement strand
TACATCGAGCGCTTCTACAATCCCCGGCGACGGCACTCGACATTGGGCTATATGAGCCCCGTCGAGTTCGAGGAGAAAGCTATGTTAGCTTAACCTCGTGTCCGAAAAACCGGCAGCAGGCCAAAAATTGCTCTCGCGCTGAAAGCGTATAACCATCAACGCCCCTAAAGACTTCGGCCTCCAGGCCAAGCTCTTTCAGCCTCGCCATGATTGATTTCCGTCGCTCAAGCGAGCGATCGAGACTAATTACAAATATCTGCATGTATCTATCGGTCGCAGCAGCAGGGCGATCAATGGTTTGATCAAGATAGCTGGCACCTACGTGATAGGGACCGTTATCCCACGCAGCACCAACAACCCAACCCTATTCAGGATGAACACCGCTCTTTAGTCCATGATTAAAGCCAAGTATTATGTAAGAACCATTTAAGCAACACAGTGCTGTTACATTTCTGCTACATGACGTTCCATAATATTATAATTATCTGACCTTGGATTGGCGCCCCCATTCGGGCCGCGCTCTATCGCTGGCGCGACGAAACCCGCGCAGCGGTTTCCGCCCATACGGGTGACGATCGACTGACGCAGGTGGCGCGGCCAGGCCCGCACCCGATTGCCCGCCGGCCACGCCGGCGCGTCACTACCCCCTGATAGTGGGGATGAAGAAGGCTCTGCCTCTCCCTCCCCCGCAAGGCCTTCTTTGCTGGCCGTGGCTCGCCGTTCCGGCTGCGCCCGCACCACCCAGCGGCACAAGGCCTTGGCCCCCCTCCCTCTCCGCCCCTGCCGACACGGCGGAAGGCGGTGCCGCATGACCCGCACGTTCACCCGCCACTACGAGCATCATGAAATCGTCTGGAACGGCGTTAGGATCGCCATCAGCTACGAGCCGCGCTGGCTCAGCCTCTCCGACGACTATGGCCTCGATACGGCTCACCTCGAAATCGAGGCCATCGAGCCCGAACGCGCCATGCTGCCGATCACCGAGACCGGCTATCGCTCGCACTTCACAACGGCTGCAACCGTGGACGGTTACGGCGGGCCGGTGGCCTTCGTGCGCGCCTGGCTCGATGAAGAAGCCGCCGCCCCTGCCTGGAAACAGCACGTGGCGGCTGCGCGCCAGCTCACCCTCCTCTAGAGGGGGAGGGCCGTTCTCATGCCGTCAGGATTTGTTCCGCCGCGACGTCCATCTCGGCGAGCAAGTCCTGACGGACTTTTTGTGATTTCGCGGCATGGGCGCGTTTGGCGAGGGCGGCGAGTCGCTTGTGCCCCGCATCCTTGGGATTATAGCGAGGTATGTTCAGGTGTTTAAAAATATTGCTCACCTGAATCTGGATTGTGTGACTCTCGACGTATTCCTTCACAAGAGTGGAATTAAGAATGCCACACACGAAATACGCAGTATCCTCCGAGTCAAAATCGGCAAAGTATACTTTGTGATCCGGCACATAAGGACGTGCCCCGATGAGGGGAACGGTGGAGCTAGTGAACACCGCAGCTTCAAAGGTGGTCGATAGTTCTGCCCAAACAACCTTAAACGGGGAAAATGTATAAGATCCGGTGTTGTACACCGCAAAATATGGCGCGCCCTTCTGGCGAAGCCTGTAGGTCGATCTGCGCTCCAGAAGAGACTTATAGTGGCTTAGAAATTTCTTTGTCTGCTTGAGTTTGGATACGATCGCCTCTGCCGCTTTGTATTCAGCACCAGTGATGCCCTTATTGGGCACCATGATATAGAGCTGATCCTTCACATGCACGTCGCATGCGGAGAAATCACTGGCTCCCTTCAGAAGCGGATAGAGTAAATCAGGCTCGATCCAAAAGCGTCGCGCCGGTCCGATATCAGTTTTTCCAGCCTCTGGCCGCGTTTCGACCTGGACCAGGCCGGTCGCAGCGTTCTGATCGACGATGCGGACCATGTACACGCCATTGAGGTCGGCTGTCACACCCTTCCGGCCGCTTACCCAGTCGCTCTGTCCCTGCAAGCTTGCCATGTCCGCAAACCTGCCAGGCGGCAGAATTGCCCACGGAGAATTTCCACCGTTAACGGGGTTCGCCTCCCATGCGTGTTGCTGAACCCGTGCCAGAACCTCAGTTTTTGTTAGCCCCTCCGGGATCGCCGCGGACTCCCCGGCATTCTTCTCCCAAATGGTGTATGGCACGGGGAAGGTCGCCCTTTTCGTGTGATCGACTTTGCGCAAGCGCATGATCGCCGTTTTGTTGGCGACCTTGGGGAAGGGCTTGAGCTTCTTCAGATCGTCGATGCGTTCCGGGACGAGATTGTAGCTTTCATTGATGCGGAAGCTTCGGAATCCCTGCGACGAAGGAGACTGGAAGTGCGTTTGCGTGATTACGAACGTTAAAACGCCCCCAGGCTTTAGCCACTTGTCTGCGACGGTGTATGTAATCATACCGGAGATATCGAGCTCATTTCCCCCGTGGTAGGGGGTTTCTGAGAAGATGGTGTATTGCTCGCACGTTGGCTTAATCCGCTGCCGATAGAGTTCGGGCAGGTTCGACCATCGGACCCACGGCGGATTGCCGATCACGAGATCAAACTGCCCGGCAACGGCTGACCAGAAAAAATTACGCACGATGCGGAACCAGATTCCGTTCCACGCCTTGCGGTGAAGTTCTAGAACCTGCCCATAGGTTGATCCGAGAGCGTCGCGCCACCCCTCCGCCTCTTTCGCCGATATGATCCCTTCTCCGACGAGAAGCTGCTCTACGTCAGGGTATTCCTGTTCATCGTGAACAGCGTCAGCCATGATCGAAAAGGCGTCGTCGAGCCGGCGTCGATCAAACGCGAGAGCCGCCGGCAGCAGGATGTTGAGATCGGCCTGGGCGCTACCGATCCCGTATTCGACAAACTCCTGTCCAGCCGTAGGCGAGTGAGCCGGCGAATAAACGGCGTCTGCTAACAATACCGGCAGCTCGACTTCGATGCCCGCAAGCGCGACCAAGTCGGCAATGGCGATCAGGAAGTTGGTACGCGCCGCCTGAACAGCGAGGGGGTTGAGGTCAAATCCCCACACCTCATCTAGCACGCGGGTCAACGTATCGGCGGGCGAGAGCCCGGCTTGGTCTGCGAGTTCTCTTTTCCGCCGGATAACCTCAAGCAAGAAGGAACCTGAGCCGCAGGTCGGGTCGAGCACCCGCACTGCGCTCCAATCAGCAACTTCAGCCCGATCGCAAGCAACATCCGCCAGCCAGTCCGGCGTGTAGAACTCCCCGAGAGCCTTTCGGAGGGTTTCTGGCACCAACGCCTGATAGAAGGACTTCAGCACATCGTGTGAGCGCGCCGCGCTGAGGTCGTCCATGCGGTAAAGGGCGAGCTGCGTTAACAGCGGCCGGATAGCTGAGCAGGTCGCGGCCCGATCGGCCGCAGGGATGCTCCGATCTACGTACCACGAGAACACTGCTTCTTCGACGAAACCCACGATCCGCGCGGCTTCAAAGAACGCACCCCTCTCCACTTCCTTATCTAGGAGGTCCAAGAGTTGGTCGTCATCAAGCCCAAGCAGATGCTCACAGAAATCAGGATAGGCCGTGAGGTTGTACTGCGCCACGATCTCCGCAGCGAGAAGCTTCATGACGAAGGCGTTGTAAGTGTGGATCGCGAACAAGGAGGCCGCGACCGTATCACTCACGGGGAGCTTAGGAGAGAAGGGAATATGCCGACGAATCTCTGCGGCTTGCGCGGCCGAAAGATCGGCGACCTGACCAAACAAAGTCCGCCATTCCTCGAACAGGAGCTTTATTTTGTTGTTGCCGGGCGCTGTAAGCTGCCGCTCAAGTTGGCGCACTAGGCTTGCCATCATGGCATGGCCGATTTCCGCCTCGTGGCCGAAGTCCTCAACCAGATTGCTCGCTGTGACAGCGCGGCGCTTTGAATCAAAGCAAGCCTGCGCGACCAGATCAACGGAAGCCTCGTTGAACGGCAGAAGATTGCGGTGAGTAATCGCACCTGCCTTCATGAAGGCAAAGCAGACATGATCGCCGTCTATGGCGATGCCAATATAGTCCTCTTCCGGTATCCCTTCTGACTTAGATCGAGCTTTTATATATTTGAAAAGACGGTCATGAACGGCCTCAATAAAGGAGGCGCTTTTCGTGCTTCCCTTGAAGAACCCTGGCCCCTTAAATTCTATGATGACTTGGTTGTACGAGGCATCGTTGCGGCCTCTCTCCGCATGAAACGTGATGCCCAAGTCGTTTTCGATGTGCTTCAGCCAGCCTTTCCGCAGCTCTTCTTCATTGACCCAGGCAGGCCGGTCTTTTTTGAGATTCGCATACAGCGTGGTCATTGCTGGCGATTTCTGATCCGGCAAGCTCACTTCTTCCCCCCTCCCCTCTGACCCAGAAGCGGCAGAGGTAACTGAAGCTCGTCACGGGCTGACCGCTCAAGCAATTCACAGATCGCATGGCGCGCAATCCAAGCCTTCGACACCTTCGACCGCGCAGCCAGGGCTTCGAGCGCTAGATGCTCGTCGTCCGAGAGGTTCACAGTTATACGGTTCTTGGATGTCATGGTGGCCTTGATGCATGGTGCAGCACCATGCTGCAAGGTGCATGATGCCCGTTCTGACTGTTGGGATCAAGGCTCTCGAAAACGGTCGTTTTTCGGACACACATGCACGCGATCAAAAAAGCACCTGTTTACGGGATTGAAGGCTTCCGAAAACTCATCCGAAAATTTATGATTCCGAAAATGGGAATATGAACCGTTTTTCGGAGAGTTCATGCTGATAGGCTATGCGCGGGTTTCCACTTCTGAACAATCGGCCGACATGCAGGTACAGGCATTGCAGGCGGCGGGCTGCGAACGGGTCTTCATAGAGACGGCAAGCGGCGCCCGCGCAGATCGTCCGGAACTCGAAAAAGCCCTTGCCTTCCTCCGGCATTCGGATCAGCTCGTCGTGTGGCGGCTTGACCGCCTGGCTCGATCGCTCAAGCAGCTAATCGAGACGGTAGAAATGCTGGACGGGCGCGGAATCGGATTCCGCTCGCTCACCGAGGCCATAGACACGACGTCGGCTGGTGGTCGCCTCGTGTTCCAAATTTTTGGGGCTTTGGCGGAGTTCGAGCGAGCCCTGATCCGCGAGAGAACGAATGCCGGCCTGGAGGCTGCCCGCCGCAAAGGACGAAAAGGTGGCCGCCCCTCGGCACTGGATGCGACAGGGCTGTTTCAAGCCCGTGCATTGCTGGCGGATGGAAAACTCACCGCGAAGGAAGTTGCGAAGCGTCTCGGCGTGTCCGTTTCCACGCTCTACAAGCATCTGGCCGAAAACAACGTGGCGCCTAAAACGAGCTCAGTTGCCGCAAGCTCCCCGTAATCCCATGGGCGGGAAGGGGAGTTGAGGGGAGGGGCGCGGGGCCTCCTCTCAACACGGTCACTCGTTAAGGTCGCGCCGGGACGGGCGCGGCATTCATGCACCAAGCGCCGAAGGTCAAATGAATCGACCGGCCATGCAAGGAGGGGAGCACGACCGGCGAGCTGCCGAGATCGGCCGCGCGGGTGGGAGAGGAGCGGGAGGAGAGGGGTAGGGGGCTCTCCTCGCCTATTCCCTGGGATCAGGGAACAGAACAGCGAAGGCGTGACCGGCTAAGGTCGATCACGCCGCTTCGTTCTTTTTCACCACGGGGGCGATGCTGATGCCTAGCGCATGCATGATCTTCATGATCGTCGCGAACTCCGGGCTCGTCTCGCCGTTGAAAGCGCGATAAAGCGCCGCCCGTGTCATGCCTGTGTTGCGAGCCAATTTGCTCATATTGCGAGCACGGGCAACAACGCCGAGCGCCTTGGCGATGAACACCGGATCCTCCGTTTCAAACGCAGCGGCAAGGTATTCTTCAATGGCCTCGGGCGTGTCGAGAACTTCCGCACTGTCCCATGCTGCCACTTTAATCTTCTTCATCAGTCCACTCCTTCGCGATGCGCTTGGCATGGGCTATATCTCTGTCCTGCGTCCGCTTGTCTCCACCGCAAAGTAGGAGATAGATGGTCTTTCCACGGCGGGCATAATAGACTCGATAACCTGGCCCATAGTCGATTTTCATCTCGCTCACCCCGTCCCCGACATCTCGCACGTCACCGGGGTTGCCAGCCTCGAACCTGTCAATTCGCATGGCGATCCGCGCGACTGCGCGACGGTCTTTCAGACCTTTGAGCCATTCAATAAAGATGTCGGTACGTTTGATCGTAAGCATACCAGAGTGTATATTATAATATACACTCTGTCAAGCACTTCGGTTTTATCGTCTCATCATAAAGATTCAATCTCGCCGGGAGATGGGCGCGACCGGCGAGCGGCGCTAGGCCGCTCTGGGGAAGGAGGGATTGTCGTCTGCCTGCGCGTCATCTTCCTCCGTGTCGGAGTCGATGATGGGAGCGATGCGAACGGGTTCTGGAAGCCAGCCGGTCCCCTTCACGCTGCGCTCGGCATAGGCTGCGGCGTCAGCCTTCTTCATTCCGCTGATGCCAGCAGCGAAATCCTCACCGCGCGCTTCCGCAACGGCCAGCTCGATCCCGGTCTTGTTGATCCGCTCGAAGTAGTTTTCAGCGGTCGGCTCGAACCATGCCGTCATATCCACGTTGAGAGCGTGGGCAAGAACATTGGCGTGTTCACGGCCCTTCGCCCGGTCGTCGTAGCGTTTCCTGACCGCGTTGACAGAATGCGCGGCGGCATAGGCCAGCAGGGCAAGCAGCTCGTCGCGCGACTGATCCATGCACCAATTCCAAAGGTCGGAGGGGTTGCCGGGGATGCGATGCCCGAACGTCTCGCGCAGGCTCTCCATGGCTTCGAGCGCCTTGCAGTTCTGCGGCTGCTTCATGCTGCCTTCGATCCATTCGCTACTGAGACGGATTTGAAGGGCGCTCTGCTCACCGGAGTAGGTATGGGCCACGTCGAGCAACATCGCATGCACCACGGCGGCAAGGGCAATATCGTGGTTATTCGCCAGTTCGACGCGCAAGGCGGCGGTTTTCTGCGCGGTCAGGTCCTCGACGAGTGCGTTGGACAGGGAGAACGCGGAGCCAGACTGCGCATCTGCGGTCTCGGTCGTCGTTTCGACCTGCTCTCCCGCCTCGGGTTCCTCGGCCTCTGGCTCGATACGCACGAGGCCGCGCTCAACGTCCAGTTCGCCCCAATTCGACATGGTGACATATGCACCGGCAGCGGCAAGGTGTTCGGGTGAATACCGCTCCGTCAGCGCCTCGAGCCCGTCGATCTGTTCCTTGATGGTGTCCAGCTTCGCCTCGGCATCCTCATCGGCTGCCCCGGCCTCGATCAGCTCGGATAGATCGTCATAATCGGAGGTGAGCCGGTCAAGCTCGGCCTGTTGCTCATCGGTGAGCCGCACGGTTTCAGGATAGACGCGCTTCATGCCGAACGCGTCATGAGGGAGGGCAGGGCAGCACTCCACCCATGACCATCCCTCGGCGCGAACCTTTTCGGCTTCAGCTTCCAGCTTCTCGGCCACCAGCCTTTCGAGCAAGGCGATATCGGTTGCGTATCCGGTATTGCGATCATCGAACAGGTCACGCCGGACGTCTCTGCCCGCCGCCTCATAGACTTCAAGTCCACCAATGATTTTGACGCGCTTGTCCGTTCCCCTCGCCGCTTCCTCCATAAGCGTGCGACGGATTGTGTCGTTATACCGGCTCCAGCCAGGCAGGCTGTTCCATACTTCCTCCTGCCGTGCATGATCGTCGGTCACGGTGAAGGCTTGAAGCTGGTCGAGCGACATTTCCCCCTGCCGATACAACTCCAACAGGGCAGGGGAGACGCGACCAAGGGCGAGGCGCTTGCGAGGGGGAGAGAGGGCAGCGCCCTCTTTCACCCATCAGGAGATCCGACCTGGCCCGCGCTGAGGGCCTCCTGTTCATGCTTCCGGGGGCGTTACCCGCATGGGCCGAGACGATCCGGGCGGGATCGCCGGCGAGCTCGCGGCCGATCTGGCTCGGAGGAGACGGGGCGGGCGCCTAGCGCAGCCCGATCGCGGACGGACAATCGGCTCGGTCGCCGGCGTCGGCCGGCGATAGCAACCGGGCCGCGGCCGACATCAGGGGGTCGTTTGCGGGAGAGGGCGGAATCCTACGTTAGGGATTTCGGCCAGCGATATTCGCCTGTGAGGTTGATGTGTTGATGTGCTCCCAGCCGAGTGGAGAGACGTGAGCAAGCAGATCGGGCGAAAGCGGTTTCCGGTAGAGATCGTCAGCTTGCTGAGGATTTCTATCGGAAGGCTTGGTTGAACAAGGAATAAGGCGAACACCGGACGCGGGCTGTGCATCAGATTAGCGAAAGTACCGGGTCCAATTTCATCCGGCATCCGATTGCCTCCCACCTGCCGGTGAAAAGGTCGACTCCGGATCGCTTCAAGCGCAACCGTGGCCTTAAACTCGGCCGCATACCGTCTGCGTGTCTTCATGCTGGATCGTCCTTCTCATCGGGCGATCCACCTTATGCACCTGTCTCAAAAGCCGGCACCACCTCTGAATCTTATCAGCGTTTACCCTCCGAGCCGCTTCGCCGCGCGAACTCCGCAAAGTCACTTTCGAGCTTCCTTAACATATCCGCAGATTGCGAATTGGTTGCAGGATCGAAGATAGCACTGTCAAAATCAATCAGGTTGAACTGCCCCGCCCTTCGGTCATAGAGGATATTTCCAAGGTTGATATCGTTATGAACAATCCCCTTCGACTCCAACCTGTCTATCAAACGCTTTGCCACAGATTTGTCCCGCAATTGATCCAGGACTTCCCTGATGAGTTCTTGGTCGCCGCTCTTTAATATTGACTCCAGCGATTCCCCAGGGATTTTCTTCATTTTCAGGGTCACAATTGGCTGTGTCGGATAAACGCCGTCTTTTACCGTTATTTTCGCGGCGTCCTTTCCATAAAGCCGCGTGAATGCCTCCGCATTATTTTTCGCATTGTCCAAGCTTGACCGGTAAATTGCGCCGTTCTTTATGCCGATCGGGTTGTTATAAACCTTGATCAGGTAATCTCCATCTGCCCGATAGACCTTGCCAGCCACGCCACTGCCAACCATTATCGGCGCGGCATTGCTGTCAACGGTTGCCTTCTTCAACGACGTGAGCCGCAGCGGAGTTCCATGTGACGCGCCTCTGGAAGCGGCTGGGGCCGTCCTGAAGAGTTTCGAAGCGCCTTTGACTACCTTGTTTAAAACAGTACCCGCTGGCACCATCTCTGCGGCGACCAAAGCAAGCTCCATACGGTACTCGTCGACATACTTTTCCATCTCGGTTGATCCGAATGCCTCCTTTTTTTGCTGACTCCTCGTTGCTTCAACAAGCTTTTTTGCGACAGCGCGGGTGGCATCAGTCGTCCGTGCAAAATTGGTTGGGGACCTTATAAAGCCTTGCCCATTCACGGAATGTCCGAAGAACTTTTTCAGGTTACCGGAGAGCCAGTTTTTATCCCATACCTCATCGATGGTCAGCTCACCATTCGAGATGGAAACGGCATACACTCGGTGTCGGCTACCCTGAGCAACATCAAGGATATAGCCATATTTCCCCTCGATCGTATAACGATTAGGCGATGTGTAGTGGCCAAGAGGCATCCATGCCTCGCGCTGGCAACTGACAGAAAATACTCTCGCGGGGGTTGACCAAGAATCGATGCCAGTTGTGTCAATGTAGCTCTGAACTGCCTCCGCTATGTCTATCTCCTGGACTTTCATCGTCCGTTCGAATTCCGCGTCAAAATATTTGTCCAGCTCAGGTAAACTGCTCATGTTCGGCACGTCCTTCGTGTGACGGGCCAATGCAGGAATTTTGACCTTTCCGTGCTCGACATAGATATCCAGCAGGCTCATCGGGAGCTCGATATCTGCGTCTCCCGGTACCTCGGAGCCCATCGGGAATACGTCGCGGACGGAGTAGGTTCTGTCTGGATTCAACCCCGCTTGCAGCAGTACACGTCTGGCCAACTCCCGGCGGCTATGAGCTCGGGCCAGTGGTTTCACTACCGACTGAGGCTTGGCGTTCACCTCGCGCCTGTCCCGTGCCTGCGAGGACGACGAAAGGGATCTTCTTGCTGCGTCTGCAAACAATGAGATGGGGGCTGCCGGAAGCTTTCCGTTAGGCGGAGCATTCAGGCCGACGTCGACGCGCTGCGATGGTACGGGCGACGACACATCGGTTGGTACGGTGCCGCCGGCGATCGATGCCGAATGCGGATCGGAACCAGCGCTCGCCCGGGCCGCAAATCCACCATCCGGCAGCACGGACAGCAAGGTGAGGAGCGCAAGCGCGTGAGGCTTCGGCAGGGGAGTCATTCCTGGTGAATTGTCGGGCGAGCCATGAACCGCCTGAATGACTGCCAGGCTTTCCGCCGTGGCGGGCAGCGTGAAATCGTGCGACGTTCTGGTGCGCTCCTTGGGGCGCTGCTCCAGTTTCTGCGCGTCGAGGCTTCGGTGAGCCCAAAATGCACCCACCCGGTTATTGATATCCGCAGGATAATTTATCTTCGTCACTTAAGCTTCCGCCGCTCCTTTTCCTCGGCAGCCATGAGATGGCGTCCGTCTGGAGGTTTCAGATAACATCGATATTTTTTAAATTGGACCATCCCTTGGCTCTGATCGGATATGCATGGCATTTCGCCTGCCGCGGCCTGCGAAACAAGCCAAGCGGTCGAAACAGCACCGCAGGGCCAGGGTGTTTCGTCGAAATAGGCCCATTGGGCGGCATCGCATACATCGATCCCGGCGAGCTCGACGGTGAAGCGCGGATTTAAGAACTGGATCGTGCGTCCGTCCACGACGCGCGCGGAGCCGCGCAGCACGGCCGGAAGATCTCCGGGCATGGTGCCGCCTGTCATGACGACCTCGGCAACCTGTCGGAGATCTCGCGCGGCATCTTCGATGCGCGCGTCCTGACGCATTTGATACACCAGAACTGCCGCGAGACCGGCAACGCCTAGATATGTGAGGGTTCGAAGCTTCATGTCTGGAAGTTTCCGGCCGCTGCCCCGTGAGGCGGGGGATGGTTGAGGCCGCGGCCGTCGCGACGATTAGTCGTCATCGCCATCGACCTGCTTGCTGGCAAGCCGACCGAAGTGGGTGGCGATCAGATCGACGGTGTACCGAACTTCGCCGGTGTTGCGATCCTTGAACCGGTTTTGCCGGATGCGGCCGCGCACATGCACCAGGTCGCCGGTCTTCACGTGCTCCGCGATATAGTTGCGGGTGCGCTGGCTGAAGATGACGACTTCATTCCAGTGCGCGTCATCCTCCCAGTTGCCGCGATCGTCCTTGCGGCGGTAGTTGGCGCAGACCGTAACCCGCGTTGCACTATCGAAGGGGGTGATCCGGCCGACGTGACCGAGGATTTGGAACTCTGCGTAGTTTTTCATAGTGATCTCCCTAAGCTGTTGACGGGCGTGTCGAGCGGCTGTGTCGCGGCGGCGTCAATCTGAATTACGGAGGGTCCGCCTGCGGAAACCGTCATTCCGATTGACGCGTTTGAGCCGCGCCAGCCGCATCAAGCCCGATATTTCAACAGCTTATCGGGAGATCGCCGCCATAAACTAGCAGGTCGCAACCTCGCATTTCAGCGGCATTAGATCAACCGTGGTGTCCAGTTCTGCGCGGGTTTATAGGGCTGCATCGTCCGACGCGCGGCGTTTTCGGCCAACCTGGATGACAGACCGGGATGCTCGTTGGCGACGAGCAAGGCCCGAACGCTCTTGTCAAGGTGAAGTCGGCCGGCCTGATGTCGGCTTGTCATGCCGCGCAAATACCCTCCAGGTTCGCGGATCTCGCCGGCGGCCGATTTCTGTGCGATGACCGCCACAGCAACCGCCGCCACGGCCGGCCCCATGACAGCCCGGGCGTCATGCCACGCAGACGGTGAAATGCCGAGCGCGGCCCTCACCGCGCCGGCGGCCGCCACAAACGCCGGCCATGTCTGCACATCGTCATCGGTCCAGACTGAAAATTCGGGGCAGGCTGCTAGCACCATTGGCAAATCAAGAATTTGCCCTCTCTGCGGTGCCGATTTGGGCTCGACATTCGTGCCAGCCCCGACACAATTCTCGAAAGCCCTCTTTTCGCCGGCGAAGCCGGCGTCAGGGGGTAAATCAACTGATTGCGCGTCAGCGCAATGCCGCTTTTCCGTACAAGATACAGAATGGTCTTGGGTTGTAGTTTCTAATAGGCAACCGTTTTCTAATGCCGTGGCATCAGTTTTTTCTGCATATGCGCAGTGAATCATAGCCTTTTGCACATGATCGAGAAGCGTCGAGAGCGCCCGCTGAACGCGCCTGAGAAGCGCCAGAGAGGCCGAGCTACTGCGGCCCAGATGCGCGACTATGCGTTCATATCGAGCGCGGAAGACGTTCCAGCGGCCGTCGAGATCTTGCAGAACGGCGGATTGAATATGAGCGGGAATGCTTCGCCTGAGCCTCTGCACGGCAGCTCTAGCCGCCATATAGGCGGCTTCATCGGCTTCATAAGCTTCTGCGATCTGGCGGAGCTCGTCAAAACGCGCCTCTAGAACGGAGAGCTCGATCCCGTAGGCATAGATAATGCGGTCGTTCTGATCGCGATCACCGGCACGCCGGCAATTGGCGCTATCGCGGAAGGTAATAAGCCCCAGAGAGGCCAGCGCTGAGAGTGATGTGCGGACGGTGCTGTTGCTGATGCACAGGCCGGCCGCCCGCGCCAGGGCGGCGTTGGACAGCCAGACGATCGGCCGTGCACCCTGCTCCCAATCGCATTCCTTGGTGCGGAACACGAGGGTTTCCAGGAGTTTTTGCTGCGTCGCATTTACCTTGAGTGCGCGCAGCGCCCTCTTGGTCGTGGTCCAGATCGCCGTGCGCGCATGCGCACCGATCGGGGCAGAATTCGCCATCTGGGCAAAACGCGCGCGCGTTTCATCTTCCCTCCGCCAGCCGGAGGGGTTCGGGCTCCGCGCGAGAGCCCTGCTCCGAATGTCCATTACCCTCAACCTCTCCTTTGTTGCGGGCAGGACGAAGGCACAAAGCCGTGCATTTCGCTGGCAAGAGCACTTGCAGCGTTCTCTCGGATCGGCTATGTTCGGAGGTGAGTTCAGGCCTCCGGATAGCCTTTGTGCTATTCGTCCAGAAACCGCCCGCCGCGCCAACGGCGGGCGTTTCCTTTTATACCCTATGTTGCTTCGTCAGATATTCCTTCAAAGCCTCTTCGATGACCGGAGCGCGGCCGGCTAACCTGCGCCCCTTCTTCACCTGGTCAACGAGCTCGATGAGCTCGACAGGCAGGTCTACCGTTACGAATGTCCGACCGGCATCCATGCGTGCGCGACGAAGGGCCCGGAGCCTGCGGGCTTCGGCCTCCTTGTTGCGAGCGGAATCTGTGTTCTTGTTCTCAAGCGGCATGGCGTCGAATCATCGTTGTACTGATACGACCACGTAACGCGATTCTATATGCTTCGCCAAGCGAGAACTGTAAATTGGAATTTGCTAGTTCTAGGGCGGGTGGGCTATGATGCCCGCCATGCGATGAAGCGGGGGTTTCCCACGCAGCTTTGCATGTGGACAGGCCCGGCGCTTTTTGCGCCGGGCCATTTTCGTTTTGAGGCCCGAAGGGGCCAACTCAGGGTCTTAGAGGGGGGTGAAAGAGGGCTCTGCCCTCTCTCCCCCTCGCAAGGACCTGCTAGACCTTCGGGTGCAGCAAGTCAGTCGCACCCTGAAGGGTGCAACCGCGTTGCGCACCGTCAGGCCGCGCGCCTCCCCAGGCGCGCTCTGCGCAGGCCCTTGCGCCCCCTCTCTCCCGGTCTCGCCAGCGACGCCTCGGAGGCAGGAGCGGGGCTCCTGCCCTCCGGGCAGAAGACCGCTTCGCGGGAACTTGCTAGGAGCACTTGAATGACGGACGAACTCGTCAACTGGATCAAAATCGATGGTAACAAGCTTGCCGGAAACGTGGCGACCGTTGCCTTTGACGTCGATCTGATCGGGAAAACTGCGGAAGAAGAACACGATACTGAGACACTGCAGAAGGTATATCGGCTCTTCGCGTCAAGTCCGCGCGGCCGGCGCGTTGAAGTGGGAATTGTATGGGAATGGCCGGGGCCGGACGGAAGGCCCGCTTACTCGATGACGCTGCACACCGGACACGGCCGCTGGTACGCGCGCCTGGTCCACTTGCCCGGCAAAGAGGATGAGGGTCTATTTAAGGTTTGTCCGCACGACCATCTGAACGGCTGCCACTAACGGCGGCTTTTGGAAGGCGGAGGGAAAGCCTCGCTCCGACTCTGCTTCGCGAGATGCGAAATCTTGAGTGCTTTCTGAGTGAACGGGTCGGCGGCGATCTCAGCTATTGAGTAGTGGTCAAGCTGCTTGAAAAAGGCGGCCTTGGCGTGGATCAGCGCGAAGCGGTAGACGGAATTGGGGTGCTCTATAGCACCTGTTTCGTCTGTCGCCTCGATCCAGGGCACGAGATTGAAGTCTCCTTCGAGCAGACCAATCACCTCTCCGAGGGTAAGCTTGGCCGGGTCTCTGCGAAGCGAATAGCCTCCGCCGCGGCCGGTGTAAGAGGTGACAATTCCGTTATCTATCAGCCTTTTAAGCGGCCCTTTATAGGCGGCCGGCTTCACCTTGTAGATTTCATTCATCTCCGCAATCGACACTTTCGGCCGAGAACTGGCAGCCATATAGACCAGTATCCTGACACCTAGATCTGTCGATGCAAACAGACGCATTGCTCACCCCCGGTTTTTAGCGGTTTCTTACGCTATTAACAGGGGAGAGTCCAAAGCGATTGCGTCCCCAAAACGTTCTTGAGGGCCACTTACGCACTGATCGCAAAATATCTGTCACAGGCTTCTAGTTTTCGGTTATGGAACTTCAGAACTGATTGCTGGAAGATATTCCCACCCTGGTATTCTTTGGCTGATCGGCGGCCTCCTCATTTGCGAATGAGGAACTGTAACCAGCTATAATCGTTATGATTCTGTTCATGTTAACACCTTGCAGTGAATTGCAGCATGTGCGATTCGAGCGTCGGCCGCATTGGCCTAACACAGTCGAAGGCCGCATCCAAAATCCCAAAACGAGCAGTTGCTAACTGATCGTTTTCAGCATAGAACCGGGCGTGGGAAATGCTTCGAGAGGAGAGGCCATGCTAGCGCAAGTCATTGCGAGGGGGATGATATCGGGAGGCGTTGTGGCGTTGAGCTTAGCCTTTGCTCCATCTCCGGCTAAAGCTGATTGGGCGTGTGAGGTTGCCCTTTGCATTTCGAATCCGGCAGGCCCGATGGCGGTTTCGGAATGTGTTCCACCAATCAAGAAGCTATATCGGCATTTGGCGCGCGGAGGTTCATTCCCTCTCTGCCAGTCGGCCGATGGCTATGTGAACTTCACGAAATATGGAATTGAGCGGCAGGAAGAGTGTCCGGCCGGCAGCAAGACGGTCTATCGCGATGATTCAGATAGCTCGTTCGGCCGCCGCATCCGCTATTGCGAAAAATTCGTTCCGGTGAATACCAGAGGCAGGCCGGGGATCCGCGATCGTGATGGCGAGGATTACGAAGTCCGCATCATTGATGGCAACCGCGTGTTCGGAAAAGTGGTGACGAGCCCTGCCCCGCGCAGAGCGAAGCCGCGCTACCTCGAATATGTCGTTCAGGGCGACAACCGACGTCTTTGGTGGTGACATGGACGCATTGTCAGTCCTAGCGCTGGCCGCGCAATGCGCGACCGCAGCACCTGCCCCTGTCGTTGCTGCTCTCGCGCTTGCCGAGACAGACGGATCTATCTACGCCGTCCAAGCGGGCGGCGAGCGCAGTGACCCGAAAGACTTTGACGCGGCCGTCCAGGCCGCGGCGATCGCGTTGACCGATGGAGCGCCCGTCAAAATTGGCTTGGCGGGTGTTCCGATCTCAGAATTTGACGCGCGCAATGTCGCCTATACCGAGGGCTTCTCCCCCTGCCGAAATCTGACGATTGCTGGCGAGCTCTTGCGTGAGGGATGGGAGCGGTTCGGGGGCATGGAAGAGCATTGGCGACTTGCTGTTCTCGAATTTGCGACGGGTGAGCCCGGTACAGAAGGTGAGTTCGCCAAGCGGTTCGATGCTGCCATGGCGAACATTCGTATCGCATCGGGTGAACTGCCCGGCCGACCCACCAATGCTCAAGCGGAAAAGGCAACAGCAGCCACGCAGTCGCCGGCGCCGCCAAGCTCTCACAGACAAGCCGATGCGCCGCCGCGCACAACGGCTTCCTGGGATGTCTACGGCCGCGATCCGTCGCGGTCGCTGTTGATTTTTACGAAGTGATCTAAGGAGCTCGAGAATGAACTTTGCTGGCGCGCTGCGATACCTTCCTGTCGCCCTTTTTGCCCTGATCTTTTCCGTAGTCCTGGTTGAGCCCGCATTGGCTCAGAGCTTGGGGGGCGCTGAGAACATCCTGCAGACGATCGTTGATGCACTCACGGGCAATATCGCCCGGCTGATAGCCATCATCGCCTGCATCATCATCGGTTTTGCATTCATGTTCGGGTACGTCGATTTGCGCGTCGTCGGCTATTTCGTCGTCGGCGCCATCATCCTTTTCGGTGCGGCCGAAATCGTCGACATGCTGCGGACCTAAGTCGGGGCGGTGTGATGGCAGAAGCGCTCGACAAACTCAACGAGGACACGCTGTTCCTGGCCTGCACGAGGCCTGCGATGTACGCCGGCGTGCCTATGGAGGCATGGTTCGTGATCATCATTTCCACCGGCATCATTTTCCTGGCCGGTGGAAGCCTCCTGTACCTCGTGAGCGGGCTCTTCTGCTACGCCGCCTGCCGCCTGATCTGCAAGCATGACCCGAACCAGTTTTCCGTCCTGTTCGCGTGGATGAACACAAAACTCCGTTGCCGGACGCGCCTGTATTGGGGTGCTTCGACCTCAAGTCCCCTGCGCGTGCGTGAACCTCGTAACTGGCGTGAATTGAAAAAGCAGGGGATTTGAAAGTGAAGCTGAATTCCAGGCAGCGTTCCATTCTTCGCGAGTCTCATGTGGGGGACCATCTGCCCTATACGCGGCATGTCACCGAGAGCGTGATAGGGCTGCGCTCAGGGCAGATGCTCGCGGTAATCGAGCTGGAGGGAGCTTCGTTTGAAACGGCTGACACGACCGATCTGAACGACCTCCACAATAAGCTGAATCTCATGTGGCGAAACGTCAATGACGAGCGCCTGGCGATCTGGACGCACACGATCAGAGTGCGCGACCGGTTTTATCCGGAAGGCGAGTTCCGGTCTGATTTCGCACGTCGGCTTGATGCGAAATACAAAGCGAAAATTACGGACGAGACCCTTTTTCGGAACCGGCTGTTCCTGTCGCTCGTCTTTGCCCCTACCCGGGATGACAAGGTTGCATCGATCGCCGCGCGCCTGCGGGCAGCGAGGCGGTCGGGACTCGAACTAGACCATCGCGCGCTGGAAGAGTTTCAAGGAATTGTTTCGAACATCGTCACCGGCCTGTCCCGCTACGATGCCCGTCTTCTTGCTCTCTATGATCGGAATGGCCTCGCGTTCAGCGAGCCCATGGAATACCTGAATGCGATCGGCAGCTTGAATTTCGATCCTATGCCGCTCGTGGACGGCCCGATCAGCGGGGCTCTCCTGCTCGATCGGCCGTTGTTCGGGCGCGAGGTGGTCGAGCTCCGGGGAGCCGGAGAATCCCGTTACGCGGGTATTCTCGGCGTGAAAGAGTACCCGGCGACCACAAAACCCGGCATGCTTGACGATCTGCTGAAAGCGCCATTCGAGTTCGTGCTGTCACAATCGTTCTCGATGACCTCGAAGACCGAAGGGCGCGGCATTCTTTCGCTCAAGCAGGCACAACTCATCAATGTGGGTGATCGGGCTCTTTCGCAGATAGACGATCTTGCTACGGCGCTGGATGACCTCGAAAGCAACCGCTTCACCATGGGTAAGCACCACCTCACGCTGGCGGTGTATGCCCCGACAGCGCAGGCGCTCCTTGACCGCATGGCGCAGGCTCGGCGCATCATGTCCGATTGTGGTGTCGTTACCGCGCGTGAGGATCTGGCACTTGAATCCTCTTATTGGGGGCAATGGCCCGGAAACTTCCAGTTCCGGCCGCGCTCAGGGCATATAAGCTCTCGCAATTTCACGGCGCTTGCACCTTTCCATTCCTATCCGAAGGGCAACCTGACTTGCGAGTGGGGGCCGTCCGTTGCCCTTCTAAAGACAAGCTCGGGTTGCGCCTTCCATCTCAATCTCCACGTAGGCGACCTCGGTAACACCTTCATCTGCGGTCCGTCAGGCTCGGGTAAGACGGTTTTGCAGAACTTCATCCTCGCCCAGCTGCAAAAGCACGGCGCGACCATGGTCTTTTTCGACAAAGACCGTGGTGCGGAGCTCTTCGTGCGGGCGGCAGGAGGAACCTATCTGGCGCTTCGGAATGGCAAGAGGACCGGGTGCGCTCCATTGAAGGCGCTCGACCTGGACGACGCTGAACAGCGTGCATTTGCCGTGCGTTGGGCGGCAAAATTGGTCGAGCGAAGCGACCGACCGCTTGCTGTTACCGAGCAGCGGCAGCTTGAGGGCGGCATCGAGCAGATGCGCCGCTTACCGCGCGAGCAGCGCACATTGGGTACGCTGCGGGCATTTCTCGGCCAAGCAGACCTGGAAGGGATTGGCGCTCGGCTGGAGCGTTGGGTTGCCGGGGGCGTCAATGGATGGGTGTTTGACAATGACACCGACGACCTTGCGCTCGACGCTACATTCATGGGCTTCGATATGACGGATTTCCTCGACAACGCGGATATCCGGACCCCGCTCATGATGTACCTGTTTTATCGGATTGAGCGGCTTATCGACGGCCGCCGGATCGTCATAGACATTGATGAGTTCTGGAAAGCCCTGGGCGACGAGGCTTTTCGCGATCTCGCGCAGAACAAGCTCAAGACCATTCGTAAACAGAACGGCCTCATGGTCTTCGGCACGCAATCGCCCAGGGACGCGATCCAGTCACCTATCGGCTACACCATCATTGAGCAGTGCCCTACGAAGATCTTCATGCCGAACGCGGCGGCCTCGGCCGAGGACTACATCAAGGGCTTTGGCCTCTCGCAACGCGAATTCGAGCTCATCAAGCATGAGCTTTCCGTCGAAAGCCGCCAGTTCCTCGTAAAGCAGGAACATAACTCCGTGGTGGTGGAGCTGTCCCTGCAAGGCTTCAAGGACGAGCTCACCATTCTCTCGGGCCGTACGGCGACCGTGAACAGGCTGGACGAGATCAGAGGCCAGGTTGGCGATGATCCTGCCGTCTGGATGCCGATCCTTCTCCAAGATCAACCGGTGCTGAAAGGAGCAGCAGCATGATCATCAAGCGAGGAGTTTGCTTGAGCAAACACAACCGCCCCGCCCTGTCCGTTGGCAGCGTGGCGCGTTCTCTGATGCTGGCGGCCGGCGTTCTCGCCGGAGCGTCAGTTTCCGCGAACGCGCAGGGCATTCCTGTCATCGATGCCACCGCGATCGCGAAGCATGTCCAGCAGATTCAGGAACTACAAGCGCAGCTTGAGCAGGCCAAAGCGATCTACGACAAGGCTTCGGAACTCCACGAAAGCCTCAACCAGATCACGAATATCAAGGATTTGGCCGGTCTCCTCAACAACAGCCAGTTCCAGAAATATCTCCCGCAGGAATACAGCCAATATGCCGATGCCGTTGATGGCCTTCTCAAGGGAAACATCGACGGTTTTGCGCAGAAGTACGACTATTACAGCCGCGAGGGAAATAGCGCGGCAAATAGCTTCTACTATCAGGAACTCCAGCGCCGGAAGGGCGAGACCTATCAGGACATGGCGGTAGGCGAGCTCGTCTACAATACGGCCTCAAAACGTATGGACGAGCTCAATAAGCTCAAGGATGCGCTCGGCTCTGCCAGCACGCCGAAGGAGGTCATGGACCTGCAGGCCCGCCTCCAGGCCGAAAGCGCACTCCTTCAGAACGAAGTCCTCCGTATGCAGGGCCTCGCCATGATCCAAGAAGCCCGCACTCGCGTGGACGAGCAGCGCGAAGACGAGGCTGTGAACAAGATGTGGGACGATTTCGGCTCAGAAGTCGGGTCAAACTGATGCGCGTTCGCATAGCAGCAATACTGGTTCCCGTCCTCCTGATTGCCGCCTGCAACAATGGCGGCAACTCAGCGGCTCCTAAGGCAGAGGACGAAGAGCCAAAACCGTTGGTCCATGACGTTCAATACTACTTGGACCACCCCGAAGAGCGAAAACAGGTCATCGCGGAGTGCGACAACAACCCGGGCGAGCTCGCAAGCACGCCAAACTGCGAGAATGCCTTCAAAGCCGATGAAAAGGCGATGTGGAGCGGCATGGAAAAAGCCATCAAGGGCGGGCAATAGATCATGGGCGTGGCAGCCGATTTCGTTACGAAGTTTGTCGAACCGCTCGACGGTTACATGACAGAGACGGTATCAAAGCTCGCAGGGGCTTTAGAGGGGCCTCTGTACGCCGGCGCCACGCTTTACATTGTCATCTTCGGAATCCTGGTTGTGCTCGGCTACGTACGCGCGCCGATCCAAGACTTCGTAATCAACGTCATCAAAATTGCGATCATAGTGGCACTCGTTACTGAGGTGAGCACCTATAACCAGTATGTGAAGGATTTTTTCTTCACCCAACTACCGGACGGAATAGGAGCCGCATTCGGCTCTCAGGGAACATCACCGGGCGATATACAAAGCGGCTCCGCCTTCGATAGTCTCATAGATGATGTTCTGGCTCGGTTTAAGGATATCGCCAGTGAAGGGAGCTGGAGGAACATTGTTCCCTATCTAATAGCAGGTCTATTTGCCTTTGCGGGCTTGGTAGCATCCATCATTCTGCTTGCTCTCGTACTACTGGCTAAGCTGGCATTGGCACTCCTAATAGCCATAGGACCGATTTTCATTGCACTCGCGCTGTTCCGCTCGACTTTCCCGTTCTTCTCCTCTTGGTTGTCAGGTCTCGTAAATTTCGTGGTCCTGCAAGTTCTCGTCGTCGCGATCATTTCGCTGCTAGTGAGCATTCTCTCGGGTTTCTTGGAAGATGTGAATGGCGGAGATCTCGGCACGCAAATGGCGATGGCGTTGCGGATGGTTGCTCTATTCGTGCTCGGCGGAATCCTAGCGCTGCAGTTGCCGGGCATCGCTGCGCGAATATCGGGTGGCGGTATCGAACTTGGAACCGGGCTGATCAGATCAGGCGCTCAAGGTGCGATGAAATTGGCCACCAAAGGTATATCCGGACTTGGCGGGCTCGGCCGCGGACGCGGCTCAAATACGATCTCACAGGGGTAACAATGCTCAAGATTTTTCGAGCGCTGACAGCGTCAGCCACCATGATTCTCGCCCTTAGTGCATGCGCTACGATCGAAACCAAAGGGCTTCCGAAATGCTCCGGCCATGATCGGCGCCCACTGAATGCTGACTTGTGGGCCTGGCAGGAAACGGCGCCGGAAGACCGGCCTGCGGAAAGCGCGCCGGCACTGAAATATTCGGCCGAACCCGGCGAAGTCCAGTCGGCCGCTCTCGTCGCCATTGAAACGGCCACGTCCAAGCCGCGCTGGAATATCGCGGCGTCGGAAAAGCCGTGCAGATAACAGGGATTTTGGGGGATGGTCGAAACCGACAAGCTTAAAGAATATTTCGAGCGCTCGCGACGGTGGGAACAAGAGGAGCTTCGCTCAGCCCTTCGATCGAAGCGGCTCGCGTGGACGGTCGCCGGCATCGCCGGCATCGGTATGATCGTGTCGGTGGGTGCAGTGGCCGCGCTTGCCCCTTTAAAAACAGTCGAACCCTTCCTGGTCCGCGTCGATAACAGCACAGGCATCGTGGACACGGCGTCATCGCTGACGGATGCCCCTGAGCTCTACGATGAGGCGATCCAGCGCTATTTCATCGGCAAATATGTGCGGACGCGCGAAAGTTATTCCAGGCAGATGCAGGAATGGCTTTTCCAAGAGGTCAGCACCATGTCCACGGGGCCGGTGCAGGAAACCTATGCGAACTGGATCAGCGGCAACAATCCCAATTCGCCGCAGCATATCTATGGTCCAAACGGCATCGTGACCGTGACGATCAAATCGATCCAGCTTGTTCGGCCGGGCTTGGCCTCGGTGCGGTATATGCAGACCGCACAGTATGAGCAGAGCCGCACCACAAAGCACTGGATAGCCACTCTCTCTTACGAGTTCCTGCCGAAAGCCGAATTGACCATTCAGCAGCGGCTCATCAATCCCCTTGCTTTTGCTGTCCTTGAATACCGTACCGATCCGGAGGTTGTGGAATGAGGTCTTTGCGCCCGCTCCTGTTGGCATGCGGTGTCGCACTGGCTGCCACCCCTGCCCTGTCGCTCGAAACACCAATGGGTGTGTCGAATGACAAGCGCATTCGCGTCGTCAATTACACCGCGAACGATGTGGTGAAGGTCGTCGGCCGATACCGTGCCAGCACCCAGATCGAATTCGCACCGACTGAGGAAATCGCTCACGTCGCGATTGGCGATAGTGTGTCCTGGGAAGTCGCGCCGGCCAAGAACATTTTGTTCCTAAAGCCGCGCGAGAAGAACCCGCCGACGAACCTGCAAGTCGTTACCGTTCGTCAGACGGGGGAGCGACGAATCTACCAGTTCGAGCTAACGGCGACGGAGGGTGCTGTAACCGGACAGGACGCGTATTTTGTCGTGCGCTTCCGGTATCCCTCAGACGAGGCAGAAAGGCGCCGGCTGGAGGCGGCAGCACGGCAAGCTGCCGCGAGCCGAGCGGCCTCCGACGAAGCGCTGTCGCTGCATCAGACATATGGAGCTCGGAACTGGCGCTATTCAGCGCAAGGATCTCGGGCACTGCAGCCGGACGCCATCTATGACGATGGCAAGGTGACGACCATGCGATTTGCCGGCAATCGCGAGATTCCGGCGATCTACATGATCAACAGCGACGGCGAGGAAACGCTGATACCGTGGGACGCACGGCAAAGCGGGGAAGTGGTCGTTATTCACTCCACGGCTCGCGAGTTCCGGCTTCGGCGCGGAAATGACGTCCTGTGCATTTTCAATGAAGCCTATGACCCTGTGGGCGTGAACCCCGGCACCGGCACCACGTCGCCATCCGTGGAGCGAGTAATCCGGCCTGAACCGCGAGGGAGCACACGATGAGCGATACGAATCCGAACAGCGAAGAACCGAAAATTGAAGGCGAGCGCGGCGCCGGCATCACCTCCGTTGCCGAAGAACGCGGAGGAGCGGGGAATATCGGCCGCGGGCTCATTGTTGCGCTCATTAGCATCGTTGGCATCGGGTTCCTGTATCTGACGTGGAATCGAGACCAGCCGGCTGACACAGGCGACAATCGCCGTCAGCCGACAATTTCCCCTGCCGTGCCCTTCACGCCGGCGGCGATGCCTCGCGCACCGGAAACGCCGGCCATACAGCCTGAGCCGAGGCAGGTGGTGGTTCCGGAGGAACCCGAGCCGGAGCCTGGTAATGATATGCTGGAAGCCAGTATGCGGGCGCCGGTCATTGCCTTCAGCGCGGAGGTGAACCGCGATCGGAGAGGCGAGGACCAGGCTGCAGGCGCCGCTCAGGATTTCTCCGTGGATCTTCCGCCCGGTTTGTTGGGCGGTGGTCAGCAGCCGCAAGAAAGACTGCAGGACAAGCTCAAACCCACCACGCTTGAGGGTGTCCGCGCGTCCGTCCTGCCGAACCTTCACATGGTCGTACCGCAGGGCACCTCGATTCCGTGCACGTTGCAAACGGCGGTGTCATCCGACCAGCCCGGTTTCGTGAGCTGCGTTATTCCGCGCGACGTCCTCTCCGCGTCAGGCCAGGTCGTCTTGATGGAAAAGGGCACCACCGTTGTAGGAGAATACAATGGAGGCCTGCGGCGAGGGCAGAAGAGGATATTCGTCCTCTGGAACAGAGCCCGCACGCCGCGCGGTGTCGTCATTGATCTTGCTTCACCTGCCGCTGACGGTCTCGGCCGTGCTGGCTTTGATGGCAAGATCGATACGCATTTTTGGGAGCGTTTCGGCGGTGCAATCCTCATGTCGATTGTATCCGACGCCTCCTCCTATGCTTTCGCTCAGCTCAACGACAGCACGCAGATCGAATCTGACGATACTGAGCAGGCGACACGCAGCGCGGCCGCGATCGCACTGGAGAACAGCATCAATATCCCGCCCACGCTCTACAAGAACCAGGGCGATGTGGTCTCGATCTTTGTCGCGCGCGATCTGGATTTCTCCAACGTCTACGATTTGAAGACGATCGAAACCCGAAACCAGATCTACGACAGGGCTGTGACGGGCGACATGCAGCGACGGCCGAACATCGTCACGAAGTAAGAAGGGCGAGGCGAGCCGGTGAGCGATCAGGCACTACGCACATTTCTGGAGCCTATTACCAAGTTCCTGAGAGAGCCTGGCCTCACCGAGCTCTGCATCAACCGCCCGCACGAAGTCTGGTGCGAGGGACGCAACGGTTGGCAGCGGCATGATGTATCGGACGACAAGCTGAGCGCGAACGGCCTCGATGGGCTCGCCAGGCTCGCCGCATCCTACATGAAGCAGGATATCAGCCCTCAGCAGCCAATTCTCTCCACCACCCTCCCCGATGGCGAGCGCTGTCAGATTGTCATTCCTCCAGCAGTGCCCGACGGCACCATTTCGATCACCATCCGAAAGCCCTCGGACCTGTCTATCAGTCTCGATGAGTTCGACAGGACCGGGATGTTCAAAAGCGTCGTGACCGATACGACGCAGTTGAGCGAGGTCGATAAGGAGCTTCTGGATCTCCGGGACCAGGCCAAATGGCCGGAGTTCTTCGATCTCGCGGTCAAAAGCCGGAAAAACATCATTATCAGTGGAGCGACCGGCTCAGGTAAAACGACCTTTTCGAAAAGCCTGATCCGGTCGATTCCCGACCATGAGCGTATCATCACGATCGAGGATGCGCTTGAACTCGAAATCCCGCAACCGAACCATGTCCGGCTTCTCTACTCCAAGGATGGACAGGGCCTTTCACAAGCCGGCCCGAAACAGCTTCTTGAAAGCTGCCTGCGCATGAGACCCGATCGCATTTTGTTGCAGGAGCTGCGGGACGGAACGGCCTTTTTCTACCTGCGCAATGCGAACTCCGGTCATCCCGGCTCGATCACGACAGTTCACGCGGACAGCGCCATGCTCGCCTTCGAGCAATTGACGCTGCTTGTGAAGGAATCCGAGGGCGGATCGCAGATCGATCGGGCTGATATCCGCTCCCTGCTCATCATGCTTGTGGACATCGTTGTGCAGATGAAGCGCCTCCCTGACGGGTCCAGGCGCGTGACGGAGGTCTATTTCGATCCAAGAAAGCAACTGGCCCAAGGGGTCTGAGACGTGGGGGTGCTGCCGTGTCCAGCAATGCGAAAATCATCCTGTGGAGCATCGCCGGCGTTCTCCTGATCGCGGCGGTCATCGTGTTCGCCTCCAATTTTGCGCTCCTGATCCTTGGCGCGCACGATGGAAAGCTGCACCTCTTAACTGTCTATGATCTCCTTACCGGTAGCCATGACAAGGCGACGAGCGCTGCCCGCCTCGGTCTCATCATTGGCGGCGGCGCTGCCCTGATCGCAGCCGGCGCCATATGGCGGGCGCAAGGGTCGCAGCCCCTCCACGGTCGGGCGCGATTTGCGACCGAACGCGAGATCCGCAAGGCCGGACTGCGTGAAAAGCGAGGCGTTATCGTCGGGAAGCTCGGCGGCCGATACCTGATATTCGGCGGTTCGGAGCACGTCATCGTCTATGCGCCGACGCGCGGCGGTAAGGGCGTCGGCGTAGTCATTCCGAATCTGCTCAACTGGCCGGACAGCACCATTGTCCTCGATGTGAAGAAAGAGAACTGGCAGCTCACATCTGGATTCCGCAAGTCGGCCGGCCATGAGGTCTATCTGTTCGATCCATTTGACCCGGAGGGCCGGACGGCCAGGTACAACCCCCTTGCTTATGTCCGCCGCGATAATCCCACCGATCTCTACGATGATCTGCAACGCATCGCGGGCATGCTCTTTCCTATCGAAGGCAAGCACACTGATCCCTTCTGGACAGAAAGCGCTCGGTCGGCCTTCCTGGCGATCGCGGGCTATGTAGCGGAGACGCCGGAACTGCCGTTCACCATCGGCGAGGTGTTGCGGCAGTTCGCGGCTGCGCCGAACATCGCCAAGCACTTCAAGGTCATCCTTGAGAAGCGCGAGACCGAGCGGCCGCTATCGCAGCAGTGCCGTACCGCCATGAATGACTTCCTGGCGGCGAGCGAAAACACGCTGCAATCCGTCCGCAAGACTGTCACCGCCAAGCTCGGCCTATGGCTCAACGGTCGCGTCGATGCGGCGACGAGCGCGAACGATTTCGATCTGCGTGAGCTCCGGCGGCGGCCGATCTCGATCTATCTCGGTGTCACGCCCGACAATCTCGATCGTATGGCTCCGCTCCTGAACCTGTTTTTTCAGCAGGCCGTGGATCTCAACACGCGGACACTGCCGGAGCACGACAAGAGCCTGAAGCTTCAGCTGCTCCTCATGATGGATGAATTCCGGGCAATGGGGAACGTCGATATAGTCGCGAAAGGCGTATCCTATGTGGCTGGCTACGGTATTCGCATCGTCACAATTGTTCAGTCTCCGGCGCAATTGCGCGAGGTCTACGGTCCCGACGCCGCGACAAACTATATGACGAACCATGCGGTCGAGGTCGTTTTCACCCCGAAGGAACATGCGATCGCGACGGAGCTCAGCGAGCGTTTTGGCTATGACACGGTAGAAGGCCGCAGCCGGTCGCGTGGGCTCGGTTTCTCGCGCTCATCCCGCACCGAGACCACAAGCGACCAGAAACGCGCCCTGATGCTGCCGCAAGAGCTCGTGCTGACCCCATTTGAGGATGAATACCTTCTCAAAGGCGGCATCCCGCCTGTGAAGGCCAAGAAGATCCTCTATTACAAAGATCCCGTTTTCAAAAAACGCCTATTGCCCCCGCCGGTGGTCGAACCTGCCACATCCGCGGCCGAAGGCCGGCTACAGCTCCTCGAGCGCAAGGTCGAGATGCTGAGCCAACAGCTTGTTGACCGGATCGTGCGCGCTCCTCGTCTTGAGGAAATCGTGGCGGAAGAACAGCCGGCAGACGGTGAAGACGGCGCGATCTGGATGCTTCCGAACGATCTCGCGGAAGCATTCAAGGATGTGGAGCTTTCCGACAACCCGGAAGTGAACCGCGCAAACGCGGAATCCATGGTCGCTCAGTGGCTCGATACCGTCACCGACCTGGATAAGGCCGCCGCTTAGGCCCGAGGAATTGGAGAACACCCATGGCAGACAATGATACTTCGGTGAGCGTAAACGACGAGCTGGACCGCGAGGACGAACGCGAACCGTCCTTGACGATCGAGCTCAATTCGGATCGCGAACTCGCAGCCCCCTCCCCTGCCCTTTCCGTCGAACAAGGCGAGCAGCGGGAGGAAACTGAACGCGAAGAATCCGAGGAGGAGAAGCGCCGGCGTCGTATGGATGCGGACGCTACACAAGATGGGCCGCAGGCCTCGTCTGCAGGCGAAGCCTCCCAGGATCAAGAAAAGGAGAAGCAGAAGGAGCCGGACCGCTCCTTTCCTGCTGATATCCAATCGGGCTACTACATTCGCACCGATCGCGCCGGGGACCAGCATGTGTATGCCGATTCCAAGGGCAACCGCGAAGTCTTTCAGGAAAGCGCGACCAAGCTTCGAACGAAGCTGAATGACCCCCATGCCGTCAAGCTGATGCTGGACACCGCCGCGCATCGCGGGTGGTCGAGTATCACGGTCAAGGGCTCACAAGAGTTTCGGCGCGAGGCGTGGCTTGAAGGCCAGGCGCGCGGGATCGCAGTGAGTGGTTATAAGCCTAACGAACTCGACCAGCAGGAGCTCAAGCGTCGCGAGCAAGCGTATCTCCGAAACGAAATACAGCCCGACCGCGAGGCCGAGCGTGAACGCTCGGCCGGAGAGCCTGCCGCAATGGATGTTCGCGATCATACCGATGCACCACGGCAGGCAGGATCTCCAGAAGCCGGCGTGCCACTCGATCAATCACGCGCTGATCGAAGCTCGCCCGATTACAAGCATGGCATTGAGGGCTTGCTGATCGAAGCCGGCGAGCGCCCGTATCGGGACAATCCAAAAAATGAGCCGTCGCCATACGTCGTGCTGCAGGACGCGAGCGGCCGGCAACAGACCGTTTGGGGCGTCGGCCTGCCGGACGCGCTTCTGAAGGCCGGCGCCAGGGAAGGCGACCAGATTAGGCTGCGGGAGCTCGGCATGGAGCGCGTCATGAAAACGGTCATACGCGAGGTGAACGGGCGACCTGTTCGATTTCAGCAAGAGGTCGATCGGCGTGCATGGGAAGCAGACGTTACGAGAGAGCGTGAGGCCGGGGAAGCGCAACGAGAGGGGACGGAGCTCAAGACGGCCGATGACCGGCGCGATCGCGAAGGCGCTGCAGAACGTGAGGTTGCTCAGGCCGTTGCCGGCGCTGAGCGTACGCTGCATGTCGGACCTGGCCGTGATGCGGCGCTCGAAGACGGCGTATATGCGAATGAGGTCCGGGCAAAGGAATACCGTGCAACCGGCCGGGCAGGAGCAGCTCACAATCCGGAACTCCGGGGAGCGGCGGCACTGGAGGCTTATGTCGAGCGCAAGGTTCGGCAGAAATATCCAGGCGATCCGGTCGTTGTGCAGCGGGCAATGAACGTTGCTCGTACCAAGATCGGAAATGCGATAGCGCGCGGCCATGATTTTCCGCAGCCGCGTGTCATCGAGGAACGCGAAATCGACCGGGCCGCGAAAGACCACGAGC
>Ga0164243_10002733_pt1 | contig 28870 bp, 25 predicted proteins | sample OricompcompostOP_FD_108781 | JGI IMG/M metagenome (GOLD analysis project Ga0164243, IMG submission 108781) | Organic Plus compost microbial communities from Emeryville, California, USA - Original compost - Organic plus compost (OP) | ecosystem: Engineered > Solid waste > Mixed feedstock >... | reverse complement strand
GCGCCCGACCAATCCAGCACCCGCGACCACCGCGTGTCCCAATGCAACCGCTCCGCCTGCTCAGCCCAGAACGCATCACGATCCGCATCCGCCTTGGCGTAGGCATCGGCCTTGGCGTTCGCTGCGGCGGCAAACGCGTCGCTCGGGGGGAACGTCCGGTTCTCGGTGAGCAGGTTGTCCAGCGCGGGGGACTGCTCGGTCATGGTGCACGGCCTCCTGAAGTTCGTATCGCGGCTGACGCCGCAAGCACGGTAGCGACGTTAGTACCCGTGGGGGAAGAGTGCAGCCAACGTTGACCCTGACCAGGGCGGATATGCTCGGTCTACTCGGCGGTAAGGAGGCGTGCATGGCGGAGCGGGAAGAGCTCACCTGGGAGCTGTTCGGTTCGGCGAGCCGGGAGCTGGCCCGGCAGATCGCGGACAGCGGGTACGAACCGGATCTGATCCTCTCGATCGCGCGGGGTGGGCTTTTCGTGGCCGGTGCGCTCGGCTACGCGCTGGACGTGAAGAACCTGCATGTCATGAACGTCGAGTTCTACACGGGTGTCGACGAACGGCTCGATCTCCCGGTGATGCTGCCCCCGGTGCCCAACGCGGTCGACCTGACGGGCGCGAAGGTGCTGGTGGCCGACGACGTCGCGGACACGGGTGCGACGCTGAAGCTGGTGCGGGACTTCTGCGCCGACCACGTCGCCGAGGTCCGCTGCGCGGTCGTCTACGAGAAGCCACATTCCGAGGTGAAATGCGACTACGTCTGGCGGCGCACGGACAAGTGGATCAACTTCGCGTGGTCGAAACTGCCGCCGGTCGTGCGGCACGAAGGGCAGGTGCTGGACGCGTGAGTGATCCACTCGCTCCGTTGCTGGAGCTGGAAGGCGTTGCCGCGGCGGTGAAATCGGCGCAGGACGCGGTGTTCGCCGTGCACCGGCATCCCGCGAACCTGCGCGGTGGTTCGGTCACCGCGGCCGAGGCGTCGGTGCGCGCGGCCCGCGCGTCGGCCGCGATCGACGGCGCCGACCCGGAAATCCCGGCGGACGCGGCGGTCACCGATCCCGTGCTGGCGGGGGCGCTACGGGTGGCCGAATCGATGGAGTCGCTGCTGCCGACATGGCGGCGCGCGCCGCGGCAAGCGTTGGCGCGTATGCATGTTCTGGCCGCGAGCGATCTGGTCGAGGACCAGGATCTGCTGGGCCGCCCGGTTTCCGGCGCCGGCGCGCGACTGGAGTTGCTGACGCAGCTGGTGACCGGTGCGACGTCGGTGCCGGGGTTGATGCTGACCGCCGTTGTGCACGGGGAACTGTTGGCACTGCGGGCTTTCGGCAGCGCCGACGGGGTGGTGGCGCGAGCGGCCGCGCGGTTGACGATGATCGCCACCGGTGCGGATCCGAAGTCGCTGAGCGTTCCGGAGGTCGCCTGCCTGCGGCGCCTGGCGCGTTACCGCGAGGCGGCCGAAGGCTTCGCGAGCGGCGAGCCGGAGGGCGTGCGTGCCTGGCTGCTTTTCCAGTGCGATGCCTTCGAACGCGGCGCGAAGGAAGCCCGCGGGATCGCCGAATCCGCAGGCTGACTGTGGCATCCGGGGATGACCGGATGCCACAGCTCCCCTCGTCAGGCGGTACAGGCCGTGCAGGCGTCGAGCGCGTCGCGGACGTGGCCGCCGCTCGCGTCCAGCATCGCCGCCGCCGTGTGCGCGTCCACTCCGCACAACAGGTGCATCAGCGCGATCTTGAGGTCACCGTCGGCCTCCGAGAGCGCTTCCACACAGTCCTGCTCGCTGGCCCCGGTCGCCTCGCGCAGAATCCGCAGCGTCCGGCCGCGCAGCTTCGCGTTCGTGGCCTTCATGCTGACCATCAGGTTCGAGTACGTGCGGCCGAGCTTGATCATCGTGGCGGTCGAGAACGCGGTGAGGATCGTCTTCTGCGCGGTGCCCGCCTTCATCCGCGTCGAGCCGGCGATCACCTCCGGCCCGGTCTCGACGGCGATGAGGACGTCCACCCCCGCCGGCCGCATCGCCCGCGGGTTGCCGGACACGAGCGCGGTGCGTGCGCCCAGCCGGCTCGACGCGGCGAGCGCACCGAGCACGTACGGCGTGCGGCCGGAAGCGGTCAGGCCGAGCACGAAATCACCCGGCTCGACCGAGGCCGACAGCTCCGCGGCACCGCCCGTCGCGTCGTCCTCGGCGTTCTCCACGGCATCCCGCAGCGCCTTGTCCCCACCCGCGTGGTGGGGGATGAACCAGTCCGGCGGCACGTTGTAGGTGGGCACGAGTTCGGCGGCGTCGAGCACGGCGAGCCGCCCCGACGTGCCGGCGCCGACGTAGTGCACCCGATGTCCCGAGCGCAGCGCCTCCACGGCCAGGTCGACGGCGTCGGCGAGCTGCGGCAGCACCTCGCCGACGGCCTCGGGCACCCGGCGGTCCTCCGAGTTGATCAGCCGCAGCACGCCGATGGTCGGCATCCGGTCGATCTCGGTGGTGCGGGGATTACGTTGCTCTGTCGGGGAATCGACGTGCACGACCTGACTCGGCACCGTCATCACGCGCCTCATTTCTGTGTCATCGTCAGACACCCGGGTTCGCTCATTTACCGGTCTCCCTCGGCCGCCGCCTGCCGTCGGGGCGGACGCCGAGCCGGTGGCTGCCGACCGCCTCGCGGGTGGCGTCCAGCGCCCGCGATGCGTCGTCCATGTGCTGCTGCGCGACGCCGATGAACAGGCAGTCGATCACCGTGAGCTGCGCGATGCGACTCGCGGTCGCGCCGGAGCGGAACGTCGTCTCGCGGGCCGCCGTGGTGAGCACGTAGTCGGCCACCTCGGTGATCGGCGAGCGCGGGAAGTTGGTCAGCGCGACGGTGGTGGCGCCGTGCTCACGTGCGACGCGCAGTGCCTCGACGGTGTCGGTGGTCGCGCCGGTGTGCGAGACGCCGATCGCGACGTCGCCCGGGCCGAGCACCGCGGCCGAGGTCAGCATGATGTGCGTGTCGGACCAGGAGAAGCAGATCCGGCCGATGCGGTGCAGCTTCTGCTGCAGATCCGCCGCGACGAAGGCGCTGGCGCCGACGCCGTAGACGTCCGTGCGCCCGGCCTGCGAGAGCAGTTCGATGACGCGCTGAAGGGTCGGCACGTCCAGCTGGTCGGCGGTCTCCTCGACAGCGCGTGCGTCGGCGAAGCTCACCTTGCCCACGACGGCGGCCAGATCGTCGTCGACACCGATCTCACCGCCGAGGTTGCGGGTGGAGCGGGCCTCCGTCCTGGCCGTATCCGCGGCGAGAGCGATCCGTAGCTGAGGGTAACCGCCGACGCCGACTGCCTTGCAAAATCGGGTGACGGTGGTTTCGCTCGTGTTCGCCGCGAGGGCGACCTCGGTGATGCTGCGGCGAGCGACCGCGGACGGGTCCTCGAGAACCACCTTGGCTACTCGCTGTTCCGCACGGGCCAATCCAGGGAGTAACGACCGGATGCGGACAAGCGGGCTGGTCTCGGACTCCCGAGCAGCGGGAACGGCTTCCTCCGGAACGGCGGTCGCGACGGCGACATCCTCCGTTTCCGTGGGAAAGTTACTAACCGTAGGCATTTGTGACAAGGCTACCCACATCCTTCGGGATGATCGCAACTCGTCCGCCCCTGCACGTCCAAGCTGCGTTGACTCAGTTGCCAAGAAAGTCGCCAACCAGCTCAATCTCGTTAACGTCTACTTGTTAACGACTTGGCAACTTAGTGCGGTTCCCGAAACGACAGACGATCGTCGGTGGTTTCCGGTCCGCCCCGATGGTAAGAGGCTTCGCGGCGATCACAATGACGTCCCGGACGGGAAATTTTGGGTGGCTCAACGTGCCTTCAAGGCCCAATTAGTTGCGGTGAGTAGTCGCGGGTTCTGCTCAGCGTCGATCAAAACGTCGTTACCGCGGGTAATGCGAATGCCGTCCACGGCCACTCCGCGTCCCGAATAGCTGGCATCGGTCGCGTACTTCCAGCGAAAAATCACCTGTCCGGCCGCCGGTACTTGTGCCGCCACCCGCCACCAAGCGCGATGACCAAGACCACCCATGTGGGTGATAAACCCAGTCGGGGCGCCGGGCCCGAAAGCCTGTAACGGCACCGGCCGCCAGTCCACGCCATCGGTACTCGACTCGACCACGAGCGAGTCACCGGCGTCCGTGTCGACGAACGCGGCGAAGCCGACGTCGACCGGTCCGTCCGCGCGGAGCGGGCCCGTGGTGAGCGTCGCGGTCGAGGCGTTGCCGATATCGCTGAACCACGCGTCCGGCCCCCGCAGCGGCCGCACGGCCATCGCCCTGGCCAGCGAGCTCGCCCAGGTCTCCCGCGCGAGGTTGACCGAGCCCCAGTTCCGGGTCGGATGCACGCGATTGGTCAGCAGGATCGCCAGCGACCGCGACTGCGGATCGATCACCAGCGACGTACCGGTGAACCCGGTGTGCCCCGCCGTCGCGGGTGAGGACAGCGCGCCCATGTAGAAGATCTGGTTCAGCTCGAAGCCGAGTCCGTGCTCGTGGCCGGGAAAGGCCTGATTGTGGTTGGTGAGCATCTGTCGCACGGTGTCCGGCCGCAGAATCCGCGCGTCGCGGTAACTGCCGCCGTTGAGAATCGTCTGCCCCAGCACCGCCATGTCGTGCGCCGTCGAGAAGATGCCGGCGTGCCCGGAAACGCCGCCGAGCGCCCACGCGTTCTCGTCGTGCACCTGCCCGCGTACGAGTCCGCGCGGCGGATCGGCCTCGTATTCGGTGGCGGCGATCCGATCCAGCTTCTCCGGCGGCGGGTGGTATCCGGTGTCGGCCATGCCCAGCGGGCCGGTGATCCGGTCACGCACCACGACGTCCAGCGGCTCACCCGTCACCTGCTCGACCAGAAAGCCCAGCGTCATCAGGTTGATGTCGGAGTACAGGTAGGTCGTGCCGGGCTGGTTCACCAGCGGGCTTGCCAGCACGGCCTTGCGCCGCGACGCGATGTCCGGATAGCCGCGCCAAAGCGGCGGACTCGGATCCGCCGGCAGCCCCGAGGTGTGCGTGAGTAGCTGCTCGACGGTCACCGCGGGTTTGCCGAACTCCGGCAGGTACTTCGCCACCGGCTCGTCCAGCCCAATCTGTCCGCGCTCGACCAGCTGCAGCACGGCAATCGACGTGAACAGCTTGGTGACCGAGGCCATGTCGAAGATCGTGTCCAGGCGCATCGGCACGTGCTGTTCGGCAGGCAGCTCCGTGCCGGCCCCGTCGGCGTACCGCAGCGCCTGGCCGGTCGCGTACTGGTCGACGATCACGCCGTCGTGCGCGAGCAGACCCACCGCGCCGGAGAACCGCGGATGGTCCGGCGAGTTGCGCGTCCAGTCGTCGAGGAACCGCTCCGCCGACCGGATCGGCACCGCGTCGAGCCGCACGTCGGCGGGCGTGCCCTCGCGCAGCACGGCGGAGGTGAAACCCTGCTGCGGCCGGTCGAACCGGCCGGTCCAGTCCTGCTCGGCTATGGCACTCGCTCCCGGGACGATCGCGGCTGTGAGCACGAGCGCGATCAATAGCTTTCCGATCCGCATTCCGACCTCACCAGTACAGCAAGTACTGCCCGCGGCGCACGGCGAACTCGTCCAGCTCCGCCTGCCAGGCGCCGACGACCTCCGGCACGTCCGCCCCGGCGTCGATCATCGTGCGCAGCCGCGCCGAGCCGGACAGCTTGTCGATCATGAGATCGGGCCGCCAGCCGAACAGGTTCGGATACAGCCGTTTCGCGGTCACGAACATCGTCACCGCCGCCCGGATCGGGTCGAAGACCGGCGGATCGGTGACCGTCAGCTGCACCCCGCCGCACGTCTCGTTGACGAACTTGCCGAACGTGGGCACGAAATAGGTTTCGCGGAACTCCGCGCCCGGCACGTCGAGCGCGTCCCGCCAGCGCCAGTCCACGCCCGGCGCGCCGACGATCTCGAACGGCCGCGTGGTGCCCCGTCCCTCGGAGAACACGGTGCCCTCGAACATGCCGAGGCCCGGGTAGACGAGCGCGGTGTCCGGCGTCGGCATGTTCGGACTCGGCGGCGTCCACTTCAAACCGGTATGCGCGAAGGGCATGTCCCGCCGCCAGCCACGCACGCCGACGACCTCCAGATCCACCCCGGACACGAACTCCCCGGCGAAGAAACGCGCCAGCTCCCCGACGGTCATGCCGTGCTGCTGGACGATCGGTTTCAGGCCGACCCCGGACGCGAAAGCCGGGTCCAGCATCGGCCCGAAAGCCTTGCCGCCCACCGGATTCGGCCGGTCGAGCACGATGATCGACACGTGCGCTCGCGCGGCGGCGGCCATCGCCGTGTACATCGACCAGATGTAGGTGTAGAAGCGCGCGCCCACGTCGGCGATGTCGAAGACGAGCGTGTCCACCCCGGCCTTGGTGATCATCCCGGCGAGGCTGTCCACGGTGGCGCCGTACGCGTCGTAGACCGGGATTCCGGTGCGGGGATCGGTGTAGTCGCCCTCCGAGCCGCCGGCCTGCGCGCTGCCGCGGAACCCGTGCTCCGGCCCGAAAGCCGCGACCGGCCGCACGCCGGCGGCGACCATCGAATCCACGATGTGCTCGAAGTTCGCGAGCACACCGGTCGGATTGGACAGCACCCCGACCTTGCGCCCGGCGAGCTTCCGCCAGCCCTGTGCGGCGAGCTGATCCGCCGCCGGCACAACGGGTTCCGCCGCCTGTGCCTGCAGTCCGGAAGCCGTCGCGAGCAGCGGGGTCGCGAGTGCGCCCGCGGTCAGGAACCCGCGCCGGTTCACCATGTCAGGCCCGCTCCGAACGGGTAGGCACCGGGAATCGTGACGGGTAGCTTGCCCTGCGGCGAGATCTTGCCAGTCAGCACGTTGGCCAGCGAGCGCATCGTCACGTCACGCCAATCGTAGGTCGCGATCCACGTCGGCACGTCGGCGTAACCGGGGTCGTAGGGCTCCTGCACCGACACCGCGATGACGGGCTTGCCGGTGTCTCGCAGCGCGGCGACGAGGTCCTGCTGCGGTTGCGACGTGCGGAGGCCGTTGGTCAGCACGACTACATTGTCGGCGTTTCTCGCCGCCGCCACAGCCTCGTCGATCTGGCTCGCCGTCGGGTTCGCACCGGTCGGCACGGCGGTGCCGCCCAGTTCCCCGGCCAGCGTCGCGACCGGCTCGGCCGGGTAGCCGGGGTAGGCCGGGTTGTTCCAGCCAGCGACCACGACCTTGCCGGGATTCTGCAACGGCAGCACGTTCGCGTCGTTGCGCAGCACGGTCGTGGTGCGGTCGGTGATCGCCTGGATCCGCGCGAGATGTTCGGGCGTGCCGACGTGCGGGATGCCGGTGAACGGTTTCGCGACGATGCCCCGCTTTTGCTTGAGCGCCAGGATGCGCCGCACACTCTGGTCGATGCGCGCTTCGGTGAGCCGCCCGCTCTTCACCGCGTCCAGCACGCCGTTCACGGCCACACCGAGATCGGGCGGCATCAGCATCTGGTCGACTCCCGCCTCCAGCGCGAGCACCGGGATCTCGGCGTCCGAATGCAACTGGCGAACACCTTCCATCTGCAGCGAGTCGGTGACCACGACCCCGTCGTAGTGCAGCTCGTCGCGCAGAATCCCGGTGATGATCGGCTTCGACAGCGTGGCAGGCTCGCCGGAGGGATCGAGGCTGGGCACCGTGATGTGCGCGGTCATGATCACGTCGGTGCCCGCGTCGATCGCGGCCTGGAACGGCGGCAGATCGATCTGACGCCATTGCTCGGCGGTGCGGTCGATGACCGGCAGTCCGGTGTGGCTGTCGGTCGCGGCGTCCCCGTGGCCGGGGAAGTGCTTGGCCGCCGAGGACACGGTTTCCGTTGCGGGGCCCGAATTCTGGTAGCCGTCCACCTCCGCGGCGACCAGGCTGCTCGCCAGCGCGGGATCGGCCGAGAACGAGCGCGAACCGATGATCGGGTTGAGCGGGTTGGAGTTCACGTCGGCGTCCGGCGCGAAATCCTGGTTTATGCCCATCGCCCGCAGTTCGCGGCCGTTGACGGCGGCCAGCTGACGCGCGTCCTCGGCGCTGCGCCCGGCGCCGATCGCCATACTCGACGGGTACTCGGTCGCGGGCGCGGCGATCCGCGTGACGCGGCCGCCCTCCTGGTCGGTGGACACGATGAGCGGCACTCGCGACCCGGAACCCAGCGCGGCGCGTTGCAGACCGTTGGACAGCCGCGCGAGCTGCGCGGGGTCGTCCACGTTGTCGGTACCGGAGTTGTTGAAGTAGATGACACCGCCGGGGTGATAGCGCTCGACGACCTGGGCAGGCGTGTCCACCCCGTATTTCTTCTGGTTGCCGGGATCGGCCTGGTTCGCGTCCTTGCCCCACACGTCGGCGACGAACAGCTGACCGACCTTGTCCGCCAGCGACATCCCCCGCAACGTGTCGTCCACCCAGCTGCCGGGCGCCGCTGCGGCCGGCGTCACGACGCTGAGCCCGGTCGCGACGAGCAGGCCTGCGACGGCGAGCGCATGGTTCCTCCGGGACACGGACGGCCTCCCCTCGATGCCGGGCGGAAGTGGAAACATGTCCACCGCGACCGACCGGTATCGGGAAGCTACTCACCTGTCCGGACCGAGGTCAACGTTCGCGTCGATCGTTCGGCCTACTCCTTTCGGTGCCTCTTGGAACGGGCTCCCCAATGCGGCGTCCGATGCTTGAGGCGGCGGTGTGGACACCGCACTGGGGAACCACCCCCCGAACGTGCGCGGGCGCCGCCGACGACATCGCCGGCGGCGCCCGCCCGCGCGGACTGCTCAGGTGACCAAGCTGCAACTCATGTCGTATGTACGGGTACTCGGCGTCCGGCGTCCCGGTACGCAGTCCCTCGACGACAAGCCTCCCGCGGCGTGCTGCGCGTGGGTGCCTGGAGTCCGCGCACGGAGATCTTTCGGGGTGGATCCGGGCTTATCCTCGCCCGGTTCCCTGGCCGACAAGACGTCCGCACTCACTTTGTACCCAGTGACGGCGGTCACTTGCAAGGGTTCGGACGGGTGCACCGGTACAGAGACTCGATCCGGTGATGAGACCACCGTGAGCCACTACGCTGGTCAGTTCTCCCGCTTGCGCCGGGCCAGTCCGTACCAGGTCACGCCGGCCGCGGCCATCGCGCCGATGCCGACGCCAACGGCCACAGTGGCCGGTGACGCCGAGGGGATGCGGTTCCGCAGTGAAACCGGATTGTCGAACGAAAGGACCGTCCACTCGCGCTCGGTCGCGATGCGGCGCAGCGCGCGGTCTGGGTTGACGGCGAAGGCGTTGCCGACCACTTCGAGCATCGGCACGTCCGTGCTCGAATCGGTGTAGGCATAGCACTGGGCGAGGTCGTAACCGCATTCGGCGGCCAGTTGCTTGGCGGCAACGGCTTTCTGTTCGCCGTAGCAGTAGAACTCGACCTGTCCCGAGTAGCGCCCGTCCACGATCTCCATCCGGGTCGCGACGCTGCGGGTCGCGCCGACCATCGCGGCGATGGGCTTCACGACCTCCTCGCCCGCCGCCGACAGCACGATCACGTCGTGGCCCTTTTCCTTGTGGTCGGCGATCAACTCGGCGGCCTCCGCGTAGACGAGCGGGTCGACGATGTCGTGCAGCGTCTCGTTGACGATCGCGCGGACCTGCGCCACGTCCCAGCCGGCGCACAGCGCCGAGATCTCGGCGCGCATCCGCTCGGTGCGGTCCTCGTCGGCGCCGGACAGCGAGAAGACGAGCTGGGCGTAGGCGCTCTTTAGGGCGGCGCGCCTGCTGATCAGCCCCTGGCGCAGCAACGGCTTGCTGAACGCGAGCGCACTCGACGACGCGATGATCGTCTTGTCGAGATCGAAAAAGGCCGCGACGCGCGGGGCGCTGCCCGTGGTGCTCGTGCTCGCCGGCGAGCTGATCAGTTCTGCCACGCCTTCAGGATAGGAGGTACCTGGCCCCGCGAAGGTGAGGCGACCACAACCGCCGAGATCCCGGCGCAAATCGACCACCGAGCATGTCGTCCTTTCCGCGGGCCGGCGTTATCGAATTGTGGGTGAGGTAACTGTGTACGGGCCTTGAACGAGAGGTTAAATGTAATCAGCCGGTGTAGGACCGGTCCGGTTCAGTCCGACCCCCAGGGACTGAACCCAGGCGACCCCCGTCTTTCCCCCTTGGCGGGGGTCGCCTTTCTCCTGCCCCGCTCCGCCCTTGGCGGCGGTCTGTCTCCCGCCCTGCTTCCCCTCCGGCGGCCCGCTTTTCTCTCGCCGTGCTTTGCCCACGGCCGGGACCGGCTTCCGTGCCCCGCTGCGCGCTTGGTGGCCGTCTGCCTCCCACCCCGCTTCCTCCCTGCCAGGGCCGCTGTCTCCCGCCCCACTTCCTGCTTCGCAGGCGCCGCCTTGCTGCCACCCCACTTCGACCCAGCTACTTCTCCCAGGTAGGCCCGGCAATGCACAGACTTATCCACACCACCCCACTTATCCACAACCTCCCCATCTCCCCATTGCCCTTCCAACCCCCTCCAGCCGACCGTGGAACCAGTCCAAATCCACCATCGCCATTCCTGGGGGTCGAAGATGGCGCACGAACGCCCACTCGTGGTCATATCCGACGAGACACTGCTCGACGAGGTCCTGCGGCTGGCAGCCGCCGTCGGCTGCGAGGTGCAGCGCGCACCGGACGTCGGTGCCGCGCGTACCGAGTGGTCGCGCGCGCCGCTGATCGTGCTCGACGAATCGGCGTTGGAGCGTGAACTGCCGCCCCGCACGGGCCTGCTGCTGGTCACGAAAGGGCAGCCGGAAAGCGCTGTCTGGCAGCGGGTCTTCGATACCGGCATCGAGCGTGTGGTGGCGATGCCGGACCGTGAAGCGGATCTGGTGAGCGCCTTCGCGGACGTCGCCGAAGGCCCACGCGTACCGGGCGGTTGTGTCATCGGCGTGGTCGGCGGCCGTGGCGGCGCTGGTGCCTCGGTCTTCGCGGCGACGCTGGCCCTCGTAGCCAGCACCACCGGCAGAGGCGCGCTACTGGTCGACTGTGACCCGCTGGCTGGCGGCCTGGATCTGTTGCTGGGCGCCGAATCCGTGCCGGGGGCCCGTTGGCCGGACCTGAGGCTGCACGGCGGCCGCATTTCGATGCCCGCGCTGGCCGAAGCCCTCCCCGAATACCACCGTGGAGGCCGTCGCCTGCCCTTCCTGTCCTGCGCCCACGACGCGCCGGCCCCTGAACCGGGTGCGCTGGTGTCCGTTGTGGACGCCGCCTACCGCGCGGGCAAGGTGGTCGTCTGCGATTTGCCGCGGCACCTGGGCCCGGAGGTCGAGCCCGTCACCGCCCGAGCCGACCTGATCGCACTGGTGGTCCCAGCCGAGGTCCGAGCCTGCGCAGCCGCCCGCCAGATCGCTGCCCGCCTCCGCCTACAGGACGATCGAGCAGGCCTGATCGTGCGGGGCCCGTCGCCGAGCGCGATCAGCCCCCAAGACGTCGCCACCACGGTGCAACTCCCTCTGCTGACCTCGATCACCACGGACCGTCAGCTGGCAAGAACCCTCGACAACGGCGGCCTGAACCCCCGCCCCCGCAGCGACCTGACCCGCGCCGCTCGCACAACCCTGTCCGCCGTCCGCGTCGCCCCGTCACCAACGGAGGCAGCCGCATGACCACGCCGCGCACCGACTCCCGCCTCCCTGAGGCAGGCAACCCTCCCACTCTCAGCCCCCGCCTCACTGAAACGCCGCCGCCCGCCTCGACCGGTCAAGTCGCCTCCACCGCACCCACGGCGCCGGTCATGCCAACCGCATCCGCCGCGCCGGCGCGAGTCATGCCCCCAGCGTCCACCGTGTCCGCAGTGCCCGCGCCAGTCACGCCTGCGGCGCCCATCGTGTCCGCAGCACTCGCAGCCCGGCTCATGCCTGCCGCATCCACCGTGTCCGCCGGGCCCACCACGGCCGTGCCCGTAACCGCACCTGCCGCACCGACCACACCCGCCGTAACCGCCGTGCCTGGCGCGCCACCTGCCCCTGACGTGCCGAGCACGTCCACCGCCGCTCCCACCCCGGTCCCAGCAGTTCCGGCCGCCGATGCCCCACCAATACCCGCCGCCCGACCCCATCCCGGAGGCCCGTCATGACCCCCGACCTGATCGACCGAGTCCGCCTCCGCCTGGTCGACAACGGTTCCACCGCTGACCCGCAAGCGGTCGCCGACGCGATCCGCGCGGAGGCAGGCGGTCCGGTCGGCCACACCGAGGTGCTCGAAGCGCTGCGAATGCTGCGCCACGAGTTCACCGGGATCGGCCCACTGGAAGACCTGCTGGCCGAGCCGGACACCACCGACGTCCTCGTCACCGGGCCCGACGAGGTGTGGGTCGACGGCCACGAAGGCTTGCGCCGCACCGATATCCGCTTCCCCGACCAGGAGGCGATCAGGCGACTTGCCCAGCGTCTCGCGCTCGCGGCGGGCCGCAGGCTCGACGACGCACAGCCCTATGTGGACGGTTGGCTGCCGGGCGTTGGTGCGCACGGCCGGGTACGCCTGCACGCGGTCCTGCCGCCGATCGCCGCGGACAGCACGTGCATCTCGCTGCGGGTGCTGCGTCCCGCCGTCCACGATCTGCACGCGCTGCGTGCACTCGGCACCTTCGAGGGCGACGCCGCCGAACTCGTGGCCGCCATCGTGAAAGCGCGTCTAGCGTTCCTCGTGACCGGCGGCACCGGCGCGGGCAAGAGCACGTTGCTCGCCGCGATGCTCGGCGCCGTCGACCCCGGCGAGCGCATCGTCAGTGTCGAGGACGCCGGGGAGCTGGCGCCCGCGCATCCCCAGTTCGTCCGACTGATCGCCCGTCCGCCCAACGTGGAGGGCGCGGGTGAAGTGACACTCCGCGACCTGGTCCGGCAGGCGCTGCGCATGCGTCCCGATCGCCTCGTGGTCGGCGAGGTTCGCGGCCGCGAGGTCTGCGAATTGCTGAATGCCCTGAACACCGGGCACGACGGCGGCGCCTGCACGCTGCACGCCAATTCCCCCGCCGAGGTGCCTGCCCGGCTCGAGGCGCTCGCGGCGCTGGGCGGGCTCGCCCGCACCGCGTTGCACAGTCAGCTCGCCGCCGCCGTACAGGTCGTGCTGCACATGCGGCGCACGGCTGGCGGTCAGCGTCGCCTGGCGGAGATCGGCGTACTCAGCCGAGCCGATTCCGGCGACGTGCGAGTACTTCCGGTCTGGCAAGCCGGTGCGTGGACCAAACGGCGCGTGCTCCTCGCGGCACTGCTCGAACAACGCGGAGTGCGCCCACCATGCTGACGTCGCTCCTGCTCAGCGTCGCGCTCGCCGCGCTGGCCTGGCCAGTGCCGCGCGACCCGGTCACCCGACTACTCCCGCCACGCCCGCGCTGGGCTCCACCCAACCGGTTTCCGACGAAGAAGCTCGCCGTCCTGGCATTGCTGCCGCTGGTCCCGCTCCTTGGCCCCGCTGGCGCGATCGCGGTCGGGCTGATGGTCGCGGCCGTCTGGTGGCAGCGAAAAGCCAGACAGCGCACCAAAAACCGCATAACGGCGGCGAACGCCATGGCCGAGGCGCTTCGGACCCTGGTCGCCGAACTACGTAGCGGCGCCTCGCCGGTGGCCGCCGCCGAATCTGCGGCAGCGGATGCGCCGCAGGAAGTCACGGAAGCCATGCGATCTCTGGCGGCAGCCGCCCGTTACGGCAACGACGCGGTACTCCGCACGACTACGTTCAGCCACCGGCATCTGGCGAAAGCCTGGCTATTGAGCCGGCGCCACGGCCTGCCGCTGGCGGATCTGCTCGACGCGGTCCGCCGTGACATCGCCGCGGATGGTCGCTTCCTCTCGCGCGCCGACGCACACATGTCGGGCCCGCGCGCGAGCGCGACGGTGCTGGCGATCCTGCCGGGGCTGGGACTCCTGCTGGGCCAGGCGATCGGGGCGAGTCCGGTCCACGTACTCACCGGCACGTCACTCGGCCAGCTGCTGCTCCTCGTTGGTGGCGCGCTGATCCTCGCCGGCATCGCCTGGAGCGCCCGCCTGACTCGGCTGGAGGTGCAGCGATGACCAGTGCGAGCGCGGTACTCGTGGCCGCCGCACTCCTGATGTTGCCCGGCCAGGCCGCCGCTCACGCCCGGCTCGTCCGTCTTCGATTGAGTCTTACCAGCCGGAGCCAGGCCCCGCCGCGGCGGGGCAAGCACCGGCGACGGGCACCGCCGACCGACGAGCTTGCCGGCATCTGGGATCTGCTCGCCGCCTGCCTTCGGGCCGGCCTACCGGTACCGACGGCCATCCAGGCCGTCACCGAAGATCTGCAACGACCGGAAGCCGACGCGTTACGTGCCACCGCGGCCCTACTCGCACTCGGCGCCGACGCGGGCGACGCGTGGAAACCGGCGAGCGACTGTCCGGGCACCGCCGAGCTCGCGAGGGCCGCCCGGCGGACTGCTCGGTCCGGAAGCGCATTGGCCGAGGTCGCCGAAGAGCTGGCCAGCCGGCTCCGTACTGCGATCGCCGACAGCGCGGAAGCGAAGGCGCAGCGCGCCGGGGTACTGATCGCCGGACCGCTCGCCCTGTGCTTCCTGCCCGCGTTCCTCTGTCTGGGGGTGGTGCCGGTCGTTGTCGGGCTCGCCAGCCGGCTCACGTTGTTCTGATCACCGCGGAAAGGAAACGATCATGTTCTGGCAGACAACCGGCCGCCACGCGGCAGCTCCCAAGCCCCGATGGTGGCGCCGTTGGCTCGGCACAGTCCTCGTCGAGGACGACGGTATGAGCACCGCCGAGTACGCGATCGGCACGGTCGCGGCCGCGGCCTTCGCCGGGATACTCCTGTTCATCGTCAACAGCGACGGCACGAAGGGCATGTTGCTCTCGATCGTCCAGCACGCGCTGGCAGTGCCGTCATGACGACGATGTCGAGGTGTGCTCGTGCCGGCCCGTGACGCGGACCGCGGCGCGGTCACCGTGGAGGCCGCCATCGTCCTGTGTGGACTGACCCTGGTGTTCGGTCTGCTGCTGGCCGGCGGAGACGCCGTGTTCGGCCAGCTCCGCTGCGCCGACGCGGCGAGCGAAGCGGCGAAGCTGATCTCCAGAGGGCAACGGGCACTGGCCGACCAGGCGGTCGCGGAGCTCGCGCCGCACGGCGCCCGCCTCACCGTGACAACGGAAGGCAGCGCGGTGTCCGTCGAGGTGCACGCCGAACCGGTAGGCGGTCTCCTCCCCGGGGTCCACCTGCTGGGCCGCGCGTACGCAGTCCTTGAACCGGGGGTGGCGGATGCCCCGGGATGACCGCGGGTCCGCCACCGTGTGGGCCGCCGGCGCGATCGCCGCGCTGCTGCTCATCGCGGGCGTGGCGTTCGCGCTCGGTTCGGTGGTGGTCATCAGGCATCGCGCCGCTGACGCCGCTGACCTCGCGGCCCTTGCGGCTGCGGGGTCAGCGGACCGGGGCGCCGAGGCTGCCTGTGCACGAGCGGCGGTCGTCGTCGAACGGATGGCGGTGCGACTGGTCAGCTGCCGCCTCGACGGGTGGGACGCCCTCGTCGAGGTGGCGGCGCCGGTGCCTGGCGGGCTGGGCGACGCCTCCGCACGCGCCCGAGCGGGTCCGGTGACGGGATGAATAGCTACTCAGAGCAGGCCGGGAGTCGCTTATCACAGATGGACGGTCGCTCCCGAGCGCCGAACGGTCACACCTGAATTCGCCCGCGGTACCTGGACAACCAAGAAACCACTGGTAGAGCAAGGAAAAGTCAGATGAGTGATCACGATCGGGCGACGAGCGCGACTGCTGCTCGTCGTCGCACGGTGATCGACAACACGCGTTCGGCCCGGGCGGTGCCCGGCATGCGCTCGTCGTTCCGTAACGGCCGGTTGTCGACCGCCCACTACCGGCACTTTGCAAGTTGCCGTTTATTGAGATCGGAAGCCACCGCGGCCCGGTGGAGCGAACGAGGAGTTGTTGAGGATGCTGGACACGGATTGGTCGGATAGCTGGCGGGGTGCGTTCCGCATCGAGCTGCGTGCCGAGGCGATCGGATTGGCCTGGCATGGCTGGCCGGTGCTTCCCGGCACGTTTCCGGCGACGGACTCGGGCAGCGGAGGTTGGTCCGGCCCGGTTCCGGTGCACGAGGACTGGGCCGACCGGATCGGCGCGCACCCCAACGAGGTCGCGGAGTGGTGGACCGGTGAGCGTCCGCACGGCCTCCTTGTCGCGACGGGCACCGTTGTGGACGCCGTCGAGGTGGATGTCGAACTCGGCAAGCGCGCGGCGCGGCTGCTGCGTGCGACGGGCCACCCGGCTCCGATCGTGGCGACCCCGGACGGGCGCTGGCTGTTCCTGACCACCGTGGCGGACAGCCTTCCCGAGCGCCTGGCCACGAGCGGTGACGTTCGCTGGCACGGTGAGGGCAGCTGGATTCCGTTGCCGCCTACCCCGTTCCAGCATGGCGTCGTGCACTGGCGCGTGAAGCCGGACGTGTGGGGCTGGCGCCTGCCCGAGGCGGACGCCGTGCACTCGGTGCTCGTGCGCGCGCTGGAGCAGGGCGCGACCGGAGCGGACCGCACTCAGGACTTCGCCGTGGCAGCGTCCGTCGCGGCTTGATCGACAATGTGGCTGTGCCGGCCGCCGTGGTAGCGAACCGCCCCGAGCACGGTATCCAGTACGGCCACTGCCCCCGCCTTGTCCAGTGGATCGTTGCCGTTCCCGCACTTCGGTGACTGAACACAGGACGGGCATCCCGCCGGGCACTCGCAGGAGACGATGGCCTCCCGCGTAGCGGCCAGCCAAGGGACCAGAGCGGCAAAACCGCGATCGGCGAATCCCGCGCCTCCGGGATAGCCGTCATGCACGAACACCGTCGCCTCCCCGGTGTCAGCGTGCAGCGCGGTCGACACCCCGCCAATGTCCCAGCGGTCGCACGTAGCGAACAGCGGTAGCAGGCCGATCGCCGCGTGCTCGGCGGCATGCAGGGCGCCGGGGATGCGCGCGGGCTCCAGCCCAGCGCCCCCCGGCGCCCTGTCATTCACGGAACCGTCCGCCGCCCCGGCACCCGACACGGCGTCACCGCCTGACACCGCGCCGCCACACGGGACCGCACCGTCATTCGTCGCGGCGCCGCCACGCGGGGCTGCGCGGTCATCTGTCTCGGCGCCGCCACGCGGGGCTGCGCCGCCATCTGTCTCGGCGCCGCTATGCCGGACTGCGCCGTCATCTGTCACGGCGCCACCATCCGTCGTGCCGGCATGCGGGGCTGCGCGGTCATCTGTCACGGCGCCACCATCCGTCGTGCCGGCATGCGGGGCTGCGCGGTCATCTGTCACGGCGCCACCATCCGTCGTGCCGGCATGCGGGGCTGCGCCGTCATCTGTCACGGCGCCACCAGCCGGCAGCGCCGTGACGCTCCCACTCGCGCCGTCGCCAACCGTCGAGCCGGCGCCTCCCGGCAGCGCGCGGTCGGTCCCCTTCGTTCCCTCGCCGGCCGCCGCAACGTCGCGGTCCTTGCCGGAAGGCGCGGGATTCCCCGCGCTACCAACCACTTCCGACTCCGCCACCTGTTGCGCGCAATCCTCGCCGCAGAGGAGGGCGTCGGTGATCGTGTACCAGACGGCTCGTGTCTCCAGCTTCTGCTCCGGCAGGTCCAGTGCCACCTGGTCGAGAATCTCCCCCGAGGGGCGGCGTCGGAGGTAGCCCACCACCTGCGACGTGACCGCGACATCCCCGACGCACACAGTCACGCCGCCGTACTCCACGCGCTCGTGGGTGGCCAGCACCGCGATATCCGCGACCTCGCGCGCCGAGGTCGTCCACTCCGGGTCCTCCGCGTGCACCAACGCGATGCCCGACTCCAGATCGAGCTCGTCCACCACGTACGACGAACCCTGGTGCAGATACACCGCACCCGGATGGACCGTCGTGCACGCGGCGCCAGGGTCCACCGTCCCCAGCAACCTGGACGTGTCCGCCTCGACGACCGCCACCTGCTCGCCGCCCGAACCGCGGATGTCCACCTCGTACTGCGGCCGGTCCCGCGAGGTCCAGTACCACCCGCTCGGCCGCCGCCGCAGCATGCGTTCCGCCACCAGCGAGTCCAGCACCTCCCGCGCGGCCGCCCCGCCGAAAACCTCCAGCTCACCCATCGTCAACGGCAGCTCCGCCGCGGCGCACGCCAGCTGCGGCGCCAGCACATACGGATTCGCCGGATCCAGCACCGCCGTCTCCACCGGCCGGTCCAGAATCGCCGCTGGGTGGTGCACCAAATACGTGTCCAGCGGATCATCCCGCGCCACGAATACCACCAGCGCGTCGTCACCCGCCCTGCCCGCGCGCCCGGCCTGCTGCCAGAACGACGCCAGCGTCCCCGGATACCCCGCCAGCACCACGGCGTCCAGCCCCGCGATGTCCACACCCAGCTCGAGCGCGTTCGTCGTCGCGACGCCCAGCAGCTCACCCGACAGCAACGCACGCTCCAGCTGTCGCCGCTCCTCCGGCAGGAAACCCGCCCGGTACGCGGCCACCTGCTCGGCCAGCTTCCCGTCGACCTCGTTGAGAATGCGCCGGGCGCCGAGCGCGGTCAGCTCCGCACCACGCCGCGACCGCACGAAAGCCAGCGTCCGCGCGCCCTCCACGACCAGCTCCGCCAGAATCCGTCCCGCCTCGGCACCCGCCGAACGCCGCACCGGCGCCCCGTTCTCCCCGGAGAAGTCCTCCAGCAGCGGCGGCTCCCACAACGCGACGGTCCGCGCGCCCCGCGGCGACGCGTCCTCCGTCACCGCCACGCACTCCTGCCCGGTCAGCCTCGACGCGAACTCCGTGGGCCCCGCCGTGGTCGCCGACGCCAGCACGAACACCGGCGAGGACCCGTAATGCCGCGCGACCCGCTGCAGCCGCCGCAACAACAACGCCACGTGCGAACCGAAAACCCCGCGATACCCGTGGCATTCGTCGACGACGACGTACTCCAGCTTCCGGAACAACCGCGCCCAGCGGGCATGTGAAGCGAGGATGCCGCGATGCAGCATGTCGGGATTGGTGAACACCCACCGCGCGTGCGCCCGCACCCAATCACGTTCCGCCATCGGGGTATCGCCGTCGTAGGACGCCGCCCGCACTCCCGGGATGTCCAAAGAGGACACCGCACGGAGCTGGTCCGCGCCCAGCGCCTTCGTCGGCGACAGATACAGCGCACAGGCCCGCGGATCCTCGGTGAGCTTCGACAGCACCGGCAGCTGGTATGCCAGCGACTTACCGGACGCGGTGCCCGTCGAGATCACCACATGCCGGCCCTCGATGGCCAGCGACGCCGCCTCGGCCTGGTGCGTCCACGGCCGCTCGACCCCCTGCGCCCTCAGCGCCGCCACCAGATCCGCGTCCGCCCACGCCGGCCAGTCCGCGAACTCCGCGCTGCGCCCGGGCTGCTCCGCCACATGTGTCACCGGGTTGTGCCGTTCGGGAATGCCCGTCGTCACCCGCCGCAGCAGCCTGCTCGCGCGCTCGCTTCCCGCCACGGCCCCAGGATCGCACAGGTGTACGACAGGAATGAAAAACCGCCTGTGGATCATGAACCGTGAGCAGACTCACATGCACGGAGAGTGATCGTTGAGGGACGCCCTGACCGTTGGCTGAGCTGTACCAATACACTCCGGCAAACCGGCACCACTTGTGGTGTAGATCCCATGCCAGCGTCGGCAAGGCTGTCGGAGCGATGCCGTCGCTGGGTACAAGGCGACGTTTCCAGGAGGACGGATGTCCCGGCAATTCCTCGCGGAGGGCCTCGAGCTCTCCGGGGGTGACTACGGCATTGTGGCTGTGGTCGCCGTGGTCGCCCTTGCCGCACTCGCCATCGGTGGCGTCCTGCTCAAGGAGGTGCTGGCCACCGGCCAGGGCACCGCAAAGATGCAGGACATCGCCAAGGCGGTGCAGGAAGGCGCGACGGCTTATCTCAACCGGCAGCGCAACACCCTGTCGATCTTCGGCGTGGTCGTGTTCCTGCTGCTGTTCGCGCTCCCGGCGGATGACTGGAACGAACGGATCGGCCGTTCGATCTTCTTCCTCGTCGGCGCGGTGTTCTCGTTCGTGATCGGCTACACGGGCATGTGGCTGGCGACGAGAGCGAACCTGCGCGTGGCGGCCGCCTCGCGTGAAGAGGGTGGCCGGGAAATCGCCATGCGCGTGGCCTTCCGTACCGGTGGTGTCGTCGGCATGTTCACCGTCGGCCTCGGCCTCTTCGGTGCCGCGGTCGTGGTGCTGGCCTACGCGGGCCAGGCCCCGAAGGTGCTGGAGGGCTTCGGTTTCGGTGCCGCGCTGATCGCGATGTTCATGCGTGTCGGCGGCGGTATCTTCACCAAGGCCGCCGACGTCGGCGCCGACCTCGTCGGCAAGGTCGAGCAGAACATCCCCGAGGACGACCCGCGCAACGCGGCCACGATCGCCGACAACGTCGGTGACAACGTGGGTGACTGCGCCGGGATGGCGGCGGACCTGTTCGAGTCCTACGCGGTGACGCTGGTCGCCGCGCTGATCCTCGGCAGCACCGCGTTCGGCGCGAAGGGCTTGCTGTTCCCGCTGATCGTGCCCGCGATCGGCGTGATCACCGCGGTCATCGGCGTCTACATCACCAAGGCCCGCGCCAACGAGAGCGGCCTGGTGACGATCAACCGCTCCTTCTACATCTCCGCGGTGATCTCGGCGGTGCTGTGCACCGTCGCGGCGTTCGTGTTCCTGCCGACGTCGTTCTCCGACTTCGGCACGGAGTTCGCCAACGCGGGCAACCCGGCGGTCATCGCGACCGTCGCGGTGATCATCGGCATCGTGCTGGCCGGCGTCATCCTCAAGCTCACCGGCTTCTACACCGGCACCGAGCACGGCCCGGTGAAGAACGTCGGCAAGACCTCGGAAACCGGTGCGGCGACGGTGATCCTGTCCGGCATCTCGGTCGGTTTCGAGTCGGCCGTCTACACCGCGATCGTCATCGGCGCCGCGGTGTTCGGTGCCTACCTGCTGGGTGGTGCGGTCGCGCTGTTCGCGGTCGCGCTGGCCGGTACGGGCCTGCTCACCACGGTCGGTGTCATCGTCGCGATGGACACCTTCGGCCCGGTTTCGGACAACGCGCAGGGCATCGCCGAGATGTCCGGCGACGTGGACGAGAAGGCCGCGCAGACGCTGACCGAGCTGGACGCGGTTGGCAACACCACCAAGGCGATCACCAAGGGCATCGCGATCGCGACCGCCGTGCTCGCCGCGACCGCGCTGTTCGGCTCCTACCAGGACTCGATCACCAAGGCGCTGGGCAACATCGGCAGCACCGCCGAGGGCGTGAAGTCGTTCATCGACACGATCGTCAGCCCGAACACGCTGGTCGGCGTCATGATCGGCGCGGCGGTCGTGTTCATGTTCTCCGGTCTGGCCGTCAACGCGGTCTCCCGTGCCGCGGGCGCCGTGGTGTACGAGGTGCGCCGCCAGTTCCGCGAGATCGCCGGAATCATGGAGGGCACCACACGGCCCGAGTACGGCAAGGTCGTCGACATCGTCACCCGTGACTCGCTGCGGGAGCTGGCCACGCCGGGGCTGCTGGCGGTGTTCGCCCCGATCGCCGTGGGCTTCGGCCTCGGCACCGGTGCGCTGGCCGGTTACCTGGCGGGCGCGATCGCCACCGGCACCCTGATGGCGATCTTCCTCGCCAACTCAGGTGGCGCGTGGGACAACGCGAAGAAGCTGGTCGAGGACGGCAACCATGGCGGTAAGGGCTCCGACGCCCACGCCGCGACTGTGATCGGTGACACGGTCGGTGACCCGTTCAAGGACACCGCGGGCCCGGCGATCAACCCGCTCATCAAGGTGATGAACCTGGTGTCGGTGCTGATCGCCCCGGCGATCGTGCAGTTCTCCGTCGGCCCGGACGCGTCGCTGGGCGTGCGGCTGGCGATCGCGCTGGTCGCGGTGGTGATCATCGTGGTCGCGATTGTCGTGTCGAAGCGGCGGAGCACCGTCATTTCGGACACCCCGGCGGACACGGCCGAGCCGGCCAAGACCGCCTGACGCAGAACCGGCAGGGGCCCGCCACACGTGCGTGTGTGGCGGGCCTCGCTGTGTCCGCGTGGGACCACGATTTGCAAGCTGCAATCGGGTCGGTACCGTCGAGACGAGTTTCACGTTGGGAGGTGTTCGCGTGCGGCCCGGGAGGACCGGTTTCCTGGTGACGCTGGCGGGACTGGTTATCGGTCTCGCCGGGTGCGGGCAACAGCGGGCGGACGTGCCGGCCGTACAACCCGGCGGGCCGGGCATGTCGAGACAGGACGTGGAACACCAGGACGCCGCCGCGAGGTGGGCGGACGGCTACTGCTCCGCCGTCGGGTCCCTTGTAGACGGTCTGGCCACGATGCCGACGGTCGACCCGAGCACCCCGCGCCGCGCCGTGCAGACCTCCAGCGATCTGCTCAACTCCATGATCGGCGGCCTCGACAACGCCAAGCACGGACTCGAGGAACTCCCGCCGTCCCCGGTGGCCGGCGGGGATTCCGTGCGGGCGACGGCGATCACCGAGTTCGACGGGATCCGTGGGCGAGCGGCCGCCGCGAAACAGCGGCTCGACGCGGCCAAGGACGCGCCTTCCATCGACCAGCAGACGCTCGGCCAGGCGAGCGGCCCGCTGGACGAGGTGTCGCGACTGGACCTGCTCGCCGGTTTCCAGTCCTATCCGGATCTGGCCACCGCCGCCGGGCAGGCACCGGTCTGCCGGCAGCTCACCGCCCGCGCCTCCACCACGCCGTCGCCCTAGACCGCCACCGGCGTCCACAGGGCGTCGATCGCGCGTTCGGCGTCCGCCAGGCTCTTCCTGGCCTGCGGGATCAGCTCCGCCATCGCCGGGTTGGTCTCGGCCATCGTGAGTTCCGCGATGATGAACCGCGGTTCGAGGCCAGTGAGCGCGACACCGTGCGGGAGCCAGGCTTCCGCGTGGTCCCAGCCTTCGCGCGGGGTGCCTTCGCCGAAACCGCCGCCCCGGCTGACCAGCACGATGAACTCACGCCCGGCGAGCAGCGGCTGTTTTGTCTCGCCGTCGACGGAGAGGCCGAACGCGATCAGGTGGTCGACCCACGCCTTCACGCTGCTTGGCGGGCCGAAGTTGTACAGCGGCAGGCCGAGCAGGATCGTGTCGGCCGCCTTGATCTCGTTGACGAGCTGCTCGGTGAGCGCCCAGGACTCGGCTTGCGCCGGGGTGTGCTGCTCGGGCGGCAGCATTCTGGCGTGCGCGGTGTCGGTGACGACGTGCGGCACGGGGTCGCTGCCGAAATCGCGATAGGTGATGGTGCCGCCGGGGTTGGCGGACTTCCACGCCTCGGCTGCGCGGGCGGACAGTTTCCGGCTGACGGACACCTCGCCCTGGATGCTCGAGTCGATGTGCAGCAGGTGAGCCATGATGGACGTTGACCCTTCGGTAATTGTTTGTGATACGCAAACCATTTATAGCACGTCGATAGATGACGTGTGGGTAAACTGATCGTGTGGCTTCCCTGCCCGTCGTCAACCAGCCGCCGCACCGCACCGGCGCGCTGATGGATCACCTCGCGCGCCGTATCCGGGTGCGCTCGGAAGCCGTGCTCACACCGCTGGGGCTGCGGCCTCGGCACCTGATCGCGCTGACCATGCTGCGCGAGGTGGGTGGCTGCTCCCAGCAGACGCTCGCCGGGCGGCTCGAGATGGACGGCACGAACATCGTGGGGCTGCTCAACGACCTGGAGAAGATCGGGCTCGTGGAGCGCCGGCGGTCACCGGAGGATCGCCGGCGCCACGTTGTCGAGCTCACCGACGCGGGCAACGAGTGCCTCGTCAAAGCGGAGTTCGCGCTGGCCGCCGTCGAGGACGAGGTGCTCGGCGCGCTCGACGGCGAGCAGCGGGAGGCGCTCTATGAACTGCTCAGGCTCGCGACCTCGGGCACCGGGGCGGTGCCCGGGACCTGCACCCAAGCGGCACCCGAAGCCTGGGCTGAGGGCGCCCGCGACTGCTAGAGCCGCGCGTCGGCGTAGGCGGCCATGGCGTCACGGAGGTACTCCGCGAAGCCGGGGTGCACCGCCTCGTACTGCTGACGGAAGCGCTCGTCTTCCACGTACAGCCGGCCGAGACCGGCGTAGGACTCGGCGTTGGGCGTCCAGTGGTTCAGCAGCCACCGGTAGTGCCCGCCGACCGCGTCCAGCACGCGTTCGTCGTCGGCCGGCACGCCCGCCTTCGCGAGTTCGGCCAGCTTCTCGGTGGCCGCGGCGCCCTGCGCGTTGACCGCGTCCCACTTCTCCTTCGACCACTTCTCGGTCTTCTCGTGTGACTCCCGCGCGGTGTCGCCCCACCTTTCGGCGGCCTCACGGGCCAGTCGCTCGGCCTTTTCGGAGCCGGGCGCGAACCCTTCGAACATCCGCTCGATCGGCATTTCGATCCCTCCTTCCAGTTCTTCGATGGTTCGCGTGACGGTGGCGGCGAGCCGGTCCAGCCGATCGCGCTCCGCCAGCAGCCATTTCCGGTGCAGCCGCAGTGCCTCGGCACGGGACACGGCGCCGGCGAGGATCTCCGCGATCGTGTCCAGGCCGAGCCCGAGTTCCCGCAACAGCAGGATCTGCTGCAGCCGCACCAGTTGGTCGCGCCGGTAGAAGCGCCTCCCACTGGCGTCGGTGTGGTCCGGTGGCAGCAGGCCGATCTGGTCGTAGTGCCGCAGCGTCCGCGATGTCACTCCGGACAGGCGCGCCACCTGCACGATTGACATTGCTCGCTCTGCCATCTCGCCTCCCCGTCACGCACCGGCAACGTTAGAGGTTGACGTCGCGTCAACTTCAAGTCTTTATCGAGCCGGGCGAGGTCGCGATGCGGTGACAGCGCAGAGAGCGACCGTGGCGCAGGAGGGCGATCGCGTGGCCGGCTTCTACCCCTTGACGGGCCCGCCTCCCGAAGGCGAGCTCGCCTGCCGCTACATCGAGCCGGACCACATCGGCAGTGGCGCCGGCCGCCGGCCGTGGCACCACGCCGTGGACACTGCCCGTGCGCTGGGCTTCGACCAGTTCACCCTCGACGCCGATCCTTTCGCCGAGAACTTCTACCGGAAGATGGGAGCAGTCCGGATCGGGTCCATCCCCGGCCGGTTGCTGTCGCAGTTGGTCTATCGCCTCTCATTCGCCGCCTGCCACGCGCCCGGCGAGGTTGCCGCGATTCTCCGTAAATTCGATCGATCTTGGGGTCGCGGGTAATCGAACGGATGTTCTACCCTGTTCGCCGTGGACCAGATCTCGTTCTTCTCGGCCGAGGCGAGCGGGCCGCGACTCGCCGACCTCGCCGGAGTGCTGTGCGGGCGGGGGCAGATCGTCAGCTTCGGCCGCACGGCGGCGCGGCTGTCCGTCACCGTGGCCGAGGTGTGGCGCGCGAAGACACTGGCCACCGAGTTCGCCCGGCGCGGGGTGCAGGCCGACGTCCTGCGCACCGAGGACGGTGAGCCACTCGTGCGCACCGCGTTCCGCGTCGACCTCATCGGCCTCGCCAATGCGTGGTGCCCGCGAGAGGACAAGGAATTACCAACAGGGTTCCGGCTGACCGGCGGCGCGCTGCGGATGTGGGCGCTGGCGGCGGGCAGCCCGGCGGAGCGGCACTACCTGCTGGCGGTCGACGAGGACGCGCCGGACACACACGCGCCACTGGCCGAGTCGCTGCGGCACCTCGGCCTGCCCGCGCAGGTCGTCGGCCCACGCGGCGGCGGCCCCGCGATCCGCGTGACGGGCCGCCGCCGGCTGGCGACGCTGGAGGAACTGATCGGCACGCCACCACCGGCGGCGGCCGCCGTCTGGCCGGTCAGGCCGGAATCGGGATCGGCAGCGTGATGCCCTGCGGTTTCGGCAGCAGACAGCCCGGCCGGTCCAGATCGGCGTCGCCGTCGCGGGTCAGGCACGCGGGCAGGAGATAGGTCTGCTGACCGTAGGAACGCCCTGGCAGCACGGTGATCGTGCCGTGCTCGTCGACCTCGCACGGATTGTTCATGGTGCAGGAATTTCCGTCGTCGTTGCCGGTGTTGTTGACTCCGACGACCTCGCCCGTGCCCTTGTCGATGATCGGCGAACCGGACGTGCCGTGGATCGTGTCGCATTCCGGCGTGTAGCGGATCGAGTTCTTCCAGGTCCAGTCCGCCTCGCGCACCGAATACACGACACGCTCGATCCGGCAGGACCAGGTGCGCTTGAAGTAGCCGGAGATCACGCTGATCGGCGTCCCCACGTCGGAGGGCGAGGCGGCGAGTGTGAGCGCGTGCCCGCCGAGTTCGCTCGCGATCTGCCGGTAGCTGGAGTCGAGCTGGTAGAGCGTCACGTCGGTGTCGGTCATCGTGCCGTACACGATCTTGGTCGACCGCAGTGTGCCGAGGTCACGGCCGTCGGAACCGAGCAAGGTCATCGCCCGCCGGGACGGCTGGTCCACGATCACCTGCCCCGGCTTCGGCATGCCCTCGGATTCGCAGTGGCCGTTGGTCAGCACGAGGCCGGGATCGGTGGCACGGGATCCGGGCAACCGGACGAGCGAGCCGGAACAGTTGTCGAGTTTGACGATGCCGGTGTAGTCCGGCGCGGTGTCGGCGACGGCGGGCGTGACCCCGACGCCGAGACCGGCGGTGACCAGCACGATGAGCAGGCGGCGCAGCATGGAGCCGGAGCGTAGTGGAACGGTCACCGAACGACCCCGGGCGGCGGGTGGCGCGCGTCACGTGCTAGGTGTGGAAAAGGTAACGCCGTGCAGGTCGGCGCGATTCGTTGAAAGCACCAGTGACGGCGTGTTGCGACACCTGGGCGGACATAACCGGCCCGCAGCGTGCACACTGGCTGGTTGAACGAGCGTCGCGTAGCGGCGACGGGAATGAGCAGGAGAGCGGACAGCGTGGCTGGAGCACGAACGAAGAAGACCGACGCCTCGGCGAACGGTGCCGGGCGCCGGCGGCTCGTGATCGTCGAGTCGCCCACCAAGGCCCGCAAGATCGCTCCGTACCTCGGCCGTGGCTACGTCGTCGAGTCCTCGGTCGGCCACATCCGGGACCTGCCGAGGGGCGCCGCCGACGTGCCCGCCAAGTACAAGGGCGAGGCGTGGGCGCGGCTCGGCGTGAACGTCGACCAGGACTTCGAGCCGCTCTACGTCGTCAGCCCGGACAAGAAGGCCAAGGTCACCGAGCTGAAGAGCCTGCTCAAGGACGCCGACGAGCTCTACCTCGCCACGGACCCCGACCGCGAGGGCGAGGCCATCGCCTGGCACCTGCTGGAGACCCTCAAGCCCAAGGTTCCGGTGCGCCGCATGGTGTTCCACGAGGTCACCGAGCAGGCCATCCGCGCCGCCGCGGAGGACACCCGCGACCTGGACAACGACCTGGTCGACGCGCAGGAGACCCGGCGCATCCTGGACCGGCTCTACGGCTACGAGGTCTCGCCCGTGCTGTGGAAGAAGGTCATGCCGAAGCTGTCGGCGGGCCGGGTGCAGTCGGTCGCCACCCGCATCATCGTGGAGCGCGAGCGCGAGCGGATGCGTTTCACCTCGGCCTCGTACTGGGACATCGCGGCGACGATGGACGCCGGCGAGGACGCCGCGCCACGCACCTTCCCGTCCCGGCTCGTCTCGATCGACGGCGCGCGGCTGGCCACCGGTAAGGACTTCGGCTCCGACGGCAGGCTCAAGTCGTCCGCGAAGGATGTCCGGGTGCTGGCCGAGGCCGACGCGACGCGGCTGGCCGGTGCGCTGCAGGGGCGCGACTTCAAGGTCACCAGCGTCGAGGAGAAGCCGTATACGCGGCGCCCCTACCCGCCGTTCATGACCTCCACGCTGCAGCAGGAGGCGGGCCGCAAACTGCGGTTCTCGTCGGAGCGGACGATGCGCATCGCGCAGCGGCTCTACGAGAACGGCTACATCACCTATATGCGTACCGACTCCACGACGCTGTCGGAGACGGCGCTGACGGCCGCCCGTAACCAGGCGACCGATCTCTACGGCCGCGAGTTCGTGGCGCAGAGCCCGCGCCAGTACACCCGCAAGGTCAAGAACTCGCAGGAGGCGCACGAGGCGATCCGCCCCGCCGGTGAGGTGTTCCGCACGCCGGGCCAGGTCGCGAACGAGCTGGCGACCGACGAGTTCCGGCTCTACGAGATGATCTGGCAGCGCACGATCGCCTCGCAGATGGCCGACGCCAAGGGCACCACGATGTCGGTGCGCATCACCGGCACCGCGACCAGCGGTGAGGAGTGCACCTTCTCGGCGTCCGGCCGCACCATCACCTTCCCCGGCTTCCTGAAGGCCTACGTCGAGGCCGTGGACACCGAAAGCGGTGGCGAGGCCGACGACAAGCAGAGCAGGCTGCCGCACCTGGTCAAGGACCAGGCTCTGACGGCCGCCGAGCTGACGCCGGACGGCCACACCACCAACCCGCCGCCGCGCTACAGCGAGCCCAGCCTGGTCAGCAAGCTGGAGGAGCTGGGCATCGGCCGTCCGTCGACGTACGCGTCGATCATCAACACCATCCAGGACCGCGGGTACGTGTGGAAGAAGGGCTCCGCACTGGTGCCCTCGTGGGTCGCGTTCGCCGTGGTCGGGCTGCTGGAGCGGCATTTCGAGCGGCTCGTGGACTACGACTTCACCGCCGCGATGGAGGACGAACTCGACCGCATCGCTTCGGGCAACGAGCAGCGCACCCGCTGGCTGACGAAGTTCTACTTCGGCGGCGAACAGGGTGTCGACGGGTCGATCGGGCGCCTCGGCGGGCTGAAGAAGCTGGTCGGCACCGGCGTCGAGGACATCGACGCACGGGAGATCAACTCGATCCCGCTGTTCACCGACGAGGCGGACCGCACGGTGTACGTGCGCGTCGGCCGCTACGGGCCGTACTTGGAACGCGAGGTCGACGGCAAGTCCCAGCGCGCCAACCTG
>Ga0164243_10002732_pt1 | contig 28872 bp, 29 predicted proteins | sample OricompcompostOP_FD_108781 | JGI IMG/M metagenome (GOLD analysis project Ga0164243, IMG submission 108781) | Organic Plus compost microbial communities from Emeryville, California, USA - Original compost - Organic plus compost (OP) | ecosystem: Engineered > Solid waste > Mixed feedstock >... | reverse complement strand
ATCACCCGCATGGCCTTCGGCTTCGCCAGCCCAGATGCCCTCATCGCTCTCGCGATGCTCAACCTCGGCGGCCACCGCCCGGTCCTGCCCGGCCGATGACCCACGGATCAGTCAGGAGAGCCCCTTTTCGGGGCTCTCGCGGCTGGTTCGTGCGGTGAGGCTCCGGCGCGACCGCGCTGAGGGCTCTCCGCCCGGCTCAGTGCAGCGGGAACTCCACGATCACGGCCGTGCCCCGGCCCTCGATCGAGTCGATGCGCAAGGTGGCGCCGATCAGCGCCGAGCGCTCGACGATCGACTCCAGCCCGAAGTGCTCCGTGGCCGAGGACCGGCCTCGCTCCCGCACCGACTGGACGTCGAAGCCGGCGCCGTCATCGGTGACGCCCAGCACCGCCGCGTCGCCGACCCGGCGCAGCGACAGCACCACCCGGTGGGCCTGGGCGTGCTTGATCGCGTTGTTCAGCGCCTCCTGGGCGATGCGGAACAGGGCGGCCGCGGCGTGGTCGGGTACGACGTCGAAGGCCGTCGGCTCGTCGGAGCGGAACTCCACCTCGAGCTGCGGCAGCGACTGGCACAGCGACTCCAGGGCGGCCACCAGGCCGAGGTCCTCGAGCAGCAGCGAGTGCAGGCCGGTGATCGCGGCACGGGTCTCGTCGTAGGCCAGGCCGGCCAGCCGGCGGGCCGCGGCGATCTCCGCGAGCGTCCCGGTGAGCCGGGGGTCGGCGTCAGCGTCGCCACGCAGTGCCACGGCGAGGCCGGTGTGCGCCGCGCTGAGGTGGAAGGAGAGCGAGGCCAGCGCCTGGGTCACCCCGTCGTGGAGGTCGCCGGCGATCCGGCGCCGCTCCGCCTCCTGGGCGGAGATCGCCTGGGCGATCAGCCGGTCCCGCAGCGAGTGGTGGTCCTCGACGTCGCCGCGCAGCCCCTCGGCGTACAGGCGGATTCCGACGAGGTCGGCGAGGCGCTGGGCCCGGGCGAGCTCCTCGGTCTCGAAGGGGCGGTGGTCGCGGCGGTGCACCGAGATCACCCCGACGATGGTGCACTCCAGCCCGTGCGCGGGCACGCACAGTCGCGAGACGACCTCGCCCTCGCCGAGGCCGAGCAGGGCGCGGTGGTACGGGTTGCGGGGCGCGTCGTCGACGATGGTCACCGAGTTGCCGCCTTGGGCGACGAGGCCGACGACGCCGTACCCGACGGGGATGCTCAGCTCCCGCGCGGCGTCCTCGTTGCCAGGGTAGGCGCCGCCGACGCGCAGCTCGGCGTCAACAACGACGAAGACGGTCGCCCCGTCCGCCTCGAACAGGTCGGCGAAGGCGCACGACACGTCGCGCAGGTCGAGCTCGCCCGAGGAGACCAGGAGCTCGTGGATCCGGCTCAGGTCCGCCACGAGGCCACGACCTGGACCGTCACTGGTAGAGGCCCTCGCGCAGGGCGACGGCGATCGCGCCGCCCCGGTCGGAGACGGCGAGCTTGCGGTAGAGCCCGCGGATGTGGGTCTTCACCGTGTCCTCGCTGACAACCAGCTTGGCCGCGATGCCCTTGTTGGAGTGGCTCGCCACCAGCAACGCCAGCACCTCGCTCTCGCGCTGGGTCAGGCCCAGCCGCGCGCCCGGCCAGAACTCGCCCGCGTTGACCCGGGCGGCCGACATCGCGATCCGTCCGGCCAGGGTCGGGTCGATCACCACGTCACCCGCCACCACCCGCTGGAGGTGCTCGACGAGCTCGGAGCCGTCCACCCGCTTGAGCACGTAGCCCGAGGCCTCCGCGCGCAGCGCCTGGTAGGCGTACTGCTCGTCGTCGTAGACCGTCAGGAAGACCACGTGGGTCTCCGGCTGGAGCTGCTTGACCCGGCGGCACAGGTCCAGGCCGCTGTCGCGGCCGAGCCGGATGTCGCACAGCACGATGTCGGGCGAGGTCTCGCGGACCACGGAGATCGCGCCTGCCAGGTCGGTGGCCGTGCCGACCACCTCGACCTCGTCGGCGAAGTGGGCGAGCATGGCCTGTACGCCGTGCAGGACCATCTCGTGGTCGTCCGCCATCACGATGCGCGTGGGGCCGCTGCGCGTCGGCACAGCGACTGCCTCCTCCTCGGCCTCCATGACCGCAGCCTAGGCGCTCCGGCAGGCCCCGTCGGCCGCTGCGCGCGAATTCCACCAGCGCGGCCACCCCTGTGGGTGAGTCCCCGCGGGGGTCGGCTTCGGTCTCCTGTGAACATGAGCAGCCCCACGACCACCACCGCGCCGGCGCCCGCCGCCGCCACCGTCGACCAGCTCGCGATCGACACCATCCGGCTGCTCGCGGCCGACATGGTGGAGGCCGCGAACAGCGGGCACCCGGGGATGCCGATGGGCGCCGCGCCGATGGCCTGGACCCTGTTCTCCCGCCACCTGCGCCACGACCCGTCGGCCCCGGAGTGGCCCGACCGGGACCGGTTCGTGCTCTCCGCGGGCCACGGGTCCGCGCTGCAGTACGCCCTGCTGCACCTGTTCGGGTACGACGTCGCGGAGGCCGACCTGCGCGGGTTCCGGCAGCTCGGCTCGCGCACACCCGGCCACCCCGAGCACGGCGACACGCCCGGTGTCGAGGCCACGACCGGACCGCTGGGCCAGGGCATCGCGATGGCCGTCGGCATGGCGCTCGCCGAGCGGATGCTGGCCGCGCGGTTCCCCGAGATCGTGGGGCACCGGACGTGGGCGATCGCCGGCGACGGCTGCCTGATGGAGGGCATCAGCCACGAGGCCGCCTCGCTGGCCGGGCACCTCGGCCTGGGCCGGCTCACGGTGCTGTGGGACGACAACCGGATCACCATCGACGGCGCCGTCGACCGCTCCTCGAGCGACGACCAGCAGGCGCGCTTCCGCGCCTACGGGTGGCACGTCGTGGAGGTCGCCGACGGCACCGACGTCGAGGCGATCGACGCCGCGCTCGCCGAGGCGACGGCCGACCCGCGGCCCAGCCTCGTCGCCGTGCGTACCGTCATCGGCCACGGCGCCCCCGACGTCGCCGGCACCTCGGCGGCGCACGGGTCGCCGCTGGGGCCCGAGCGGCTGGCCGAGGCCAAGCGGCGGGTGGGACGGGACGCGGAGGCGGCCTTCGTCGTACCGGAGGAGGTGCGGGCGGAGTGCCGTGCGCTCGCCGCGGCCGGCCACGACGCCCGCACCGAGTGGGAGGGCCAGGTCGTGGCGCTGCGCGAGGCCGAGCCGGCCCGCGCCGCCGCCTGGCAGCGCGCCGAGCGCGGCGACCTGCCCGCCGACCTCGACGACGAGTTCTGGGCCGGCGTCGCGGCGTCCCTCCCGACCACTCCCCTGGCGACCCGGCAGTCCTCGAAGGCCGTGCTGCAGGCGCTCTCCACCGCCCTGCCGGAGCTGGTCGGCGGCTCGGCGGACCTGTCCGGCTCGACCGGTACGGACGTGGGCACGCGGCCGGTGGGACCGGGCGACTACAGCGGCGCGCGGATCGACTTCGGCATTCGCGAGTTCGCGATGGCCGCCGTCCTCAACGGCATCTCCCTGCACGGCGGGCTGCGCTGCTTCGGGAGCACCTTCCTGGTGTTCGCCGACTACCTCCGCCCGGCGCTGCGGCTCTCCGCGCTGATGCGCCAGCCGGTGATCTACGTGCTGACCCACGACTCGGTCGCCGTCGGCGAGGACGGCCCGACCCACCAGCCGGTCGAGCACCTCGACTCCCTGCGCCTCATCCCGAACGTGCGGGTGCTCCGGCCGGCCGACGCCCAGGAGACCGCCGAGGCGTGGCGCAGCGCCCTGGAGCACACCGAGGGGCCGACCGTCCTCGCCCTGTCGCGGCAGGGTCTGCCCGCCCTCCCGGGCAGGCCGACGGCCGGCCACCTCACCCGCGACGGCCACCGCGTCGTCCGGGACGCCTCCGAGCCGGACGTCGACCTGGTCGCCTCCGGCTCGGAGGTCGCCCTCGCCCTGGCCGCCGCGGACGTGCTGGCCGGGGAGGGCCTGGCGGTGCGGGTGGTCTCGGTGCCCTGGCGCGAGCGGTACGAGGCCCGTCGCACCGGGCTCGGGGCGGCGACCGCGACGGTGGCCGTCGAGGCCGGCACCACCCTCGGCTGGCGCCACCTCGCCGACGCGGTCGTCGGGGTGGACCGCTTCGGTGCCTCCGGACCGGGACCCGCCGTCCTCGAGCACGTCGGGCTGACGGTCGACGCGGTGGCCGCGGCGGCACGCTCGGCGCTGCAGGCACGACGCGGCCAGTGATGCTCGAAAAGGTCGTCGCGATGGCGCGGGCGCGGGCCGCCGAGCGGTCCCACCCGGTGATGCTGGCCATCGCCGGGGACTCGGCGTCGGGCAAGACCACGCTGAGCGAGGGGCTCACGGCCGCGCTGGGTGCGGACCAGTGCCTGTCGATCAGCATCGACGACTACCACCGCCACGACCGGGTGGAGCGGGCCGCACTCGCGATCACCCCGCTCCACCCGGACGGCAACCACCTCGACATCGTCGAGCAGCACCTCCAGTTGCTCGCGCTCGGCCGCCCGATCCTCAAGCCCGTCTACGACCACGCCACGGGCACCCTCGGCCGCCCCGAGTACGTCGAGCCTCCGGCCTTCGTGATCGTCGAGGGCCTGCTCCCCCTGCAGACCAAGCTGATGCGCGCCTGCTTCGACGTCACCGTCTATCTCGACCCGCCCGAGGACCTCCGGCAGCGCTGGAAGGTCGCCCGGGACACGACGACGCGCGGGTACAGCCGCACCGACGTCCTGGCCGAGCTCGCCCGCCGGGCGCCGGACTCCGAGGCCTTCGTCCGGCCGCAGCGGCGCGATGCCGACATCGTCGTGCGCTTCGCGCCGGAGGTCGGGCCCGGCGCCGACTCCCCCGACGCCGCGCTCTCTGCCGACATCCTGCTCCGCCCGACCATCCGGCACCCCGCGCTGGACCGGATCCTCACCGAGGACCGGCGCGCGGCGGTGCACCTGCGGATCATCCGCGACGACGACGGCACCCCCACCGACTGCCTGCACGTGCACGGCCACGCGTCGGCGCACGACGCCCGGGAGCTCGGCGACGCGATCTGGGCGAACCTCGGCGTCGGCGCCGAGCCGCCCAGCGGCCTGGGCCTGACCGGCCCCGACACCCGCAGCGAGCCGCTCGCGCTGACCCAGCTGATCCTGCTCCACCACCTGTTGCACGCGAGCAGCCGCCACCCGACGCGCGACGACGGGATGCTCAGCCGGACCTGACCCCGGTCGCTCCCGCGATCCGCGGCGCCATCGCCGCGAGCTGGTGCTCGGTCTGGGCCACCAGCGCCGCCACGTCCGCCTCACCCAGCCGGTCGCAGGCGAAGTCCCAGTGCACGGCGACGTGCTCGCCCACGGCCGGGTCCGGGACGAAGGGACGCCCGTCGACCCGGTAGCCGATGGTGCGCACCTCGTCCGGCCCCAGCTCCAGCCGGGCCGGCACGGCCGGCCCGCCCGCCCCGCCCGATGCGGGCAGGTAGCCGAGCCGCGGCCCGCGCACGACGAGCTCGTCCGGCCGTACCTCCTCCACCACCGCCCAGCCGACCCGGCACGACTCGAGGACGCCCAGCGGCTCGGGGCCGTGGCCGAGCAGGCGGGACCACGGGTAGACCGCCAGGACGTGGAAGGCGTGGCTCGGCGCCGCCTCCACGAGCAGGTCCTCGGTCAGGTGCGCCCAGTAGTGCGCGGCCTGCGGCTTCAACTCGGCGAGCAGCCGCTCGCCGAAGGCGCGCCCGTCGACAGCGGCGGCGAGATCGTTGCCGGTCCAGTAGCCCCGCACCACCCGCGGGTCGAGCGGGTCGTCGATGCCGAGCAGCTCGCCGAGCAGCCGCTGGTAGGGCCAGGCACCCGAGAACCGGCGGGCCACCTCGGCGATCTCGGTGACCGCCGCGACCGGGGGCGAGCCGGTCGCGGCGGCGACCAGTGCTGCGGATCCGGCAGGACCGCAGTAGCCCAGCGCGTTCGGAGCGTGCGCGTACTGGGCGAACAGCCGGTGGCCGGCGGGACGGGTCGCGTCCGGGCCACCGGCGCCGGGATCAGCCAACGGGTGCGCCCTGCCCGACCATGAGCGCGGTCTCGCGGTGCAGCCGCCCGAAGTTGTAGTAGGCGGCGCAGGCGCCCTCGGGCGAGACCATGCAGGTGCCGATCGGGGTCTCCGGCGTGCACGCCGTGCCGAAGACCTTGCACTCCCACGGCTTGATCGCGCCCTTGAGGACCTCGCCGCACTGGCAGGCCTTCGGGTCCGCGACCCGCACGCCGGGCATCGAGAAGCGCACCTCGGCGTCGAAGTCGGCGTAGTCGTCGTGGACCTTGAGCGCGCTCTGCGAGATGAACCCGAGCCCGCGCCACTCGAAGTGCGGGCGCAGCTGGAAGGTCTCGGCCATCAGCTTGAGCGCGGCCGTGTTTCCCTCCGGTCGTACGACGCGCGCGTACTGGTTCTCGACCTCGCACCGCCCGTCGGCGTACTGCTGCAGCAGCATGTGCACCGAGGCGAGGATGTCGAGCGGCTCGAAGCCGGCCACCACCACGGGCTTGCCGTAGACCTCCGGCACGAACCGGTAGGGCCGGATGCCGACGACGGTCGAGACGTGGCCGGGCCCGAGGAAGCCGGACAGCCGCAGGTCCGGGCTCTCCAGGATCGCCTTGATCGGCGGCACGATCGTGACGTGGTTGGAGAAGACACTGAAGTTCTTCACCCCGAGCGTCCTGGCCCGCAGCAGGGTCACCGCGGTCGAGGGCACCGTGGTCTCGAAGCCGACGGCGAAGAAGACGACGTGCTTGTCGGGGTTCTCCACCGCGATCTTGAGCGAGTCGAGCGGCGAGTAGACGAAGCGGACGTCGGCACCGCGCGCCTTGGCGTCGAGCAGCGACCCGCGGGACCCGGGGACCCGCATCATGTCGCCGAAGGTGGTGAACACGACGTCGGGCTGGTCGGCGAGCCACATGGCGTCGTCGATGCGGCCCATCGGGATCACGCAGACCGGGCAGCCGGGGCCGTGGACCAACTCGATGTTCTCGGGCAGCAGGTGCTCGATGCCGTGCCGGTAGATCGTGTGGGTGTGCCCGCCGCACACCTCCATGAACTTCCACTCGGTGTCACCGGCGATCTCGGTGATGGACTTGACCAGGGCGCGGGCTGCGGCCGGGTCGCGGAACTCGTCGACGAACTTCATGCGCTGATCCCATCTCCCACGTCGGTGCTCTTGAACATGTCGATCTCGTCCAGGTAGTCCTGGCCCATCTTCTGGACCTGGTCGAGCGTCAGCTGCGCCTCCCGCTCGTCGATCTTCGCCATCCCGAACCCGACGTGCACCAGCACCCAGTCCCCCGGTACGACGTCCTGCTCGGCGAGCAGCTTGATGCTGATGATGCGCCGGACGCCGCTGACGTCGACGCGGGCCAGGTGCTCGTCGGGATCGACGATCTCGACGACCTGGCCGGGAATTCCCAGGCACATGGTGGGTCTCCAATCTCCCTGCGTGGGTTCGGTGGGTCAGCAGATCCGGGGCAGCGGGTCGCCGACGAGCATGTCGACGATGCGGGTACCGCCGAAGGGCGTCCGCATCGCCACGATCCCGGGTGGGTCGGCGAGGACCTCGCCGATCACGGCGGCCTGCGCGCCGCCGGGCTGCGAGCGCAGCGCGGCCACCGCGGCCTCCGCCTCGTCGGCGGGGACGACGGCGACGAACTTGCCCTCGTTGGCGACGTAGACGGGGTCGATGCCGAGCATGTCGCAGCAGCCGAGCACCGTCGGGTCGATCGGCAGCAGGCCCTCGTCGAGGACCACCCCGACCCCGGCGGCCTGGGCCAGCTCGTTGGCGACCGTGCCGAGTCCGCCCCGGGTCGCGTCGCGCATCCAGCGGGTGCCGGGGGCGGCGGCGAGCAGGGCCTCCACGAGCCCGTTGACGGGCGCGGAGTCGGACTCGATGTCGGCCTCGATGTCGAGGTTGCCGCGGGCCAGCATGATCGCCATGCCGTGGTCGGCGATGGTGCCGGACACGATCAGCCGGTCGCCGGCGCGCACCGCCAGCGGCGAGAGCTCGCACCCGGCCGGGATCACGCCGACCCCGGACGTGGTGATGTAGAGCCCGTCGGCGGCGCCGTTGGGCACGACCTTGGTGTCACCGGTGACGATCTGGACGCCGGCCGCGTCGGCCGCCGCCCGCATCTCGCCCGCCAGCTGCTTGAGCTTGTCGATCGAGAATCCCTCCTCGATGACGAACGCCGCGGAGATCCACTGCGGCCGCGCGCCGCTGACGGCCAGGTCGTTGACGGTCCCGTTGATCGCGAGGTCGGCGATCGACCCGCCCGGGAACTCGTACGGCGCCACGACGTAGGAGTCGGTCGAGAACGCCAGCCGCTCACCGGTGGGGAGGGCGAGGACCGCCCCGTCGCCGAGGTTTTCCAGCTCCGGGTTGCGGAAGGCCTCCACGAAGACGTGGTCGACGAGCGCCGCCGAGGACTTCCCACCGGCGCCGTGGGCCATGGTGACCACCTCGTCGACGAGCCGGGGGCGCCGCTTGCGGAACTCCTCGATCCGGATCCGGGTCCGGTCCTCGGGGTCCGGCACCTCGTGGGCCGACGGGGTCAGCCGTTCGCTGGTCATGACGCATACCCCTTCCGCAGGGTCTCGAGGTGGTGCTGGGCGGTCGCCCAGAGCCGGTAGCCGACGAGCGCCTGGCTCTCCTGGATCCGGTGGATGCTCTGCGACCGGATGGTGAAGCAGTGGTGGACCTCGTCGGCGACGGCCATCCGGCCGCCGTCGTGACCGGAGAAGCCGATCGTCAGCAGGCCCCGGCGCCGGGCCTCCACCAGCGCCGTCATCAGGTCCTCGGAGCTGCCCGAGGTCGACAGCGCGACGGCGATGTCGCCGGGCCGCGCGTGCGCCATCAGCTGGCGGGAGAAGACGACGTCGAAGCCGACGTCGTTGCCGAGCGCCGTGATCACCGCCTGGTCCGCGGCCAGGCAGCGCGCCGCCAGCGGGCGGCCGTGCGCCGGGCGCGCGAACAGCGAGGCCAGCGTCTCGGCGTCGGTGGACGAGCCGCCGTTGCCGAAGGTGTACATCCGCCCGCCCGCGGCGAACCGCTCGGCGATCGCCCGGCCCGCGGCCTCGATCTCGGGGCCCCACTCCTCCAGCGACGCCGCCTGCAGGCGGGCGCTCTCGGTGGCCTTGGCCCGGGCCGAGGACGCGAGGTCGGTCAGCAGTGCCGTCGCGTCGGTCTCCTGCGCCTCGATGAACGGGTAGAGGAAGTCGGTGTTCTCGTCGTTCATGCGCCCGGCTCCTCTCCCAGCCGGGTGAGGGCGGCCCCGCCGTGGATCAGGATCAGGTCGCCGGGAGCCACCTCGCCGACGACCATCGTGTCGACGTACTCCTCGCCGTCGGCGGTGCGCACCAGCGCGCCCGACAGCAGGTCGGCCGGCGGCGCGACGACCTCGCCCAGCCGCCCCTCGTCGGAGCAGGTCACGCACACCTCGTCTGTGCACTCCGGCTCCTCGGGCTTCAGCAGGCCGGGGTGCTCGAAGCAGACGTGGGTGAGCTCCCACAGCAGGTGGTACATCAGCACGAACCGGCCGGTCGCCGGCGTCATCGGGTCGGCCGTGGGTACCCACAGCACGTGGTCCGCGGCGCCGGCGGGCGGACGCTCGCCGTACCCGATCCAGATGGTCTCGGCCCCCCAGGCGGGGGCGCGGCGCATAACGTCGGCGACGGCCGCGTCGGCGGCGTCGGCCACCGCAAGCACGACGTCGCCGGGCCGGGTGGCGATCCGGGTCTCCGCGACCGTGTCCGCGGCGACCAGTGCGACGGACGGCAGGGCCCGCTTGCCCACGACGACCGGGTGCACGAACTCGACCGCGACGTGGTGCGCGTGCGGCTCCCACTGGGGCGAGATCACCCACAGCGTGGCGCCGGCGTGGAAGCGGCGGGCCAGGGCCAGCGCGGCCCCGGCGAGGTCGGCGGAGAGGTCCTCGTCGATCAGGCCCGGCGCGGCCCCGACGTCGTACGTCGTGCTCATGACGACTCCCGCGCCTGGATCGCCGCCACCACGGCGCTGCCGCCGGCCAGCTCGTCGGCGGCCAGCAGCCCGAGGTCGACCATCATCGCGACGGTCTCGCGGGCGGACTCCTCGGTCAGCCGGGTCAGCGCGTAGCCGGCGTGCACGATGACGTAGTCACCGACCACCAGGTCGGGCAGGTAGTCCAGGCACACCTGGCGCACCTCCCCGACGAACTCGGCCAGCGCGACCAGCGCGCCGTCCTCGGTGGACCAGATCCTCTCGATCCGGCCCGGGACTCCCAGACACATTCAGACCACTCCTCTCCGTGACGCCAACCCTCGGGCGGCCAGTGCTCGCCCGATCGCGGCCTGGCCGAGCGCTAGCCCGGCGTCGTTGCAGGGCACCCGCCGGTGGGTGAGCACCTCGAGGCCGGCCCGGGCCAGCCGTTGGCGCAGCGCGGCGGTCAGCTCGCGGTTGGCGAACACGCCACCGGTCAGCCCCACCACGCCGATCTGTCGCTCCCGCGCCTCGGCGACCACGAGCTCCGCGGTGGCCGCGGCCAGCGCGTCGTGGAATCCCCGGGCCACCGAGGCGGGTTCGTTGCCACCCCCCAGCGCGGCAACGACGTCGTGGACCAGCGGCCTCCAGTCGATGACGCCGCCGGCCACCGGCAGGGCCAGCGGTACGCCGTGGCGGGCCTTCCTGGCCAGCACCTCCAGCTCGACGGCGGCCTGTGCCTCGTAGCCGGCACGAGGCCGCACGCCGAGCAGCGCGGCGACGCCGTCGAACAGCCGCCCGACGCTGGTCGTGGAGACGCACGCGGTGCCGGACGCCAGCTGGGAGCGCACCAGCGCCACCTCCGCCGCGGCGACGTCGGCCGGTGCCCAGTCGGTGGCGACCTCCGCGCCGGCCAGGAGGGCCAGGGCCGTCCGGAACGGGTTGCGCACCGCGGCCTCGCCGCCCGGCAGCAGCAGCGGCGCCAGGTGTCCGGCGCGCTCGAAGGTCGCCAGGTCGGCGCCCATCGCGAGGATCTCCCCGCCCCAGACCTGGCGGTCGCAGCCGTAGCCCGTGCCGTCGTACGTGACGCCGAGGACGGGGGTGCCCACCCGCTCGCGGTCCACCAGCAGCGACGCGAGGTGCGCGTGGTGGTGCTGGACCGTCAGCAGGGGGCGGCCGATCCCGGCGGCGTGGTCCTCGGCCCAGCGTCGGGTGGCGTAGCCCGGGTGCAGGTCGGCCACCACCAGCTCGGGCTCGGCGTCGCGCAGCCGCACCAGCTGGTCGACCGAGCGGCCGAACGCGGTCTGGCTCTCCAGGCTGCCCATGTCGCCGATGTGCGCCGAGCAGAACGCGAGATCCTCCCGCACCAGGCAGAAGGTGTTCTTGACCTCGGCGCCGACGGCGAGCACGGTCGGCCCGGTGCCGAGCTCCGCGGGCAGCGCGACGGGCAGCGGGGCGTACCCGCGCGAGCGGCGGACCGGGACCTCCTCCCCGTCCACGACGGTCACCACCGAGTCCTCGCACGGCACCGCGATCTCGCGGTCGTGCATCAGGAAGCCGTCGGCGATCCCGGCCAGGCGGGCCCGCGCGTCGGCGTTGGTGAAGGCGAGCGGCTCGTCGGCGAGGTTGCCGGAGGTCATCACGAGCAGCGGCGGCGCGCCGGTGCCCGGCCACCCCGGGACCGGCTCGAAGAGGAGGTGGTGCAGCGGTGCGTAGGGCAGCATCACGCCGACCTCGTCCAGGTCCCCGGCGACCGACGGCGCCAGCGGCCCGTCCGTACGACGGGGGAGCAGCACGATCGGCCGTGACGGCTGGCACAGCGCGGCCTCCGCGGCCGGCGTCAGCTCGACGACCCGGCGGGCCTGCTCGAGGTCGCGCACCATGACCGCGAGCGGCTTGTCCGGGCGGTGCTTGCGCTCGCGCAGCAGGTCGACCGCCTCCGGCGAGGTCGCGTCGCAGGCCAGGTGGAAGCCGCCGACGCCCTTGACCGCGACGATCCGGCCCGCAGACAGCATCCCCTGGGCGAGGACCAGCACGTCGTCGTCACCCAGCACCACGGTGTCGGTGTCCGCGACGGGCTCCCACCACAGTCGCGGCCCGCAGGCCTGGCACGAGACGGGCTGCGCGTGGTGGCGGCGGTCCCCCGGGTCGGCGTACTCCGCGGCGCAGGCGGCACACAGCGGGAAGTCCCGCATCGTCGTGGCCGGCCGGTCGTAGGGCAGGTCGGTGATGATCGTGAACCGCGGGCCGCAGTTGGTGCAGGTGATGAACGGGTGCCGGTAGCGCCGGTCGCCGGGGTCGCGCATCTCGGCGAGGCAGTCGTCGCACACCGCGACGTCCGGCGGCACCAGCGTGCGCGCGCCCACCCGGTGCCGGCTCGGCACGATCCGGAACCCTGAGGCGCCGGACGGCGCCCGGTCGGTCACCCGGACGTCGAGGACGCTCGCCAGCGGCGGCGCCTCCGCGACCAGCGCGCCCACGAAGGCGTCGAGCGCCGCGGCGGTGCCCTCGGCCTCGATGAAGACGCTGAGCTCGTCGTTGCCCACCTCGCCGGCGATGCCGTGCGCGGCGGCCAGCCGCGCGACGTGCGGGCGGAAGCCGACGCCCTGGACCACGCCGCGCACCTCGATGCTGCGGCCGGCGGTCGTGGTCCGCGTCATCCCCGCCTCCAGACCACGACGCGGTTGTTGCCCGAGTCGGCGATGGCGAGCCGGTCGCCGGACGCGGCGAGGCCGTAGGGCCAGCACAGGGTGTCAGGGCCGACCTGCTCCCAGCGGTTCTCGCCGTTCGCGGCGAAGGTCGGCTGGCCCAGGACCCAGGCGGGCTCGGTGTGCTGGTCGCGGGGGTCGCCCTCCCACAGCAGCACCCGGTTGTTCGACGTGTCGGCGACCGCCAGCCCGTCAGGGGTGCGGACGGCGGCGTACGGGAAGCGGAGGCCGGTGCCGGTCTGCGGCCGGTAGGGGAACTCGACGCCGGTGCCCATGTCGGGCTGGCCCAGCACGTAGTCGGCGGGCACGTCACCGTCGGGGTGGCGATGCCACCCGAGCAGCCGGTGGTTGCCGGCGTCGGCGACCACGATGCCGCCGCCGTTGCCGGTGACCATGTGCGGCCAGCGGAAGGAGTCGGGCGCCACCGGACCGTCGCGGTTCTCCCCGCGCGAGGTGGGGTCCGGTTGGCCCAGCACGATGTCGGCGGGGACGTCGGGATCGGTCGGCACCCCGTCCACCCACACCAGCACGCGGCGGTTGTAGGTGTCGGCGACGTAGAAGCGCCCGTCGACCAGCGCGATCCCGAACGGCTGGTAGAAGCTCGTCGCCGACGGCGCGCCGCCGCGATTAGGCTCGACGTCGCTCCCCGACGGCTGGCCGAGCACCAGGTCCGGCGCCCGGTCCCCCGACGGCACCCGGTCCCAGACCAGGATCCGGTGGTTCCAGGCGTCGGCGACGAGGAAGCGACCGTCAGGCGTGCGGAGCAGCCCGGTCGGCAGGTGCATGCCCTGGTCGGGTCCCCGGCCGCCCGCCTGCGGGCCCTCCGACGTCGCGTCCGGCTGGCCGAGCACGACGTCCGCCGGCTCGCCGTCCGTCGACGGGATCCGGTCGAAGACCAGCACCCGGTGGTTGCCCGTGTCGGCCACCACCAGGAGCTCGTCCTCGAGCCACACCCCGCGCGGCGCGTAGACGTACGACGCCGTCGGCTCCGCCTGCGGCAGGAGCAGGCCACCGGCCGAGGTGGCCCCCACGACCACCTCGGGCCGCCAGCTCCCGTAGGTCTCCGGCGCCGGTCCCGCCGGGGCGAACGGATCCACGCCCAGCCGGGCACCGAGGTGCTCGGAGCCCGTCGGGATCACCCGGACCTTCATGCCGACACCCTCATGCCGACACCCTGATCCAGACCTCGCCGTCCTCGACCCGCAGCGGCAGCTGCTCGAGCTGGGCACCGGGGAAGGTCCGGCACTCGCCGCTCAGCGCGTCGAAGCAGTAGCCGTGGTGGGCGCAGGTGAGCGAGCCGTCGCTGGTGTCCAGCTCGGCGTCGTCGAGGGGCATCGCGAGGTGCGCGCACTCGTTGACGTACGCCGACAGCTGGCCGCCCACGTTGACCACGATGGCGTCGACGGCCGGAGCGCCGTCCGGGACCAGCTCGACGGCCGTGATCGCGTCGAGCGTGAACTCGCCGATCGGCAGGCTGCGCACCCAGCCCCGCCCGGGCGTGGCCGTGCGGATGCCGACCTCCCCGAGCGGGATCAGCGTCGGGCCGGGCTCGTTGGGCAGCACCTCGACTCCCTCGATGCCGGGCACCTGGGCCTTGAGCGCCTCCTCGACCCCGTTGCGCATGGTCACCGCGGACATCGAGCAGCCGTTGCACGCACCCGAGAGGCGCACGAAGGCGGTGCCGCCCTCGATCCGGACCAGCTCCACGTCGCCGCCGTGAGACTGCAGCTGGGGGCGGACCTGCTCAAGGGCCTGCCGGGCGAGCGTCATCGGGTCGGGACGGATGATGCCGTGCATCAGCAGCACCATCCGCACGACCGGCTCGTCGACGATCTCGAACAGCAGCTCCTTGCCGCGTGCGTCGTCCCGCAGGCGTCGTACGACGTGGACGAGGGCGGCCCGGTGCACGTCCTCCAGCGAGGAGCGCAGCGCCTGCGCGACGCGCTGGCCCGAGGGGTCGGTGACCTCGGCGAGCGCGGCGACCGCGTCGTCGAGCGCCTGGGCGAGGACCTCGACGTCGCGGTCCTCGGGCGCCGGTGCGACCGGCCGGTCGGCCAGGCTCGTCATGACTCGACCCCCTGCTCGCGGAGCTCGCGGACCAGCTCCACCTCCTCGCCCTGGGGGACCCCGAACTTCGGTCCCTGGCTGCCGGGCACCACCTGGCGGGCGATCTCGTCGAGCACGCCGCGCACGGCCATCACCGCGTCGACGTCGCCCTGCTCCTCGAAGAGGAAGCGGGCCTCGTGCAGCTTGGACTTCGCGTGGTCGAACACCCCGAGGTGGGCCAGCGCATTGCCCTGGTTGGCCAGGATCCGCGCCCGGCCGAGCGGGTCACCCTGCCGCTGGCGCAGCTCGAGCACCTCCTCGTAGCGCTCGACGGCCTCGACGATGTTGTCGCCCTGGTGGGTCGAGGGCGTGTAGACCAGCGCGTTGGCCAGGTTCATCTGCGCGCTCGCCCACTCCTGCGGGAAGTCCTCCTGGGTGAACACCTCGAGCGAGGCGCGCAGCGCCTGCATCGCGATGCCGGCGCGGAGCTGGTCGCTGGCCTCGACCATCGGCATCGTCAGGTACGCCGTGCCGAGGTTGAGGTTCGCGCTCGCCCACACGTGCGGGGCGCTGGCCTGGCCGACCAGCTGGAGCGCCGAGTAGTACTCGTCGACCGCGTCGGTCAGCGGCCGCCGGCCGGCGGCCGCCAGCTCGTGCAGGCACAGCCCGCGCTGCAGGTGCAGCTCGGCCCGGGCGACCGGGAGGTCGGCGTCCTCCAGCACCTTGAGGACCGCACCGAGCTCGTTGACCGGGTCGGCGTGGGGCAGGCTGTGGTCGTGCGCAATCACCGCGGCGTTGCCGAGCAGGATCGCGGCGAGCGGGACGGAGACCGGCTCGGCCGCCTCCGCCGCGTCGTTCAGCACGCCGACCGCACCGGTCGCGTCGCCCGCCTCGAGGAGGGAGGTCGCCCGCGCGGCCCGCACCAGGGCCAGCACCTCGCCGGTCGCCTCTCCCTCCCCGGGCGGGACGTCGCTGAGGCCGCACGCATAGGCGACCACGTCCACGAGGGGCGCCAGCCCGGCGGGCAGGGACGCGCGCAGGGCGGCGCGGTCGACCCCGGTCGGGTCGATCACGTAGCGGTTGAACGTGCCGGCCCCGTCGTCGCCCACGGCTGCCAGCGCGCCGTCGAGGTCGCCGGCGTGGGCCAGCCGGTGGGCGGCCAGGGCATCGGGCCAGGTCGTGGGGAGGCGGCCCGCCAGCATCGTCGTACGGGCCTCGTCGACGGCGGGATCGTCGCTGGCAGGGATCAGGAGGTAGCCCGCCGGGAGCGGGAACACCCCGAGCGGTTGGGGTCGCGGGAGGTCGCTGAGGCCTTCGCCCATGGAACTCGCCCTTCCATGTCGTGCCCCGGCGTGGTGCCGGGTCATCCGTTGATGGGACCGCCCGGGAGCTCCCGGAGCGCGGTCCGCCTGATCAGGTCGGCACTGATCCGTGCCAGTCGTTCGGTGCGGTAGGTGTCGATGCGGTGGCGGACGACCTCGTCCTCGAAGACGACCACGACGTCGACCGCCCACTGCCCCCTCTCGGGGACGACGACGGTCTCGACCGCGTAGGCCTCGTGCCGACCGCTCGGCGCCTGCGTGCGCCACTCCTTGCGTGCCCTTGCCTTCTCCTCCTCCGTCGGTTCCGTGTCTCGTCGGTGGGCCGGCTCCTCGTCCATCGCGCGCCTCCTCCGCCGCGGGGACGGGACCGGATCAGTCGAACCGCACCGCCAGGGCCCCGCGTTGCACGTCCCAGTCAACGCGCTTCGGGCCCGGAACGGGATCCCTGTCGAAGATCTCGCGCAGCAGCAGCGACCGGTCGCCCCGTGCGTTGCGCTGCTTGAGCAGGTGGCCGCCGTTGGCCTGGCTGCGGATCGGCACCAGGTAGATGCCCTCCCCGTCGCGCAGCGCGCCCACCACCCCCGACGGGAAGTAGCGCTCCACCAGCTCCGCGCCCAGGTGCAGGTAGCCGTCGGCCGTCACCTCGACGCTGTCCGCCTCCGGCGCGGGGAAGAACTCCGCGCGCAGCAGCGCGACCACGTCCTCCAGGCCCCGCATCGCCTCCGGCGAGAGGTCCTCGCCGGGTGCGACGTCCTTGACCTCGACCAGCAGCACCGTCACGTCCGTCGGGCACTTCGGCCCGAGCAGCCAGCGCCCGAACGCCAGGGCGTGGTCCCAGCGGAACGAGTGGGTGTGCAGCCCCGATGCCGGCGGCAGCTCGGCCAGCTCCTCCCCAGGCACCCGGTAGAGGGTGCCCGGGGGGTTGCCGGTCATCGCCGCGTCGACGATGACGACGCGTGCTGCTCCCTGCATCTGGAAGGCGACGTCCATCCCCGCCGTGCCCCCGTCGACGAGCCGCACTCCTTGCGGCACGCCCTCGGCGAACAGCCGGCGGATGAGCCGCGGCCCCAGCGCGTCGTCGCCGCGCAGGATGTTGCCGCAGCCCATCACCAGCAGCTCGCACGGCGGCGGGGCGAACTCGTCGCTCAGCAGCTCGTGGGGCAGCACGTCGGTCATCGTGTCAGCCGCCCGGCTCAGACCATCCCGTTGACGACGAACTTGTTCAGCTCGCGACCGGTCTTGCCGTCGTACGCGTGGACGGTGCAGACCAGGCAGGAGTCGAACGAGCGGGCGACGTGGCCGAGCTCGACCGGGTCCTCGATGTCGACGATCGGCGAGCCGATCAGCGCCGACTCGATCGGGCCGTTGGTCGAGTTCGAGTCCCGCGGACCGATGTTCCAGGCCGTCGGCGTGACGACCTGGTAGTTCTCGATCTTGCCGTCCTCGATGACGATCCAGTCCTGGAGCGCACCGCGGGCTGCCTCCGTGGCACCGAAGCCCTTGCCGGACTGCGGCTCCTCGGGCTTGGTGTAGAACGAGCCGTGGAGGTCGATCCGCGACAGCCAGTCCATGACCCACTTGAAGTACTTCGGCCCCTCGTGCATGCGGGCCATCTGGCGCACGAAGACCGACGGGCCGAGCTTGGCCATCATGTCGATGAACAGCGGGTCGTAGTCCTGGTGCTCCGCGCGGTCTGGGTTGCCGGCGGCCATGCGGCGGGCCAGCGGGCCGGCCTCGAGCGGGATCCGGCCGAGGTCCGGCACGTCGTAGCGCGGCGACTTCGCCCAGGAGTACTTGCCGGCCTTGCGCGCCTCCTCGACGTCGAGCGGGATCGTCTCGCCCTCCCACGGGTGCAGCGGCCGGTCCCCCTTGAAGTACGAGTGCGAGACGTCCTCGGAGACCCGCAGGTGGTCGTACTCGAAGTGCTTGCCGCCGGCGTAGACGCCCGAACGGCCGATCAGCGCCGCGTTGCGGCCCTCCGAGGTCGGGTGGTCGTAGAGCGAGGGCTCGAAGTAGGTGCCGGGGGCGATGTAGTTGCCGACCCCGCCGCCGTACTTGTGCAGGCCCACGTCGAGGCAGTAGCGGATGAAGAAGCCGCAGTCGGAGTTGTACTGCGACTCGTTCTCCTCGACCCACTCGAGCATGTCCTCCCAGGTCTTGATCTCGAGCCACCGGTCGATCGAGCAGCCGAGCCACTCGGCCTCGAGCCAGTTGTCCTTCCAGTGGTTGAGGATCGCGGTGGCCCGGGTGATGTCGGCCAGCGAGGGCGCGCTCATCACGCCGCCGGGGACCATGAACGAGCTGTGCGGCCACTGGCCGCCGAACAGCGCGTAGACCTCGACCGGCTTGTTCGAGAGGACGACGCCCTTCTGGTACGCCGTGCCGACGTACGGCGCGAAGCGGCGCACGCACTCGTCGTACAGCTTGGACTTGGCGTAGTTCTTGTTGACGAGGTCGATCGCGAACAGCGCGTAGAAGTAGCGCGGGATCGACTGGAGGGTCTCGCACGCCTGGGCGATGTTGCGCACCAGGGTGGCGTTCTCCGGGACGTGGGTCTTCCACGCCGTGTCGAGGGCATAGCAGGCCTTGTAGAGGTGGCTGCCGCCGCAGATGCCGCAGATGCGCGGCGTCACGATGAGGCCCGCCTGCGGATCCTTGCCCTTGAGGATCATCTCGAAGCCGCGGAACATCGCGGCCTCGGTCCAGGCGTCGGTGACGACGCCGTCGGTGATCGTGACGCGGACGTCGAGGTCGCCCTCGACCCGGCCGAGGGGGCTGACGAAAAGGTCGGTGCTGGTCATGTGGAGCGTCTCTTCTCTGTGTCAGATCCGGGCGTCAGACGACGAACATGTCTTCCTTGGACCACTGCGGTGCAGCGATCCGGGCGGCGGAGGCCTGGGCCATGTAGGTGAGGTGGTCGGCGCCCTCCGGCACCTCCTTGGGGATGACTCCCGAGATCTTCTGCGTCTTGAAGACCGTCCCCTTGTTGAGGTCGAAGAACGGGAACTCGGGCTCGGTGCAGCCCAGGCAGGGCATGCCGGCGCGGGTCTTGCTCGACTGCCGGTTCCACAGGATCCGGTTGCACGGGCTGTGGGTCATCGGGCCGCGGCAGCCGAACTCGTAGAAGAGGCAGCCGGTGCGGGTGCCCTCGCCGAAGCTGACCGTCGACTGCTTGTAGTCGAAGAACTGCACGCGGGTGCAGCCGGTCTGGGTGAAGGTCTTGAAGAAGGTTTGCGGCCGGTGCAGGTCGTCGAGCGCGATATCGGCGGTGCGGCCGGTCGCGAGCGCGACGATGATCTGGGTGATCCAATCCGGGTGCGACGGGCAGCCGGGGATGTTGATGACCGGCAGGCCGGCCTTCGACTTCCAGTCCGGGCCGAGGAAGCCGCCCTTGTCGCGCTTGTGGAACTGCAGGCCGGTCGACTGCGACGGGTTGGGCTCCATCGCGGGGATGCCGCCCCAGCAGGCGCAGTCGCCGATCGCGACGACGATCGAGGCGGCGTTGGCCAGGTCGGTGACCCAGTCCTTCATCTGCCGCTCGGCGAAGACGTCGTACCCGTCCTTCTCGATGACGGTGCCCTCGAAGACGAAGATGTCGAGCGGCCGGTCACCGCGCGCGCAGTCCCAGAAGATCTTCTGGGCGTTGGCGCCGAGCTCGAGGCCGAGGGAGGGGTGCCAGAGGAGCTCGAGACCGAAGTCGACGATGAGATCGACGACGTTCGGCTCCTCCGCGTTGAGGAAGGACATGGTGTTGCCGGAGCAAGCACCGCCCTGGAGCCACAGGACTGAGGACATCGGTGTGTTCTGCCTTTCTCTGGGGTCAGCTCTTGCCGAGTTCGACGCCGATGGACTTGGCGACGGCAGCGAAGTAGCTGACCGCCCGCTGGATGTCGGGGTCCTTGAGCAGCTTCATGGCGGAGAAGATGCCGTTGACCTCGATCGGCTGGTCCTTGGCGGCCGCAGCGCCGGCGGTCAGGCCCCGGCCGATCCGCGACACCTCGGTGATCATCGCGGGGTCGGTGATCCCCGAATCGATGACGGTGTCGACCAGGCCGGACTCGATCACCTCGGTGATCACCGGGACCAGCTTCGGCAGCGCCGCGGACAGCGTCGTGAGGCTGGCGACCACGTCGCCGTCACCGTTGCCCGCGATGCCGCGCAGGTCGCTCAGGCCCTCGGCGAGGGCGGCGCCGATCGTCTCGCTGCGCCCGACCAGGCCGTCGAGGCCCACGATCAGGATGGCGAGCAGGTCGGCGTGGTCGAGCAGGTTCGTCAGCGCCGCCGCCACCTGCGGGTCGTCGAGGCGCTCCATCAGGGAGTCGAGCGAGGCCTGCTGATGGACCGTCGGTACTGCGGTCATGCGCGCTCCTCGGAGGGGTGTCGTCCCGCCGGTGGACCCGGCCGGATGTGATGAACGTCCCATCACCATAGGAACGGCCGCGGCCGCCTGCTATCGAAACAGCGCAGGCGAAATCCAAAACGCGCAGACCTGTGATGCATGAACGCAACTCTCCTCCGCGCGGAGCCCGAGATGTCAGGGATGCGCACTGACTATCCAATTCGCGCAGAATTGTGGTCGCCAGAGCGCACAAAGGCCGCTCGGTTCGGCCACACTCGGGCTTATGACCCGATTGGCGAAGCTCGGCTTCATCAACACCTCCCGGACGACGATGCCCGTGCGTCGCCGCATCCGGTCACGAGGTGTGCCGACCGCGCTGGCCGGAGCCGAGATCTTCTGCACCGGCGATCGAGAGGAGGCCGAGACGCTCGCGGGCTACCTGCTGGGTCAGCACCGCCTCGCCGTCCTCGACGGCACGACCACCGAGCCCTTCCAGGCCTCGATGCACGCGGTCCGCCTGCGCGACGTGACCCTGGCCCACCTCGACTACCACCACGCCGCACGCCTCGACTTCGCCGCGACCGGCGACCACTACACGGTGCTGATGCCCACCACCGGCCTCATGGAGTGCAAGTACGACGGCACGCCGGTCACCGGCCTGACCTACCAGGCGATCGTGGTGAACCCGCGCACCAACCTCAGGCTCGAGCTGTCCTTCGACACGCCGCTGCTGATCGTGCGGATCGAGGTGCCGGCCCTGCTGCGCCAGCTGGCCCGGATGCTGGGCCGCAGCGTCGACCGGCCGGTCCGTTTCGCGCCCGAGATGCTGCTGACCACCGACCCCGCGGTGCGCTGGCACGGCGCGATCCAGCTGCTCTCCAGCGAGGTGATGACCCCCGATTCGCTGATCCAGCAGGGCATCGGCGCCGGGCCGCTCGAGGAGCTGGTCATCTCCTCGCTGCTGTGGGTGCAGGACTCGAACATGCACCACGACCTCACCGACGTCTCGCACACGGGTGGCCGGGCCGCCGTACGCGCGGCGGTGAACTACATCGAGGAGCACCTCGCCGACCCGATCACGCTGCGCGACATCGCTTTCCACACCGGCCGCAGCGTGCGCTCGATCCAGCAGGCGTTTCACGACGACCTGCGCACCACCCCCATGAACTACGTGCGCGACCGCCGGCTGGAGCGCGCCCGCAACCAGCTCGCCGACGCCCTGCCCAGGGACGGCGTGACTGTCACCGAGGTCGCCGAGAGGTGGGGCTTCAACCACCTCGGCAACTTCTCGGCCGCCTACCGCAAACGGTTCGGCGAGTCGCCGTCCCAGACGTTGCGGCGCTGACCAGCCCGAAGGAGAAACATGCACGAACTGTCCCTGTGCCGCACCATCCACCAGGTCGTCGAGAAGGCCGCGGGCGACCGCAAGGTGGCCGCCGTCCACCTCAAGGTGGGCAAGCTGCGGCAGGTCATCCCCGGCACGCTCACTTACTGCTGGGGGCTGGTCAGCGCCGACGGCCCGCTGGCCGGCTCGCAGCTGGTGGTCGAGTCGGTGTCCGTCGTCGGCAGCTGCCGCTCCTGCGGGCGCGACACCGAGGTGGAGCAGGTGCTCGTGCTGGTGTGCGCGCACTGCGGCGCCGCCGCGCTCGACATCGTCAGCGGCGAGGAGTTCCTGATCACCACCATCGACCTCGACGACCGGACGCCGGCGGCCCGCCGGCCGGTCTCCTAGGAGGGCACCACCATGGGACGCTTCCACCGCCACGACGACGAGACCGGGCACGGTCACGGACATGGTCACGGGCACGACCACGACCACCCGCACGACGAGCACCTCGGCGACCACTCCGGCTACGAGACCGGGGCCGACCGGATCGTGGTGCTCGAGCGGATCTTCGACGAGAACGACCGCCGGGCCGCCGAGAACCGCAGGGTGCTCGACGACGCCGGGGTCCTCACCATCAACCTGATGTCCTCGCCGGGCGCCGGGAAGACCACGCTGCTCGAGCGCACCCTGCGCACGCTGCCCGCGCCCGAGCGGGTGGGCGTCATCGAGGGCGACATCGAGACCAGCATCGACGCCGACCGCCTGGCCGCCGCCGGGGCGCGGGTCTCGCTGCTCAACACCGCCGACGGGTTCGGGGGCGAGTGCCACCTGGACGCGCCGATGGTCGCCGACGCGCTCGGCCGGCTCGACCTCGACGGCCTCGACGTGCTGTTCGTCGAGAACGTCGGCAACCTGGTCTGCCCGGCCGAGTTCGACGTGGGCGCGCACCGCTCGGTGATGATCTACGCGATCACCGAGGGCGAGGAGAAGCCGCTCAAGTACCCCGTCATGTTCCGCGCGGTCGACGTGGTGCTGGTCAACAAGCTGGACCTGCTCCCCCACCTCGACTTCGACCTCGACCTGTTCCGTGCCAACCTGGCCACGGTCAACCCCGGCGCCGAGGTGATCGAGCTGAGCGCCCGCTCAGGCGAGGGCCTCGAGCAGTGGACCCGCTGGATCGACGCCGCCCGGAGCCAGCCGGCGACGAGCGGGGCCTGACGCCCGTGGCACGCCCGCGCATCGTCCAGGACGAGGGACAGGCCGGCTTCTACTGGGCCACCAGTGCCGGTGCCCCGATCTCGCTGCCCGACCTGGTCGCGGTCGACGACGAGCCCGACCGCCTTCTGCCCACCCACCTCGAGGCCCTCGACGACGCGCTGATCATCGCGACCGGCCGGCTCGGCGAGGTGCTCGGGGGCGGCCGACGCCCGGACCCCGGCGAGCAGCGGGCGCTGCGCGAGCTGCACCGGTCCCTGGACCGGCTGTGCCACGAGTACGCCGCCGCGGTGGCCGTCAGCGCCGGCCGGATCGACGTCCGGGCGGGCCAGATCGTAGGCACCGCGACCCTGGTCAGCGTGCTGGCCCGCCAGCCGATCGGGCTGCTCGGCCCGGCCCCGCTCGAGGGCACCCTCGACGACCCGACCCTCGGCGTCGTCGGCGGGTACGGCGACCTGGTGGTCGCCGACCCGGAGCGGCCCTGGACCGGCGCCCGCTGGGTGGTGCGGACGACCGACGGGCGCCGCCTCCCGGCGACCCTCGGCATGCTCCTGCACGACAGCTCCGGGGTGAACAAGGAGGCGGCGGTGGAGGAGCACCGGGCGGCACTGCGGGCGACGATCGCGGCCGCCGACCTGCCGGAGGCCGACCGCCTTGCGGCCGCGTGTGCGCTGGACTGGATGCTCTACGACTTCCTCAACGCCCACCGCGACGGTCCGGACAGCGGGGCGATCGACCTCCACAACCGGACCGAGGACGCGGCGCTGGTGGTCGCGGCGAGCGACGCCTCGGTGCGCTGCCGCGCGGCCTTCGACCCGCTGCTGACCGCACTGCCCGCCTGATCCCACGCGCTGCCGGGGAGGCGGGGGCGAGGCGATCCACCCCTCTTCCCCCCTCGCCGGGTGAGGATACCGGGCGGGCGCGCTCGTAGGTTCCCGGCATGGCCCGCCTCGACCTCACCCTCGGAGCGTTGGCCCGGCCGGGCTTCGGCGTCCTCGTCCTCGATGACTACGCCGACATGGCACTGCGCGATCGCGGGCTGTGCGGGGAGGCGGCCCTCGATCTCGTGGAGTTCGCTGTGCACCCGCCGGGGCCGAGCGCGTCGCTCGGCGGCGTGCTGCTCTCCGCCGGCTACACCGAGCAGCTCCGCCCGCCGGTGGCCCCACCGGCGGGCGACGGCACCGCGCTCGGCGTACACCTCGCCCTCGGGCGCGGCACCGGGGACATCGGGCGCTCGCTCGACGCCGCCCGGGCGGTCGGGGCGAGCTTCGTCGAGGTCCGCGCGAACCGCCGTCCGGGCGAGTTCCCCCGCGGCGAGGCCCATGTCGACGCTCCGGCGGTGGCCGCCGCGGCGGCACTGGCCCAGCAGGCCGGGCTGGTCCCGGTGGTCACCGTCGCCCTGCCGGCGATGCCGGGCAGCGCGGTCGGCGTCACCCGGGCCGTCACCGTCAACGCGGTCCAGGCGGTCTTCCGTGCGGCGGCCGAGGTGCGCTGCGACCCGGCCCGGCTGATCCTGCGGCTGCCGCTCTCGGCGCCGGGCCCGCGGGCGGGCCACACGATCGCGGCCACCGCGGTGGCCCAACACACCCTCGAGGTGCTCGACGAGGCGGTGCCCGCGGAGGTGCCGGCGGTGTGGTTCCTCTCCGCCGGCCACAGGGTGTCCGCGGTCAGCGACCAGCTGGCCGCCCTCGCCGCCCTGGCGCAGGCCCACGGCGAGCAGCGGGCGCTGGGCTTCGCGCTCGGCCGCGCCCTGCTCGAGCCCGCGCTCGACGGGTGGACCACCGGCGGCGCGGCCCGCGCCCACCAGCGGCTGGCGGCCGCGTGCGACGCGGTCCACCGCGCCCTGGTGCCGGCGCTCGCGCGTCCCTGAGCCCGTCGTACCCGGGTGCCGGGCGGCGTGCGCCCGCGCCCGGGGGATGCCCCTCACCCCCGCGGGTGAGGGCGACGGGGGAGCCGATTCCCATCCTTGTGCCTTTGTGAATCGACGGCGCAGGCTTCAGGCAGACCCGATCGTCTCTCTCGCCGAGGAGCACCGATGACGACACTGCGCACCACCATCGAAGACCACCTGAGCACCCTGCAGGACCGGCTCGGCCAGGCCGTGTCGCGGCTGCCGGGCCAGCGCCCGGGCGACCGGAGGGCCTGCACCGACGACTTCCTCGTCGCGACCACGCAGCACCTCGCCGCCGTGGCCGACATCGTGCTCCCCGCCGCCCGCAAACACGACCCGGAGGCCCGCTCGCTGGCCCGGGAGTACCTCCGCTCCGCGAAGCGCCTGGAGCGGGCGCTGGTGATCGCGAAGGCCAAGCAGTACGGCCAGGCCCAGAACGTCGGCCGCGCCTGGGAGCAGGTGTGGACGATGGTGCGCACCGACCTCGAGTCCGTCGCCGAGCTCGAGCGCGACCTGGTCGCGCGGGTCTCGGAGCGACTCTCCGAGGTCGAGTCGCACCGGCTCGGCGACCGACTGGCGCCCGCCGCGCGCCGCTCCCCCACCCGGCCGCACCCGCACCTGCCGCACAGCGGCGTCGCCGGCAAGGTCGTGCGCACGGTCGCCAGCCGCGCCGACCGCGTGTGGGACGAGTTCGAGGGCCGGGTCATCCAGCCGCTGACGCCGCGCGAGGCGGGCTGACCCGGCGCTCAAGCTCCTCCCACGCGTCCGGGTCGCGGCACAGCTCGCCACCGGCGTCCAGCACCCACCAGGCGAGGGCGACGACCGAGGCAAGCCGGCGCTGGGGATCCGCCGACGGCACCGGCTCGGGCAGCCCGCCTCGGGAGACCACGGCGAGGCCGGAGCGGCCCGGGAGCAGCGGGTGCGGCACCGCCAGCAGACCGCCGAGGTCAGGGGCGGCGAAGCGCGGCCGCTGGGCCGGAGCGGCCAGGGCCAGGTCGCGCAGCGAGGAGACGCCGGACAGGACGAGGACCGAGTCGAGGCCGGCGGCCACCGCGCCGGCGATGTCGGTGTCGAGCCGGTCCCCGCACACGAGGGTACGACGCCGCGAGGTCCCCATCGCGCCACGGGCGAGCTCGAACATGGCCCGTCCGGGCTTGCCCATCGCCGACGGCTCGACCCCGCTCGCGGTCCTGACCACCTCGACCAGGGTCCCGTTGCCGGGCAGCGGGCCGCGGGCTCCCGGCAGTAGCAGGTCGGTGTTGGTCACCACCCAGGGCATCCCCTCGCGGACCAGCACGGACGCCGCGGCCAGCTCGGTCCACGACACGTCCGGCCCCAGGCCCTGGACCAGGGCGCCGGCGGCGGAGGCATCGGCGGTGTCCACGCGGACCGGAACCAGGCCGGCGGCGGTCAGCGCCGCGGTGACCCCCGGACCGCCCACCGCCACGACCCGGGCACCGGTGCCGAGCGCGTCGCGCAGGTGGTGCGCCGCGGCCTGCGCGCTGGTCACCACCGACCAGCCCGACCGCTCGAGCCCGAGGGAGCGCAGGTGGTCGGCCACCGCCTCGGGCGGGCGGGACGCGTTGTTGGTCGCGAAGGTCAGCCGCCGGCGGGCACGCAGCGCGCTGTTGAGGGTGCCGACCGCCGCCGGCACGGCGACCCCGCCGCGGTGGACCACCCCGTCGAGGTCGCAGATGAGCCCGTCGTAGCCGGCCAGCAGGGCCGCCTTGGGCAGGGAGCGTCGAAGCCTCACGAGGAGCCGATGCTAGGCCAGCTCGGGCCGGCCGGGGCTCACCCCGGCGGGTGGACCGCACGGGTGACCTCGCCCGCGCACCGCCCCAGGCCCGTCGTACCGTCGCCCGGATCGCGCCGGAACCGTCACCCACCTGCTCACCCCTGCGCTGGATGTGGCCGCCCCGCTCCCGCTGGTTCGCTCGTCCTCCACAGCAACCACCACAGGAGGGGCGACGCGGATGATCACCGACCGTTCGACCTTGGCCAGGTTCCTCATCGAGGAACGGCGCCGCCACCCCGGATCCAGCGGCGAGCTCAACGCACTGATCCTCGACGTCGCGCTGGCGTGCAAGGCGATCTCCCGCCGCATCGCCTCGGGCGCGCTCACCGGGGTGCTCGGGAAGGCCGACGCCGTGAACGTGCAGGGCGAGCAGCAGCACAAGCTGGACGTCGTCGCGAACGGGCTCTTCCTCCGGACCCCCGAGTGGGGCGGCCAGGTCGCCGGGATGGCGTCGGACGAGCGCGAGGAGCCGTACCCGATCCCCTCGGCGTACCCACGGGGCAAGTACCTGCTCGCCTTCGACCCGCTCGACGGCTCGTCGAACATCGACGTCAACGTCTCCGTCGGCAGCATCTTCTCGATCCTCCGCGCCCCGACCCCCGGGGTCGACGCGGCCACCGCCGACTTCCTCCAGCCCGGCTCCCGGCAGGTCGCCGCCGGCTACGCCATCTACGGTCCCTCGACGCTGCTGGTCCTGTCGGTCGGCCGCGGCGTGCACGGCTTCACCCTCGACCCGGACCTGGGCGAGTTCATCCTGACCCACCCCGACATCACGCTGCCGGCCACCACCTCGGAGTTCGCGGTCAACAGCTCCAACCGGCGGTTCTGGGAGCGGCCCGTCGGCCGCTACATTGACGAGTGCCTCGCCGGCGTCGCCGGACCGCGGCGCAAGGACTTCAACATGCGCTGGGTCGCGTCGCTGGTCGCCGAGACGCACCGCATCCTGACCCGCGGCGGGGTGTTCCTCTACCCGCGCGACACCCGCAACCCCGACGTCCAAGGGCGGCTGCGGCTGCTCTACGAGGCCAACCCGATCGCCTTCCTGATCGAGCACGCGGGCGGGCTCGCCTCGACCGGGCGCACCCGGATCCTCGACATCGAGCCCACCGACCTGCACCAGCGGGTGGGGTTCATCTTCGGCTGTCGCGAGGAGGTCGAGCGGATCGTGCGCTACCACGAGGAGCCGAACGACGCCGACGACATCAGCTACCCGCTCTACGGCCTGCGCGGCCTCTACCGCGCGGCGACCTGAGGAGGCCGCCATGTCGACACGTCACCCGATCGTCGCGATCACCGGCTCCTCCGGCGCCGGCACCACCTCCGTGATGCGGACCTTCGAGCAGATCTTCCGGCGCGAGCAGGTCTCGGCCGCGTTCGTCGAGGGCGACAGCTTCCACCGCTTCGACCGGATGGGGATGAAGGAGGAGATGGAGCAGGCCATCGCCGACCAGAACCACACCTTCAGCCACTTCGGCCCGGAGGCCAACCTCTTCGGCGAGCTCGAGGAGCTCTTCCGCGAGTACGGCGATAGGGGCACCGGCAAGGTCCGCAAGTACCTCCACGACGAGGGCGAGGCCGAGCCCTACGGCCAGGAGCCCGGCACCTTCACCGCGTGGGAGGCGCTGCCGGACGACACCGACCTGCTGTTCTACGAGGGCCTGCACGGCGGCGTCGCCACCGACGACGTGGACGTCGCCCGGCACGTCGACCTGCTGATCGGCGTGGTGCCGGTGATCAACCTGGAGTGGATCCAGAAGATCCAGCGGGACAAGGCGAGGCGGGGCTACTCCACCGAGGCGGTCACCGAGACCATCCTGCGCCGGATGCACGACTACGTGACCTACATCTGCCCGCAGTTCTCGCGCACCGACGTGAACTTCCAGCGGGTGCCCGTCGTGGACACGTCGAACCCGTTCATCGCGCGCACCATCCCGACGCCCGACGAGTCGATGCTGGTGATCCGGTTCAAGGACCCTCGCGGCATCGACTTCCCCTATCTGCTCTCGATGCTCCACGACTCCTTCATGTCCCGCCCGAACACGATCGTGTGCCCCGGCGGAAAGATGGACCTGGCGATGCAGCTCATCTTCACCCCGATGCTGTGGCGCCTCATGGAGCGACGGGACCGGGTCCGCGCCGGCTGATTCCCTATCGGGGATCGGACGTCAAGAGGCTGGTTGGTTGACCTCCTCGGCAACCGGGGTCAGGATCGTGGGTGGGGAAGGTCGCCTCGTGTGCCGACGCCGTTGTGTGTCTGGCT
>Ga0164243_10002731_pt1 | contig 28879 bp, 34 predicted proteins | sample OricompcompostOP_FD_108781 | JGI IMG/M metagenome (GOLD analysis project Ga0164243, IMG submission 108781) | Organic Plus compost microbial communities from Emeryville, California, USA - Original compost - Organic plus compost (OP) | ecosystem: Engineered > Solid waste > Mixed feedstock >... | reverse complement strand
GTTCCTTCAAAGGAAGGTATTATTACTTTAGGGGGTTTTGTGCTCGATTATGAGAAGAATCATTCACCCGGAATCGAAATGGAACAATGTAGACTCGTACCTCGTTCTCTGGATGCTGAAAACGTCGACCGTGCATTCCGGGAGCACCCTCTGTGACTGAAGATACTCTTCCTCGGGTACGATTCACCACGTACGGGAGAACATCTCATATCCGCTTAGCCGGCACACGATTTTCATTATGTGGTGAGTATGTCCGCATCTCGTACCGATTCCTTGAGTCGTCTGCTCCGAAGAATCAGGTGTGCGATCGCTGTCAAGCTAAGTTGTCGAAGGAGGATGACTGAGTGAACCCAGAAGATGAGTTCTGGACGCACTTGAGTAAGTATCCAGGCCATTGGCTGAGCTCCTACGGACGCATCAAGAATTCTGATGATGAACTGCTCGAACTTTACGTGAATGAAGACGGTTGGCCAAGTGTTCATTTAGAGGTATGGGAATGGTCGTTCGACGGACCGGTGGCATGGTTGATGTTCTGGACGCTGTTCGTCGGGAACAAGGAGCAATGCCGGGTGAACTTCCACGATGGCGACCCGATGAATACGAGACTCGATAACCTGAAGATCGAATATCTGGATTCTGAGGGGGGTTGGCAGACGGTTTCGACGAAGAAATTGAGTTCGGGACTGCTCATGCTGGACCGGAGAGTGGGGAAAAGGATCCAGATCATCGAGACAGGGGAGATGTTCGAGTCCGTTCAAGCATGTGCGGAGGCGATCGGAGGGTCTGCGACGAACATCTGGGGATATTTTAGGGGAGTGACGAAGAGTGTGAAGGGGTATACATTCCGAAGATTGTGATGGTTGAGGTGATGAAATGGAGTTCGGGTGGGATTGAGGTCGATGGATCTGACCTGGTTCGACTGTTAAGGACGACTTTTCATTCAGAAAACTCTCAGACAATTCACAGAAAGTTCTCAGGAAACTATCAGAAATGAGAATCGGGGTGCAAGGTGAGATTGACCAAAATCTATCACTTTGTACCCCGATTTTTCATTTTTGGAGTCAATTTTGATCAAAAACCCAATAGTTCTGGCCAAAAATGAAAATTTTTAGGTATATTTAGTTCCACGCGAGATGATTTATGTGATAGATATTACATAAATGAAATTACTCACGAAGAAAGTACTTTCAAAAAATTTTTGGCCAGAGAATCTGTTTTTTGATCCAAAACGGACCTATCACACATCTCGGAAAAAATCGCGGGCAAAACACGGATTATAATAGAAGGAGTAGAGAGTTTCTCGGGTCAAATTCGAGAGCTCTTGCGCTTCTTTTCGTTTTGTGAGGAGGTTCGATGGCGATCAAGCCGGAAACCAAGTTCGAACGGGCGTTCATGAGCGACCTGCGAGCTCTACTTCCGGGTTGTTATATTTTCAAACTGGATCCAGTCCAATACTATGGGATCCCAGATCGCCTGGTTCTGTTCCAAAACATCTGGTTCACATTAGAATTCAAAGAATCGGCAACAGCGAAGAAGCAACCGCTGCAAGACCACCATGTTGAAGTGATGAACAACATGTCTTTCTCTGCATTCGTGTATCCAGAAAATCGAGAGGAGATATTAGATGCAATTTGCCACACATTCGGAATTGGTAGGTACCCACGCGTTTCTCAGCGCAAGTAACTATAGCTGGATTCGCTATAGCGATGACAAGCTAGTTAATACCTTCTTCAATAAACTGAATGCGCAAAAAGGCGATCGTCTGCATGAAGTAGCAAAAGAACTTATTCAGCTGCATATCAAGCTTCCTGACACTACTCAGACTTTGAACAGCTATGTCAATGATGCCATCGGTTTCAGAATGACACCCGAACAGATTCTTTTTTACTCTTACAATTGCTACGGTACTGCAGACGCCATACACTTTGATGAGAAGAAGAAGCTTCTCCGTATTCATGACTTGAAGACCGGAGTGATCGTAAAGGCTAAGATGGACCAACTTCTGGTCTATTGTGCGCTATTCTGTCTGGAATACGGATACAAAGCCACCGATCTCAATTATATTCTTCGTATCTATCAGAATGACCAGATTGAAGAATACGAGCCCGACGTTGATGAGATCATGCATATCATGGATCGTATCGTTACGGCTGATCGTATTCTCGAGGAACTGAAGGTGGAGGTATTCTCGTGAGCTTTGAGCTTGCAGAGGATGAACTAGCTCATTTTGGTACTCCACGCCACTCAGGTCGTTATCCCTGGGGGTCTGGAAAAGACCCGTATCAAAGCGCAAAGGGATTTCTTGGTTACGTTGCTATGATGCGTGCCCAGGGACTCAGTGATACTGAGATTGCTCGCGGTATGGGTCTGTATACCGACGACGGTAAACCTTGGTCTACGACATATTTCCGTGCGCTCAACAGTAGCGCTAAGAATGAAGTCCAGAAAGCTGAGATCTCTGAGGCAATCAAGCTGAAGGAAAAGGGACTCTCTAACGTTGCGATTGGTAAGATTATGGGGAAGCCCGAGTCTTCTGTTCGTGACTTACTGAAGCCCTCAACCCAAGCTAAAGTCGATCGGTTGACTTCGACTGCCAACGTTCTCAAGCAGGAAGTGGCAGATAAGAAGTATCTTGACGTAGGTCTAGGCACAGAACATTATCTTGGCGTAAGTGACACCCAGCTCAAGGTTGCCTTGCAAATGCTTCGTGAAGAGGGATACAACGTATATCCTATCAAGAAGCCTCAGCTTGGAACCGGTGAGATGACTACCTATAAAGTCCTCGTGGAGCCTGGTGTCACATACAAAGAATTCGCTCAGAATAGTGATAAGATTCGTACTGTTCAGTCTTTCTCGGAAGACGGTGGTGAAACTTTCACTAAGATCAAACCCCCCAGCAATATCAAATCCAAGCGAGTCATGGTTAGATATGGCGATGAAGGTGGATCTGATGCGGATGGTGTGATCGAGTTGCGTAGAGGCGTCGAAGATATTTCTTTGGGTAATGCTCGATATGCTCAGGTTCGTATTGCAGTAGATGGAACCCACTATCTTAAGGGAATGGCGATGTATGCCGACGACCTTCCGGATGGTGTAGATATTCGCTTCAACACGAACAAAACCAGAGCCGAGATGGAAAAAGCTGTTGCCGATGGCAAGGCTCCAAACATCAAGCTTGCGGCCATGAAGAAGCAGGAAACTTCAGATCCTAATAACCCTTTCGGATCTTCTATCCAGCGTCAAAGTGGTGCTCTGAACATCGTTAACGAAGAAGGAAAATGGAGTGAGTGGTCGAATAAATTCTCCTCTCAGTTCCTTTCCAAGCAGCCGACAGCTCTCGCTAAGGAGCAATTGGCCATGCGTTACGATCAGATGGAGAACGAGTTAGCCAGCATTTCTCGATTGACCAACCCTGAGGTGAAGAAGAAGCTACTTCAGTCTTTCGCTGATTCGGCGGACTCTTCTGCTGTTCATTTGAAAGCAGCTGGACTTCCTCGTACTAATACCCATGTCATCCTTCCGATTAATTCGCTGAAGGATAACGAGATCTATGCTCCTAATTACAACAACGGAGAGACTGTCGTTCTTGTCAGGCACCCCCACGGTGGTATCTTTGAGATCCCCGAGTTGACGGTGAACAACAAAAACAAGGATGCTCGTCGTTTGATCCCGAATGCAATTGACGCTGTAGGTATCAACTCTAATGTTGCTGCCCGTCTCTCAGGAGCGGATTTCGATGGAGATACAGTTCTTGTCATTCCCAATAATCAGGGTCGAGTGAAGACCGCTCCTGCTCTTGCCGCACTCAAGGATTTCGATCCTAAGACGGCATACCCCAAATATGAGGGAATGCAGGTGATGAGTGCTGCAGAGAAACAGCATCAGATGGGTAACATCTCTAACCTGATCACTGACATGAGTATCGGTGGAGCCACACAAGCCGAGCTAGCTCGAGCAGTTCGGCACTCAATGGTGGTGATCGACGCTGAGAAGCATGAGCTGAACTATAAACAGTCTTATTTGGATAACAACATAGCTCAGCTGAAGAAGGACTATCAGGGAAGTGTTCGTAGCGGCGCTTCTACGCTCATCTCTCGAGCCTCTTCTGATCTTCGCGTGCCTGCCCGTAAACCGCGACCTGCGGCACAAGGTGGGTTCATTGATAAGAACACAGGCGAGAAGATGTATGTGGAGACAGGTGAGACTTATCCCACATACAAGGTGAACAAGAAGACAGGCGAAGTCACAGAAGTACAAAAGCTAAAGACTATCCGCACTACAAAGCTTGCAGAAGCTAAGGATGCTTATAGTCTTGTCTCTGATCCAGGTACACCGATCGAGTTCATCTATGCGGACTACTCCAACAAGATGAAAGCTCTTGCTAACCGGGCCCGTAAAGAGATGGTTAATACCCCACCCATGAAGGTTAATCCTTCTGCTAAAGCGACATACAAGCCCGAGGTGGATCATTTGAAGGCCCAGCTTAACCGGGCCCTCAAAAACGCCCCCCTCGAGAGAGTAGCGCAGGTTGTAGGTAACGCCATAGCTAAATCAAAGGCCGATGCTAACCCAAGCCTCGATAAAGATGACCTTAAGAGAATCAAGTATCAAGCTCTTGAGGAAGCTCGACTCCGTGTAGGTGCGCAAAAGACCCCCATTACGATTAGTGATAGGGAATGGGAAGCAATTCAATCTGGTGCAGTTAGTTCTAACATTCTGCAAAAGATCCTGCAGAACACAGACCTCGACCGCATTAAAGAACTTGCTACTCCACGTAACGCTCCCACTATGACGACAGCATACATCGCTCGTGCAAAGAGTATGTTGGCCGCCGGCTATACACAAGCCGAGGTCGCATCTGCTCTTGGTGTGAGTGTTAGTACTCTGAATCAGGCTCTCAAGTAATCAGAGAAAGGAGAAAGACACATGGATCCTGTACACATGCTTACAACCGTGGACAATCCGTTCAATCCTTTCACTGAGTACGATGAATGGTTGAGCTTTGATGAGTCCCACGGCTACTTTACAAATAGCCTCCTGGCTAGAATAGTAGTGTCCTCTGATGACATGTCAGAAGCTGTTCAGAATTATGCAAGAGAATCAGCAATTGATGAAATTGTGAAAGAGAATGTTTTAGGTCTGTATCGTAAGGTTCCACAACCTTCGTGAAGATCTAGGAATTCTTAAAAGCAGATGGGGAGGGGGGTCTCGCAAAAATGACCCCCCTCCCGCATCGCCCGCCTCCTGAAAATTCCCCCGGGGGGACAAATTCTGGGAGGTTTCTACCATCGAAGTCTGCCTGAGTGGGTTGAAACTCCTTTGAGGAGTGTCCTAACTCGTTCGGAGTAGGTCACAACTATTTTTGGAGGGAGCACTTTCGTGGCTGAGATCACGGACACCCCGGTTGAGGTCGGCTCGTCCTCATACCTTATTCAAAACTTAGGTCCCGACAAACTCTATGTGGGTGGTTCCAGCGTCACAGTCGAGACCGGAATCGAACTGCAAGTGGGTCAGGCTCTTACCGTGGGGGAAACACGTAGTTCTGTTTTTGTCGTCTCTGACGGAACGAGTGATGTTCGAATCCTCGATCGAGGTATGGGTATTTTCACAACGAACCCACCTGCTTCGGAACCTGTCTAATTTCGAAACTATTTCTAAAGGATACTTAACATGAGCAACCGAACTGAGTAGGTTCGGATTGTCACCACTCAGACAGCTATCGAGCCAAGTCAGGGTGTTACTCAGATGCCTTTCTTCGATCAGGATGGAAACCCTGTCGAGATCGGCGGAGGTGGAGACGTTCTTCCAGAACCTTCACTAGATTACGAAATTATTTATTCTAGTGAAGGTGAATGGAATCGCGGTCCGCTTGAATGGGTCCTTCGTCAGTTTACAGGAACCTCGGTCCCAATGTGGGGAGTTATTACTTACAACGGCGAGAATCTAGACTGGCGAGGTCTTGAGGAACTCATTCCCCTGATTCTCAACTCCCTTCCTGGTTGGTCCACTTCGGGAACTCTTCAGCTTCAGGCTGTTGACGGTTCCCTCCAGTGGGTGACTGTCCCCTAGTTTTAAATTTTTAAGAGAAAGAAACTATAATGGGCGCTAACCGCATTCAACAGTTCAACGTTATCGATACTCCGGTCTCCCTAGACGCAAGTCAGGGTTTAACCGAGACTGCCTTCTTCTTAGGAGGCGAGCAGGTTTTCCCGATCGTCGCAGATTCCGCTACTCTTCCGGATGTTCCGGATTCCGAGGCAACTACGGTTGAAGATCTTGTGGCAGACTACAACACTCTGTTACAGACACTTCGCGATCGTAAAATTCTCGCACCGAGTAGTTAGTAGTGACCCCAACAACGACGGAGGTGTCTCTCACGACCATCTCCGTCGTTGTTGCACTCTCTTTTATTTTACGGGGGAAACATGATATCTACTCTTAAGAAACTTCGACCAGACCATTGGGCTTGGCTCAATGCGAAGCTTGCGATGATCATTTGGTCAGTCTTATTCTTCGTCAATGCTTCCTCCAGCCCAGTCGGTCAAGCATTGCAGTTCTTTCTTACTCTTCTTGTCTCGGGCGTTGTATTTTTCGGCCTTATTGTATCGGCTGTTGGACTGTTGATGGCTACATCAAAATTCATCAAAACTTCTCAACGAGGAACAACTCTTGAGCTCGCAGGACTCTATCTAGCTCTTTCAGGACCAGTGTCCTACTTCATTGTTCGAGTCGTCCTTGTAGTGACTTCAGTCGACCATCGAGGATCGGATTTGGCTGTACTTTCCTATGCTGTGGCCGCATTCATATTCGTTCGAATTGTTATTATCAGTTCGCATCGAAAGAAGGTTAATGTATGAACCCTGACCTTCTTCAGACGATTATCGCTGCTGTTCTCAGCAGTGGTCTGATCAGCGGCATATTCACTCTGGTGTCGAAGCGTTCTCGCTCACCTGAGTCACAGAATGAACTTGCTCGTCTAGGTAATGAATTCGCTTCTCAGCTTCTTGAAGATGCTCGAGCTGAGAGAAAAGAACTTCGTGCAACCATTATCGAGCTGGAGAAGTCTAACAGCACCAAACAAGAGACCATCGATCGCTTAAAGTCTCTTCTCGATGAGAAAGACAAGCGCATTAATGAGCTCGAGGATAGGCAACACATTCTGGCAGGAAAGCTCCGCGCTGGAGAGCAGATTACACTCGCTGACATTTTTGGAAAGAATGCACCGAGCGAAATTCGAGTCGTCGTGGATGGCGCCGGCTCTATCGCTTAGAGTGGAGCAGAGTCCTTCTGATGAACCACCAGGCTAAAACAAAAAAATGGGCGTCATCAACCCTTTCTCCTTTCAAGAGGCGTGTTCACCTTCGGACGGGGTGGTCCACGCTATAAGTCTGGTGGTTCTTTAGGAGGACTCTGCACATATTTTCAATTTTGGAGGTGATCAACTATGGCGGCAAAAATTCCTAAGGAAGTTTACGTCGGACGCAAACGTCCCCCGGCGACAACTATCCAGGAACGTGAAGACCAGCTGAAATCCCTAGCAGTGGATCTTGCTGAGATTCAACTCCGGGAAGGAACGGCGTCCGCACAGGTGATCACACATTACCTTAAACTCGCTACGGTTCGTGAAGAGATCGAGCGAGATAAACTTCGGGCGGAGAATGAACTTCTTCGTGCTCGAGTTGAGGCAATCCAATCCAGTGTTAACAGCGAAGAGATAGCTCGTGCGGCCATCGAGGCCTTTACGGGGTACCGACCGAGCGATGATATTCCGGATGAGTATCTTGACTGACCATAAAAGGTCATACCATGAGATGCTTCAGTTCGATAGCTTCGAAGACAGATTTGATTATTTGCAGCTTCGAAGTAGTGTTGGAACATCTACTTTTGGTTTTGACAGATGGATTAATCAGGCATTCTATCGTTCGCGAGAATGGAAGAACATTCGCAATGACGTCATTGCGAGGGATCTCGGATGTGACTTAGCAGTTCCGGGGCGTGAGATCTACGATAAGATTATTATCCACCACATGAACCCGATGACCGCCAAGCAGATCGATGAAGGTAGTGAGGACATACTCAATCCTGAGTATTTGATCTCAGTTACTCTCGACACACATAATGCGATCCACTTTGGCGACAGGAGCAAGCTTCGGCAAGTAGTTCCTGTGGAGAGACGTCCCGGAGACACGAAACTCTGGGGTCGATAGAAAAGGAGAAAACTATGTCCGAATCCGAGCCTACCCCTGCCACTCCGGTGGAGGTCGCTCCCAACGCAGAACAGGAAGCGGCTCCAGTGAATGCAAGTCCCGACGTTGCTCCTTCTGAGGTTTCTGAGGACTTTGTCCCGGAGTCCGAGGGTGATGCTGAGGGTATTAAGAGCATCGATAACGGAAAGGATGACTAATGCCTAACGGTCGAGACCTGGCGTTAATCGCGCTTCGTAACTCTACAAAGCAGGATCTGTCCGGATGGTGTCAGTACTTCGTCGGTCTGATGATCTCGGCTTATCTGGGGCGTCCGGCTCCTGGCGGATACGGATCTGCTCAGGAGGCCTGTGATGCTTCCAACCTCGAGTTCGAGACTCCGGAGGAGGTTCCGATTGGCGGAATCCTCTACTTCGAGTATTCCACTCCTGGCCATGACGCCGTCAAAATCGGAGACGATCTGATGGTGAATGCCACGGCGAACAAGTCCGGAATGGTTGAGAATCTTGGTCGTGGTGTGAAGATCACCCGAATCAGTCAGTACAATCGAAAGTTCCTGGGTGGATCACGCGCTAATGGTAACCGCCCGGCGATTGTCGGCATCCAGCCGTACAATCCGAACCCGGCGCCTACTCCTGGTAAGGATGTCGATGCGGTCGCGCGCGAGGTGATCGCGGGTAAATGGGGTAACGGTTCTGAGCGTCAGCAGCGTCTGACAGCGGCGGGTTACGACTATGCTGCAGTTCAGGCTCGCGTGAACGCGATTCTCTCTGGAGCAACCCCTGCCCCGAGCAAGACGCTGGATCAGATCGCTCGCGAGGTGATTGCCGGAAACTGGGGTAATGGCGCAGATCGTCAGCGTCGTCTGTCTGCGGCTGGGTATGATTACGGTGCTGTTCAAGCTCGAGTCAATGCAATCCTGGCCGAGAGTGCTCCTACCCCTGCACGTAAGTACACGGTTCGTCCTGGGGATTCTCTCTCTAAGATTGCTCAGCAGTTCGGCGTTCCCGGCGGATGGCAGCAGCTTTACGCTGCTAACAAAGCCGTCATTGGTGGCAACCCGAATGTGATCAAGCCGGGTCAGGTTCTGGTACTTCCGTGATGAACGATCGAGAGTATGTCGGTCAGTACGAAGTACCGGTCGACCCCATGGACGAGCTCGAGTGCGAGTCCTGTCAGTAAATGATTAAGGAGAAGGCGGAGTAATGGCTGAAGGGCCTTCAGATAGTATCCTCACGAGTACCAAGAAAGTTCTGGGTATTGAGGACGACTACACGGTGTTTGACATCGATATCATCATGCACATCAACTCCGCCTTCTCCACTCTCCTTCAGGTCGCCGACATCGGGTCTCCTGGGGGGTTTGAGATCGCGGATAAAGAGGCTACGTGGAGTGAGGTCATTCAGGACAAGAAATACCTGAACTCACTCAAGACCTATATTGTCCAGAAGGTTCGGCTTGCGTTCGACCCTCCGAGCACCTCTTTCGCGATCGATGCGATCGACAAGCAGATTAAGGAAGCAGAATGGCGTCTCAGCCTCTATGCTCCTCCTGCTGTATATTCTAGTACCCCAGAGGAGGGATGATTAATGCTTGATAGCGAGAACTTCCTTGCTCACTACGGTGTATTAGGGATGAAGTGGGGAGTTCGTAAGGATCGATCTGGTTCATATTCTTCGGACTATGCTCGTAAGCGTCGTCTTCAGCAGCGGGTTAAGAAAAGTGGAATTCAGAACCTCAGTAACAAAGAACTGAAGGAACTGAATTATCGCCGCGAGCTGGAGAAGAACTACAAGAAGCAATATCCGAATAAGATCCAGGCGGGGTACAACTATATTACCGGCGCACTCGCTGTCGCGGGAACCGCTGTCGCTATTTACAATATTGCTAATAGTCAGGCGGGAAAAGCCGGAGCAGAATATCTTAAGAAGCTTTTTAATCGATAATGCTTTAGGAAAGGAGGAGGGTTCCGATGGCGCTGTCTAATACAGCCACACCCAAGTATTATGCAGCGTTTCGTGAAGCGGTCATGCGCGGAGATATTCCCGTTAACGCGCAGATCTCTCTGGAGATGAACCGCATTGACGATCTCATCGCGAACCCGAATTTCTACTACGACGATCAGGCGATTGATGGATTCATTCGCTACTGCGAGGGTGAGCTGACACTTACCGATGGTAGCAAAGTCCACATGCTTGAATCATTCAAGTTGTGGGCTGAATCTCTGCTTGCTTGGTTCTACTTCGTCGAGCGCGACGTATATGTTCCGTCAAAGGACAATCACGGCGGACACTATGTCCGTAAGATGATCAAGAAGCGTCTCGTCAACAAGCAGTACCTGATCGTCGCTCGAGGCGGTGCCAAGTCGATGTACGCATTCTTCTTACAGGCGTACTTCCTTGTCGTGGATACGGACACTACACATCAGATTACGACTGCTCCTACCATGAAGCAGGCGGAAGAGGTGTTGGGTCCGTTCCGCACGGCGATCACGCGAGCTATTGGTCCGCTCTTTAAGTTCCTTACTCAAGGATCTTTGCAGAACACCACGGGGGCTCGCGCTCTTCGCGCCAAGTTAGCTTCTACAAAGAAGGGCATCGAGAACTTCATGACGAATTCTCTCTTAGAGATTCGTCCGATGCGTATCGATAAACTTCAGGGTCTCAGACCTAAAATCACAACCATTGACGAATGGCTGTCGGGGGATGTTCGAGAGGACGTAGTGGGTGCTGTCGAACAGGGAGCATCCAAACTTGATGATTGGGTCATCGTTGCGATCAGCTCTGAAGGTACTGTCCGAAATGGTTCGGGTGATACCATCAAAATGGAATTAAGTAGTATCCTGAAGGGCGATTACTATAATCCTCACGTGTCTATCTGGTGGTATCGCCTGGACAACGTGGAAGAAGTGAATGATCCAGCGATGTGGCCTAAGGCTCAACCTAACATTGGATTGACGGTCACTTATGAGACGTACCAACAGGACGTCGAGAGAGCCGAAAAAGTCCCCGCCGCTGCTAACGACATTCTGGCGAAGAGGTTTGGAATCCCCATGGAGGGGTATACATACTTCTTTACCTATGAAGAGACGATTGCTCATCGACCCCATGAATTCTGGAGACTACCATGTGCGCTCGGAGCGGATCTTTCTCAGGGTGATGATTTTACTGCATTCACCTTTTTGTTCCCTCTGTCAGATGGTTCGTTCGGAATCAAGACTCGAAGCTATATTTCAGAATACACACTGAAGAAGCTCCCTGGAGCTATGCGTGCTAAGTATGAGGAGTTCATCAAAGAGGGAAGTCTCTTTGTTCGAAATGGAACGACTCTAGACATGATCGAGATTTATGAAGATCTTGATCAGCATATTTTGAGCAGTGAGTATGACGTTCGAGCTCTCGGTTTTGACCCTTACAACGCTAAAGAGTTTGTTACTCGTTGGGAAGCGGAGAACGGTCCTTTCGGAATTACTAAAGTAATTCAGGGCGCTAAGACTGAATCGGTTCCTCTCGGCGAGCTGAAAAAACTGAGTGAACAGAGAATGCTGATCTTCGATCAGAAGTTGATGTCTTTCGCCATGGGTAATGCGATTACTATTGAAGATACTAACGGTAACCGCAAACTCATGAAGATGCGAAAAGATGCCAAGATTGACAACGTCGCTGCTTTGATGGACGCTTACGTTGCATGGAAAGCCAACCGTGACAGTTTTGAGTAAGGAAGTCTGATGACTGATATTTTGAATAATGGGGCAGATTTTCTGGCTCACTATGGCGTTCTGGGGATGAAATGGGGTATTCGCAAAGACGAGTATCGTTCTCTCAGTCGTGAGCAAAAGAAATTATATCGGAAGAAGACACTAAAAGAGAGATCTTCTGATTTTAAGAAAGCTCGAATGAAGAATGCCGAGTTGACAGTTGAAGCCGCAGCTCGAGGAAAAGACAATGTTTTCATCCAAACTGCTGATTCACCAATGTCGATTCCTCTTGTCGTAAGTGGTAAAGAGTTTCTGTCATATCTTGAAAAGGGCGGTGTCTTTAATGCCACTTTGACCAGCGTCTTTGGCTATACGGACACTCCGGAGGGTAAAGAGGTTCAAAAGTTCGTCGAGTCTCGTTTAGACGCCATCTGGGAACCCACTGCTCAACGCTATGTGTTGCGTAAGTAAGGATGAATATGTCTGATATTTTTGAAGATGCTGACGACTTTCTCGCTCACTATGGTGTTCTTGGAATGCGATGGGGGGTTCGTAAGTCACGAAACGCTCCTAATCCTGATTATAATTCTAACCAGCGTAAGCGAGACCGTCAAGTCTATGGTCGCCGGGGAGAGCGTCGAATCAATCGAGCTCTCAATCGTGGTGATTCCATTTCAGTTGCTCGCGGAGATGAAAAGACCCGACGCGATCGAGTCATGGGTCGAAACAAGTACGTTCGTCAAGTCGGTAAAGTCGCAGGCGTTGTTGGTGGAGTCGCTTTAGCGAATCTCGCCGTAAGTGGATTAAAGAAGGCTGCTCACTCTCGTCCCGTGATTAATTTCATGAACAAGTACGTCGGTCAATCTGCGCAGTACGCAACTGTTTCCGCACTTAGTCTTCTTGATTCTCCTCAGGGACGAATCGCGTTGAGTACCGGAGCGGCAGTTGTAGGCAATCTCCTCGCTGGAGATATTGCAGTGGGTATCAACATGCGATCTCATGGATATAATCCGAATCGAAAGTAAAGATTCTATGCGCATATTTTCGATCAGGAAAGGAGGTGAGCTATAGTGGCGTCTATTTTTGATAGAATGGCATCCGCTGCCAATCGGTTAGCCCACGCATGGAGCGTCTTTTCTCAGAATGAAGAGATGTCTTACACTCGCGATTTCGGACAATACGGAGCGGGGTATGGTGTTCGACCAGACCGGCGTCGAATGACGAACGGTAATGAGAAATCCATTGTGGCCTCGATTTACACGCGTCTTGGCATTGACGTTGCCAGCTATGAGATGCGACATGCTCGGGTCGATGAGAACATGAATTATCAGGAAGACATTAAGAGCGGTCTAAATGAGTGTTTATCACTCAATCCAAACATCGACCAGACTGCCCGGCATTTCAAACAGGATATTGCAATGACTATGTTTGAAAAGGGCGTTCTTGCTGTCGTTCCTATCGATACCTCTCTGAACCCTATCATGACTGGAGCATATGATATCGATAGTATGCGTGTGGGTGAAATTGTCCAATGGTACCCACGTCATATTCGCGTAAAGTTGTGGAACGACAGTCCGGGAAAAGGTCGATATGAGGAAGTAACGGTCCCCAAATCGATTGCTGCCATCATCGAGAATCCGTTCTATCAGGTGATGAATGAGCCTAATTCGACTCTTCAACGACTGATCCGAAAGCTCAACATCCTTGACGCCGTCGATGAAGCATCAAGCTCGGGAAAGCTTGACCTTATCATTCAACTTCCGTATGTTATCAAGTCTCAGGCTCGTAAAGAAGAGGCAGAGAAACGTGCGCAAGACATTGAGATGCAGCTGAGAAACTCTAAGTACGGCATTGCCTATACGGACGGTACGGAACACATCACTCAGCTGAATCGCCCGGCCGAGAACAATCTACTTAATCAGATTACCTATCTGACGAGTATGTTGTATGGGCAGCTGGGACTGACAGAAGAGATCTTCAACGGTCAGGCTGATGAAAAGACCTTACTCAATTACTACACGCGTACGATTGAGCCTGTGTTGACATCAATTACGGAATCAATGCGACGAACCTTCCTTACCAAAACGGCAAGGACTCAAGGACAGTCCATTGTGTACTTCAGAGATCCGTTCAAACTGGTTGCAGTTTCGGACATCGCTGAAATTGCGGACAAGTTCGCTCGTAATGAGATCATGACTTCTAACGAGATCCGTGCGAAGATCGGTCTTCGACCCTCTAAGGATCCGAAGGCGGACATGCTCATCAACTCGAACATGCCCCAGCCAGCAATCGAGAAAATCTCACCCGTTTCTCCCGCTCCTCAGCAGGGAGAGATTGACATCGGTGAAGTTCGATCGACTCTGGGTGAAACCAAAATTAAAGAATTAGAATCACTTCGACCACGAAAGTGAAAGGAAATCAAAATGGGAGTTCCCGACTTCAGTGGTTGGGCATCCAAGAACGATCTGCTGTGCTCTGATGGACGAATCCTCAAGGCTGGTGCTTTCGCTCACCAGGAAGGAATGAAGGTTCCTCTCGTCTGGCAGCACGATCACAATAGCCCGGGGAATGTCCTTGGCCATGCGGTGCTCTACAACAAGCCCGAAGGCGTCTACACGGAGGCTTTCTTCAACGATTCTCCCTCTGGACAGCAGGCGAAGGTTCTCGTCCAGCATGGGGACGTCAACGCTCTGTCCATCTGGGCGAATAAACTCGTTCAGAAGGGCCGTGAGGTTACTCGCGGTATGATCAAAGAGGTCAGTCTGGTTCTCTCGGGCGCAAATCCGGGGGCATTCATCGACCAAACGTCTATCGCTCATGGGGATGGTGACGTCGAAAACGAGGCCATCATCTACACTGGCGAAACCATCATTCACGCCGATTTCGAAGAGGAAGAGATCGACGACATCGCCGGCGCTGCTGGCACAAACCAAGGAGAAGAGATGGGTAATTTCCAGCAGCCTGATGAGCTCGTTCATGCCGATGGCACCGCGGTGCTTGATGAGAACGAGACCATCAAGGATGTGTTAGATTCCATGAATGACAAGCAGCAGCTTGTTCTTCAGTATCTGATCGGTGATGCCATTGCGCAGACCCGCGAAGAGGCCGGCGGCACGGTGCAGCACGGCGACTTGTACACTGGTGAGGATCTCACCGCTAAGTTCCAGGAAGGAATTGAAATGGGGCGTAACCTCTTCGCAGACCAGGCGGAGGCCAATGGTCGGAAGGAGCGGGAGCGTAAGGTACTTTCGCACAGCGACTTCGAGCGAATCGTTAACTCTGCGAAGACTGGTAACGGTTCTCTGAAGGACTCGGTCGAGGACTTCCTCGCACACGCCGAGGGCGACTACGGTATCGATGACATCGATTTCCTCTTCCCCGACGCTAAGGCCGTTCAGAACACTCCGGAGCTTCTCAGCCGCCGGATGGAGTGGGTGCAGGACGTTCTTACGAACACCACGCACTCGCCGTTCGCTCGCGTCAAGACCATTCACGCTGACATCACGGCGGACGAGGCTCGCGCAAAGGGTTACGTCAAGGGTACGGTGAAGAAGGAGGAGGTTATCAAGCTTCTGAAGCGTGTGACCACTCCGACGACCATCTACAAGAAGCAGAAGCTGGACCGTGACGACATTGTCGACATCACGGACTTCGACGTCATCGCCTGGCTCAAGGCGGAGATGCGTATCATGCTGGATGAGGAAATCGCTCGTGCGATCCTCATCGGTGACGGCCGTGACATGGATGACGAGGACAAGATCGACGAGGACCACCTTCGTCCGATCGCGTGGGACGACGACATGTATGCCCACAAGATCAACCTTGTCACCGACTCGACTCCGGCTCAGACCAACGAGGCGATCACTCGTGCGCTGTCGTTCTACAAGGGCTCGGGTAACCCGGCCATGTACACGACTCAGGCCGTCCTGACTGACCTCCTCCTGGACAAGGACACTCTGGGTCGTCGATTCTTCGCCACCAAGACGGAGCTCGCTGACGCTCTCGGTGTCAGCCGTATCGTTCCGGTTGAGGTCATGGAGGACGAGCCTGACATCATCGCGATCATCGTGAACCTCGCGGATTACCGTGTTGGCGCGGACAAGGGTGGCGAGATCTCGTTCTTCGACGACTTCGACATCGACTACAACCAGCAGAAGTACCTGCTGGAGACCCGTATCTCGGGTGCTCTGACGAAGGCTAAGTCGGCCATTGTCATCAAGCGCGCTGCGGGTACTGTTGTGACTCCGACGCAGCCGAGCTACAACCCCTCGACTCATGTGATCACCATCCCGAGCCAGACGGGCGTTATCTACTCCATCAACGGTGTGGATCAGGCTCCGGGTTCGACGGTGACCATCGCGGAGACTACCGAGGTCGAGTCGCGTCCTGCGGCACACTACTCGTTCCCGCACACCGCGGACACGTACTGGACCTTCGTCTTCTAAGACTAACGTCCAATGCCGAAGTTCTACGGTCCTATTGGGTTCAAGCAGGCCGTAGAGTCGGTACCAGGAGTGTGGACGAACGTCGTCGTAGAGAGAAACTTCTACGGCGACGTTCTCCGCAACTCTGTCACACACCGAGACGGAGAGAAAGTCAACGACGATCTCTCTGTGGGGAATTCTATTAGCATCATCTCTGATGCCTATGCGAATGAACACTTCTTCGCCATCCTCTTTGTGGAATGGGCTGGAACTTGCTGGAAGGTCAGTAATGTTCTTGTAGAGAGTCCCCGCCTTATTTTGCGGCTAGGAGGTGTATACACGGGTGAGCGAGCAGAGCCAGCGCCTGAAACTCCAGACACTCCTTGAGAATCTCGCACCGGGGGTTGTGAAAAAAGTATATTTCCAACCCCCGTCGAACATCACTCTTGAGTATCCATGTATCGTGTATCAACGCGATTATATGAAAACGGAGTACGCCGACAACGGTCCGTACAAACACAAGACACGGTATCAGGTGACCGTTATTGATAAGAATCCCGATTCTGAGATTCCTGCAAAGGTCAAAGCCTTGCCTCTCTGCGCCTATAGTAGGTTCTTTGTGGCAGATAATCTGAATCATGATGTCTTCAACCTTTACTTCTAGAAAGGAAGTAGAATGAGCCAGCTCATTTGGGATGCCGTGGGCGAGCGCCGGTACGAGACCGGTGTCGATCATGGTGTTCTCTACCCCCAGGATTCGACGGGACTTTACCCTCTCGGCGTTGCCTGGAACGGTCTGACGACTGTCACGGAATCGCCCTCGGGCGCCGAGTCTAATAAGCAGTACGCAGACAACATCGCATATTTGAACCTGGTTTCGGCCGAGGAGTTCGGTGGCACCATCGAGGCGTTCACCTATCCTGATGAGTTCGAAGAGTGCGATGGTACTCGCGCGCCTGCCCCGGGTGTAACCGTGGGTCAGCAGCGACGCCGTCAGTTCGGTTTCTCGTATCGTACCCTCGTCGGTAACGATATCGAGGGTACTGACTTCGGCTACAAGCTGCATCTGGTGTACAACGCTCTCGCCTCGGTGTCGGAGAAGGCTCGTGCAACGGTCAATGACTCTCCTGAGGCAGTTTCGCTCAGCTGGGAGTTCACGACTACGCCTGTGGAGATCGGTGAGATTGGGGGCGTTCAGTACAAGCCTTCGGCAACGCTCACGATCGACTCGACCAAAGTCGACGCAACGGCTCTTGCCGCTCTCGAGACGATCCTCTATGGTTCGTCGGGTGTCGACCCGCGTCTTCCGCTTCCCGCGGAGGTCATCGCGCTCTTCACGGGCACGGTCACGGAGGTTACGCCTCTCGCTCCGACCTTTGACGACGAGACCGACATCATCACCATCCCGACGGTTACCGGTGTTCGTTACACCATCAACGGCGTCACCAAGACGGGAGCTCAGCCTCCTATCACGGTCCCGACGGTGGTTCGTGCTTACCCGAACAACGGTTACGTCTTCACTGCCGGTTCGGACGACGACTGGTCGTTCTCGCCGACACCGTAAACGATAAGGAGGCCGGGGAATGCTCGTACTTACAGTTCCTGCAGTTCCCTCAGTCGAACTCTGGGACGAAAAGAATCAACGATTCCTCAACTCAGAACCTTTTGCTGGAGAAGAACTGCTACTTGAGCATTCCCTGGCCTCCATGTCAAAATGGGAGGAAATCTACGAGAAACCTTTCCTGGGTAAGGGAGAGAAGACTCGTGAAGAAACAATCGAATACATTCGTTGTATGACGATTGCTCCAGTTTCTTCCCCTCGAGTATATGATCATCTCACCGCAGATAATTTTCGAGAGATCGATAACTATATCGGACGAAAGATGACTGCAACGGTCATCAATGAGACTGCTAAAAATCGTAATACGGGGGAGTTCATCACTGCCGAGATCATCTATTATTGGATGATTTCTTTGAACATCCCAATGGAATGGCAGTACAAACACCTTAATAAACTTATCACTCTGGTTCGAGTGATTAATTTGAAGAACCAGCCGCAAAAGACGCCGCGACCAACTAAGAGTTCTCTTGCGGCTCGCCGCGCACTTAATCAACGGCGTAGAGCTCAACTAGGAACCACCGGCTAGAAAGGAGATGTTATGACCCGACTCGTCTGGGGAGCAGTGGGACAACGTTTCTTCGAAGCTGGAACCGATCGTGGGGTCCTCTTCGTTGATAATCTGGGCGTTCCATGGAATGGTCTGAAATCGGTATCGGAGGAACCGTCTGGGGGCGGACCACAAGCCTATTACCATGATGGGATAAAGTATCTTAACCTTTCCCAAGCAGAGGAATTCGAGGCCACAATCGAAGCTTTCTCCGCTCCTGCTGAATTTGCACGATGTGATGGAGAGATTCCTCTCTATTCCGGACTGTCAATTACTCAACAACCGAGAAAAACTTTTGGGTTGAGTTATCGTACTCGGGTCGGTAATGATGTAGATTCAACCGATTATGGGTATAAGATTCATATCGTGTATAATTCTCTTGCTTCTCCCTCTACTCGAGAACGTCGTACTCTTGGTGTTTCTACGGATCCTCTTACGTTGAGTTGGAAGATCACAACGACACCTCCTGCAATCTCGGGGTATCGACCTACTGCCCATTTGGTTATCGATTCTCGTACAACTCCTCGTCCTATACTGTCTGAGATTGAGGATATTCTTTACGGGACAGATGAAACTATCTCTCGTCTTCCCACCCCGCAGGAGATTATCACGATATTCTCTTCACCTTGGGTTGATGTGGAGTCGGTTCAGGATGGTGTTTATATTCTGAATGGAACGGCCGTTGAGGATCTCTCTGAAGGATTCGCCGTTGATCATAATACTGTCACCGACAATGGTGATGGAACCTTCACTATTGAGTAAAGGATATTCTCATGGCTAGAGTAGAAAGCTACACCAAAGACGAACTGGATCAGATGATTCAGCCCCCAAAGTTCACATCCGGATCAAACCCCTACGATCCAGGTCTTCTGGCGACGGTTCGTTTAGGAGATATTTTCATTTATGATTCCTCTGGAGATCATCCGGGATGGATGTATCAGTGGGACGGCTCAGATTGGGTCTTTATCATCTCGCTGACTCTTGGTAGTTAAGAGAAACAATGCGGCTTTCTTGGAGCGATCCGGCGCAGCGACTTTATGAAGCTGGGGTCGATCGTGGTGTCTTCTATCCTGCGGTCGGCCCCGGTGTTGCTTGGAACGGTCTTATCTCTCTTACAGAGAATGACGATAACAAGACTCAAATGGTTTTGTACGTTGACGGAGATCGTCATATTTCCAATATCCAGATTGGTTCTTACTCGGCAACCCTTTCCGCCATTACATACCCTGTAGAATTTGAAGAATACGAAGGGTATGCGAATGACTTCATCACGGGTCAGCGGAGGAAAAGCTTCTCTCTTTCTTACCGAACACTAATCGGAGATCCGGTTGAGGGAACCGATTTCGCATATAAGATTCATCTGGTGTATAACGTTCTCGCCGATCCTTCAGGGAATGAATTTACTTCCCTGAATGTGGACACGGACTATTTAACTCTAGAATGGGAGCTCTCAACTACTCCAGTTCCCATTCTAGGACTTCATCCGAGTGCTCATTTGATCATTGATTCTCGGACAGTTAATGTTGATGTTTTGACAATTCTTGAGGAATGGTTGTACGGTACTGCAGGTACGACACCTCGTATGCCTTCCATGACCGAGATTTTTGCACTGTTTGAGTCCTATGCGATATTTCGTGTCGTAGATAATGGCGACGGAACAGCGACTATTAGCGGCCCTGACGATGCTGTATATCCTCTAGGGCATGATGATCTTTGGGTTTTAGATTATATTTCAGTAAACCAGATTGAGGAAAATCTTTATTTTGTTACTTCGTATTGAAAGGAGATGATATTTATGGGTTCTGTTACTCTTTTCAATGCAGTGCGAATGAAAGACATAGAAGATAATACTGTCGTTTCAGGTTTTGTAGACATTGATGGGCATCTTCTTCTTCAAAAAAGAAATGAAACAACCATCGACGCCGGATTAGTCAAAGGACAGAATGGTGAAGATGGACTAAACGGTTTAGATGGAAAATCCGCGTATCAAATCTGGCTGGATAATGGAAATGTTGGGTCAGAGGAAGACTTCCTTGAATCTTTAATAGGTCCTCCGGGTCCGTCTGGTTCTGCAGTAATGACTCCTTCTTCAGTTGTTGTTGGGTCGGGATCTTCGACAATTTTGAGTGACGGAACGGTACAGTTTACAAATGCTTCTTCTGTATTGTTAAACGGCGTTTTTAATGGTCTTGGCGTTGATGCCTATGACGTGGATTATCATGTCGAGTCCTCGACGAAAACGGACATAAAACTTGCGTTTGCCGTTGCAGGAACCTTAACGACAGGTAATAAATGTTCTTTTGAACGTTTTTATGGAAGAGGATCGACTGCTACGGCTGTTATGAACCCCGCTCAAGAGACTTTCTCTTTAGGAATCACTAATGCTTTTGAATTTTTTGATGGAAGAATAAGAATAGTAAGTCCTAAAATACCTGTCGTTCCGACTAAACTTGATTGGCGAATGGGATTACATGCCACTTCTTTAGCCGTAGCTGATAATCATGCTGTGGTAATGGGAAGCGGAATTTTTTCCGGAACAGAGTCTTTAGATGGTTTACAGCTTTCATGGTTAACCACCAGTGCTACTTTAACTGGGTGGATTCGAGTAGTGAAAACTGCGTGATCTCAGCAGAGTCAAAATAGAAGTTAAAACGTATAAGAAAGGAGTTGAGATGAAGCTCACTGTCAAGCAAAGAGGGAGTTTTCGAAAGATTGAAAACTTCTTTGAGAAAATGCTCAATGGTGATCTCTACTCAACTCTTGATCAGTACGGACAACTGGGAGTTGACGCTCTTGCCGCAGCGACTCCGAAAGATTCCGGTGTGACGGCCGCCTCTTGGAGCTACTTTGTAGACATCTCTGGGGGGCGGTCGTCGATCACCTGGACGAATGACCATTTTGCCGGAACAACTCCTGTGGTGATCATGCTTCAGTATGGACATGGTACGGGTACAGGCGGGTACGTTCAAGGTTACGATTTCATCAACCCCGCTATGGTTGATATATTTGACAAGATCTCCGAAGGTGTGTGGAAGGCGGTGGTGAACGCGTGAGCAGTATCGATGATCGCATTGTTGAAATGCAGTTTGAGAACGAACAGTTTGAAAGGGCAATTCGGCAGTCTAATGACTCTCTTGACGACCTTAAAGATCACCTTGAGCTCGACGGCGCCACAAAAGGTCTTGACGATATTCAAAGAGCCGCTAATGAAGTAAACCTTGGCGGTCTGACTGGAGCCGTTCAACAAATCGCCGCTGCCTTCTCAGGTCTTGGCGTCATAGCGATCAACGTTCTTAGCCGTCTGACACAAGAAGCTATCAGTTTCGCCCAAAACGCCATTGCGAACGTCATCAACCCCATTATCGAAGGCGGCATGAATCGTGCTCTGAACCTCGAGCAGGCGAGATTCCAGCTGGAGGGTTTGGGTCTGGACGTCAAACAGATCATGAAGGATGCTCTCTACGCAGTGGAGGGAACCGCTTTCGGTCTGGATTCCGCCGCTAAGGCTGCTGCACAGTTTGGTGCTTCGGGCGTTCAAGCCGGGGATCAGATGAAGACGGCACTTCGTGCGGTTTCTGGTCTGGCAGCTATGGGTGGCCGGTCCTTCGACGAGGTATCGAACATATTCACCAAAGTTGCCGGTCAGGGTCGCCTTATGGGTGACGATATTAACCGAATTGGTGTTCTTGGTATCAACGCCGCAGCAACTCTCGCTAAATCGATGGGAACAAGCGAAGAAGCAGTTCGCAAGATGGCCTCTGAGGGAAAGATCTCGTTCGCGACCTTTGCTCAGGCGATGGACAACGCGTTCGGTGAGCACGCCACTAAGGCTAACGAGACCTATACTGGTTCGCTTGGTAACTTGAAGACCGCGCTTGCTCGAATCGGGGCTCTCTACTACGACGGTGTCGATAACGAGTTTGTCGGATATTTGACTCGTCAGCGAGATCTCTTCAACGCAATCACTCCGTTGATTGACATGGCGAAGAATGCTCTGATCCCTTTTATCAAAACAATATCAGAGATTCAGCTCGCTGGAAACAACAATCTGATAGATCTTTTGAAGGGTATCGCGCAGTCCAAGGCCCCAGAGATCCTTCTCGCCACATTCAAGAATCTCTCAAGTGTCGTAAAGGGTCTTGTCAGCTCGTTCAAGGAAGGCTTCTCTGAGATATTTCCTTCGAAGGGCGTCGACGGTGTAATTAATATCCTCAGTGCTATTAGACGATTCACCGCATCTTTAATCCCTTCGAACAAAGAACTGGGTCAGCTGAAGACCACTTTTGCGGGTTTCTTTGCGATTATCAGCATCGGTATTCAATTTATAAAGGCGATCTTCACCACCATATTTGATTTGATCAACTTCATTCGAGGAGATGGGGAAGGATCGATCCTGGACTTTACGTCTACGATCGGCGAGTGGCTCGTTAAAGTGGACGAAGCGATCAAGAAGGGTGATATTTTCGGCAAGATTTTCGGTGTGATCGGAACCGTCATAAAGACACCAATTGCTCTTATTAAGGGGCTTGTTGGCTTTATTGCTCAGATGGTGGAATCTTTCGCCAAGATCAATCCGGATGGTCTGACGGAGTTCGCGACAAAACTCAAAGAAAGATTCGAGCCGATTGCCAACCTCTTCGGGAAGATCGGAGAAGCTGCAGAATGGGTCGGCGATAAGATTGGCGAAATGGTCGCCAAAGCCAAGAACTGGTTCAACGACCTATTTCCGAAAAATGAGGGTAAGGGCGGAGATAATCCTCTGACTAACTTCATTCAAGGTCTTATCGACGGTATAGGTAAGATCACCTTTGACAATGTGATCGATCTGATTAATACTGGCCTCGTTACCGCTCTGATTTTCTCTATAACCACACTCTTCGGTAAAATCAAGACTGGTATCGACAGCATTGCAGGCGGTGGAGGTATTCTCGGTAGCATCTCCAGTATGTTCGACAAGTTCGGCGGAATCGGTACGTCTATTTCCGGAGTATTCGATCAAATCACGGGAAATCTCAAGGCGATGCAGCGTCAGGTTCAGGCGAAGACGATCAAGGATATTGCGATATCCTTGGCAATCTTAGCTGGTTCTGCCGTTGTTATGAGTCTTGTAGACTCGGAAAAGTTGAACAACTCGCTGAACGTTCTGGTAGCTATGATGGCGTCGCTCATCACGTCGATGGCGGTTATGATCCGGATCATTGGTGATAAAAAGTTGCTCATGCTTCCGGTCGTTACGGCTGCTATGATCACCATGTCTACTGCTTTGTTGATTCTGGCAGGAGCTATTGCTATAGTAGCTGCTCTTCCTCTTGATAAAGCGGCGCAGGGTGTTGGCGGTATTGTTATTGCTCTCGCAGCTCTGGTTGGTGCTGTCGCAGTTCTCAATACCATGGGGCCGAAAGCCTTGGCGGGGGCTCTAGCGTTGCAGATGCTCGCCGGCGTTATGATTCTTGTAGCGGGGGCTATCGCTATTATAGCGGCTTTCCCTCTGGATCGGGTTATACAAGGAACGGCAGCATTTGTTGTGACCTTGGCAGCTTTGGTGGGCGCGGTTTCGCTTCTCAACCTTATGGGGCCGAAAGCTCTTCTTGGAGCGGGAGCTCTGATACTTCTATCGGGTGCTATGCTCACCATGGCAACGGCTATTGCTATTATCGCTGCACTTCCTACAGAAGGGGCTATTCAGGGAGCGGTTGCGTTCGCTGCCGTTCTTGCGGTTCTTGTAGGAGCTGTCACGTTGCTTTCACTGATTGGACCTATGGTTATAGTGGGAGCTCTTGCGGTTGTTGCTCTATCAGGCGCTATGGTTATTGCGGCAGTGGGCCTTGTTATATTTGCACAGGCCATGACGACTCTTTCGGGAATGTCGTGGGATGACATCGGTCGAGGTCTTACTGTTCTAGCAGCAGGACTTACTATTCTCTCCATAGCTATGATTGCTATGAGTGCGGGAATCGTTGGGTCGATTGGAATGGTTATCGCAGCCGCTGCGATTATGGTTCTGGCCAATGCTTTAAAGATCATCGCCACGATGTCTTGGGATGACATTGGTCGCACCATGGTAGTTCTTGCAGGAGGACTTCTCATTCTTGCGGGTGCAGCATTTGCTTTCGAGGCCGCAGCTCTCGGTGCGGTGGCAATGATCGCAGTTGCTGCTGCTATGATGATTCTTGCCCCCGCTCTCAAACTCCTAGGCAGTATGTCGTGGGATGAGATCGGGAGAGGTCTGACTGTGCTGGGTTCTGCCATTGCTATTCTAGCGGTTGGTGGAGTATTGCTCATTCCAGCTGCGGTTGGATTTACCCTTCTCGGAGCAGCACTCCTGCTCTTGGGCACGGGTATATTCCTGGCCTCTGTCGGAATCGGCGCTCTTGCAATTGGTATCGGCGTGCTTGTAGCAGCAGGTCAACAAGGCATAGACATGTTTATCAAGGGTATATTGGCATTTGCTGATACTATTCCTCTCCTTGCTCTGAAAATTGGAGAGGGTCTGGTAATCATGGCAGTAACTATCGGTGCTAACGCTCCTCGACTTATTGAGGCGTTCGTTCAGCTACTTATAGCAATGCTGAGTGCTATTGAGACCGTCGTTCCTGAAATAATCCGGGTTGCGACAGTACTTATCACATCTCTCGTGGACGCTCTCGTTGTATTGATACCTTTCCTGGTCGATGCGGGTTTGAAAATCCTCACCGGAGTTCTTGACGGAATCGGAAAGAACATCGGGAAGGTTATTGAAAAGGGCACAGACATCGTTGTGAACTTTATTAATGGTATAGCTAATGCTATACCGCGAATCATTGATGCTGCGGCTAATCTGGTTCTGAAGTTCATTATCGGTGTGGGAGACGCGGTCAAGAAGTACAGTGATGACTTTGTCAGGGCAGGAAGTAGACTCTTCCGAGCCATCGTTGACGGAGTCGCAATGGCCATTGAGCAGGGAGGTTCGGACCTTAACTACGCTGGTCGTAGGATTGGTAACGCACTTCTGCAGGGTGCGAAGAACGCTCTTGGGATTCACTCCCCGTCGAAGGCCTTTGCTGAGGTTGGAACCTGGTCGATTCTTGGTCTGATCAATCAGTTGGGCAAGATGGGAACGAAGGTAGAGAATGCAGGGTCTGATGTAGGTAACGCAGCATTGACTGGTCTGCAAAAGACTATGATGGATATCGGTAGAACTGTTGATGAGAATGTTGACGTTCAACCGACTATTCGTCCTGTTTTGGATCTTTCTGCGGTTAAGAAAGATGCCTCGCAGATCAACGGTATTCTCACACCTCAAGACCAGACTTTGTCTCTTGACAAAGTCAAGACCGATGTATATTCTGCGAATACTGGGTATGAAGATAACATGCGCGTTATGACGGATGCCGATGGTAATCCTGTCACGGGTAATCAAACGAACATGTATTACACTCAGAACAACTACTCGCCGAAGGCTATGTCTACGGTAGAGATATATCGTAATACTAAGAATCAACTATCCGTTGTGAAGGGAGAGCTGGAGAAGTAATGCTGACGAAAATTGAAGCACGCAACCTTCAAGGGAGTCTTCTCACGCTCTCCCTTCTGGATATTTCCGAAGGTATCTCCGTAGAGGATGTGCAAGGACTAGATCCGGTTAAAGCGACTTTAGTATATTCTGATTTCGCTGGGCAGGATCTCAGTACTTTTCAATCTGCACGACGTGATCGTCGGAATATTATTCTGAAATTAGGTTATGAGCCGGATTACGTCAACACCTCTGTCCGAGATCTTAGACGACGTTTGTACAAATGGTTTATGCCCAAGTCGCTCGTCCGTCTTCGGTTTTATGAGGATGATGGGCTTGTCGTAGACATATCGGGGCGTGTCGAATCCAACGACACGCCCCGATTCGGCACCCAGGATCCGGATGCAACCATCTCTATCGTCTGTGAGGATTCCAACTTTGTAGATCTGACCCCTCGTATATTCTCGGCTACTACCACATCGGGATCTACAACCTCAGATCTCACGTATAACGGTAGTGTTGAAACCGGATTCGTGTTTACGTTGAACCTCGATCGAGACATCAATGGATTCACCTTCTATAACACCCCTCCTGACAACTCTCAGAGATCTCTTCAGTTTACGGCCCCTATGGTGGCTGGTGATACTTTGAAGATCTCCACAGTTCCGGGAGACAAGTACGCTATCCTGACACATGCGGGAGTTGATAATTCAGTTCTCTATGGTGTGAATCCTTCGGCGAACTGGCTCAATCTATTTGAGGGGCTCAACAAACTTCGAGTTCTGGTAGCCGGGGAACCCATTCCTTGGTCTATCGCTTATACGGACAAATACGGAGCACTATAATGGATCTTTTCATCCTGGATAGCCAACTCCGTCGCACGGCTGTGTTTGACCAGTATGAAACTTTGATATGGACCGAACGTTTTAGTTCCGCGGGGGATTTTGAGCTCGTTATACCATCGTCGTTGAAAGCGCGTAGTCTTCTGACCCCAGGGACATATTTGGCGATCAATGAGTCTACACGCATCATGGTCATCGAGACGGTTGAGGATCGAAAAGATTCTGACGGTAAGGTATATTTGAACATCAAAGGACCTTCCCTCGAGAGTATTCTCGATGCCCGAGTAGCTAAGAATATGACTCCGAACACGGATGTAACCGATGTGAAATGGTATTTCACGGACGTTCTCCCTGCAGAAATTGCCAGAGAGATATTTAATTACGTTTGCGTGGAAGGAAACATTCATACGGAAGATATCATTCCGTTCTACGTGGAGGGTAATATTTATCCCCCAGACAACATCCCTGAGCCGGAAGACCCTGTCTCTCTCGTTATCTCTCCGACGAGCGTCTATCAGGCGATTAAAGAGATTTGCGATATTTATGACTTGGGTTTCCGCTTAGTTCGAAACGGGGATGAGTCTGAGCTGATGTTCAACATTTATTCGGGTAATGATAGAACTACTCTACAGAGTACTCTTCCTGCTGTTATTTTTGCGCCTGAGTTAGACAACCTTACTGACGTGTCATATTTGACAGCTGTGGGAAATTATAAGAATGTCGCTCACGTTATAAGTCCGAACGGCGAAACCTTTGTCTACGCTAACAACGTTGATGAGAGTGTTTCGGGTTTTGATCGAAAAGTTCTTTTCGTCGATGCTAGTGATATCCTCTATCCCGATCGATCGCAGTTAGATCCATTACCGTATACCATTACGGATGATGAGGCTGCAGTTGTACGGGCAGTTCAGAGTCTGATTAATGTTACTGATTTTCAATCATCTTCTCTGGGTAAAATCACTCAGATGAGGAGACTCTATCCTCAGGATAAAGTAAATATTGAAGCGGTTATCAATAATGTATATTCTCTGACATCGAGCGAGGCTTCGGCCATTACCTTGGCAAAAGCAGCTAGCGGGGTAACTCAGGATCAAAAAGATGCTTTAAGTCGCATGGAAGCTTCAGTCCGTCTCAGTAATTCGGATCTATCGAGCTTGAATACGATGCTTGCTAATAATGCAAACATCACCAACACTAACAAGCAATATATTTCGGACGCAGCTAATAAACAGCAGACTACTGTGATGAGCGACGAGAAAACTCTCATTGAAGATCTTATCGAGAGAACAGACTCGTACAACGATGCAGAAGATGCTGCTCTTCTTCCCTTCCTGATTCAGAGAGGAAAAGACGAGCTTGCCAAAAACACTAACCTTGTGGCTTTTGACGGTGAGATTCCGGAGAATAGTCAATACGTCTATCATCGAGATTACGAACTTGGGGATCTGGTTGAAATTCGCAATTCGGATCAGGTGACGAATCAGATGCGCGTCACGGAGCAGATATTTGCTTCCGATGCAACGGGGGATCGTGCTTATCCGACTCTCTCAATCAAGCAGCTGATTACTGCGGGCTCGTGGTATGCTGAACCTGCTGCTGAGGTGTGGGACGATCTGGTTAACCCGGCCGACACCTGGGAGTCGAGGCCATGATAAAGAAGGAAGAGACTCATGGCCGTTGGTGATGACGCGACAGCTGCTGGATATCCTCTCGTCCCCAACACAGGCGAAGAGGGGCGAGTCCGTTATGGTGCTCGAGAGATCAACCGTACTCGGGACTTCATTGCACAGTTAGGCGCCCTCATTCCTGTGGGTATTGCAGGGTATCAAGCCGCTGCGGGTATTTCCTCAGGAACAACCGCGCCCAACAACAGCGATGGAAAACCAGACGGGACGATCTATTTCCAGACGTTGTGACCTAAGGAGATTCTATGGGTACACCGCGCGTTTCTCGAGATACTAGCCCCACTAATCCTCGTACACTTTATATTACAGAGGTCGACTGGGTATCCCAGAGTCAATCGGGAAACTATTCGACACTGTCGATATATGT
>Ga0164243_10002730_pt1 | contig 28881 bp, 16 predicted proteins | sample OricompcompostOP_FD_108781 | JGI IMG/M metagenome (GOLD analysis project Ga0164243, IMG submission 108781) | Organic Plus compost microbial communities from Emeryville, California, USA - Original compost - Organic plus compost (OP) | ecosystem: Engineered > Solid waste > Mixed feedstock >... | reverse complement strand
GGCCGCGGCCACGCCGGCTCCGGCCAGCGCCGCGCCACCCGCCCGGGCGCCCGCCCCGGTCACGCCTCCGGTCACGCCTCCGGTCACTACCCCGGCGAGGGCGACGGCCGCCGACGCGGCCGCCGCCCCGGCCGAGTGAGCCGCGCGCGGCGGCGCCCGGGTGGCCTCGTCGGAACTCGTTGACAACCAAACCGAAGCCACATAGCTTCCGCGCGCCTCGAAGCGGGCCTGGACGCGGGGATGCGTGGAAGTGTCATGGATTCAAACGAGCTTGCGAACGCGAGCACACATGAAACGTCAGCAGCGGAGCCGGGGGACCTGCCCCGGATGTGGCCAGCCATGTCGCCGGTGACCTGGGACTCCGGCGCGACGCCGCACGTGGTACCGGCGGACGGCACCGAGCGCACGCCGTCGTTCTCGACGGCCGAGCTCGCGGACCTCGCCGACCTCGGCGACGGCTTCGGCGAGGGAGAGGGCGAGCGCACGGTGGTCGTCAGCGCGGCCTACGAGCTCCGGCCGCGGTTCACCGGCCGGACCCGCGCGATCGCCCAGCTGCAAGAGCTGGCGGACCGCGCCTTCGACGATCGCCAGACCGGGTTCGCGCTCGTGCTCGGCGAGCCGGGCATGGGCAAGAGCCGGCTCGTCAGCGAGCTCGTCGCGCGCGTGCGGACGTCGCACCCGACGGTGGTCGCGCTCACCGGCGTCGCCGACGAGAACGCCCGCGCGTACGGCCCGGTCGCGCGCGCGCTCACGACGCGGTTCGGGCTCGTCGCCGGAGAGGATCCGGTCGAGAGCCGCGACAAGATCCTCGCCGGAGTCGCCGATATCGTGAAGCCGCAGCAGGTGCCCGAGGTGGCTCACCTCATCGCGCACCTCCTGCGCGTGCCGTTCGACGACAGCCCGATCGTCACGCCGCTGCTCGAGTCCCCGCAGCGGCTCGAGGCGCGCCTGTTCATGGCGCTCAAGCGGTTCCTCGCGGCGGAGGCCGAGCGCCACCCCGTGATGGTCGTGATCGAGAACCTCGAGCACTGCGGCCAGGACACGATCAACTTCATCCACTACCTCGCAGCGGGCCTGCGCGACGCGCGCGTCCTGATCCTCGGCACCGCGACGAAGGTGCTGTTCGAGCGCCACCCCGCGTTCGGCGACGGCGAGATCCCGCCGCTGCAGATCGAGCTCGGTGCGCTGACCCCGGCGGAGGCCGAGGGGCTGTTGCGCGAGCTGTGTCGGCCGCTCCACGAGATCCCGGCGCAGCTCGTCGTGCACGCGCGGACGCTCGGCGGATCGCCGCGCGCGATCCACGAGCTCGTGCGCCTGCTGCTCGAGAGCCAGTGCATCGTCCGCGAGAGCATGATCTGGCGCATCGAGCCCGCGAACCTCGCGACGATGACGCTGCCGCGGACCTACGACGAGGTCGTGGCCGCGCGCCTGCGCGTCATGGATGCGACCGAGCGCCGGATCCTCGAGATGGCCGCGGTCGTCGGCGAGACGAGCTGGCTCGACGCCATCCTCGCGCTCGAGCGGTGGGGACAGCGCACGTCGGACCCCGATGGTCCGACGCTCGGACAGATCGCGGCCAGCGGCGATCACTCGCGGATGACGGTCGTCGCGGCGATCGGCAAGCTGATCGAGCGCGAGTGGCTGACGGAGGTCCCGCAGTCGTCGATCGCCGGGGAGCGCGAGCTCCGCATCGCGAACCCGAACCTGTGGTCGCTCGTCTACAAGGGCATCGACGAGGCCAAGCGCCGCGGCTACCACGCGGCCGTCGCGCGCTGGCTCGAGCTGCACCCCGAGGGCCGCGGCCCGGCCGCGCAGGAAGAGGTCGCCCGCCACCTCGCGCTCGCGGGCGAGGCGCGCGAGGCGGCGACGCGCTACCGCCGCGCGGCCGAGGCGGCGCGCGCGCAGTTCGCGAACGAGACCGCGATCCGGCTGTTCCACCGCGCCCTCACCTGCCTCAGCGCGGATCCCGCGGGGGACCTCGCGGCGCGGATCCACATCTGGCACGACGTCGGCTCGGTCTACGAGCTGATCGGCGACTTCGAGGCGGCGCTCGGCGCGTTCGAGCGCATGCTGCGCCTCTCGTGGGTCGCCGCGAGCAAGACCAAGGCGGCGGTCGCGTTCAACAAGATGGGCCGCGTGTGGCGGCGCAAGGGCGATCTCAAGCTCGCCCTCGAGTACCTCGAGCGGGGGCTCGAGCTGTTCCGGGGCGCCGGCGACGCACGCGGCGTCGCGGGCTCGCTCGACGACATCGGCAAGAGCCTGCACATGCTCGGCCGCTACGACGAGGCGCACGCCAAGATCACCGAGGCGCTCGCCCGCCGCGGCAAGGGCGGCGACAAGCGCGCGATCGCGACGTCGCTGTCGCGCCTCGGCGACGTGCAGCAGGACCGCGGGCAGTACGAGTCCGCGCTGACCTGTCACCAGGAGGCGTACGAGCTGCGCCGCGCGGCCGGCGATCGCTGGGGCCAGATCGTGTCCCAGAACCACCTCGCGGCGCTCGCGTTCGAGCTCGGCGACTACGCCGAGGCGCGCGCCGGGTGGATGGCCGCGCTCGCGGACGCGGAGAGCATCGGGGCCCTGCCCCTGTGCGCGCTGATCCTCACCAACCTCGGCGAGGTCTCGCTGGTCGAGCACAAGCTCGAGGAGGCGCGCAGCCACCTCGAGAACGCGCTCGAGATCATCGAGGACATCGAGGATCGCGGCCTCGAGTCCGAGTGCTGCCGCCACCTCGCGCAGCTCGAGAAGCTGCAGGGCCACCCGCAGGAGGCGCGCGAGCTCGCCGAGCGGGCGCTCGCCGTCGCGCAGAAGGCGGGCCTGCGCGAGAAGGAAGCGCACGCGTACCTGACGCTCGGCGACATCCTCTCGATGTCGATCTACGACGCGGCGACGGACTCGGCGGGCGAGATCGCGCCGGCGGACGTGGCGTTCGCGACGGCCGTCGAGATCACGCGCAACATCCGCAACGAGGCCGCGCTCGGGAAGGCGCTGTTCGCGTACGGACGCTACAAGGCCGAGATCGGCGAGATCTCCGACGGGAAGGACATGATCCGCGACGCGATCATGGTGTTCAGCAAGCTCGGGCTGCAGCGGCCCGCGGACGCTGCCCAGTCGCTGCTGGCGTCGCTCAGCTGAGGCGTCGCGGCCCGCCCGCGACCAAAGGATACACACCTGTGGGCTTGCCTAGGGTTCTCTGACTGGGCATGGTTCGGGCTCCCGATGATCTGGTTCTGGGTCGGCTACTTCGCCCTGGTCGCGGTGCTCCTCGCGCTCGACCTCGGGGTGCTCAATCGCAAGGCCAAGGAACCGACGCTGAAGGTCGCGGCGCTGTGGACCGCGGGCTGGGTCAGCCTCGGGCTGTCGTTCACCGGGCTCGTGTACCTGATCTACGAGAACGGCTGGCTCGGCGCGCACATGATCGGCCGCGAGCCCGGCGGTGCCGGCGGCGAGGCCGCGGTCACGTACGTCTCGGCGTACCTGCTCGAGCAGGCGCTGTCCGTCGACAACATCTTCGTCATCGCGCTCCTGTTCAAGAGCTTCCGCGTCCCCACGAAGTACCAGCACCGCGTGCTGTTCTGGGGGATCCTCGGCGCGATCGTGTTCCGGCTGATCATGCTCGGCGGCGGCGCCTACCTCGCCCACCGCTTCGGCTGGATCTTCTACGTGTTCGGCGCGTACCTGGTGTTCCAGGGCATCAAGCTGTTCCGGCACGACGACGACGAGGAAGAGGACCTCGAGAAGAGCCTCGCCGTGCGCACGCTCCGCAAGTTCGTGCGCGTCGTCGACGGTGACTACGGCGGCAAGTTCACCGTGATGGTCGACGGGCGCCGCGCGCTGACGACGGTGGCGGTGTGCCTGGTCTCGATCGAGCTCACGGACATCGTGTTCGCGCTCGACTCGATCCCGGCCGTCCTGTCGGTCAGCCAGGAGACCTTCATCATGGTCACGTCGAACATCTTCGCGATCATGGGCCTCCGCTCGCTGTACTTCGTGCTCGCCGGCGCGATGGCGCAGTTCAAGTACCTCAAGCTCGCGCTCGCCGTCCTGCTCGTCCTGATCGGCGCGAAGATGATCGCGCACGACTTCTACAAGATCAGCCACGTCGCCTCGCTGATCGCGATCGCCGGCATCATCGGCACGGGCGTGATCGCGTCGATCATCTCGAGCAAGCGCGCCGCGAAGGCCGCCGCGTCCGAGTAGCGCGGCGCGCTCAGCTGCGGCGGCGGCTCTGGCGCGCGCTACTTCGCGCAGTGCAGCGTCACGCTCCACCCGTCGTGGAGGTAGACCTGGCGCAGCGTGCCGCGATCCCCGCACTGGGCGGCGCCGGGGCCCAGCAGGCACAGCGTCCGCTCGCCACCATCAGCGACGAGCGCGCTGCGTCGCCCGGGCGCGACCTGACCAAGGTGGGTGCCGTCGATCGAGACGTCGACAGGATCGGCGCACTGCGTGTTGTCGACGTAGAACGTCGCGCGCGGCCGCGGGCGCGGCGGCACGCGCTCGGGCACCGGAACGGGCGCGTCCTCGACGATGACGCGATAGCGGTCCGGATCTGCGACCGCGGCCGCGAGCAGCCGGTCGGAGCAGCCGGCGAGCCGGAGCTCGGGCTCGAGGCCGCGGCTCCACTGCGCGCGTAGCTCCGAGACATCGGCGAGCGCCGTGCGGTACTGGCGCTTGGCCTGGGCGAGCCGGGCGCGTGCGTTGGGGAGCAGCCCCTCGGTGGCGCCCGCCTCGTCGTGACGCGCGAGGTAACGGTACTCCGCCTCGAGATCCACGCCGAGCCGCTCGTACCTGCGGAGCTCCTGCTGGGCGGCCGCCCACGCGGGGGCGACGCGCGCGACGGGACACGAGCGCGGCGGCGCGGCCTTGGCAGCGGCGTACGGACCACGGCCGAGCATCCCGAGCAGCGACAGCAGCTGGTGCTGGTACGCCGCGCGGACCTCGCCCATGGTCGCCGCCACCGTCGCGAAGCGCTCGAGCGCGGCTCCGATCGCGTCGGCGTCACCCCACGGCCGGACGACGTCGGGCGTGTACGCGAGCGTCACGCGGCCGCCCACGTCCAGCGCGCCGAGCGCCGCGCGCGCGGGGGCGAGCTCGGGCGAGGACTCGAGCGCCGCGACCAGCGCCTCGCGCGCCTCGATGCGCCGTCCCGCCATCGCGTTCGCGATACCGGCGAGGTACAGGAGGTGACCGTCGCGCGGCCAGGTCGGGCGCGCGCGCGCGAGCTCGGCCAGCGCGGCGTCCGCGTCCTTGCGCGCGAGCTCGGCCGCGATCAGCGCGCGCCAGGTGAGCAGGCTCCGCGGCGCGCCACGGGCTGCGCGGCGGAGGTACCACAACGCCTCGCTCTCTCGCCCTTGCCGCAGCGCGATCACGCCGAGCGCCTGCTCGACAGCGGGGTTGTCCGCCTTGAACTTCTGCAGCGCGAGGTACGCGCGGTTGGCCTCGGCGAGCCGGCCGTCGTCGAGCAGCGCCTGCGCCGCCATGAAGCCCGGCAGGCTCGAGTCCGGCGCGATCTTCGCCGCACGCCCGTACCACGCGAGCGCCGCGTCGAGCCGCCCTTGCCGGCGGTGGCCATCCCCGATCCGGACGAGTAGCGCCACGTCGGGCGGCCGCGCGAGCGCGATCGCCTCGAGCTGCTCGGTCGACCGGTCCCAGCGGCCGAGCGCGCCGTACGCGGTCGCGAGGTCGGCCTTGACGTCGAGGTCGTCGGGCGCGCGCGCCGCGATCGCCTCGAGCTCGGCGGCGAGCGCGCGCGTGTTGCTGCGCGACGCGTGGATCAGCACGAGCACGCGACGCGCCGGCAGGTGATCGGGATCGTGGCGCGTCACCTCGCTCAGCTGTCGCGCGGCCGCGTCGGCCTGTCCCATCTGCCACAGCGCGGCGCCGAGCTCGTAGCGCGCGTCGAGATCCCACGGCCTTCGCGTCACGAGCTTCGCGAACAGATCGCGCGCGTTCTCGTGCTTGTTCGCGCGCGCCGCCGCGGTCGCCGCGGCCCGGAGCACCTGCGGATCGTCGGGCGCGAGGTCGTACGCGTAGGCGAACTTGCCCTGGGCGCGGGAGAGCAGCTTCGGCTCGTTGCGGGTCGCCGCGAGCACGACGTACAGCTCTCCGACGAGCCGCTGCGCCTCGTGGCACGTCGGATCGATGAACACGGCGCGCTCGAGGTCGTGCTCTGCCTTCGCGAGCTGCGCGGTGCGCTCGGCCGCCGCGTCCCCCGTGATCCGCGGTGGTGGAAGCGCCCCGGTCAGGTGACCGAGCCCTCGCCCCATGAGATGGATCGCGTAGAGATCGGCGGCGAGCGCGCGCTGCAGGCGCTGGCTGCGCGCGACGTCGACGGGCTTGCCCGCCGCGCTCCACACCTCGCCGAGCGCCTCGCCGAGGAGGCGGTGGTAGTCGGCGATCGGGCCCTGGCGCGTCGCCTCGTCGACGATCCGCGCGCTCCCGCCTTCGACCTTCCACAGCGTGAGGGAGAGCCGCAGCTCCCAGCTCGGTCGTTCGACCCAGCCGGTCACGACCCAGGTCGCACCGCGTGCCCCCGCGAACCGCGCGATCGCGTGCGGCACCGGCGCCACCGCCGCCGGCTCGACGAACAGCGGACCTCCCGTGGGCTCGAGCTCGAGCACGGCCTCGGTCTTGCCCGCGACCTCGAACGGCGCCCCGGCGACGAGCCAGTCGAACGCGCGCACGCCCGAGCGGTTCTCGAACGGCACGACGGCGAACCGCTCCGGCGGCGGCCCGTACCCGGGGAGCTCACTCGACTCGGCGCTCGAGCGTCCTGCCGGTACCGGCGCGCTCGCGCGTGAATCCCTCTCCGGCGCAGGTTGCGCGCGCACGCCTCCATCGCCCCATCCAGCGACGACGACAGCGACGACCAAGGCCACGACCGAAACGGCGGCGTGCGCACGGCGCCGAGACCTCATAGACTCAGCATACCGTGGCAGAGGGCACCGGGCTCCCCGCACCGCGCGCTCGCGGGCGACGCCGTCGCCGGTTACGTGCCGTCTCGGTGCTGCGCCTCGTGCTCCTCCTCGTCGTCTACGGCGCCTCGATGGGCGCGGCGATCGCGTACCTCGTGATCACGACGATCAATCAGGAGCTCCCCGAAGATCTCTCGGATCTCCTGGACTACCAGCCGAACCGCAAGAGCATCGTCCTCGCCGCCGATGGCGAGGAGATCGGCGCGTTCTCGATCGAGAACCGGCGGATCATCGCGCTCGACCGCATGCCGCCGCACGTCCCTGCGGCGTTCCTGTCGGCGGAGGATCGCCGGTTCTTCCGCCACCAGGGCTTCGATCTGATCGGGATCGCGCGAGCGGCGTACACGAACTTCCGCTCCGACGGCGCGATCAAGCAGGGCGGCTCGACGATCACGCAGCAGATCATCAAGCAGACGCTCCTCGTCGGCGAGGAGGCGATCGGCGCCGTCGATCTCACGCCCGAGGAGCGCCAGCAGCTCGCGAGGTCGCAGAAGTACCGGCGCAAGATGAAGGAGCTGATCCTCGCGGTGCGCCTCGAGCGGGAGCTCAGCAAGGCCGAGATCCTCGCGATCTACCTGAACCACATCTACCTCGGGCACGGCGCCTACGGCGTCGGCGCCGCGGCCCAGGTGTACTTCGGCAAGGAGGTCGAGGACCTCACGGTCGCCGAGGCCGCGATGCTCGCCGGGCTCGTCGCGTCGCCGTCGAAGTACGCGCCGCATCGCAACATGACCCTCGCGCGCGAGCGCCAGCGTTACGTGCTCGGCCACATGCGTGACGACAAGTACATCTCGGATGCCGAGTACGAGGCGGCGCTCGCCGAGCCGATCGCGCTCGTCGACGACAGCGACCTCAACCACCTCGCGTCGCCGTACTTCGTCGAGCACGTGCGCCAGGTCGCGACGAAGCGCTACGGCAACCGCGACCTGTTCCGAGGCGGGCTCAAGTTCCACTCGACGCTCGACACGACGATGCAGGCGGCCGCCGAGGGCGCGCTGCGCCGCGGGCTCGAGGCGCTCGATCGCAAGCTCGGCTTCCGCGGCCCGATCGGCACCGTGGCGCAGTCCGCGCGCGGCGCGTGGACCGGCGGTCCCGCGCACCCGATCGCCGGCGCGAGTGACGACACGACCGCGCTCGCGGACCAGCTGCTCCCCGAGCAGATCTACGGCGCGATGGTGGTCGAGCTGTCGCGCGGCGGAGGCGTCGTCGTCGACCTCGGCCCGAGGCGGCTGCCGCTCGTCGACGCGGACGCCCGCGACGTGCGCGCGTGGCGCGACCCGACCACGCGCAAGCCGGTCGCGCTCGGCGATCTGCTGCCCGTGCGGCTCACCGCCGGCGGCAACGCGGTGACGCTCGCGCAGCGGCCCGCGCTCCAGGGCGCGATGGTGGTGATGGAGCCTCGGACCGGCCGCGTGCTCGCGATGGTCGGCGGCTACGACTGGCTCGCGAGCCAGTTCAACCGCGCGACCCAGGCCGAGCGCCAGGTCGGCTCGTCGATCAAGCCGTTCATCTACGCGTCCGCGATCGAGGCCGGGCGCACCGCGATCGATCGCATGATCGACGGCCCCTACTCGGTGACGACCGCGACCGGCGTGTGGACGCCGGCGAACTACGACAACAAGTACAAGGGCGCGGTCACGCTGATGACCGCCCTCGCCTCCTCGCTCAACACGATCTCGGTGCAGCTCGTCGTGCAGGTCGGCCTCGATCGGTTGATCGAGATCCTCCGCGGGTTCGGCGTGGTCTCCCCGATCCCTCGCCACATCTCGATCAGCCTCGGCACACCCGATCTCACGCTCCTCGAGATGACGGCGGGCTACGCGGGCCTCGCCGCCGGGGGTGTCCGCGTGACCCCGCGGTTCTTCGATCTGGTGACGCGCACGACCGGCGAGCTCGTCGAGGATCTGCGCGAGCTACCGCCCGGGCCGCAGGTGGTCTCCCCCGAGGTCGCCTACGTCACCGTCCACCTCATGAAGCAGGTCGTGCAGCGCGGCACGGCCAAGCACGCGCAGACGATCGGTCGCCCCGCCGCGGGCAAGACCGGCACCTCCGCGAACTACCGCGACGTGTGGTTCATCGGGTTCACCACCGATCTCGTCGCGGGCGTGTGGATCGGTCGCGACGACTCCAAGCCGATCGGCGACAAGATCACCGGCGGCGGTGTCGCCGTGCCGATCTGGGTCGACTTCATGCAGAAGGCGCACCCGCGCACGCCGGTGCGCGACTTCGACGTCCCCGCGAACGTCAGCTTCGCGCGCGTGGATCCGCACAGTGGTGATCCCGTGAGCCCCGTCACGCGCTCGAAGTGGAACGAGCCCGTGTGGGCGCCGTTCGTGCGAGGGACGATGCCACAGAAGCTCCTCGGTGGACCCCCCGTTCGTGCGTTCGATGACCTCGTGGCGCCCCCCACCGTGGCACCGCCGCCCAGGTGCACCTCGCTGTCGTGCCTGTAGCGCGCCTCGTGGTGGTGGCCGCGGCCATGTTACGGTCCCCCCATGCTTCGCTTCGCCGTGCTCGCGAGCTGCCTCGCGCTCGCGCCTGCGTGCCGGATCTCGATCGAGGGCGACGATGATGGGATCACGCCGAGCGACGCGAGCATGGTCGACGCGCCGATCTCGCCGTCGTGCCAGGCGGCGACGATGCACTCCGACCTGGCGTGGATCGAGAACAACGTGTTCAAGCAGTCGTGCATCTTCTCCGGCTGTCACAACGGCTCCGGCGCCGCCGGCGCGCTCGACCTCCGGGTCGGCATGAGCCACGGCACGCTCGTGAACGTCGACTCCGCGCTCGATCCGACCCGCAAGCTCGTGGTCCCGGGCGCGCCGGACCAGTCCTACCTGTTGATGATGATCAAGCACATCGCCCCCGAGGACATGAGCCCACCCGCCAGCCCCCCGCCGGAGGACATCGGGTTCATGCCCCAGAACGCGGGCGGCGCGACGATGTGCGTGCAGAAGCGCGAAGCGCTCCAGCGGTGGATCGAAGCGGGCGCTCCGAACGACTGAACGCGCCACGACGCTCGTTCCGTGAGGCGATCTGACCCTGCCCGAGCCAGTAAGTCTCCGTTCGGTAAGCGTGATTTCCGAAAGAGGCCCCGGTGGTTTGCTTGACGCGACACGAACGGTCTCGCTACAACCGGGGCTAGCAGCAGCGCACGGGGCAACGCCACCAGGCGCGGAGGCCGAGGACCAAAGATGAGCTGGCTAAGCGAACTGTTTCAAAAGGGCGGGCCCTTTTTCATCGTCAACACGTTCTTCTTGGCCATCGTCCTCGGCGTCATCGTCGAGCGCGCGATCTACTTCCTCGGACGTGGCCATCTGAACGCGAAGGCGTTCCTCGAGCAGCTGCGCAAGCTGCTCTCGGCGAACAACGTCGACCGCGCGAAGAAGCTGTGCGACGCCACCACCGCGCCCGTCGCGCGCGTCGCGAAGGCCGGCCTCAACCGGCTGCACCGCGGCGAGGCCGCCGTCGCCCAGGCGATGGAAGAGACGATGACCGACACGCTGCCCGAGGTGAAGACCCGCATCGGCGCGCTGTGGTCGCTCGCGAACATCACGACGCTCGTCGGCCTCCTCGGGACCATCACGGGTCTCATCAACACGTTCGCCGCGATCGGCGACGCGAACCCGGCGGACCGCCAGAAGAAGCTCTCCGACGGCATCGCCGAGGCAATGTACAACACCGCGTTCGGCCTCTCGATCGCGCTCATCTGCATGATCGGTCACCTGCTGCTGTCGGCGGCGATGAAGAAGGTGATCGGCGATCTCGAGGCGTTCAGCCTGCGCTTCGAGAACATGCTGTCCGAGGGCACGGGCGCGCCCGCCGCGGGTCGCGCTCCGGCGGCGCCGACCGAGGACGTGACGGCGTAAGCCTCCGATGGCGCTCTCGGCACATCGGGTCCGGGCCAAGATGCGCGCTGCCGTCCGGCGGCGCGAGGATCAGGTCGAAACAGAGGAGATGGAGAGCGGCGAGCTCAACCTGATCCCCTATCTCGACATGGTCACGAACCTGATGCTCTTCCTCCTGGCATCGGTCTCCGCGGGCCTGATCCTGGTCCAGATCGACACCACGCTTCCGGACAAGGCGCCACCGAGCGCCACCGCGCCCACCGAGCCGAGCGCGAACCCCGACGAGCAGCCCCTCAAGCTGTTCGTCTCGATCAAGCGCGACGAGATGCTCCTGTGGTCGGCGAGCGGCCTCGAAGGCACGCTCACGGCGCCCAAGGCGGTGTTCCGCCGCACGGGCAAGGACGGCGACGTCTGCGACGGCCCGTACATGTGCGAGAGCAACGAGTGCGACGCACAGACCCAGAAGTGCGTGCCGAGCCGCGAGGAGCCGCAGCCGGTGTTCGACTACCGCGCGCTCAACAAGGCGCTGATCGAGATCGCGACCCGGCGCTACGCGGGCAAGCCGCGCAAGGCCGAGACGTACCAGATCATCCTCCAGGCCGACGGCCAGATCCCTTACTCCACGATCGTGTCGACGATGGCCGCGATGCGGTGCGCGCTGCCCGAGCTGGGCAAGGAAGCCCTCGCCTGTGCGCTCCCGACCGACGACGAGGAGCTCAAGAAGGCGCCCGAGCCGATCTCGCCGGACGGCAAGCTGTACGACACGACCCGCGCGGTCTACGATCCCAAGAAGATGGCCCTGTTCCACGAGATCGCGTTCTCGTCGGGCTTCGAATGATCACGGGGGTGGCCTAGATGTCCTTCACGCAGCGCGAGGCGCGCAGAGTCATCCGCAAGGCCGTGGCGCGCGTCCCCGAGGGCGAGGAGATCCGCCACCTCAACATCATGCCGATGATGGACATGATGACGATTCTCCTGGTCGCCTTCATCTTCCAGGCGGCGACCACGGCGACGTCGCTGAGCGCGAACTCGGTCCAGCTCCCGCGATCGCTGTCCGACGACGAGATCCCCGAGGGCGCGGCGACGCTGATCATCACGAAGACCGGCATCGTCGTCGAGGGCAAGTCGATCGTCGCCGTCAACAACGGGGATGTCGACGCCGCCGAGAAGGAAGGCGGCAGCCTCGGCATCAAGATCCCGCGCCTGACGAACTTCCTCGCCGCCCTGCACCAGGAGGAGGAGGCCAAGCGCCGCGCGGAGCCCGGCTACGATCCGGCCAAGGCGCCTCCCCCGGAGCTGATGATCATCGCCGACCGCACGACGCCGTACCGGCTGCTGCTGCAGGTCATGTTCTCGGCGAAGCAGAAGGAAGCCGGGTACAAGCGGTTCCGGCTGATCGTCCAGAAGGCGTACCCGATCAAGCCGTCGTAGCCGCCCGCGCACCTCGCGTGCGGGCCCGCGTCGACGGGGGAACCGTCGGTGATCGCCCGAGAAGCCTGTGGGGACCGGAGCCCCTCGGATGCGGTCCTCGCCTCCGGGCCTGCGACGGCTATAATCCTCTCATGAAGCTCGTCGGCGAACGTCGTGCCCTCTCGGCGGCCGTGTTTGCGTTCTACTTCCTCGCGTACGGCATGCTCGTGGTGTCCGGATCGCTGCCGCCGGAGTTCGGCAAGGCGTTCGCAGCGCTGGCCGGCGTCTACGGCCTGGCGTTCTTCTCGCTCGTCGCCGGGTACTTCTGGGCGCGATGGTACGCGGTGGGCGTCGGGCTCTACGGCGTCATCACGTCGGCGGTCGGGATCTGGCAGCTCGGCCCCGAGCCCATCCTGATGTTCGTCGGCGGGACGCACCTCGCGGCCACGCTGATGCTGTGGGGCAACGCGATGAGCGAGCCGTACGACGGCCAGACGGCGTGGCGCGAGAAGCTGCACATGGACGACAACGCCGTGCAGCGGCTCGGTCGCTCGGTGATCCGCGCCGGCGTCAGCCTGCCGTTCGTGCTGCTCTACGCGCTGATGCCGAAGCCCGAGACCGCGTCGATGGTGCTCGCCTATCTCGCGCTCGCCCTCACCGCGTTCGGCCTCCGCGCGCTCGTCAAGGCGCGCACCTGGAGCGTGTTCGCGTTCGGCCTCGCCGGCGCGCTCATGGTGACGCTCGCGGGCGCCGACCTCGCGATGGGCGCGAGCGAGTACTGGGCGGTGCGCCCTGCCCTCGCCGGCGCGCTGCTGCTGTCCGCGACGGCGCCGTTCTTCAAGCCGATCGCGCGCGCGCTCGGCTCGCGCTGAACACCCCGGCTCGCGCTGAACACCCGGCTCGCCCGGCTCGCGCGGAACACCCCGGCTCGCGCGGAACACCCCGGCTCGCGCGGAACACCCGGGTCCCCGCCGTCGGCCGCGGCGCTTTGGTCGCGAGCGCGGGCGGAGCCGCAACGCGCGGATCGCCACGCGTTGATCCGCGTCGGCCGTCGCGATACCGTCGACGCCATGCGTGGAAGCACGGGAGTACGCATCCTGGCGTGCCTGATCCTGGCGACGGCCGGCCTCGGTGGTTGCCAGCCGATGTACGGCGGAAAGCCAGAGAAGCTGGCGAATCCGTCGAAGAAGAAGCGCCCACCGGAGCCCGAAAAGGCCGAGGTGAAGATCACGTACGTCGAGGAGTGCAAGGCGGACTTCCGAGGTGACCCCAAGACCGCGCGCCCGCAGCCCGCGCTCGCACAGCGCCTCGCGCAGGACGGCGACGCCGCGCTGCAGAGCGCGCGTCAGGCCAAGGATCCGACGTCGGAGATCGAGCTGATCCGGGTCGGCATCGACAAGTACCGCAACGCGCTCGTCAAGGATCCGTACAACGCCGAGGTGACGCTCGGGCTCGCGCTCGCGTACGACCGCGTGCTCCGCAAGGGCTGCGCGCTCGCGCTGCTCAAGCGGATCAGCGCGCTCGAGGCCAACCCGAAGTACGCCAGCGGAGCCCGGCGCGCGGCCGATCTCGTGACGGACAACTCGCAGTGGTTCAAGGGCTATCGCAACGAGGCGATCAGCGCGGTGGGACGATGACACGCGTGACGGCTGCGCTCGCGCTGGCGGTCGCGGCGCTGGGGGCGTCGCTGTCGCTGGGCGCGTGCTCGAAGAAGCAGGAGGTCACGGCACCGCCTCCGCCGCTGCGGCCGGAGCCCGAGCCCGTGGTCGGTGCGAACCGCCTCGTCCAGAAGGACTGCAATCCCACCGAGCACGAGCTCGATCCGATCACGTTCGACGAGCGCTCGATCCCGGAGAGCTCGCGGCTCGCCGAGCAGGCGCGCACCGAGCTCAAGGCTGCCGAGAGCGCCGAGGCCGACCGGCTGACGCGCGAGCAGTACATCACCGACGCCGTCGAGCACCTGATCACGGCGCTCGCCGCCGATCCGTACAACGTCACCGCGACGTACACGCTCGCCGCGGCCTACGCGCGGATCGGTCGCCCGCAGTGCTCGATCAACCTCCTGACGCGCCTGCTCCAGATGCGCACGCACCCGAGCAAGCGCGACGCGGTCGAGAAGCAGCTCGATCGCCTGCTCGGCCGCAAGCAACCCCTCGATCCCGACTTCGCGGACATGCGCGCCGACGAGCGGTTCCGGACGCTGATCCGGAAGATGTGCGAGGGCACGAACGATCCGAACTGCGTGTTCGGCGCCTCGCGGCGCTGACCACCGGCCGGCGGTGACCGACGCTCGCCCCGCGTTCGCGGGCGACGCAGCGCGACGACGACCAGAGGTTCTCTGAACCGGAGCTCGGCCGCAGGCGCTCGCCGGGGTTCCGTGACCCTCGAGAGCGCGCGCGTGACGCCAGCGCGGACGAGGCGCGCCGCGTGCCCGCCGCCCGGCCGCACGCGCGGATCCGACGCCTCAGCCTGACAGGCCGTGGCGCTTTACCCGGGGCGGAAGGTGCCGTATGACCGAGGTCCGATGCGTTGCAGCCTCCTCGCCCCGGCCCTGGTCGCCCTCCTCGCCCCCGCCGTCGCGGTCGCCAAGCCGCAGAGCGTGTGCGGCTCGCAGATGCTGCCGCTGGCAGAGGGCAACACGTGGACGTACGAGCGCGTCGCCGCGCCGACGCCGGCGCTGCCCGCGATCGAGCGCATCGCGCCGATGACGCCGAAGACGTTCACGATCACCGTGAAGTCCGTCGAGAAGAAGGACGGCGACACGGTCGTGACGCTCGAGGAGAAGCTCACGTACGACTACACGAAGGACGAGAAGAAGCCGATCGTCGAGGAGCGCGTGGTCACGAGCACGATCACGTGCGGCAAGAAGAAGTTCGACATCTCGCCCGAGAGCTTCTTCTTCGCGGCGGAGCCCGGCGGGTTCGGTGGCCTCACGCTCGACGCGCTCGAGCGCAAGGGCACGAGCTGGCAGTTCGGCAGGTCCGCGTTCGGCACGGACGAGTGGCGCGAGGACATCGTCGCCACGTGGACGCGCAAGGCGGCGGAGGGCTCGGGGGCGAAGTACGGCGGCGGCAAGCTCGAGATGGAGCGGCGGTGGACGCCCGTCGAGCCGGAGCAGATCCACACGAAGATGGGCGCCTACAAGGCGGAGAAGCTCGCGCTGACCACCACCGGCCGCGTCACGCTCGACGCTCCGCTCACCGCGGATCTCAAGCCGATGGAGCTGCCCGACAACTGGATCAACCTGCTGTGGTTCGTCGACGGCGTGGGCGTCGTGCAGACGCTCAACACCTACGCGCACATGTACCAGCTCGTCGACGTGACGGTGAAGTGACCGCTCCCCGCCGCTGGCGGCTCACCAAGCCGCTGCGCGCCCGCATCCGCGCCGGTCATCCCTGGATCTACGACCGCGCGCTGTCTCCGCCGAAGGGGCTCGGCGCCGGGGACATCGTCACGCTCGTCGACGACGAGGGTCCCGTGGCCACCGCGCTCGCCGATCCGACGTCGCCGCTGCGCGCGCGCGTCCTCGATCTCGTCCCCGATCAGGTCATCGACGCGGCGTGGGTGCGCGCACGCGCCGAGGCCGCATCGGCGCGACGCTCGCGGGATCCGCTGCTCGTCGGGTGCACCGGTCGACGGCTCGTCCACGGCGAGGCCGACGGCTGCCCGGGGCTCGTCGTCGACCACTACGAGGACACGGCCGTCGTCGTGTTCGACGGCGCGGCGGCCGCGGCGTTCTGGCGCCCTCGCCTCCCCGACGTCATCGACGGGCTCGAGCGAGGCGGCCACGCGATCGCGCACGTGTGGATCCGCGGAGAGCGCCGCGACCGCACCGCCGGCGAAGCGCTGCGCGGCGATCCACCGCCGGAGATCGTGATCACCGAGGACGACGCGCGGTTCTCCGTCGACGTGCGCGCCGGACAGAAGACGGGCTTCTTCCTCGATCAGCGCGACAACCGCCGGACGATCCGCCGCCACGCCGCCGGGCAGACGGTGCTGAACGTGTTCTCGTACACGGGCGGGTTCTCGCTGCACGCGGCGCTCGGGGGCGCCGCGCGGGTCACCTCCGTCGACATCGCCGCGCCGGCGCTCGCGGGCCTCGAGCGCAACCTCGAGCTCACCTGCCTGGCGCCGGAGCAACACGAGGCCGTCGTCGCCGACGCGTTCGACTTCTTCGCGCGCTCGCGGCAGCGCGGCCGGCGATGGGATCTCGTGATCGTCGATCCGCCGAGCTTCGCGCCGAGCGAGAAGGCGCGCCCTGCAGCGCTGTCCGCGTATCGCAAGCTCGCCGTCGCCGCGCTCTCGGTGGTCGAACCGACCGGACGGTTCGCGCTGGCGTCGTGCTCGAGTCACGTCACCGAGGCCGATCTCCTGGAGATCGCGGCAGGGCTCGGGCCGCTCCGGCTGCGGCTGTCGGGCGGCGCGGGCACCGATCACCCGGTCGTGCCGGCGTTCCCCGAGGGCAGGTACCTGAAGTTCCTGTTCTTCGACGTCGGCTGAGCGAGATCCGTAGGTTTCCTCGATTTCGCACCGAGATCCGCCGGAGTCGATCTCGCGAGGTGTGCGCAGGTCGGGTCCCGGGCCCCGCACGCGTGGTGATCTGCTGCACGATCCTTTCTTTCCGAGTTGATCTGACGGGCGTCCTCGTAGACGTTCCTGAGGCTGGGAGGTTCGCGTGATGAGGAAATCTGGCTTGGCTTTGTGGACAGCGCTGGTGCTGAGCGCGTGCGGTGACAACAGGGTGGTGCTGACCCCGGATGCGGGTCCCGCCTGTTCCGACGGCGTCGACAACGACGGCGACGGGCTCGTCGACTACCCGGCGGACCCGGGCTGCGAGTCCCCCGACAGCGACGACGAGGACGGCATCGTCGCCGCGCAGTGCGATGACGGCCGCGACAACGACGGCGACGGCAAGATCGACTACCCGAACGATCCGGGCTGCTTCGCCGCGGTGGCCGACAACGAGGTCGACGACTGCCCGTCGGGGCCGGGCTGCCCGCAGTGCGCGAACGGGATCGACGACGACGGCAGCGGCCAGACGGACTTCCCGAACGATCCGGGCTGCGAGTCCGCGGCGGATCCGTTCGAGTTCGCCGAGAACCCGAACGCCTGCGGCGCGGGCCTCATGATCAAGCAGCTGCCTCCGACCAACACCGATCAGGGCATGCTCGACAACACGAGCACGTCGCAGCTCGTCCCGTCGTGTGGTGGTGTGGCCGGTGCGCCCGCGATCGCGTACCGGATCCACCTGACCGAGCCGAAGGTCATGGTGGCCAACACCGTCGGATCCGCGGTGGACACGGTGCTGAGCGTGCGCGGCCCCGACTGCACCGCGACGGATGCAGAGCTCGCGTGCAACAACAACCTCGCCAGCGGCAACACGGCGTCGCGGGTCACCGTGTCGCTCCCCGCCGGCAACTACTACCTCCTCGTCAGCGGCGCGAGCACCGGCGCGGTCGGCGCGTACATGCTCGAGGTCGAGTTCTTCACCGGCGAAGGCGAGGTCTGCGGGGCCACCGAGGAGTGTGGTCCGGGCCTCGTCTGCCGCGTCCCCGTCGGCCAGACCGAGATGGTCTGCGCCCAGCCGGTCTGCAACGACGGCATCGACGACGACGCGGACGGCAAGGTCGACTTCCCGGAGGATCCCGGGTGCCTGGCGCCCGACGACGACGACGAGACCGATGACTGCCCGAGCGGGCCGAACTGCCCGGCGTGCAGCAACGAGATCGACGACGACATGGACGGCCAGACCGACTACCCGAACGATCCGTCGTGCAGCACCGCGGGCGGCAACAGCGAGGCGTGCTCCGGGGAGCAGGATCCGATCCTGCCCGTCGCGACCGGCGCCACGACCGACACGCTCGTGGGCGCGAGCGATGACCACGATCCGTCGTGCGGCGGGAACGGCGGGCCCGATCGGCTGTACACGCTGACCGTCCCGGCGATGCGCACGCTCAACATCGACACCGACGGCTCCGCGTTCGACACCGTGCTGTCGGTGATGGACGCGAGCTGTCAGGAGCCGAGCCTTCGGTGCGACGACGACAGCGGCAGCGGCACCCAGTCGCTGGTCACGATGACGAACGTCGCGCCCGGCACGTACATCGTCGCGATCGACGCGTTCAGCAACCTGACCACCCCGAGCACGTACGCGCTCAACGTGTCCGGCGTGATCGCCCCGGGCGGGCGCTGCGATCCGGAGGTCACCCTGGGCGGCGCCCTCGCCTGCCCGGCGACCAACCCGTGCATCGGTACGCCGGGCGCGATGATCTGCGAGCCGAGCGCGTGCGGCGACGGCACCGACAACGACGGTGACGGCATCACCGACTTCCCGGACGATCCGGGGTGCACGTCGCTCGACGACATCGACGAGTCGGACACGTGCGCCAACGGGCCCGGCCCGGGCTGCCCCGAGTGCGCCGACGGCGTCGACAACGACAACGACGGCCAGACGGACTACCCGAACGACTCCAACTGCGCGTTGCCGTCGTCGGGCTCGGAGGGCTGCCCCACGACGGACGGGCTCGAGGAGCTCACGATGAAGGACACCACGGGCTCCACCAGCGGTGCGGTCAACGACGTCACCCCGCCGTGCGGCTCGTCCTCGCACAGCGCCCCGGACAAGACCTACATGCTGAAGCTGCCCGCGCTGCGGAACCTCTCGATCGTCAACACGAACAGCTTCGACCAGGCCGTGATGCTCTTCAACTCGACCTGCGGCGGCACCCCCATCGTGTGCAGGGACGAGCCCGAGAACGTGCTCCTGAACAACGTCGCAGCCGGCACGTACTTCTATGTCGTCGACGGCTTCGGCTCGACCTCGGGCTCGTACACGATCACGGTCACCGGCACGATCCAGAACGGTGCCAGCTGCGAGGAGCCGCTGGCGCAGTCCGGCGCGCTGCGCTGCGGCGATGGCTTCACGTGCAAGGGCACGGTGGGCTCGCGCACCTGCCAGCGCGCTCGCTGCAACGACGGCCTCGACAACGACGCGGACGGCATCGCGGACTACCCGAACGACCCGGGCTGCCTCTCCGATACCGACGACGACGAGACCGATGACTGCCCGACCGGCCCGAACTGTCCGACGTGCTCCGACGGCGAGGACAACGATGGTGACATGCTGACCGACTTCCCCGACGACCCGAGCTGCTTCACGGCGTCCGCGTCGTCCGAGGCCTGCCCGGCGTTCGACGGGATCGAGCCGCTCGTCGATCCCACCACCGCCGGCAGCACGACGGGCGCGATCGACGACTGGATCCCGACGTGCGGCAACAGCACCACCTTCCCGGCGGCGCCGGATCTCCTCTACTCGCTCGACATCCCCGACCTGACCACCCTCACGATCACGAACACGAACTCGTTCGACGCGGTCGTCAGCCTGTTCAACGGCAGCTGCGAGGGTGCGGAGCTCGCGTGCAGCGACGAGCCGGAGAACCTGACGCTGATGGACGTCGCCGGCGGCACGTACTACTACATGGTGGACGGCGACGGGACCGCGAGCGGTGACTACACGATCACCGTCTCCGGCGTGATCGCCAACGGCGCGAGCTGCGAGAGCGCGCTCGCCCAGTCGGGCGCCCTGACGTGCGCGACGGGGTACGCGTGCGCCGGCATGCTCGGATCGCGGACCTGCCAGGTCGCCCAGTGCAACAACGGCGTGGACGACGACGGCGACGGCAAGACCGACTACCCGAACGAGCCCGGCTGCGACTCGCCCTCGGACAACGACGAGACGGATCCGACGACGCCCCCGGTGTGCTCGAACGGTGTCGACGACGACGGAGACATGCTCGTCGACTTCCCGATGGACGGCGGCTGCTCCTCGGCGGCCGACGACCTCGAGGAGTACACCTGCTCGCTCGAGACCGATCCCGTCGTGGAGATCACCGCGACGCCGGTGACCGGCAGCACGACCACCGCGACGAACGACTTCACGACGTCGACCTGCCAGTCGAGCGCGGGTGGCCGTGACGTCACCTACGTGCTCGAGCTCCCCGTGCCCGTGGACTCGATGACGATCGACCTCAGCGGCTCGAGCTTCGACACGGTGCTCACCGTGCGCGACGCGACGTGCTCGACGTCGCTCGCGTGCGACGACGACGGCGGCGCGGGGACGCAGTCGATGATGACGATGACGAACGTCGCGGCCGGCGCGTACTTCCTCGTCATCGACGGGTTCAGCACCGCGCAGGGCAACTACACGATGTCGATCCAGGGCACCGTCGCCGCGGGCACCGCGTGTGACTCGCCGCTGTTCGGCGCCGGTATCCTCTCGTGCCCGAGCGGCACGACGTGCACGGGTACGCCCGCGACCTGCCAGTAGTCGTCACTGCCACTTCGTGCGCCGCCGTGCCGGTCACGCCGACGCGGCGGCGCATGTGCGTTCGTGGCGAGCGCGCACACACCGTCGAAGATGCGTGCCAATCGCGCGAGATCTCGCCGCGACGTGGCTTGATCTGCGCCACCCAGAAGAGCACGGTGTATCCCTCGTTGGAGGGATTGCATGCGATCGACTGGCTGGCTCTTGCTCGGGGCGTTGGTGCTGGCGGCGTGCGGTGACAACCAATTCATTCCGCCCCCCGATGCCGGACCGGCGTGTTCGGACGGAATCGACAACGACGGCGACGGCCTCACCGACTACCCGGCCGATCCCGGGTGCGCCGACGCCGACGGCGACACCGAGGATGGCCTCGTGGCGCCGCAGTGCGATGACGGCAGCGACAACGACGGCGACGGCAAGATCGACTACCCGAACGATCCGGGCTGCTTCGCCGCCGTGGCCGACAGCGAGGTCGATGACTGCCCGACGGGGCCGGGCTGCCCGCAGTGCGCCAACGGCATCGACGACGACGGCAGCGGCGCGACGGACTACCCCGACGATCCCGGCTGCGAGTCGGCCGCCGACGTGTTCGAGTTCGCGGAGAACCCGAACGCGTGCGGCGCGGGCCTCCTGATCAAGCAGCTCCCACCGACGGGAATGGACGAGGACATGCTCGTCACCACGAGCACGTTCCAGCTCGCGCCGTCGTGCGGCGGCATCACCGGCGGGCCCGCGATCGCCTACCAGATCGCGCTCACCGAGCCGAGGGTGATGGTCGCGTCGACCGTCGGCTCGGCCGTCGACACGGTGCTCTCGCTGCGCGGCGCGAGCTGCACGGACCCGGGCTCCGAGCTCGCGTGTCACGACGACCTGAGCACCAGCAACGAGTCGTCGACGATCACGGAGTCGCTGGCGGCCGGCAACTACTACCTGATCGTCAGCGGTGCCACGGCGACCGAGCTCGGGATGTACACGCTGAAGGTCGAGTTCTTCACCGGCGAGGGCGAGGTCTGCGGGGTCGACGAGGAGTGCGGCCCGGGCCTCGTGTGCCGCGTCCCCGTCGGAGAGACGGAGATGGTGTGCGCTCCGCCCGTGTGTAGCGACGGCGCGGACGATGACGGCGACGGCAAGACCGACTACCCCGACGATCCCGGGTGCACCTCCGAGACGGATGACAGCGAGGACGACGACTGCCCGGGCGGCGCGAGCTGTCCCGCGTGCGGCAACGAGATCGACGACGACATGGACGGCGCGACCGACTATCCGGCCGACACGTCGTGTGTCTCCGCCAGCGGCACGAGCGAGGCATGCGAGCAGTCCGAGCCCGTCGGCCAGATCACGTCCGGGACGACGACGGGGACCACGGCGGGCGCGACCGACGACTTCCGGCCGCCGCCGGGTAGCATCAACGGCCACCTGTGCTCGACGTCGGGCACCCACACGGCTCCCGACGTCGCGTACACGATCGACCTGCCCGCGATGCGCTCGCTGAACATGGAGCTGACGCTGTCGCCGACGTGGGACAGCACGCTCCTGCTCCTCGACGCGACCTGCGGCGGCACGCCCGTCGAGTGCTCCGACAACCGCATCATGCCGACGCAGACGGACCTGCCCGAGGGCCGGTACTACGTCGTCGTCGACGGGTACAGCACGGCGAGCGGCAACTTCACCCTCGACATCGAGGGTGTGATCGCGTCCGGTGGTCGCTGCGATCCCGAGTACACGTTGAACGGCGCGCTCCAGTGCCCCGTCGACAACCCGTGCGAGGGCCCGCCCGGCAACATGCGGTGCCGCCCGAGCGCGTGCGGCGACGGCATGGACAACGACATGGACGGCTTCACCGACTACCCGGACGAGCCGGGGTGCACGTCGCTCGAGGACCTCGACGAGTCCGACACCTGCGCGCAGGGCCCGGGGCCGGGCTGCCCCGAGTGCGGCGACGGCATCGACAACGACGGCGACGGCCAGATCGACCTCGCCGACACGAACTGCCCGGTGCGCTCGATGCCGTCCGAGGGGTGCCCGACCACGGATGGGCTCGCCGAGATCACGCAGCCGATCACGCCGGGCACCACGGCGGGTGGCAACGACGACGTCACCCCCACCTGCACGACCTCGACGCACTCGGCGCCGGATGCCCACTACATGCTCCAGCTGCCCGCGCTGCGGAACCTGAAGATCGTCAACGACAACGCCTTCGACGCGGTGGTGTCGCTGATGGACTCGACGTGCGCCGGGACGCCGGTGTCGTGCAAGGACACTCCCGAGGACATCACGCTCAACAACGTCCCGGCGGGTACCTACTTCTACGTGGTCGACGGCAAGACCACGGGCAACGGGGCGTTCGACATCATCGTCAGCGGCACGATCCAGAACGGCGGCAGCTGCGAGGTGCCCCTCGCGCAGTCCGGCGCGCTGACGTGCGGGCTCGGCTTCACGTGCAAGGGCCCCGCGGGCTCGCGGACCTGCCTGCCGGCGAGCTGTAGCGACGGCATCGACAACGACGGCGACGGCATCGCCGACTTCCCGAGCGATCCGGGCTGCGCGTCGCAGAGCGACGATGACGAGACCGACGATTGCCCGTCGGGCCCGAACTGCCCGACGTGCGCCGACGGCCAGGACAACGACGGCGACCTGCTCGTCGACTATCCGTTCGATCCGAGCTGCTACGCGGCGTCGGCGTCGTCGGAGGCGTGTCCCGCGTTCGACGGGATCACGCCGATCACCACGCCGACCATCGACGGCACGACCGAGGGTGCGATCGACGACTGGATCGCGACGTGTGGTACCAGCACGGTCACGCCCTCGGCCGGCGACCTGCTCTACTCGCTCGAGGTGCCGGACCTGCTGAGCCTCACGATCGAGAACGACAACGCGTTCGACGCGATCGTCAGCCTGTTCGACCAGACCTGCGAGGGCGCGCAGCCCGAGCTCGTGTGCAGCGACGAGCCCGAGACCATCACGCGAACGAACCTCCCCGCCGGCACCTACTATTACATGGTCGACGGTGACGGCACGGCCGAGGGCGAGTACACGATCACCGTGTCCGGCGTCATCGCGCCGGGCGCGAGCTGCGAGGTGCCGCTCGCGCTCGCCGGCGCCTTGACCTGCGACGTCGGCTACGCCTGCAGGGGCACGCTGGGGTCGCGTACGTGCGAGGTCTCGATCTGCAACGACACGATCGACAACGACGGCGACGGCAAGATCGACTACCCGTGGGAGCCCGGCTGCGACTCCCCGTCCGACGACGACGAGACCGATCCGCCCACGATGCCCGTGTGCGCGAACGGCGTCGACGACGACGCGGACGGCTACGTCGACTTCCCCGAGGACCCGAACTGCACGGCCGCCAGCCACACGAGCGAGACCTGCATCCAGACCGAGCCCATCGGGACGATCACGCAGATGATGACGATGGGCACCACCGCGGGCACCACCAACGACGTGGTGCCGACGTGTGGCAGCACGACGACGCAGACGGCCCCCGACCTCGTGTACGAGCTGCGGGTCCCCGCGATGGCGACGCTCGACATCGACATCACGTTCCCGAGCGGGTCGTGGGACAGCGCGCACAGCGTGATCGGCCCCGACTGCGTGGACACGCTGTCGTGCAGCGACCCGCCGGGGGCGAACCCCCTGACGAACCTCGCCGCCGGCACGTACTACGTCGTCGTGGACGGCTGGGGCTCCGCGAGCGGTGCCTTCACGATCAACACGACGGGCACGGTGGCGCCGGGCGGTAGCTGCGAAGGTGAGCTGTTCCAGGCCGGCGCGTTCACGTGCGCCGCGGGGACGACCTGCACCGGGCCGGCAGGTGCGCGCACGTGTCAGGCGCAGTGCTCCGACGGCATCGACAACAACGGCGATGGCCTCATCGACTATCCACTCGATCCCGCGTGCGAGTCGGGCGCCGACGACACCGAAGACGTCGTGTGCCCCGGCCCCTCGTGCCCGGTGTGCAGCAACGGGATGGACGACGATGGCGACGCCACGATGGATTACCCGGGCGACCTCGGCTGCGTCGCCGCCGGAGGCACGAGCGAGGTGTTCTGCCCGACCGAGGTCGATCCGACGGGAGTGATCACGACGCCGCTGACGACGGGGACCACGACGGGCGCGGCGAACAACTTCGCGTCCTCGCCGACGTGCGGCGCGACCACCGGCGAGGATGTCGTCCTCGCGCTGTCGCTGCCGGTGCCGGTGCGGAAGATGACCTTCGACCTCAGCGGCAGCGCGGCCGGGTTCGACACCATGCTGTCCCTGCGCGACGCGCAGTGCGGCACCGAGCTCGGGTGTGACGACGACTCGGGTGTCGACGACACGTCGCGGATGGCGGTGTGGAATCTCCCGCCCGGGAACTACGCGGTGATCGTCGACGGCCGGCTCAGCGAGGACGGCGAGTACGCGCTCGAGGTCGAGGGGGTGGTCACGGCCGGCACGGCGTGCGACTCGCCGCTGTTCGGCACGGGCGTGCTCGTGTGCCCGCCCGGGACCACGTGCAGCGGCACGCCGGCGATCTGTCAGTAGCGCCGGGCGAATCGCCGTCACCCGATCTCGGTGCCCTGCGGTGTGAGCCGCACCGCATTTTTGGGTTGATCGTGCCAGGGAAACTCGGAGACGGTTCCCCTCTGTGGAGGGGCACATGCGTAACGTCGTACTGGTTCTGGTGGGCGCGGCGGTCCTGGGGGTCGCGTGTGGCGACAGCTACAGCCCGTCGCTTCCCGATGCATACCAGTGGCCCCAGTGCTCGGACGGCATCGACAACGACGACGACGGCCAGGTGGACTACCCCGACGATCTCGGGTGCACCGACGCCGACGACGACACCGAGGGCTCGCTCGAGCAGCCGCAGTGCGACGACGGGCGGGACAACGACGGCGACGGCAAGACGGACTACCCGGCCGATCCGGGCTGCTTCGCGTCGCTCGCCGGCAGCGAGGTCGACGACTGCCCGTCGGGGCCGGGCTGCCCGCAGTGCGCCAACGGCATCGACGACGACGGCAGCGGCGCCACGGACTACCCCGACGATCCCGGCTGCACGTCCGCGTCCGACCCGTTCGAGTTCACCGAGAACCCGGTCGCGTGCGGCGCCAACCTGATGATCAAGAACCTGCCGCCCTCCGGCGCCGAGCAGGGCATGCTCGCGACGACGAGCACCTCCGATCTGGTCCCGTCGTGCGGCGGCGTGGTCGGCGCCCCGGCGATCGCGTACCAGGTCAGCCTGACCGAGCCCAAGGTCCTGGTCGCGAACACCATCGGCTCGGCGGTCGACACGGTGCTCTCGCTGCGCAGCGCGAGCTGTGAGGACCCGAAGGCGGAGATCGCGTGCCACGACGACGTGAGCTCCACCATCCACAGCTCCACGCTGACGGCGTCGCTGGCCGCGGGGCACTACTACCTCATCGTCAGCGGGGCGACCGCGAACGCGACCGGCGCGTACTCGCTCGAGGTCGCGTTCTTCACCGGCGAGGGCGAGTCCTGCGCGGTCACCGAGGAGTGCGGCCCCGGCCTCGTGTGCCGCACGCCCGTCGGCGAGACCGAGATGCAGTGCGCGCAGCCGGTGTGCAACGACGGCCGCGATGACGACGGCGATGGCGTGATGGACTACCCGGCCGATCCGGGCTGCGCCAGCCCCGACGACGACGACGAGACCGATGACTGCCCCGACGGCCCGAGCTGCCCGCAGTGTGGCAACGACGTCGACGACGACAGCGACGGCATGACCGACTACCCGGACGACCCGAGCTGCCCGTCCGCGTCGGGGACCTCCGAGTCGTGCCTCACGTCCGAGGATGTCATCGAGCTGGTGACGCCGCTGACCGCCGGTACCACGGTCGGCGCCACCCACGACTTCACGCCGTCGTGCGCCTCCTCGATCCACGCGGCCCCGGATCGCGCCTACAAGCTCCAGATCCCCGCCGTCTCCGCGCTCCAGATCGACCTCGTGTTCGGAAGCTGGTGGGACAGCGTGACCGCGCTGATGGATTCGACGTGCGGCGGGACCCCGCTGAAGTGCAGCGACTCCGAGCTCATGAGCGCCGGAGCGCGCCCCGCCGGTACGTACTACTTCATCGTGGATGGCTGGGACACGGACACCGGTCCGTACGACATCCGCGTCAGCGGGACGATCGTCGACGGAGAGAGCTGCGAGAGCGCCCTCGCGCAGACCGGGGCGCTGACCTGTGGGCCGGGTCACACGTGTCAGGGCGCCGTGGGGGCCCGCAGCTGCCAGCCGGCCGCGTGCAACAACGGCACGGACGACGATGGCGACACGAAGGCGGACTTCCCGGCGGATCCGGGCTGCACCTCGACGTCGGACGATGACGAGACCGATGACTGCCCCTCCGGCCCGAGCTGCCCGGCCTGCGCCAACGGCATCGACGACGACGGCGACGGCCTGATCGACTATCCCGAGGACCCCGGCTGTACGGCGGCGTCGCGCGATACGGAGGAGTGCGCGGCCGAGCAGGATCCGCTCGTCACGCTCACGATGGAGACCACGCCCGGCAACCTCAGCGGTGCGAGCGCGGACATCACGGTCAGCTGCGGCAGCACGTCGAGCCCGGGGCCGAACCTGGTCTACATGCTCGAGGTCCCCGCGATGCGGTCGCTCACGATCGACACCGAGCAGGGTGACCTCGACACCGCGATCGCGCTCCTGCCCGCCTCGTGCATCGGTCCCGAGATCGCGTGCAACGATGACGGCTTCGGTGGGTTCGCGGAGCCGTCGCGGCTCGCGCTGACGAACGTCGCGGCCGGCACCTACGCGCTCTCGGTGAACGCGTTCAGCGCCTTCACCACCACCGGACCGTTCGCGGTGCGCGTCCGTGGCGTGATCGAGAACGGCGAGAGCTGCGAGGTCCCGCTCGCCGCGTCCGGCGCCCTGACGTGCGGACCTGGCTACGCGTGCAGCGGCGCCGCGGGATCCCGGACGTGCCAGCCCGCGAGCTGTAGCAACGGCGCCGATGACGACGGCGACGGGAAGACCGACTACCCGTTCGATCCAGGCTGCGAGTCCCCGAGCGACGACGACGAGGCGGATCCCGCCACGGCGCCGGTGTGCTCCAACGGCATGGACGACGACACCGATACGCTGGTCGACTACCCGAACGACTTCGGGTGCGCCTCCGCGGCCGGGACGAGCGAGGAGTTCTGCGCGCCCGAGTCGGATCCGACGAGCCTCGTCACCTCGTCGCCGATCATGGACACGACCGTCGGCGCCACGCACGACTTCACATCGTCCGAGTGCTACTTCGACCCGAACAGCGCCGATCGCGCGTACGCGCTGCAGCTGCCGGTGCCCGTCACCACGCTGCGTGTCTCCGCGGCCGGGTCGCTCGACTACATCATCTCGGTCCGCGACGTCGCCTGCGGCGCCGAGCATGCCTGCGCGGACAACGGCCTGGCCGGAACCACCGAGACGATCATGATGACGAACGTCCCCGCAGGTGGCTACGCGGTCGTGGTCGACACCTGGAGCAGCGGTGGCACCGCGACGGGGCCGTTCACGCTGACGGTCCAGGGCACGGTCGCGGCGGGCACGTCGTGCGATTCGCCACTGTTCGGCTCCGGGGTGCTCGCGTGTCCCACCGGCACCACGTGTAGCGGTACGCCAGCGGTGTGCCAGTAGCGATCTGCCTGTGTGCCGTGCGCGGGGCCCGGCCCCCGGCGGACGGTGTCGGAGGGGGATCGTCGAGGTGTGACAAGGTCGTTACGGTCCGGCAATTTGCGTGAGCGTCATCGCAGTTTCGGCTTGATCTGATCCGGTCATATCGGACACCGTGTCCCCTCTCGGAGGGACACATTGCGCAATAGAAGCCTGCTCATGCTGTTAGGGGCGGCAGCCCTGGGAGTCGCGTGTGGAGACAGCGACGTCCCATCAACCCCGGATGCCCCGTCGGGGCCTCAGTGCTCGGACGGTGTCGACAACGACGGCGACGGCCAGGTGGACTACCCCGACGATCTCGGGTGCACCGACGCCAACGACGACACCGAGGACTCGGCGGCGCAGCCGCAATGTGACGACGGGCGCGACAACGACGGTGACGGCAAGACGGACTACCCGGCCGACCCCGGCTGCTTCGCGTCGCTCGCCGACAGCGAGGAGGACGACTGTCCGTCGGGTCCGAACTGTCCGCAGTGCGGCAACGGCGTCGACGACGACGGCAACGGCTCGACCGACTACCCGGACGATCCCGGCTGTGTCGCAGCGTCCGACCCGTTCGAGTTCACCGAGAACCCGGTCGCGTGCGGCGCCAACCTGATGATCAAGAACCTGCCGCCCACCGGCATGGAAGAGGGCATGCTCGCGACGACGAGCACGTCGGAG
>Ga0164243_10002728_pt1 | contig 28899 bp, 19 predicted proteins | sample OricompcompostOP_FD_108781 | JGI IMG/M metagenome (GOLD analysis project Ga0164243, IMG submission 108781) | Organic Plus compost microbial communities from Emeryville, California, USA - Original compost - Organic plus compost (OP) | ecosystem: Engineered > Solid waste > Mixed feedstock >... | reverse complement strand
TCGATTCGACGGGCAACAGCCGGTTCCGGGAAAAAGCTCTCTCTGGAACTGGGGGGCAAGTCGCCCTTTATCGTGTTCGATGATGCCGACCTTGATAGCGTTGTCGAGGGAGTTGTAGACGCGATCTGGTTCAATCAGGGGCAGGTCTGTTGTGCCGGTTCGCGCCTGCTGGTACAGGAGAACATCGCCGATCGCTTGCTTGAGAAGCTGCGCATTCGCATGGAGCACCTGCGCGTTGGCAACCCGCTTGATAAGGCTATCGATATTGGCGCGATCGTGTCGCAGCCGCAGTTGCGTGATATTCAAAAACTGGTTGATCAGGGTGTTGCGGAGGGCGCCGAGATATGGCAGCCGTCATGGTCCTGCCCGACCGATGGCTATTTCTTCCCGCCAACGCTCTTCACCAATGTCTCTCCGGCCTCGACCATCGCTCAGGTGGAGATCTTTGGCCCGGTATTGGTTGCGATGACCTTCCGCCATCCATCTGAGGCGGTTGCGCTGGCGAATAATACGCGCTACGGGCTGGCCGCAAGCATCTGGAGCGATAATATCAACCTTGCGCTTGATGTGGCGTCGAAGATCAAGGCGGGCACCATCTGGGTGAACACAACCAATGTCTTTGATGCATCGAGTGGCTTCGGTGGCTATCGCGAAAGTGGTTACGGACGTGAGGGCGGTAAAGAGGGGCTCTACGAGTATGTCAGGCCGAAGCACGAGGGGGCAGCGCCAAAGCCGGCACGCAAGGTAGCACAGGAGGAAACGCCCGAGACCGTCGAGAGCTCGCTTCCTGCCATTGATCGCACTCCCAAGCTCTATATTGGCGGCAAACAGGCTCGCCCGGATTCGGGCTACAGCCGTCCGGTCTATGGGCCTTCGGGGCGCTTGCTGGGCGAGGTTGGCGAGGGCAACCGTAAAGATATCCGAAACGCGGTTGAGGCAGCCCGTGCAGCGGCTTCGTGGGGGAGCAATACGGCGCATAATCGCGCGCAGATTCTTTACTATATTGCCGAGAACCTCGCCAGCCGTGAGCAGGAGTTCGTTTCACGGATCGTGCAGCAGACCGGTTCTGGTGTCGAGGAAGCTGCTAACGAGGTGCAGGCGTCGATCGCGCGCTTGTTCAGCTATGCTGCATGGGCCGATAAGTTCGAGGGCTCGATCCATCGCCCGCCGCTGCGTGGTGTGGCGCTGGCAATGCACGAGCCGGTGGGCGTGATCGGGCTTGCCTGTCCCGATGAGTATCCGCTGCTTGGCTTTATCTCGCTGGTCGCGCCCGCGATTGCGATGGGCAATACGGTGATCGTGCTTCCTTCGCCACAGGCCCCGTTGAGCGCGACGGACTGCTATCAGGTCTTCGATACCTCTGATGTGCCGGGCGGCGTCATCAATATTGTGACAGGCGACCGCGAGGCACTGGCGAAGGTGCTTGCCGAGCATGACAGCGTGGACTCCATGTGGTATTTCGGGACAGCCGAAGGATCGCGCATGGTTGAAGCCGCATCGGCGGGTAATATGAAACGTACCTGGGTCAATTACGGGCGCTCTCGCAACTGGCTGCTCCCCGATCAGGGTGAAGGGCAGGAGTTCCTGCGTGAGGCCGTTCAGGTGAAAAATATCTGGATACCCTACGGCGAATAATCCTCTTTGTGGGCCAGAGCGATCCTCTGGCCCCTCCTCTTTTTGAGTATCCCCGATTCTGCGGATTTTCTTGTGTCAGGGAACCGGGTAAAACAGCGGTAGAGGCGCAGAGAAGCGAACAGACAGGAAAGAAGCGGTGTTGTTTTTCAGGGTGAGCAGACTAGCGGTGGAGAGTTGAAACATGCGATAATAAACACAAACTGCCAACAATGAACTCTCTTTGAACGCCGTTCGTAGTGTCTGTTTGTACCCGGTGTGGGCTTTAACCATCCATACCAGAAATGAAGCCTGCAATCGTATCTCACCTCCAAACCAGACAGGGGAGGAAGGCTTGCAGCAGTCTTGAGCGGCTGCGGCGAAACAAACTGTTGAGCTATCTAGTTCTGGAAGCAGGAGCTTGTGCGCATGGAGTCTCTGAACCTCTCTCATTCCTCAGATGCGCAGTCTGGTATGAGAGATCGGGGTAACGATGCCCGAAATCCGCAGCAATTATCGGTTAAGGATTTGGCCCACTGTTGCGCGGAAGAGACCAACAAGTTTTTACGGCAAAGGGATTCAAATGACCGCTTTTGTTTAGAGCTGTTCCGGCGTGCCATTGTGCAACGAGATGAGGCGGCATGGAGCAGTATTTATCAGCAGTATGCACCTCTGGTCCTGACGTGGGTGTCACAGCATCAGAGCGTCGCGGCGCTGTTTGGTTCGGAAGGGAACGCTGCACTTGTGAACACGGCTTTTGCGAAATTCGCTCAGGCGCTTACCGCGGAGAAAATGCAGAAGTTTGCTTCCCTGGCTGCTCTATTGAAATATCTGAAATTGTGTGTGCATAGCGTGGTGGCCGACGAACTGAGACTACGTCAGGCGCGGCAACTGGAAGAGACCCTTGAATCAATCGAGCAGGAGCCGGCAGCCAGCGATCCGGCTGAGGATGTGATTTCGCAACTTTCGGCCCACAATCTCTGGCAGATTGTGCAGGCGGAGGTCAATGGTGAAGAGGAACAACTGTTACTCCATCTGGTCTATGTGCAGGGGCTGAAGCCGGGTGAGATCAGCGCGCAGCATCGACACCTGTTCCCGACCGTTGATGATGTGTATCGCGTGAAGCGTAATGTGCTTGAGCGCCTGCGTCGAAATCGCCGTCTACTCGCTTTGTTGCGTAGCCAGCATTTCTGATTTTTACGCTCGCCTGAAACACAAAAGAGGCGAAGGAACTCGTTTATTAAGGTGATCGGAGAAAAGAACGTTCTTGTATTTTGAACTGGTATGAGCTTCTGTTCCAGTACGATCGAGCTTGCCGACTTGAAAATCTGTGGAAAGGAATACGCATTTCGAGAACATGTGCATGGAGTGTCAGGAACCTGGTGCTATTCGTGACGAGGAGTTGATAGCCTACCTCTCCGGTGAGCAGGTTCGTCCTGCCGTGGTGCGCCATCTTGCCCGTTGTTCGGCATGTGCGGCCCTGGTGAATGGATACCAATTTCTGGATGCCAAGCTACAGCAGAAGCTCTACCGCTGGAATTGTCCGCCGAGTCTGCTTCTGGGCGAGTATCAAATGGGCTTGCTGGATAGCACGCAGGAAGCAGCCTTGCGTGAGCATCTGCGCATCTGTGCCCGCTGTACACAAGAGGCCGCTGCGCTTACGGCGCTGATCGCGAATGATCCCTTGTTCGCGGTTCATCAGCCCCTGCCCGAAGCGCAAAAGGTCGGGGTGCAGCTCTCCCATATCCTGCATGATCTGCAAGAAGGGACGCGCCGTATTCTTGCGACCCTGCTGCCACAGCCTGCCAATGGCGGCTATGCGCTTCGTCAGGCTTCGGTACAGACGAGCGAGTGGCCGCGGCGCTATCAGGCAGGGGCTATTCAGATCTCGCTTCAGCTTGAACGCGAAACGGGAGGGCGTCAGACGTTGGTCGGACTGATTACCCGCAAGGATGCGGCGTTAGGAGCCTTGCAGGGTATTCCTGTTGCCCTGCTCTCCGACGAAACAGAGGCGCTCTACACGCAACGAATTGACGATCTGGGCAATGTGATCTTCCCTGAATTGCCTCCCGCGCTTTATACGCTGGAAGTGCATTTTCCGGATGGCACCATTGTCGTCGAGCAGATTCCTCTCAACGGGTAGTGTCATTGACGCCACGGGAAATTGCGGCCTTGCTGCTGAAATGCAGGGAGGATCAGGGACGACACCTGTTACAGCAGCTTGTGCCGCGTATGAGTCTGGATGCGCTGGAACAACTGGTAAACGCGCTCAAGATGGCCGCTGACCGCTACTGGCTGGAAAATGTCAGTCTCTCTTTTGTGCTCTCTGGCTATGTGCTGTTGATCGGTGAACTGAGTGGCAATGGCTCCTTTTACGCGCTCGGGCTGATGACGCGAGGCGATGCCCTGCGCGGCATGGAGCGGCATGAAGAGGCGCTGCCTTTCTTTGATGCCGCTGGCGAAGAGTTTCTCGCGTTGCATGATCTGGTCGGCTGGGCGCGTTCCCGGCTCGGGCGGATCAGTTCATGTATGCGGCTCAATCGCATGTCGGAGGCGCTCCGAGACGCAGCGGCGGCGCGTGAGATCTTTCTTCAGACAAACAATCTGATCCGCGTCGGTCAGCTTGATGTGAATACCGCCATTATTCACTTTGAGCTCGGCCAGTATGAGCAGGCACTGCGGTACTACGATCGCGCGATTGAAGCGTATATGCTGCATGGGGTGAATGTTGACCGCCTGATTGCTCGGGCGCTGGCAAATAAAGCGATGGCGCTCGCGGCGCTTGGGCGCTTTCATAAGGCGGTCGAGTTGCATCAAGAGGCCTGTGAGACCTTTAAGCAATATGGCACTCGAGAAGAGATCTCTCTGGCGCGGCAATACCTGAACATCGCTGATATTTATACCGCTCAGGGGCGCTACAGTCAGGCATTGATGCTCTATAATCGCTGTTTACCGCTCTTCCGTGAGCATCAGATGACGTTCGCGGAGGCGGAAGTGTTGTTGCAGATGTGCCTCTGCCTGCTGCGACTGAACCGCACCGAAGAGGCGTATGAAATGGCCTCTGATGCGGTTGCGATGCTTCGGACGCAGGAGGGACAGGATGATAGCCTTGCGCGGGCGCTGATGTATCAGGCGCGGGCGGCCATTCATGAGCATCTTTTTGAGGAGGCGGCACTTCAGCTTCAGGAGGCAAGCACGTTGCTCTTGAATCGTGGCCTGACCCGACTTGCAGCGCAGGCTCGTTTCTATCGCGCTGAACTGGCTTTCTCAATCGGGGAGTTTGAGGAGAGCAAGCGCGAGGTGCGCTATGCTGCTGATGCCTTCGCTGAACAGGAGGATGTGCCGCTTCTGGCGCAGGCGATGCTCCTTGAGGCCCATATTGCAGACGTGCGGGGCGAAGCGGAGGCGGCGCGTGTGCTCTGCCTGCATGCGCTGGATCTGGCTGAGAAACAGGAACTTTTCGAGGTCCGGTATCGCTGCCATGCGCTGCTTGGCAAGCTTGCGGCCAGTGCCGGGAAGGACGAGGAGGCGGGAATCTTCTACGATCTGGCAATCAAAGGCATCGACGAGATTCAGAGCCGCCTCATTCTCGATGAGCGTTCCAGCTTTCTCGAAGACAAGGGCGCAATCTATCAGCAGGCGGTCGAGCTGGCCTTGCAGCGCGGCTATCTGGAACAGGCTTTTATCTATGTGGAGAAGGCCAAGTCCAGCGTTCTGGGTGATTATGTGCGCAACAATATCGACATCCGTTTACGCGCCGATGAACAGGTCAGTGATGAGCTGCTGGAAGAGCTTGCCCGCCTGCGTGAGGAACAGGCATGGTATAGCTCCATTGTGTATGAGACCGTTAACGAAGCGAATCTGAGCGATACGGCACTGATGCGCATTCGGACGATTGGTCCTGCCCGTGCACGCGAGGAGATGCGCGAACGAGAGCGGCAAATAGAGCGGCTCCTTGAGCAGATTCGGCTTTCATCCGCTCACAAGTTGCTGCAGACGCCCGCGCTGACAAACGATCTGGTTGTCTTTGAGAACTGGGCCTGTCTGCCCTCAGGGACGCTGCTTCTGGAATATTATCTGACCGAGCAGGATCTTCTCATCTTTCAACTGACATGTAACGGTATCGAGGTTGAGCGCGTTTCGGGAGCGCGTCCCCAGCTCGAGCGTCTGCTGACCCTCTGGCGGGCCAATCTTGACCTTGCTGCCCAGGCTGCGACCTTACCGGAGCGTGAGCGCGAGTTCGCCTCATTGCAGGAAAACGGGCTCGGCCTGCTGAAACGTCTGCACGCGCTGCTCATTCGTCCGGTCGTGGTGGATATGCAGCGCGTTGACCATTTGATTGTTGTGCCCTATGGAATGCTGCACTATCTCCCCTTTCATTGTCTGTTTGACGGCACACGCTTTCTGGTCGAGCGCGTGCAGATCTCCTATCTTCCCTCGCTCACGTTGCTGGATATCTGCTTGCAGCGTGGGGCCCGCAGCGCTGCTACGCCACAGAATATCCAGCATTCGCTGGTGCTTGGGGTCTCGGATCAGTTGCCCTTTGTGCGGGAGGAAGCAAGCGTCGTGGCCCGATGCCTGAACGCTCCCTGTGTACTCGATCAGGAGGCCACGGTTAGCCTGCTTCAGGATCGAAGCAGCTATAGCCCGGTGGTTCATATCGCGGCGCATGGGCTCTTTCGGCTTGACGCGCCCGATTTCTCCTTTATCAGTCTGGCGGATCGCCAATTGAACACGTTCGAGGCCTTTAACCTGGACCTGTCGCTCTGTTCGCTCCTGACGTTAAGCGCGTGTGAGACCGGACGGGCGAGTATTGGTGGCATTGATGAGGTGATTGGCCTGGGGCGCGGCTTCCTGTATGCAGGAGCGGCTTCGCTCTTGCCGACACTCTGGAAGGTAGACGATGCCAGTAGCGCCGAGTTGATGGAGATGTTCTATCGCCAGCTGTTGCAAGGGGCGACGAAGGCGGGAGCGCTGGCACAGGCGCAGCGAGCGTTTTTGTTGCGGGCGCGGGCTTCACTGCATCCCTATCGTCTGCACCCCTATTTCTGGGGCGCGTTTCAACTGATTGGTGATCCCGGTCCTCTGCTTGCATGAGTGGTACAATGACGAGGAACCATATCATGAGGTGAGGAAATACGATGAAGTATCTTGTTCCCGACTATGTGTATACAACTGAAGGGCTTCAAGCGAACAGGGTGGTCGCGGTCAACGATGAGGGATATATTGCGGCGGTAGTCGAGAATACCCTGACCGATGAAGAGCTACAGGCCCCCTCGGCGGTTCGTCTGCCCGGCAAGGCGCTGCTCCCCGGCTTTGTGAACGTCCACAGCCATGTATTTCAGCGGAACCTGCGTGGTCATACGCATCGCCCGCTTTCGCAGCAGGATACCTTCTGGACGTGGCGGCGTGCCATGTATGAAGAGGCGCAACACATGACTCCCGAACAGCTCTATGAGCTGGCGCTGCGGACGTATCGGGAAATGCTGGCAAATGGCTATACCAGTGTGGGCGAGTTCCATTATGTTCACCATCAGCCCGATGGGACGCCCTATGAGCAGCCAAACGCGATGGCTGAGGCAGTGCTTCGAGCCGGGAAAGAGGCCGGTTTGCGCGTGGTGCTGCTGATGACGGCCTACGCTCGCGGCGGCTTTAACCAGCCAGTGGAAGAGGGGCAGAGACGCTTCTGTGATCGCTCGGTGGATGCCTATCTTGCCCGTGTGGAGGCGTTGCGCTCGGAGGGCGTTTTGATCGGTCTGGCTCCTCATTCGGTACGCGCGGTGCCGGGAAACTGGTTTCATGAGATCGCGCGTTATTGTCGTACCTATCAGCTTCCATTGCACGTTCATGCTGACGAGCAGGTAGCCGAGATCGAACAGTGCAGACTTGCACATGGATGTTCCCCGATTGAGTTGCTAGAGCGCTACGGAGCGTTGTTCCCGCTGACCACGATTGTGCATGCGACCCATGCCAACGCCAGAGAGATAGAGCTGCTGGCGCTTCATGGCTGCACTGTGTGCGTCTGTCCGACAACCGAGGGAGATCTTGGGGATGGTATCGCACCCTATGCCGAGCTACGGGCCGCCGATATCCCGCTGTCCATTGGCTCGGATAGCAATACGCGCCTTGATCCGATTGAGGAACTGCGTTGGGCAGAATATACGGCGCGCATGCGCTATCAGCGACGGCGGGTACTGGTCGCGGGAGAACTGGAAGCGCCAGGGCCCTTGTTGCTGGACTATGGCACACGACGCGGCGCGGTGGCGCTCAAGCTGGCAACGGGTAGCATTGCCCCTGACCTGCTGGCCGATTTTGTGGTTGTCGACCTCGAACACCCGTCGCTTGTGGGCTGGACGCAACAGGATTTCCTTGACACGCTCTTTTTCGGCTCCTCTTCCGAGGCAATCGTCCAGACATGGGTGCAGGGGCAGAAGGTCTACGAGCGGAGATAGAGACCCGATCAGGCCCCTATCTCGTCTGGCGTAGACGCGGTTTTCGCGCTCTGGGTCCATATACCGAGGCGTCGCTGTTGGGGCTGGCGTCTCGGTTTTGGTTCGAGTACTGTTTGCTCGCTGGCAAGGCGCAGCGCTTCCTCGATCGCGCGATCAAGCTGCGGATCGCTGCCCTGGACGAAATCCTGTGGCGCAATATCGACCTCAATATCAGGGTCGGTGCCATAGTTCTCGATATTCCAACCCACATCAATGAACCAGTTCGCGTATTCTGGCTGCGTGGTGGTGGTGCCATCGACCAGATGATGATTGAGTGTATAACCGATCACTCCGCCCCAGGTGCGCGTTCCAATGAGCGGACCGAGGTTCATGAGCTTGAAGGCATGGCTGAAGATATCGCCATCTGAGCCTGCATGCTCGTTGGTCAACGCGACCATCGGTCCACGCGGAGCCTCTTTCGGATATGGCGCGGGTTGTCCCCAGCGCGAGATCTTGCAGCCGAGGCGCTTGCGGGCCAGTTTCTCCAGCAGCAGGCCGGAGACATTACCACCACCATTCCAGCGCACATCAACAATCAGGCCGGGACGATCATATTCAGCCAGAAAGCCGCGATGGAACTCAGCATAGCCCTTTGGCCCCATATTCGGGATGTGGATATAGCCCACGCGCCCCTGCGAGCGCTCATGGACATAACGGCGGTTCGTCTCAACCCAATCGCGGTAGCGGGCCTCACGCTCCATTGCCAGCGAGATCGCGTGCACTGTGACGATGCGAGTTTCGCCCGTTTTTGCCGACTCAATTGTCAGTTGAACCTCATACTCCGCCTGATTAACCAGCAAGGCTTGTGGGCTGCGCTGTGCGCTGACGCGTTGCCCGTTGATCGCCAGCACCGCATCACCAACCTCGATATTCAGGCCGGGAGCGGTGAGCGGTGAAGTGGCCTCGCGGTCCAGCGGGTCGCCCTTGATAATGCGGGCGATCCGATAGCGTCCGGTGGCCTCATCATAGTGCCAGTCGACGCCGAGCGAGCCCTGACGATAATAGACACCCTGTCGATACGCGCCACCATATTCATACGTGTGCGAGGTGCCAAGTTCACCCTGCAACTCGTGAATCAGGTCGGAGAGCTCCGAGCGCGAGCTGACACGCTCCAGCAGCGGCGCATAGCGGGCGTACATCGAATCCCAGTCAATGCCGGACATATCTTCGGTCCAGAAATGTTCTCTCTGTAAACGCCAGGCCTCGGCGAACATCTGCTTCCACTCGCTGGCCGGTTGCACCGAGACTTTCACCCGGTCCAGATCGAGCCAGCCACTTTCTTTCGAGGGGGTATTGCTCTCGGAGCGTGGCTTCTCACAGTTGCGCAGCACGCGCAGGCGAGTCCGCGAGCGATACAGCAACGTGGAGCCGTCACGCGACAGGGTTAGCTCATTGACCGAATCTGCAATCCGTTCCAGGTTCTGTGTTTCAAAGTCATAGCACTCAACCCAGCCTTTCGCGGGTCCTGATAGCTCACCGTTCAGGCCGCTGACAAGGAAGAGCACTTTACCGCGCAGCGCAAGGATGCCATCGTAGCGTGCTTCGCCGGTCGGGAAGGGTACGGCGCGGCTGGTGATGCCTTCAAATTGAATGCGCACGGTGCGTCGTGGGCCGCTGTTCACCTCATGAAGTGGTGTTGCGGGAAGCACCTTTTCTTCCTGTGCGGCGCTCTCGCCTCCGGGGATAGTCTCTTCAACAGAGGCAGATGTTGTCTTCCACGTGTCGGGCTGACGATCCTTCAACAGCCGCGATTCAACCTCGAATGGCGAACGGATATCGTTGCGCAATGGGAGCGCATACGGGATCACACCGCGCGGGAAGCTCCATTCAAACTGCATGTTATCGGAGACCGGATTAAAGACACGGTAGCTCAGGAAGTAGAGGAACCTGCCGTCCGGGTCAAAGCTTGGCGAGACGTCGGAGCGCACTGGATCGGTGACAACATGCGTTTCCCCGGTATTGATATTGCCGATTTTGATCGCGCGCTTTTGTCCTGAAAGTGGGAAACTATAGGCGATCCATTGCCCATCAGGAGACCAGGCCAGATCATAGATGCGTGCATGCTCGCTTGCATCGAGAATCATCGACATGCTGGTTGCCAGATCGACAAGTATCAATTCCTGGCGGTGGTTGGTAATCGCGACAATATCGGCGGTAGGCGATACTTCAAACTCAAGCACACGACCTAGATCGAGCTCAGTGAGCATTTGTGGCTCTTCATCGCTATCCGGATTGAAGATGACGAGTGTCTCATAGCCCGGAGCGTCACAGATCGCAACCAGCCGATGCCCGTCGTTGAGCCATTCGAGGAAGCGATAGCGTACGCCATCCTGCTCGCCATGCTGCACAACCGCGCCTTCCCAGTTGCTCATAGTGAAGGCCTTGCCACGAGTGGTCAGTGCGACGGCGTGCCCCCGTGGATGCAGCGCGAACGTATCAAGGTAGTGATCAGCCGCGACGAACTTACGGTTGAGTTGTGTACGTGGGCCTGGCATGGTGAGCGGAACCTGCTGTACATGCCCGGTACGTGGATCGAACAGGTAGAGGTCCGCCGCCATCTGAAAGACAAGCTGCTCTCCGTCCGTCGAGAGATGGCGGGCGTAGAAGTCGTGAAAGTCCGTATGGCGCTGAAGGTCCTCCCCAGCGGGTGTACAGGAATAGATGTTTCCCGTTCCTTCATGGTCGGACAGGAAGTAGATTCGGGCGCCAATCCAGCATGGGTCGGTGATATTGCCGTTGAGGTTGAGAAGTCGGGTAAAAGTTCCTTCTCCGGTTGGATCGCACCAGAGATGACCGACGTTACCGCCACGATAGCGTTTCCAGTAGGCGGGCTCTTCGGTGTTGCGCCCGATCACGACCCCTTTTCCCGGACCAAAGGAGACCGCGCTTGCCATTCCGTACGGTAGCAGGTGCGGTACGCCCCCTTCCGGGCTCACAGCATAGATGACGTTGTAGTCATGGTGAAATTGACCTGCGTTGCTTGTGTAGAGAATGGAGGAACCATCAGGGGTCCAGCCAACGACACGACAGGAGACGCCATCGAAGGTCAGGCGGCGGGCCGGGCCTCCCTGAGCGGGCATCACGTAGACTTCTTCCGGGCCTTCTTCGCGGCCCACGTAGGCGATCCATTGCCCATCTGGAGAAAAACGGGGGTGGCTTACTCGGCCCGTTCCTGCTGTCAGGCGCTCTGCGCGTCCTCCCTTGCTCGAAACCTGCCAGAGATCGTCTTCCGAAACAAAAACGATAAGATCATGATAAATGGTAGGGAAGCGAACATAACCGAGCGAAGGCATTCTAACTCCTTTTGGCGAGTAGCCAGATGTTGAAATGTTCATAGTGTGCTTACTGATGTTCTGATGCAAAGGGATGAATCTATAGAATATCCGTCAGTATGATAGACGTGTGTAGAATGCAGTATTTATCAGGAGATAAATTGATATTACCTGAGTTAAATAGATTATATCACTACTGTCAGGTACTGTCTAGAATAGTAGAGCTGTATGGGAAAATAGTCACTGCATGAGTGCTGAAAATGCGACTGGAAGTGTAGATATCGCGACACATTAAGCGGCTCCTCAGGCCAGTGCGAGGGGGAAAGCTCGGCACCGTTTGCCTATCTGTATTATCTGTATATACTCGCTCATTCCACTTTTTCAGAATGAGCGATCTTCAGAATAAACAAAAATAACGAATTTCTGCCGAAACGTTGCCTGCATGATTTTTAGAAGCGCTTATAGATGCACATTGAAACGTTGCGAAATGGTTGTGCTCCGGTTGAAATATGTATGAGCTCGCTTGTGAAGCTTTTTTTGTTGGAAAAAAAGCATCGAAATTTCGGCGAAAGTCGTTTATAATAGTGAGTACAGATCAATGAAAGAATGCTCGTATTCTGGCAGGCCAATGATGGCCCTGTGTATAGCACCGAGTCAAAGAGGAGTAGGAACTATGAACGAGCAAGAGTGCAAACGTATTGGACGATATCATTCATGTGTTGAGAATGGACAACTCAAGCTGTATTACCATCAGGTTGGTGACCCCAACGGCTTCTATGGTTCAATGGACCCCGAAGAAACACTTGGGCTTCTAGAATTCCTCTCAAGACATCGGGAAGCCATCTATCAGGCCGTAAATCAGAAAGAAATGCAGCAGCATTACCTCTAAATAGAACGAAAGCCAGAAACAGACGCTTGTTGGGACAGGGAGCGGGAATGCCCCTGCTCGTTTCCCCATGCAAGCAACAGATGCAGCAGTTCGGCTGCTGAAGCGTGAAACTGCTATCGAGAGCAAGCAACAGGTCGTATCCTGTCCTTGCTCTTTTTTGTCGGCACAAAAGATGAGAAATGTATACCAAATAGGGGCTGTTGCGACCTTTTCTAGACGATAAAGACAACGAACTTCTGTATAGAAAGGCGTATTATTAAAAATATGGGGCCTTATCGGGTAGAAGGGAGAGAACATGGCGATTCTATACAGGAGCGAACAGATGAATCTGGTCTCATTCTCGATCAAAACCAAAGGGATGCACAACTTTATCCGGCGGCTCTGGACCGTTTTTGCGCGTTTTGGGTTCACTGAGGGGAGGACACGTCGCTCTCTCTACTCAATTATGGATGCGCTCTCTTCTTATAAGGGATCGCCTACCTTTTTTATTCCCGCAATTGTGTTGCAGAGGCATCCCCGGCTTATTGCTGAGCTTGCCGAGAATGGAGCCGAGATAGGGATACATGGATATATTCATAACGACTATCGGGCCCTGAACCGGGACGAGCAATACCACCATGTGCGTAGGGCGATAGAGGTATTCGAGAGCGTGCCACTTGTCTTTCAGGGATTCCGTAATCCGTATCTCGGGTGGACCGAAGAAACGCTGGACGTGTTTACTGAGCTGGACTTGACCTATGATAGCAATGAGGCCGTCATCCACGATGTCATAGACCGCAGCCGCTTTACGCCGACGCTACTGGATGGGCTTGAGAAGTCACTGGCACTCTTTCAGGCTATTCCTCCTGGAACCTATGCCCTGCGACCGCACTTTGAGGGAAACCTGCTCCGTATTCCGACAAGTATCCCCGATGATGAAATGCTCTTTGATCGCCTGCGCGTCACCAATGCGCACGAGTTGGGCGAGATCTGGTGCCGCGTGATGCAGAATGTCTATGACTATGGCGGGATCTACGCCTTGAACTTGCATCCGGAGCGGGGCGTCCTCTGTCGGCGTCCGCTGGATATGCTGTTGCGCTACGCTGCCGAGTTGCCCGGAGGGGTCTGGCTGGCGCGTCTGGATGAAGTGGCCCAATGGTGGCGCGAGCGCAGCCGCTTCAGTATTCAGATCACGCCCCGGGGATCTCATTTCTGGCAGATTGAGGCGACCTGTACCCCACGAGCAACGTTGCGTGCTCGCAACATCTCAGTAGATTACCAGCTTCCGACCGTGGGCCGAGAGCTTACCTGTAAGCCGCGCTGTATCGTGCAATCCAGTAAGTGCCCCTGTATCGGCCTCTCGCTGCGAACGCCGCGTTCCGTTTCCCACTTTTTGCAGGAAGAGGGTTACCCCACGCACTATTGCGCGCAGGAACAGGCCGAACAGTATGCGCTCTACCTGGACATGCCTGAAGGGATGGGAGCCTCGCGCCATGAACTCCGTTCGATTGGTTGCGAACTGATCCAGCGTATCGAGCAATCCGATGCGCCGCTGCTCTATTTTGGCGCCTGGCCGAACAACTGCCGGGCTGCCCTGGCGATCAGCGGCGATATCGATTCAATCACGATACAGGATTTCTTCTTGCGCATCCTTGAAGTGCATCAACAGAAGAGGGTTCACGAGCAGAGTGCCGTCTAGAAAGGCCTACCTGGCAATCGAGAGCGGTCGCTTCTCCGGCAAGGGGTTTTCAGCCAGAGCGCTCAACAGGTGTTGATAGCGCTGTGCCATCTTCTCCCATTGATAGGGTAGGTAATCCTCGGCCGCGTTAGCAACCATGCGTGCTCGCTCCTCCGGGTGCTCATAGAGGGAGATGATCGCATCGGCGAACTCCTGCGGGTGCTCGGGACGACAGAACTTAATTGACTCCGGACGGAACATCGAGCGAATCGCGGGTGTGTCAGAGGCGATGATGGGACGGCGCATCCAGGCGAATTCATACGCCTTTGTCGGGAGCACCAGATCCATAAAACCGTCACTGCGATACGGAATAATGCCGATGTCGCCATGCACCACAAAATGGACTAGCTCTTCGGAAGGGCTACTATCGGTAAAGACAACTCGGTCGGCAACATCCAGCTTCCGGGCAAGTTCCTGCAAATAGGGTAGATGTTCACCGCGTCCCTGAATATCCAGTCGCAGTGTCGGCACGGCATGGCGTGCAATGGCAACCGCACGGATCGCGATATCCAGGCCATTCCGTTCGGAAATCGTGCCGTGATACATCAAAATAAATGGCTCATCGTCTGAGGCACGCGGACGCGGGTGCTGCTGTAGCGCTTCCGGGAAGATCTTCGGATCGGCGCTGTTCAGAATGATCGTCATTTTCTCTGGTGGAACGCCGCGTTGTAGCAGCAGGCGCTCAAAGGGAGGTCCGACCGTGATGACGTGATCGGCGAACGCGGTCGAAAGCCGCTCCTGAAGCCGAGCAAGCCAGGTAACAACCGGTTTTACGTTTGATTTTGCTTTCGCTGCCATCAGTTCCGGGCAGGTATCCTGAACCTCAAGAATGACTTTCGCTCCGGCCAGCTTCGGGAGCAGCGCCGCAAACACAAGATAGTCTGGCATATTGTGCACATGAACAATATCATAGGGGCACTGTCGATGAAGCTGTGCGACTTTCACTCCGGCTTGTAGAAGGAAGACGCTCCAATCGAGCAGCGTGCGTGGCAGAGAACGCCCGAAGCCCCGGTCCATCGGAAGGCGAAAGGCACGCACGCCGTTGATGATCTCAAAGCTCTGCTCGTGCGGCTGACGCAAGCAAATGACATCGACCTCTGCGCCACCGTCTATTGCGGCTTCAGCGACGCGGCGGACGAGTACATCAAACGGGTACCAGTCGAAGGTAATGGTTGCAACTCGAATCGGTGTCATTGTTTTTCCTATCCTCTTTGAGCAAACTAGTTACGATGATATGCGACTTGTGCGGACCCATTCGCCGGTATGCTTCTTGTTCCTGCGCAGTGCCAGAATGACCCACAGTTTCCAGAGGATGAAACGGGGTGAGTGCAGCAACGCCAGATAGACGGCCCGAGGAGGGCGGAGCAGATACAGCGCAGTGCCCGCATAGAAACAGAGCGCCAGGAGAAGGAGAGCGTTGATTGCAAGCGATACGGGCGAAAAAAGAACCAGAGATGCGAGTAGCGTGAGCAGGCAACCACTGACAATGACAGAGAGTGGTGGGGTGAGAAGCTCTGCGATTGCCTCCAGTCGTGCCAGATCGTGGTGTTGTATCCCGGCCTTGAGCAGGCTGCATACAGTTTGCCAGGTACTTCGCTGCTCTTCTGCGGCTTCCCATCGAATATCCTGTGTGCGCATCTGCTGAAACGTGGTTGGCATCTCGGAGCGGACCAGTGCTTCGGGCACATAGCGCACACGAATGCCATTGGTAATAAGCGTCAGATAATATTGGTAGTCCTCGGCCAGTGAGAACGCCTGCCAGGGGTGCCGTTGCAGTGTGGCTCGGGCAAGACACATGCCATTTCCTGTGAGAGTCGAGGAGGCTCCCAGACCGTTGCGCCCGAGTGGTCGTACATGATTCATCAAGGTGAGCGCGATCAGGCGCAGGGCCGTGCTCGGTGAGTCTGTAGGATTCAGGACGGTGTTCTGTCCTTGCAAGGCGAGTGCACCGTTACGGAGCTCATAGGCGAATGCACGTAAAAAGGACGGTGTCACCACTGAATCGGCATCCAGGATGACATAGGCATCATAGATCTCTCCTTCAATCCGCTTGAGTAGCCAGTTGAGCGCGTATCCTTTGCCACGTCTGGTGGTATCGGTACGCTCATGAACCCGGGCATAAGGTCGCGCAATTTCAGCAGTATGGTCGGTGCAATTATCTGCGACCACATGGATTGTATAGCGACCTTTCGGGTAATCAAGCGCCGCGAGGCTCTCAAGCAGCTTCTTGATCACGCTTTCCTCATTATGGGCAGGGATCAGAAGCGCGAATGTGACGTCGTCGGCATGCGCAATATTCAGCGTTCTCCGTTTCCGCGAGACGATGATTGCCAGGCAGGAAAGCAGGCAGAGATAGAGCAAGGGCAGGGCCAGACAGAGCGTCATCAGCAGAAGCAGCCAGCGAAGCGCTTCCAGCATCATCGAAAATACAGGCATAAGAGCGATACCCCCTGTTCAAGCGAGCTGTTCCAGGATGTGGAGGAGGCGGTCCCCGCATCGTTGCCAGCTATAGTGTGTCTCGACCAGCGCGCGTCCTGCCTGCCCGAGCCTCTGGCGTAGTTCAGGCTCGCGCAAGAGCCGGAGGATGGCAGCAGTGAACGCCTCTGGTGTGTCTGCTAGCAAAAGATGTTTCTCATGTTCGACCGCCAGCCCTTCTGCGCCGATACTGGTCGAGACGACGGCCTTTTGCATAGCGAGCGCCTCAAGAATCTTGATCCGCGTGCCACTGCCGATCAGCAGCGGCACAATGGCGATAGAGGTGCGTTGAAAGTAGGGGCGTGTGTCGGGGACGCTCCCCGTTACCGTGATTCCGGGCTGGTTGGCGAGTCGCAGAATGTCAGGTGGTGGATTCTTCCCGACAATGCACCATTGCAGCGCAGGGACATGCTGTCGAAGGGTCGGCCAGCACTCACGGGCGAAAAAGAGGACTCCGCTTGTATTCGGATAGTAGTCAATCGAGCCAGTGAACAGCAGTTGTGGTGGCTCCGCTTCACCTTCAGTGATGGGGGTGAAGGAGGTGAGATTGACGCCGTTAGGTACAACCTCTATAGGGCGGTCAGGCACAAGCTTGTGCAGGATATGCTGCTCGCGCTCGCTGGTCACAAGGATCAGATCAGCTTTGCTACATTGTGCCAGCTCGTACGGCCTGACAAGACGATACTCAAGCCAGTTATAGAGCTTGCGGAGGGCGTTACTATCATGCTGATAGCTTCGGCACAGTAGCTCGAACTCAAGATTATGTTGTAGCAGAATCGTTCTGGTTCCCGGCGGAAGGCGCATCCCCGCGCTCAGGGCACAGTCAAAGATCACGGCATCATAGTGAGTCAGGCGAAAGTGCTCGTCAATGGCCTGTTGCATGACCGGATGCGTGTAGCGCAGAAGCGTATTGGATTTTCCCCGGGCCAAATTCAGCAATTGACGAACGCGCTTCTGTTGCCCTGTGCCCGGACGTGTAAGCACATGAATCGTGTTGACAAAGCTGCTCAGGCGGGTGATATCCTCCTCTATATGGATTTCATCCGGTTGAGCGGCTGCCAGGAGCGAGACAGGATGTTGCTGTGCCAGCGCTTTAAGCAGAAAGAAACTTCTCGCTTTAGCGCCCCACGTGGGCGACGGCAGATAAGGGGATATGACGAGTAGTCTCATTCCTCTCTCCTCCCTGTTGAGCGGCGTCAAGTGTGGGCAGCTTGAACAGGATGCCCGCGAGCAGGCCAAGATAGATCACATTGCGATAGAAGAACAATTGATAATCGGCGTAGGCAACAATAATCTCCATCACTGCAACAGCGACTACATAAATCGCGACAAGCTGCAAATAGGGGTCCCGTAGCGTGCGGGCGATAATGCAGCCTCGCACGATCAGCGCGCCGAAGAGATACCAGAGTGCCAGATAGCCAGCCGGACCAAGTCGCATCCAGATCCAGTAGATGGTATTGTGTGGCACCAGCGTATAGTATGGATCCTGTTCTGAGATGTCCGGGAGTGGCACCGGTTGCAGGAACTCTTTGCCAAAGCCATAGCCAAGCAGCGGATTCTGTTTGGCCGTATACTTCAGATCAAAGTTTTCGATGTCTCGATAGATATTGGATGAATACTCGTCTTTATCGATGGTTGGTTGCGCGTTAAAGACCGAGAGCACGGCCCGGGCTGGCGCTCCCGCTAATCCGCTCGCGTGACTGAAGGCAAGTGTGTAGGCACCGCCGAGTAGCGCACAGAAGAGCATCAGCGCGATCAACAGGGGGCGTAGTCGCTTCTTGAGGACGAAGATCAGGCACCACGCGACGCCCATTCCTGCCAGCAACGCAACATAATCGGCGCGGCGATCATTGGCGATAGTCGAGAAGATCACCGGAGGCAGCGCCAGTAACGCCACGAGAAATTGTCCCCGCCGCCGATGATGCAGACAGAAGAGCATGACCAGCAACAAGAGCGCCACAAAGAAGAAAGACTCTTCATGCGACATGATCTCGTTGTGCCCGTGCATCTGCCCGCCGTACTGTACAATGAAGATATAAACGCCCTGCCAGCCTTTGAAGGTCGCTCCCAGAATGACAAGCCAGAAAAACACATGTACTTGCTCTTTACGCTCAAGCAGGTTGTATGCCAGCATATAGGAGAGAAAGAGGTACCAGAGGGGCCGGACTTCCAGCACCGTAGATTTAAGACTGCCTCCGCTGGTCAGGCCGTGGAGCACTCCCCATGCCACACAGAGCAGAAAGCAGCAGTAGGGCCAGAAAAGGGGACCGCCCAGAAGCGGGCGCTGTCGTTTCGAGAGCCTATGACCGACAAGGATCAGGAGCGTGAAAAGGAAGAAGAAGCCTATCGGGCGCTCAACCAGTCCCTCCAATTGAGGCGGCCAGTAGAAGAGATAGAGCCGATCTGTGCCGATAGGTATCGGGCGGGCGTTCTGTTCGATCAGGACCACGCACCCTACTGCCAGAAACAGACCGATAGAGGGCCAACGGAGGATGAAAAGCAGGCAGAGAATCACCACACCGAGGCTGGCCAGCAGCAAGAAGCCAATCTGTACGCCGACCAGTGTCATGAGCGGCGTGATTCCGATGGTTATGGCAAAGAGCAAGGCGAAAAGCCGCGTTTCGGAACGCTTTCGAGCTGTCTGTAATGTCTGGACGTCTGCCAGTTTTCCCTCGGGATGAAAGAGTTGATGCATTGCCATAATCACGCTTTTCAGGTTAATGAGACAAAGAGAACCATTGCAGCAACAAGAGAGAACAAGAGCCAGCGCGTGCGCCGGGTAAACGAGCGTGAGCATAGCCCGATCAGCAGAAAAGCGATGAGCAAGGCGGCAATGGTTTTCATATATCCTCGTTCTTTCTTTTCAGGGTATTAGAGCAGGCGCTGCAACCAGCGTGGAATCTTGCTGACCATCTGGTTCAGAATCACGCCCTGCACTGGCAGATTCTTCAATTGCTCGGTTGTTTCGGCGATCATCAGATCAGTCGTTTCGCCAGAGCGCACTACAATCACCAGCGATTCCACCAGCGTAGCGGCCAGTTTCCCATATGCCGATGAGACCACCGGCGGAAGATCAACAATAAAGAAGTCATCAGGGGTGTTGAAGAGTTTCCGCAGACCATGTTGACGCATCTGCTGAAGCTGCTTCACCGCGCTCGACCTGCCATTTCCGGCGGGAATTACCGTCAGATTTGGCCCGACAATGTAACGGATATCTTCAAGCTGGCACTCGCCGCGAAGCCATTCCGCCAGGCCGGGGGTCGCTGGAATCTCAAAATACGTGTGTATATCCGGGTGTTCCCAGTTGCATTCAAGCAGCGTTACCGGGTTGGTTGTGTCGTTCGCGAGGGTTTTTGCCATAATAGCCGCAAGAAAGGTTTTCCCCTCTCCTGCAATCGAGCTGGTAATGCCGAGACTGCGAGCCGGGTCGGTGTCAGGGAAAAAGGTGGATAGACAGAGTTGCCTGCACCGCTCTTGAAGCATGGAGATATTGGCCTTGTCCTGTTTCGCGATGGCCGGAGGAAGGGGTGAGCTCTGTGGCGTTTTGGCCTGCTGCTTGACGGGTGTCAGAGATGTTTGCTGTTGATCCTGTGTTTGCATGCTACTTCATTCCTTCTGTTTCGGATGCCTAGCGCGTCTGTTCAAGGGCAACAGGAATAGCCTTTGCTGCCAGCTGCGGAACCTGCATCAACACGGGTAGATTGCTCATTTTATGCAGGTCCTGAGCGGTGTAAATGGCGCGATTGCGACGATACAGGATAACGATATAGATGACGCAGCTTACGAGTGCGAGGCCCAGAGCTACACCGGCTGCGATGAGATACAGGCGGGTTCGCGACTCATGATATTGTGGGACTTTCGGAGGATCGATCACGCTGAAAATGGTGTCTGTGTCCTTTCCCTGGCTGCTTAGCTGGCGTTGCAGATCCGCAATACTGTTCTGGATATTCTCTACTTTGGCTTGTGCCTGCTTGGTTTGGGAGTGCAGCAGGGCATATTGCGGGTTGGAGAGCGAGGCATAATCGGGATTGGTGCGCAAAACATCCTGCGTGAGATCTGGATGGTCGGCAAGGAATTTTGCTTCTACATCCGCCGCTGACTTTAATTCATTTTGTGCATCATGGAGCAACTTTTTATAATTTTCCAGTAACTTTTGCGCTTCAGCAATAATCAATACCTGACTTTGAGAACTAAAGTTCTGAAGAACGGCTTGAACTACTTTTTGCGCTATTTGAGGGTCGCGATTTGCATACGAGACGGTAAACATGTTATACCCCTGAGCTTTGACCTCAACGTTCTGTGTGATCTCCTCATAGAGGGCATCATCCAGCCGTGATGGGGTCGAAAGGACATCCTGAGGCAGGTTGAGCGTGGCGGCTACATTGGTGTTCCTGGCGATATTCAGGGCAACGGCGCGCGTGTGAAGTAGCTCGTTGAGCGCGGTTACCTGGGTTGTGGCTGGTGTGGCTTCGAGATTGCTTTCAACTCCGGTGCTGCCGATAACCTCATAACGGCGCAGGGCCCAGAGTGAGGCGGTCGTGCGATAGGTATAGGGAAGGAAATAGACAACGACAGCGCTGATAAGCGGAGGGATCAGTAGAATAAGGAGAAGTGCCAGCTTGTGCCGAAAAATCTCCTCTAGCGTACGACGCATAGCGGACTCCTCTGACCACTAAAAACGGATTGGTCGCTTTTCAGGATAGTACATCGATAAGTACACCCTTGAGGATACACTACTTCTATCGTGAATTGGTTGTTATGAATGTCGAGAAAGTGTTAGGAAGAGGAAGGCTCTGTGTATATTCTGGTACCTGATTCCCGGTAGCGGGCAGATATCGGGTCAGTCGCTGCTTGAGCCTGAAGAAGCGGCGGGAATGATAGCAGATGGTTGCGATATCAATACCTTTTTCTGTGTGCATCTTGCTACCAATTTGATACCAAGATCGGGCTAAACTCTACCAATTGCGACAAACTCTCTACCTGAGAGACGATCTTTTCAGAACGGACGGGTGGTATCTTCTGTTGCAGACGGAGGATTTGTATGTTGTAGCTTCATGTGAAGCGAAACAAAGAGACTGAGAAGCAGACAGAGGAAAAGCGGTGGAAAAGAACACCCGGATCGTTATTGGTGCAGGTCCTTATGGCCTTTCAATCGCGGCCCATTTACTGGCTCAGGGAATTCCAACACAGGTCTTTGGAAAGCCTATGGAGTTCTGGGAAAAAATGCCTGCAAGGATGTATCTGAAGTCAGTGTGGAGTGCCTCAACGCTGTTTGATCCCGAGGGTCACTATAGTCTGGATCGTTACTGCCAGGTGCGAGGGATCGGGCGCCGGGAGCCGATCCCCTTGTCATTCTTTGTGGAGTACGGGCAATGGTTTCAGCAACAGGCCGTGCCAGACGTGGATGAGACGTATGTGCGTCTGTTAGAACGAGACGGCAATGGTTTTCGGCTGGAGTTGGCCGATGGGCGCAGCCTGAAAACTCATTCTGTGGTGCTGGCAACAGGGATCGCTCCTTTCTACCATGTGCCTGACTTTGCCCGCGATCTTCCCGCATCGCTGGTTGCCCATACCCATGTTGAGACGGATTATACCCCGTTTCAAGGCAAGCGTGTTGTCGTTGTGGGAAGCGGTCAGAGTGCCCTGGAGACGTCGGCGCTGCTGAACGAGACCGGGGCGCAGGTTGAATTGATTGCGCGTGGTCCCGTGATCTGGATTAACCGCAAACTCTATGACTCGACGGGGCCGCTGAAGCACATCTTCTATCCGCCCAGTGATGTGGGGCCTCCGGGACTGAACTGGTTGGTTTCATTCCCGCTTCTCTTCCGCAAGTTTCCAGATACGGCCCGTCAGGTGATGGATCGCCGCGCTGTTCGTCCCGCGGGAGCGCAGTGGCTGCGTCCGCGCATTGAGAACTGTGTGCGTGTGACCGAGCGAACACAGGTGGTGCGAGCTGAGGCGCGAGGTGAGACGCTGCGGCTGTACCTGAGTGACGGGACGGAACGAGAGATTGATTTTCTCTTCCTCGGGACAGGCTACCGCCCGGATATTCGCGAGGTGGACTACCTCTCACCCGAACTGCGAGCGCAAATCCAGACACGAAACGGCTATCCAATCTTGAACCAGTGGTTCGAGACCTCGGTTCCCGGATTGCATGTCGCGGGTGCCCTGGCAAATCACACCTTCGGCCCCATCTGCCGCTTTGTAGCGGGCGCGAAAGTTCCAGCTCAACAGATTGCGCGATATGCGAGGGCAGAAGGATAACAAGTTGAGAAGATAAAGGGAAATGTATGTCACAGCAGCATGAGATGCCATTAGCCGTTGTGCTTGGTAGCGATTTTAAAGCGCTAGGTGTTGTGCGTAGTCTTGGGCGAAGAGGTATACCGTGCGCTGTGGTTGACAATATACCTCGTTCTGCCTGGTTTTCGCGCTATACCAGAATGCGTATCAGATGGGGCGGGTACATGGGTGATGAACGGTTTCTGCACTTTTTGTTGTCTCTGGCGAAGAGGCCAGGTTTTGAGCGGGCCGTCCTGATCCCCGTACAGGATGAGGGTGTTGAGTTGATTGCCAGACACTCAGGTCCGCTCTCCCGGTTATACCGACTGGTGACGCAGGATTGGGATGTAATCCGCTGGTCAAGTGATAAGCGACTGACTGATCAGCTCGCCCGCGAAGTGGGTGTACCCTATCCGCAAACGTGGTATCCCCGCAACGAGCGCGATCTAGGTATGCTGGGTATTCCCTTTCCCGTGATTATCAAGCCCGCGATCTCAGTTCATTTGCAATATACGCTGCGGCGGAAGGCGCTTTCCGCGATGACGCTTGATGAACTACGTGCACAGTATCAGCGGGCGGCAGCGGTAATTCGAGCTGATGAGATTATGGTGCAGGAACTGATTCCCGGACCGGGTCGAGAGCAATATTCGGTCGGGGCTTTCTGTCACGAGGGGCGCATTGTGGCCTGTATGACAGTCAGAAGAACCCGCCAATATCCCATTGATTACGGCCTGGGAAGCAGCTTCGTTGAGGCACTTGAGAATCCCGAACTCGTGGCCCTGGCTGAGAAACTGGTGCGCCATATGGGAGTTTCGGGCATGGTCGAGATCGAGTTCAAGTACGATGCTCGCGTGCGCACATATAAGCTGCTGGATGTGAACGTGCGTCCCTGGGGCTGGCATGCGCTCTGCCCTGCCTGTGGTCTGGATTTTTCCTATATGCAGTACTGCGCGGCATTAGACATGCCAATTGAGCCGGTGACACCTCAGTATGGCTACCATTGGGTGCGCCTCTTGACCGATATCCCGGCAGGCATTCAGGAGGTGCGGCAGGGGCTCAGTACGCCGTTCACCTATCTGCGCTCTCTCTTCGGGCGGACCGTCTTCTCCGTGTTTGACCTGAACGATCCCGTTCCGCTGCCCGCCGATTTCGCGATAGCGCTGATGAGGCGGGTGTTCCCCCGGTCGTTTTCTGGTGGCTTTCCTGTGAAGGGAGTGTTAAATGAGCAGGCTCCGTAGAGTGGTGAACAACACCGTCATTTCACTGGCAGGGCAGCTTGTCACCTGGGCCTCGACGTTCCTGTTAATGGCGGCCTATGGGCGTTTTCTGGGTGATGTGAAGTTCGGTGAGCTCTATTTTGCTACCAGCTTTGTGCTACTGATCGGGATTCCCATCGAGCGTGGTTTCGATCAGCAAGTGACACGGGAAGTGGCGCAGAGGCCGGATCAGGCGTTGCGCTACCTCTCGAACACGGTCCTGATCAAAACCGTGCTCTGGGTCGTGTTATTTGCGCTGTTGCTGTTTCTCTGCCGGCTGCTTGGCTACAGCGAAGAGGTCTACCATCTGGTGATGATCTGTGGCGTTTCGCTCCTCAGCACCTCGATCGCGACCACGTTTGGCTCGGTGCATTACGCGTTTGAGCGTGTCTTGCATCCGGTCATCGGCACTATTCTGGAGAAGGGGCTGACGGCGCTGGTGGGTATTCTGCTGTTGAGGAACGGGGCGACAGTGCAGACGATGGCGTTCGTGCTACTTGGAGGCTCGCTGGTCAGTATGCTCTGGCAGGCGTTCTGGTGCTTCAAGGCAGTTGGCTTCGGTTTCGCGCTGGATCGGGCCGTCTTGCGGGCCCTGTTACGCACAAGCATCCCTTTCATTGTGTATGGAATGGTTGGTGTGTTGTATTATCGCCTTGATACGGTAATGCTTTCACTAATGACCAATGATGCCGTTGTGGGCTGGTATGGCGCGGGCTATCGTCTGTTTGATACGCTGACATTCCTGCCCAATCTGATTATCTCGGCTATCATGTATCCTGTCTTCTCAAAACTGTCGATGCAGGATGAAGGGGCTCTCAAGACGGCCATTGAGAAGACGATGAACTTTCTGTTGTTCTGCGGGCTGCCCATTGCGACGCTGATGATTCTATCAGCGCCGAATATTCTTGGTTTTCTCTATCATCGAACCGAATTTGACCATACAATCCCGGTCCTGCAAGCGCTGGCTCCGGGACTGGTGTTTCTGTATCTGAACTCCATTTTCAGCGCGATTGTGGTCAGCCTGAAGCAGGAAAAGAAGATTATGGTGCAGGCAGCTATTGCGCTGGTCTTTAACTGTCTGGGAAACGTGGTCTGTATTCAGCTTTTCCAGCATGTAGGCTCTGCCGCGATTACCTCATGCACTGAAATGCTACTCTGCGGACTCTATTTCTTCTTCTCGGTTCCGCGCCACCTGTTGCCGCGTCGGAGTGCGATGGTGCTGCTCAAGACACTGGTGGCGTGCGTGGCTCTTGCTGCTGTGGCGTTCCTGCTGCAACGCTTCCATATCTTTGTCATTCTGCCTGCTGCTATGGTAGTGTATCTGGCTTTCGCCTTCCTGCTTGGGAGTATTCCCCGCGAGGATTTGCTGGCGCTCTATCAGGCTGTTCGCTATAAAGCACAGCGCAAGAATGCCTCAGTTTCCCTCAATGGGGGACAGGAGGAACCGGTGAAGCTGTCTTGAGGAGGTTTTATGCCTGGATTCCTGCGTGATATTATTAAATTCCTGACAAACTATGTTATTGCCTATATCCCGTTCTACACAATACGGTATGCCTGGTATCGGCGGGTGCTTGGTTGGCATATTGGGCGCAAGACAACGCTGATGATGGGGCTGTTTACCCAGATGGCCGGGCTGCGCAGGGAGCCGTCGCAGCGCGTCTTCATCGGGAATCATACGGTAATCAACTACAAGTGTCTGCTCCATGTAACCGGTGGCGTGCGGATCGGGGACAATGTCAGTATCTCGCCGGGCGTCTGGATTATCTCAGGAAAGCATGATATCAACGATCCAGAGAATAAGAGTATTTATCAGCCGGTTGTGATTGAGGATTATGCCTGGATTGGTAGTCGGGCCACGATCCTGTGCGGGCTTACTATCGGGCGTGGCGCGGTCGTGATGGCCGGGGCTGTGGTGACAAAAGATGTCCCTCCTTTTGCGGTTGTTGGAGGTGTGCCAGCGCGGGTGGTAGGTGAACGACAGTTGAAAGATCCTTCGTATGAGCTGGATTACCGGCCATTTATGGCGTAGCCAGACGAGAGAGGAGGAATATTCGTGCAGGTTCATAGCCTGGCGGAGATCACCGAAGAGCATCGCTGTGTTTTTCTCTCACCTCATTTTGACGATGCTGTCTACTCCTGTGGTGGCACCATTGCGCTACAAGGGCGTTCCGAGTGCCGTCCCCTGGTGATTACAGTCTTTGCGCGTGAGATAGCCCCCTGTTTCAAGTTGAGCCCATTCGCGCGCAAGCTTCATCGAGTGATGGGGCAGGGAGCAGCGTTGGTGCAGACACGCAAGGACGAAGACGCACAAGCTCTTGCGCTCTTACAGGCCGACTACCTCTGGCTGAACTATCCAGATGCGATCTATCGGGGGACGCCTCCCCTCTATCGTTGGAAGCGGGCCATTGCGGGGCGCGTCCATATCAGGGATCTCTGGATTATGCAGCAGTTGATCGGGGAGCTTGAGGCGGTCAAGCGGCGTTTTCCGCGCATGGTCTGGTATGCGCCGCTCGCGCTTGGTGGTCATGTCGATCATCAGCTTGTGTTTGCAGCAGCAAACTATATACGCTGGCTTGGGGCCGAGGTCTACTTTTACGAGGATTTCCCCTACAGTATGACGCCCGGAGTGCTTCAGAAGCGTTTGCGGGCCCTTGCCAATGAAACAGGGAGCGTGTTGAAGACGACACAGCACGATGTCAATGATGTGCTTCATCTGCGTCAGGAGGCTTCCGAGCGCTATGCTTCTCAGGTTGCGCTTAATTTTGGCTCAGTCGAAACCATGTATCACGCGATCGAAGAATATGCGCTGGCCTTGCATCCGGCACGACAGACGGCGCTGGAACGCTTCTGGCATGCTCCCTGTGAGAGGAGGGAACAGGAGCGTCTGCTCGCTCCCCTATGATTCGGGAATGCGATATTCCGCGATCATTTCTTTCATCGCATCGTATTGAGGCTTTGGCTGGTTGGTATCGACATCGAACATATCGAGCCTGCCATAGCCGCTATAACTCGCTGCGTCGAACTGGTTGGCAAAGGCGACCCCGGCCTTGAAGAGTGAGTACAGAGCCGTTTTGGTGTATGCCTTGATAAACTCCGGCTCATCGCCATAAGGTGGCGGCGGGTTTGCCGGGTCATAGTTCCACTCGGTGACCCCTATTGGTAGCTCTTTCCCGAGGGTGTCTCGAACCATCTTGCGGACCGAGAGCGCGGCATTATAATAGTCGGTTGCCTTTGCCAGACAGCCTTCGCGGCTATCTTCCCAGCAGGGGTACAGGTGGAAGCTAATTGCGTCGGGCATAACCCCGGATTCCTTCACACCATCAAGAAAGCCCTGAATGTATTCCGTATCTTCGTGTGTATAGGTGACCGGTCCGATGAATTTGGCCTGCGGGTTGATCTGGCGTAGCATCGGAATAACTGTATTCCATTGTTTCAGATAGTCTTTGATGGGAATCTTCATAAAGTCGGGCTCATTGCCAAATTCGTAAAGCAAACATCTTGAACCCGCCAGTTGCACGACGTGCTTCATAAACTCCACGTTAAAGACATTGAAGAGCACGCCCAGACAGGACATTCCGGTATTCTCGACCGTCTTCAGGCGCTGCTCGATCTCGTCATCTGTGATCGGGTGATGGTCGTCGGCTTCACTTTTATCAAAGAAGAACGTACGGAGCAGCGTAAAGTGCGCCTCTTTGAGGGCTTTTTGAATGCTCTGGCTGGTCTGGATGTTGTTCTCGCTCCATTCCTGTGTGTCGTTGGTGCCGAAGAGAAAGGAAGACGCGCCGTCTTTCCAGATGCGCTGGCCGGGAAGAAGCGGCTTTTGCGTGGCGGTTGCTGTCGGGGGTGACTTTGTCGCGGTCGCATCCCCGGGGAGCTTCTGGCTGACAGTGGCACTACAGGCGCTCAGAAAAAGGACCAGAATGCAACAGGCCAGCCGCAGACTTCTGGTGAAACGCATGGTATGTTTTTCCTCTCCTCAAGATGCTCAAGATCTCCAATCTTACTGTAGCATCTGTGGGTTATAAAAGGATTGACAGATATGTTGCGAAATGGTTGATAAGACAGGTGCAGGCAGAGCTATTGCTGACCGCAGGAAAGCGAAAGTAGCGAAAATGGGAACTCATAGCGCGGTATCTAACGATTTTGCAACAGAAAAGACGACACTATTTCTATGTGCAGATGCTATGGTACTGGTGACTGATAGATCCTGGCAACGGAAAGATAGGCAAAAGATGCAAGAAACACGGACGGAAGCGAGCTTTCATCCTCTGGTTGAGCAGCAATTGCAAGAATCGTTCTTCCACGATCAGGCATGGCTTACGCTGGTCGCCAGGCGCTACGGATATCATACGGAGATACTGACCACGACCGACCGGGAAGGGCGTATCACCGGTATGTTGCCGGTAAGCCTGGTGAGCAGCCCGCTTACCGGGAGGCGGTTGGTTTCGTTTCCGTTTTCCGATTATTGCCCCGTTATTGCGGCTGATATCTCTGCCGAACGAGAGCTGGTATGTCAGGCGCTGGATCTGGCGCGTCGCTCTCGGGTGCGGTATCTGGAATTGCGGCCCGGAACCAGTCTGCAAGGTCATGACGAACTGATGGAAAGCGATCTCTATGTGCGCTGGATGCTGGAGCTGGACAGCGATCTCGGTACGCTCTGGAAACGGCTACGGAAGCCGATTCAGCGCCAGATCAAGAAGGCCCGGAATCAGGGGGTACAGGTGCGTCCGGCACGTGAGCGGGATGAAATGGCGCTCTACTATCGCCTGCATTTGTTGACGCGCAATAAGCATGGCATGCCTGCGCAGCCGCGAGCCTTCTTCTTTGATCTCTGGGATGCGTTCGCCTCACGCGGTCACCTGCATCTGTTGCTGGCAGAATATCAGGGAACCGTGATCGCAGGGATGAT
>Ga0164243_10002727_pt1 | contig 28903 bp, 22 predicted proteins | sample OricompcompostOP_FD_108781 | JGI IMG/M metagenome (GOLD analysis project Ga0164243, IMG submission 108781) | Organic Plus compost microbial communities from Emeryville, California, USA - Original compost - Organic plus compost (OP) | ecosystem: Engineered > Solid waste > Mixed feedstock >... | reverse complement strand
GACCTCGCCGACGGGCTCCGGCCGCTCGAAGAGTCGCTCACCGGGCACCTGAGCCGGTTCGCCGGCTACCACGCCCGGTTCACCCGCGCGCTCGCCAGAGCCGTCGACGACCCGGCGTGGATCACCGGCATCACCGTGGACTCGTGCCACCGGGTCTGGTTCGAGTTCCACGAAGACCTCGTCGCCACCCTCAACCTCACCCGGTGATCCCGACCGCGAGGTGAAGTTTTCCTTCACATCGACCGTCACCACTTGAAAATCGTCCAGGTTCCGATTGGCTCGCGGCCATGGGTTCCGTGCCGGCCCGCCGTGCCGGCCCGCCGTGCCGGGCTCGTGTCGCTGTCCCTCCTGCTCGCCCTCGCCGGCGTGCCGCAGCCGGCGCTCGCCGTCCCGCCGGCTGCACCGCCACCGTCCACGGTGGTCACGGCCGCCGCCGACACCGGCGCCATCGACACCGACCGCCGCACCCGTCCGGTCGCACCCGTCCGGTCGCCCCCGGCCGGTCGCCCCCGGCCTCGACCTCACCTCGTTCGACCCCCTGGACCCCGCCGGCTGGATCCGCGCCGCGCTGGCTGGCGGGACTTCCAGCACCGCACCGGCAAGGGCACGGCCTTCGTCGGCGCGCACGTCGGCGCGTTCCACGCCGACCGCGTCGACGGCGTGCCGTACCTGGTGAACGGCAACACCGGCAAGAACCGTCGACGGCGCCGCACCTGGGCGGCTTCACGGGCTGGACGCTGCTCGGCGTCGACCCGGTCACCCCGGCCGAGGCCGCGGCGGCGCGCGCCAACCCGCTCACCGCGGGCCCGCGCTGGCTGGCGGCGGAGGTCACCCCGCACGTCGACGCGGTCCACCTCGTGGCGCCGGCGACCGTCCGGGTCGGCACACCGGCGACGGTGACGGCCACGCTGACCCAGCCCCGGCGGCCGCGAGGTCCCGGTGGCGGCGCCGGTCAGCTCGCGGTGGACGGGTCCGCCATCCGTCCACATCGGACCAGCGACGGGCCTGCGGCCCTGGCACGACGCCTGGTTCGACCCGGCCGCAGGCCGCCTGACCGCCCTCCGCGGCGCCGGTGCGGTCACGCTGGCCGTCGTGGTCAACGGTGTCAAGGCCACCGCCACCATCACCCTCCGGCCGCCGGGGTGAGGGCGGCTACGGGTCCAGGCGATCCGGGTGGCGGGTGAAGACGAACGTCGCGATGTCGAGGGCCACCGGGACGCCGTGCTCGTCGCGCTTCACCGTCATGACCTCGCCGTCGTTGGGGCCGCCGCGGCCGCGCCACCGGTCGGGGCCCTCCGGGACGAACCGGGTGGGCTTCGGTGCGCCGACACGGAGCTGGGAGAGGAGCAGCTCCTCGGTGCCGCTCTCCCACGCCAGGTCGTACTCGATGCCCATCCACCACCAGCGGCCGGTCAGCGGCGCGAGGTCCGCGGGCGGCGCGCCGGCCGGCCGCCACGGCGCCGGCAGCTCCGGCTCGCGGTCGAGCACGTCGGTGAGGACGGACCGGCCCAGCTCGCCGATCGAGCCCTGGCGGAAGCTGTACGCGTTGGCGAAGGCGACGACGCCGGTACGGGACGGGCGGTGCACCACGAGGCACGCGACGTAGCCGGGCATCGAGCCGCCGTGGCCGACGTACACCCGTTCGCCCACGCGGTAGAGCTCCAGCCCCAGGCCGTGGCCCGACGTCCACGAGTCCAGATCGCTGATCACCACCGGCGCGCACATCTCCGTCAGCGTCTCCGGGTCCAGCACCTCCGGCTTGGGGTCGGCCAGGAACGCCGCCCACGTCGCGAGGTCCGTGACCGTCGACCACAGCTGCCCGGCGGGGGCCATCGCGCCGGTGTTGGTGCGCGGTTCCTCGCGCAGCGTGCCCGACCACGGATGCACGACGTACCCCCGCGCGAACGGCTCGACCGGGTGGTACGTCGTGGCGCGCATGCCCAGCGGGTCGAAGAGCCGCTTGGTGAGCAGCGTCGTCCAGTCCTCGCCGGTGACCCGCTGGAGGACGGCACCCAGCAGCCCGTACGCCAGGTTGGAGTAGTGGTACGTCCGGTGCGGCGGGAACGCCAGTTTGTCCGGAGTGAGCCCGGCGAGCAGCGCGTCGATGTCCTCGCCCTCGTGCCGCTCCCACCACCGGCCCTCCGGCTCCCGCTGCAGTCCGGCCGCGTGCCCGAGCAGCTGGCGGAGGGTGACGCCGCCGACCGGCGTGCCCGGCAGGTGGCGGTAGAGGAGGTCGTCGAGCGCCAGCCGGCCCTCGTCGCGCAGCTGGAGCACGAGCACCGCGGTCATGGTCTTGGAGATCGACCCGATCCGGTAGCGGGTGTCCGGCCCCGGCCGTGCGTCCTCGACGGCGGCCGGCCCGCCCGCGGTCGCCACGTGGACCACCGCGCCGTCGCGCACGACGGCGAGGGAGATCCCGGGGACGCGGCCGATCGCCTGGGCCCGGGCCACCGCGGCGTCGACCGAGCGGGCGGTCTCCGGCAACAACGACGTCATCGCGTCTCCTGTGTGATCGAGGTGGCGCTCCGGAGAGTCAACGGCGTTCCAGGCCCGACGTTACCGCCGCGAGGGGCTGCCGTTGTCGCCGTCCGTGCACCGACGTGACACGATCGATGAGTGGATGTCGTTCTCTGGGTCGTTCTGGGAGTCGTGCTCGCGGTGGCGGAGATGTTCACCGCGACGCTCTTCCTTCTGATGATCTCGGTGGGCGCATTGGCGGCCGGAGCCGCGGCCGCACTCGGTGCGCCCGCGCTGGTTCAGGCGCTGGTTTTCGCCGGCGTGTCCGGTTTGACGGTTTTTGCGATCCGGCCGATCATCCAGCGACACCGGATGTCGGCGCTCGACGCGCGGTCGGCGCCGATCGGCCTGGAGGCACTCGAGGGCACGAGCGCGCTCGTGCTCGAGCAGGTGGACGCCGACAGCGGCGTCGTCAAGATCGACGGTGAAACGTGGCGGGCCCGCTCGTACGACGCGCAACAGGTGTTCGCGCCGGGTGAACGGGTGCGCGTCATCGAGGTCAAGGGTGCGACCGCCATGGTCTGGCGGGACGACGTGCCGCATGGGGACAACACCGTAGAAAAGGTGATCTGAGGATGGAAATTGCCATTGCGGTCGTGGTCGCGGCGATCGTGCTCATCGCCGTCATCACGATCGTGCGTTCGGTGCGGATCGTCCCGCAGCAGCGCATGGACGTCGTGGAGCGCCTCGGGAAGTACCGGCGCACGCTGTCGCCGGGCCTGAACCTGCTGGTGCCCTTCATCGACGCGGTACGGACAAAGGTCGACATGCGGGAGCAGGTGGTCAGCTTCCCGCCGCAGCCGGTGATCACCTCGGACAACCTGGTCGTCTCCATCGACACGGTGCTCTACTTCCGGGTCGTCGACCCCGTGCGCGCGACGTACGAGATCGCGAACTTCCTGCAGGCGATCGAGCAGTTGACGGTCACCACCCTGCGGAACGTCATCGGCTCGCTCGACCTGGAGAAGGCCCTGACCAGCCGCGAGGAGATCAACCGGCACCTGTCCGGCGTGCTCGACGAGACCACGGGCCGGTGGGGCATCAAGGTCACCCGGGTCGAGATCAAGGCGATCGAGCCGCCGCCGAGCATCCGCGACTCCATGGAGAAGCAGATGCGCGCCGAGCGGGATCGGCGGGCCGCGATCCTCAACGCCGAGGGCCACAAGCAGGCCCAGATCCTCACCGCCGAAGGTGAGAAGCAGGCCGCGGTGCTCCGCGCCGACGGTGACCGGCAGTCGCGGATCCTCCAGGCCGAGGGCCAGGCGAAGGCGATCCGCACGGTCTTCGACGCCATCCACACCGCCAACCCGAGCCAGAAGGTGCTGGCGTACCAGTACCTCCAGGCGCTCCCGCAGATCGCCAACGGCTCGGCCAACAAGGTCTGGATCGTCCCGACGGAGCTGACCAAGGCGCTCGAGGGCATGGGCGGCGCGCTCGGCGGCCTGGCCAACATGGCCGGCGACCGGCCCACCCAGGGCGTCGACGCCGGTGCGGTCGAGCGCGAGGCCGAGGCGGCGGCACAGGCCGCCGCGGAGGCCGCGGCGGAGGTCAACCACGAGGTACGGGCGGCGGAGGAGCAGGTCTCCTCGGCCAACCGGCCCGGTCTGCCGCCGGAGACGCCCGGGATCACGGCCGGCGAGCCCGTCCCGCCGTCCGCCGTCCTGGGCGACACCACCCAGGACCGCGCGCCGGAGCGCTAGCCCGCAAGGAAGGGCCCCTTGTTAACGGTTTCCGTTGTATAAGGGGCCCTTCCTCACGTCCTGTGAAAGTTCCTCACTGTTTCGGCGATCCAACGCGAAATAGCCTCGCAAGCTGTCACGATTCCGGTAGGTAACGCACGGTCACCCATGGTTACGGGGCGCCAATAGCGTTCCGGACCCGGGTGATCGTGGCCTGTTCCGAGCCCGAGGATTGAGGTGACGGCGATGGGTCACGTGGCGAAGCACTCCGCCGGGGCGGCGTCCAACAGGGACCGGTCCGCGTCGGCGAGAAAGCCGGGCGAATCGGGACCAGCGGCCGGTGAACCAGCAGCCGACGCGGTAGCGGTGAAGCCGGGCGATTCCCGCCCGGCGGGCGGACCCGCCCCGGCCGCGTCCGTGACGGTGGAGCCGCTGGACACGGGCCGCTCACCGTGGGCACGGCCGATTCCCGGCGAGGAGCCGAGCCCGGTGGCCCTCGAACCGACGATCGTGACGCCGGCCGCCGAGCCGGTCGTCGCGGCGGTCGCCCAGCCGGTCGCGACGCCCGCCGCCGAGCCCGTCGCCGCACCGGCTGCCGAGCCGGTCGCACCGGCTGCCGAGCCGGTCGCAGCAGAGACCGCCGAGCCGGTCGTGGGGGAGCCCGCCGGCCGCCGCTGGTGGCGGCGGGCCAAGCCGGACGCGCAAGCCAAGCCCACGTCCCACGCGGCACCGGCCCGGGGCCGGCCGCGGCACGGGGCCGGGTCGACGCCGACCCGGGACAACGCAGGCCCGTTCAGCGCGGCGAGCGGCACACCCGGCGCGCACGCGGTGGCCAACAGCGCCGCCACCAGGTACGCGCCGACCATCCGCCCGACGACCACCGGCACCACCGGTACGCCGGCGGCGGCCAGCGGTACGGCGGCGGCCAGCGGCACAGTGGCGGCCAGCGGCACAGTGGCGGCCCGCGGCACGGTGGCGGGCCTGGCGGGCGGCGGCACGACGGCGGCCAACGGCGCGGCGGCGAGCGGCACGGTGGCGGCCGGCGGCACGGTGGCGGCTGGCGGCACGGTGGCGGGTGGCGGCACGGCCCCGGCGGGTAGCGGCACGGTGCCGGGGGAGGTCGGAGCGCCGGCGGCGACCGCCGGGAAGGCGGCGACGTCGGAGCCGCTGGTGCGGCCGGTGCCGCCCCCGAAGCCGGAGGCCAGCCCGGTCAGCAACGGCACCGTCACACCGCCGTCGCCTTCGCGGGAGCGGGACAAGGATCCGCTGGCCGGGCTGGGTGAGGACACGGAAGTGCTGCCCGCGATCGGCGCGCCGATCCGCTCCGAGCGCTTCTGGACGCGCCGCACCGACGACCGCAAGGCGGCCCAGGAGCGGACCCCGAAGCGGGTCGACGTCACGAGCCTGACCGACGCCGGCATCGCCCTGCTCCCGGAGACGACGGAGCCGGCGGCCCCGTTCGGCCCGGTCACCAACGCCCGGTGGGCGGCCCTGGTCCGGGGCACCGCCCGCAAGATGATCTGGATGCTCCCCGCGGCCGGCGTGGTCGCCGCGGCGGCGTCGATCGGCGCCATGGTCAGTGGCGGCCCGCACGACTACCTGTCCGGCGCGCAGCCGTTCCGCCTGATCGCCTGGGTGGTCAGTGTCTGGTTCGGCGTCACGGCCATGGTCTGCCTCGTCGGCCTCCTGGCCGCCACCCGGTCCCGCGGCGCCGCCCTGACGGGCCTGATGCTCGGCATCGTCGGCGGCGTCTCGATGCTGATGTTCGCCGCGGTCCCGGCCGACACGCCGATCTGGGGCGTCAACGCCCGGATCCTGGCCCTGGCCTGCGGTGCCCTCTACAGCGCCGGCTGGGTCTACGCCGGCGTGGCGGTCCACCGCTCCGGGATGTTCAGCCGCGGCGACGGCATCATGCTCATGATCGCCGGCCCGCTGGTCGGCACCGGCGGCCTCTGGCTGTCCCCGCTGCACACCGCCGGCGCGCTCCTCCTGGTCGCCGCCGGCCTGGGCATCGCCTGGAAGGCCCGCGGACCCCTGCGCGCCGTCCAGAAGGCCCGCCAGCCGGAGCCGGAGCCGGGTGAAAAGCCCGACTGGGTCCTCGGCGTGAACAAGCCGAAGGAGCCGAAGCTCCCGCGCCGCCCCGGCAAGCGCCGCGTCCGCGCGGAGACCGAGGCGGACCGCAAGGCCGACCCGCAGCGCACGGCAGACACCAAGCCGGGCCACAAGGCCGCCGCCGAGGCCAAGGGCAAGCCCGGCACCGAGGCGACCCGCCCGGCGGCGGACAAGGCCAAGGCCAAGGCGACGACGGCCGTACCCACGGTCGCGGTCCCGCCCGGCAAGCCCCACAAGCGACGCTGACCCACCACGCGGGGAGAGGGCCCACCAGCGGTGGGCCCTCTCCTTCGCCGTGTCAGTCCGGAGGGATGTGGGGTGGGGGGTACGGGTGTTCGGGGCCCTCGCCGCGTTCGTGGAGGGTCCAGTACAGCGGGGCGATGCGGTCCGGGTGGGTTTCCGGGTGTGCGCCGATCGGCACCCCGACCGGGACGTGGGCGGCGTAGACGCCCAGGCCCGCCAGGGAGTCGTGGAGGCTGTGGACCCACTGGCGCAGGCCCGCCGCCGCGATGCCCACGTTGGCCAGGCCCGTGTCCGGCGACAGGGTCGCCGCGTCCGCGGTGAACAGGAGCGTGCCGGCGCCGCGTTCGATCATCTCCGGGAGGACCTGGCCCGTCGCGGTGATGGCGCCGTGGACGGCGAAGTCCACGTACGGCTGGACGTTGGCGACGCTGACCGCCAGCGGCCCCGCCGGCGCCAGGCCGGGCTGCGGGCCGCGCGGTGCCGGCGAGTACTCCATGACGTCGACCTGCCCGTACCGCTGGATGATCTCCTTGAACGCGTGCACGAGGCTGGACCGGTCCAGCACGTCGCCCACGAAGCCGCTGGCGTCGATGTCGATCTCGCGGAGGCGGTCGACCAGCTGGTCCACTGTGGAGCGGCGGCGGGAGATCAGCGCGACGCTGTAGTCGTGCGCGCCGAACACCTTGGCGATGGACAGGCCCAGGCCCGGCCCCGCGCCGACGATCGCGATGGTCGGCATCTCACCGGCTCTCCCTGGTCTCGACGACCAGCTTTCCCAGCTTCGGGCCCGCGAGGTCGGCGATCGCCGCCGGAGCCGAGGCCATCGGGTACGTCCGCGCCACCGGTACCCTCAGCGTGCCGTCCGCGACCGCATCGAGCAGGGCCGCGACCTTCCGTGGCGACGACTCGGAGACGACTGCGATCACCGTGAGGTCGCGGCGGCCGACCTGCTCCGCGGTGGCGCCGATCGCCGACGCCAGGCGGCCGCCGGGCGGCAGTGACGCCGCGACCGCCGCCGGGTCGCCGGCGGCGTGGACGACGGCGGTGACCCCGGTCGGCGACGCGCCGTAGTCGACGGCCTCGGCGGCGCCGAGCGCGCGCACGAACTCGACCGCCGGCCCCGGCCGCGCCGTGGCGATGACCCGCGCGCCGATCCCGTGGGCCAGCTGCACGGCGAAGGCGCCGACGCCGCCGGTCGCCCCGGAGACCAGCACGGTGTCGTCGCGGGTCAGCGCCAGCGCGTCGACGAGGTCCTTGGCGGTGACGGCGGCGAGCCCGGCGCCGGCCGCGTCGACGGCGGTCACGTCGGGCGGGACGGCCGCCACCGCGTCCGCCGGGAAGACGATGGTCTCGACCATGGTGCCGGTCGCCAGGGACATGCCGGTGACGACGCCGGCCACGCGGTCGCCGGGCCGGAACGCGTCGACGTCGTCGCCGACCGCCGTGACCGTGCCGGCGAAGTCGCGGCCGAGCACGACGGGGAAGTCGAACGGGACCACGTCCCAGAGGTGGCCGGCGGCGACGGAGGCGTCGATCCCGTTGACGGACGCCGCCTCGACGGCGACGCTCACCTGCCCGGGGCCTGGCGTGGTCACGAGCGGGAGGTCGAGAACCTCCGGCCGCCGGTCACGATCAGTGATCGCCACCGCACGCACCATGCTGCCGACGCTAACACCGGCGCGCGGAGGCGGAGGGCAGAATGGCGGGCGTGCCGGTCACCGTGATCACCGAGCCGGAGGACGAGCGGCTCGCCGACTACCGGGCTCTCACGGACGTAGAGCTGCGGACCCGCTGGGAGCCGCCGCACGGCCTGTTCATCGCCGAGGGCGAGCTGGTGCTCCGCCGGGCCCTGCGCGCCGGCTACCGGCCGCGGTCGTTTCTGGTCGACGAGAAGCGCGTCGACCAGATCGGCGACCTGGCCGCCACCGCGCCGGTGTACGCCGCCGGCCCGGCCGTGCTGGAGCGGGCGACCGGGTTCCACGTCCACCGCGGCGTGCTGGCGAGCTTCCACCGCAAGCCGCTGCCCACCGCCGACGCGGTGGTGGCCGCCGCCCGCCGGCTGGCGGTCCTCGAGGACGTGAACAACCACACGAACATCGGCGCGATCTTCCGCGGCGCCGCCGCGCTCGGCGTCGACGCCGTGCTGCTCTCGCCGTCCTGCGCCGACCCGCTCTACCGGCGCAGCGTCCGGGTCAGCATGGGCGAGGTCTTCGCCGTGCCGTACGCGACCCTGGAGCCCTGGCCCGACGGCCTGGAGCGGGTCCGCGCGGCCGGCTTCACCGTCCTCGCCCTCACCCCGGCCGCCGACGCGGTGCCGCTCCAGCGGCTCGACGCCGCCCAGCGCCGGCGCGCCGCCCTCCTGCTCGGCGCCGAGGGACCCGGGCTGTCGCCCAAGGCGCAGGAGCGCGCCGACGTCCGGGTCGCGATCCCGATGCGGCGCGGGGTCGACTCGCTCAACGTCGCCGCCGCGGCCGCGGTCGCCTTCTGGGAGCTTGGCCGGGACGACGACGATGCTGCCCACCGTCCGTGAGGTGCTCGCCCTCGACCCGGTCCGGGCCGGCGGGCCGCGGGTCGTCGCCGGCGAGGCGACCCTCGACCGCCCGGTCCGCTGGGTGCACAGCGCCGAGGTGCCCGACATCGCGTCGCTGCTGCGCGGCGGCGAGCTGGTCCTGACCACCGGCATCGGGCTGCCCGCGGACGAAGCGGGCCTGCGGGCCTTCATCGACGACCTCGCCGACGTCGGCGTCGCCGGGCTGATGGTGGAGCTGGGGCGGGCGTACCCGGGCAGTGTCCCGCGGGCGATGGTGGCGGCGGCGAAGCGGCGCGGGCTGCCGCTGGTGGAGCTGCGCTGGCCCACGCGGTTCGTGTCGATCACCGAGGCCGTGCACGCGATGGTGGTCGACGCGCAGCTGACCGAGCTGCGCGCCACCGAGGAGATCCACCAGCGGTTCACCGAACTCTCGGTCGAGGGGGCGGAGCCCGCCGAGGTGGTACGCCAGACCGCCGCCCTCGCCGGCTGCCCGGTGGTGCTGGAGAACCTGTCCCGCCAGGTGCTCGCCTACGACGCGGCGGGGGAGAGCGCCGGCCCGCTGCTCGACGGCTGGGAGCGGCAGTCGCGGCGGGTCCGTCCCGATGGCCGGACGGCGTACGACCCGGACACCGGCTGGCTCGTCACCACTGTCGGCGCGCGCGGCCAGGACTGGGGCCGGCTGCTGCTGCGCACCCCGGAGCCGCCCGGGACGCGGCTGGTCATCCTGGTGGAGCGGGCGGCCTCCACGCTGGCGCTCGGCCGGCTGATCCGCCGTGACGCGGAGGGCCTGGAGCGCCAGATCCACCAGACGCTGCTCGCCGCCCTCCTCGACCACTCGCGGCCGGTCGACGAGGTGGTACTCCGGGCCCGCGCGCTCGGTGTGACGCTGGAACGCCGGCAGCTGACCGGGGTGGTGGTGCGGTACCGCGACGGGACGGACACCGCCGGCCTGCGCGACCTCGCCGAGGCGGTCGGCCAGGCCCTCCGCGAGGCGCGGGTGACGGGGCTCGCCGGGCCGCTCGACGACGACTCGGTCGGCGCGCTGCTCGCCACGGCCGCGGACGCGGAGCGCGCGCTGGACCGGTTCGCCGCCGCGCTGCGCCGGGCCGGGGGAGCGGCCCGCCCGCCGCTCGTGATCGCCGCCGGGACACCCGTGGCCGAGCCGCGCGAGGCCCGCCGGTCACTGGTCGAGGCCCGGCAGGTCGCCGACGCCGCCCGCCACGACCGGCGGGACGTGGCCGTGTTCCGGCTGCCGCACATCGGCCTCGCGGGGCTGCTGCACCTGCTGCGCGACGAGCCGAGGGTGCAGACCTTCGTCGAGCGGCAGCTGGGGCCGCTGCTGGAGCACGACGCCGCCCATCCGCGGGACCGGCTGGTGGACACGCTCCGGACGTACCTCGACGCCGGCCGCAACAAGTCGGCGGCGGCCGCGGCGGCGCACCTGTCGCGGCCCGCCCTCTACGAGCGGCTGGCGCGGATCTCGGCGATCCTCGGCGCCGACCTCGACGCCGTCGACGCGTGCCTCAGCCTGCACGTGGCGCTGCTCGCCCTCGACGCGATCAGGGAAGCGCCTTCGCGTACGTCTCCGGGACGAAGTGCGGACCGCCCGGGGTGAAGACGTCGGAGTCGGAGGCCGCCGCCCACGCCTGCTCGGGCACCGCGGCGACCAGCGCGCGGACCACCGGAGCGTCGCGCCAGGCCGGCTCGCGGGCCAGCAGCCCGAGCGCGACCAGCGACTCCTCGACCTCGCCGACGCACTCGAACGGCTTGTGCCCGTCGATGCCGAGGATCTCCAGGTAGCCCGGCACCTGCGTCGGGTCGGCGAACAGGTCGCGGCCGAAGATCCGGGTGATCCGCGCGGGGGTCATGAACGGCGCCATCGCGAGGTAGACGAACCGGCACTTGGGGCAGTGGCCGCACCACCGCTCGCTGGCGTCGCGGAGCTTGAACGCCTGGTTGCAGCTGGTGACCACGTCGTCGTAGCCCGTGAACGCGGAGAACAGCTTGGTGATGTGCAGCTCGGAGAGCGTGCGCAACAGCGAGAAGTACGGCTCCGTGAGGCCCGCGTGGGCCAGCAGCGCGGCCCGCAGCAGCCCCTCCGCCTCGACGCCCTTCGACCACTGATGGTTGATCTCGTGACCGTTCCAGATCAGGTTCGGGTCGGACGCCGAGCGCTCGTTGGACATCACCACGGGGCCCAGCCCGTGCAGCACCGCCGTGGCGACCGCGATCAGCGAGTTGATCGCCGTCACGGGGACGTGGCCGTTGCGGGCACCGGCGGTGTTGAGCTCCAGCAGCCGCGGGTCGAGCGTGCGCCGGGCGGCGAGCGCCGGCACGCCCGAGGCCGCGTTGACCGCGTGGATGATCGGGTTGGGGTTGACCGAGAACGGCACGGGGTCGAAGCCCGCCGCGCGCAGCGTCTCGAGCGTCACGATCGAGTCCTTGCCGCCGCCCACCGCCGACAGCGGACGCCCCTCGGCCAGCTCGGGCATCGCCGGCACCGGCGCGGCCGCCGGGCCCGGCGCGACCGGCGCGAGGTCGAGCACGTGCGGCACGTCATTGCGGTACGCGTACTCCGCGAGGCCCTTGGTGTAGACGGCGGTGACCAGCGCGAGCGCGTCGCCGGTCAGCGGCGCCGGCAGCTCGACGCGCGGCGGCGCGGCGGCCTTGTAGTAGCTCACGCCGGCGACCAGGTGCAGCAGCTCCAGCACGCGGTGGAACGCGGCGAGCCGGGTGCCCGACGGCGCGACCGGCGGCGGCGGGAACGCCACGGTCTCGGTGAACGCGAGCGACCCGCCCGGCCCGTCGAGCGCGTAGTCGAACGTCGCCACCCCGGTGCCGGGGTCGAACGAGTGGGACGGGAACCGGAACACGGCCATCTGGTCGATGCGCACACGCCATCTTAGGTCGGTGCGGGGCGCGGGCGTGCGTGGAAACGGTGCCGACACGGCAGCGTTGTCCGGAAGGGATCATCGACAGCGGGCCGTCCGGTGGGGTGTGCTAGACCCGAGGCGGTACCGCCGTACCCGATGAAGGGTGTGATGACCATGACCACCGACGACCTGCTGGCGCGCCACAAGGCGGTGATGCCGGCCTGGATGCCGCTCTACTACGCCGAGCCCCTGGAGATCGTCTCGGGTTCCGGGCGGCGGGTGACCGGCGCCGACGGCCGCACCTACCTCGACTTCTTCGGGGGCGTGCTGACCAACATGATCGGGTACGACATTCCGGAGATCCGCGAGGCCGTCGAGCGCCAGCTCCGGACCGGCGTGGTGCACACCTCGACGCTGTACCTGATCCGCCAGCAGGTCGAACTCGCCGAGAAGATCGCCCGCCTGTCCGGCATCCCCGACGCGCGGGTGTTCTTCACCAACTCGGGCACGGAGGCCAACGAGGCGGCGCTGCTGATGGCCACCAACCACCGGCGGTCACACCAGATCCTCGCGATCCGCAACAGCTACCACGGGCGGACGTACGCCACGATGGGGATCACCGGCCACCGCGGCTGGTCGTCCAGCGCGCTCAACCCCTTGCAGGTGAGCTGGCTGCACTCCGGCGAGCGGCTGCGCGGGCTCCTGTCCCGCCTCGACCCGGAGCAGCAGGTCGAGGCGGCGGTGGACGACCTGCGCGAGATCCTGGCGACGCAGACCTCGGGCGACGTCGCGGCGCTGATCGCGGAGCCGGTGCAGGGGGTCGGCGGCTTCGTGGCCGGCCCGGACGGCCTGCTCGGCGCGCTCAAGAAGGTGCTGGACGAGACCGGCATCCTGCTCATCTCGGACGAGGTGCAGACCGGCTGGGGCCGCACCGGCGAGCACTTCTGGGGCTACCAGGCCCACGGCGTGGTGCCCGACCTGCTCACCTTCGCGAAGGGCATCGGCAACGGGTTCGCCCTGGCCGGGGTCGTCGGCCGGGCCGACGTGGTCAACCAGGTGCCGGCGATCTCGTTCTCCACGTTCGGCGGCAACCCGGTCTCGACGGCGGCCGGCAACGCCACGCTCGACTACGTCCTCGCCCACGACCTGCAGGGCAACGCCGCGCGCGTCGGCGCGATCCTGCGCGAGGGACTGGTGAAGGCGGTCGGCGACAGCCCGATCGTGGGGGAGATCCGCGGCAAGGGGCTGATGCTCGCCGTGGAGTTCACCCAGCCCGGCACGACGGAGCCGGACGTGCCGGCCACCGTGCGGGTGTTCGAGGAGTGCCGGGCGGGTGGGCTCCTGGTCGGCAAGGGCGGGCTCTACAACAACGTGATCCGGATGGGGCCGCCGCTCACGCTGACCGAGGAGGAGGCCCGGGAAGGGCTCGACATCCTGGTCACGGCCATCCGGACGGCCGCCGCCGGCTGACCCGCGAGGGCTGAAGGAAGGGCCCCTTGTTAACGCCGAGGCGTTAACAAGGGGCCCTTCCTTCGTCGCGTCGCGGCAGGGTCCGCGCGCTTCCGGCAGGTAACGGTTTGAAAACTTCACCCACGGTCTTGACAAGGAGGTGGCTTCAGTAAGAACTTTTACCACTAACAGTTAACACTCCTTTCCGAAAGGCGGGGCCATGACCGAGCGCGAGGCCGACCCGACCGCGACCGCGGTGGTCGACGCCTCGGCCGACGGCGCGGCGCCGCCCGACGGTACGCGGCTCTCCGACGGCGTGCTGCCCCGCGTCCGGTCCCGCCTGCCCGAGTTCACCGGCGCCCTGCAGCGCGTGGCCGAGCAGGTGCTGGCCGACCCGGCCGCCGCGGCCCGGGCCACCATCGTCGAACTGGCCGAGCGGAGCGGCACCTCGCCCGCCACCGTCACGCGGTTCTGCCGCGCGCTGGGCTTCGACGGCTACGCCGACCTGCGGCTGGGCATCGCCGCGGAGACCGGCCGGGCCCGCTCCGCCGGCTGGACCTTCGACATCGGCCGCGAGATCCAGCCGACCGACCCGCTCGACCGGGTGCTCGGCCAGATCATGGCCGCCGACACCCGGGCCATGCACGACACCGCCGCGCTGCTCGACCTGGCCGAGGTCGAGCGCGCCGCGGACGCGATCGCCGCCGCCACCCGGGTCGACATCTTCGGCGCCAGCGGCAGCGCGCTCGTCGGCGAGGAGATGCAGTTCAGCCTCCACCGCATCGGCGTCGCCGCGTGGGCGTGGACCGACGTGCACAACGGGCTCGCCAGCGCGGCGCTGCTGCGACCCGGCGACGTGGCGCTCGGCGTCTCGCACAGCGGCGGCACCCGGGAGACCATCGAGATGCTCGCCGAGGCCGGCAGCCGCGGCGCCACGACCGTCGCGCTGACCAGCTTCCCGCGCTCGCCGCTCGCCGAGCTGGCCGACATCGTGCTGCTCACGGCCGCGCAGGCGACCACGTTCCGCCCCGACGCGCTCTCCGCCCGCCACCCGCAGCTGGTCGTGCTCGACCTGCTCTACATCGCGGTCGCCCAGCGGACCCACGATCGCGCGCACGCCTCGTTCCAGCGCACCGCACAGGCGGTCGACGGACACAAGACCGGGAAGGGGGCCATCGCGTGATCGTCTCCGCCCGGCGGTACGCGGACGCCGTGCTCCCGCTGCTCGGCGGCCTGCTCGACGCGCAGGCCGACGCGCTGGGCCGGGCCGCCGACCTGGTGGCCGACAGCCTGCGGGCCGGCGGCGTGCTGCAGGCGTTCGGCGCCGGACACTCCGAGGCGTTCGCGGCCGAGCTGGTCGCCCGGGCCGGCGGGCTGGTGCCCACCAACCGGCTCGGCATCCACGACCTCGTGCTGCACGGCGACGCGCCGCGCGACGTGCTCGACGACCCGAAGCTGGAGCGCGACCCCGCGATCGCCCACCAGATCTACGCGCTCGCCCGGCCCCAGCCGCGCGACGTGTTCGTGGTGGCGTCCCAGTCCGGGATCAACGGATCGGTCGTCGAACTGGCGGCACTGGTCAAGGAGCGCGGTCATCACCTGATCGCGGTCACCTCGGTCGAGCACACGGCCCGGGTGGCGCCACGCCACCCGTCCGGCCGCCGGCTCGCCGACCTCGCCGACGTCGTGCTGGACAACGGCGCGCCGTACGGCGACGCACTGCTGCCGACCCAGGACGGCGGCAAGGTCTGCGCGGTCTCGTCGGTCACCACCGCGCTGCTGGCGCAGTTGTTGACCGCCGAGGTCGTGCGACGGTTCCACCAGCGCGGTGAGGCGCCCCCCATCTACCTCTCCGCCAACGTCCCCGGAGGGGACGAGCACAACAACGCCCTCGAATCGCGGTACGCCGGGCGTCTCCGGCGTACCGCATGACCCCGATCACGAATCGAGGAGACACCATGTCGCAACTCCCCGACAGCACGTCGGACCTCAGCCGTCGCAGCCTGCTGCGCGGTGCGGCGGCCGCCGGTCTGCTCGTCATCCCGACCACGAGCCTGCTCTCCGCGTGCGCCACCGGTGGCGACGACACCCCCGACACCCCCGCGGGGGGTGGCGAGAAGTCGGACAAGAACCCGCTCGGCGTCAAGGAGGACGCCCAGCTCGAGGTCGTCATCTTCAACGGCGGCTACGGCGAGAAGTACGCGACCGACGTGCACGAGCCCCTCTACAAGAAGGCGTTCCCGAACGCGACGGTCAAGCACTCCTCGACCCAGGAGATCTCCACGATCCTCCAGCCGCGGTTCGCGGCCGGTGACCCGCCGGACTTCGTCAACAACTCCGGCACCAAGCTGATGGACTTCGGCGCGCTGGTCGCCGACCAGCAGCTCGCCGACCTGACCCCGCTCTGGGACGCCCCGTCGGTCGACGACCCGAGCAAGAAGGTCCGCGACACCGTCGTCGCCGGCACCGTCGACGTCGGCTCGTTCAACGGCAAGCCGTTCGTCCTGTACTACGTCTCCACCGTGTTCGGGCTCTGGTACTCCGGCAAGCTCTTCAAGGACAAGGGCTGGACGGTGCCGGACAACTGGGACGCCTTCCTGACGCTGCTCGGCGACATCAAGAAGGAGGGCATCATCCCCTACGCGTACGCCGGCAAGAACGCGCCGTACTACCAGTACAACGTGATCCTCACGCACGCCGCCAAGATCGGCGGCGGCGACGTGCTGAAGAACATCGACAACCTGGAGGACGGCGCCTGGAAGGTCGACGCGGTCAAGCAGGCCGCGGAGGCGTGGGGCTCGCTGATCGGCAAGGGCCTCATGGACAAGAGCCACGAGGGCCTGATCCACACCGAGGTGCAGCTCCAGCAGAACCAGAACAAGGTGGCGTTCTACCCGTCCGGCGACTGGCTGGAGGGTGAGCAGGCCAAGACGACGCCGCCCGGCTTCGAGTACCAGATGGCGACGCTGCCGAGCCTGTCCAGCTCCGACAAGATGCCGGCCGGCACGCTGCGGGCGACCGCCGGTGAGGGCTACGTCGTGCCGGCCAAGGGCAAGAACGTCGCCGGCGGCATGGAGTACATGCGGCAGATGCTGTCGAAGGAGGGCGGCCGCGGCTTCACCGAGGTCGTCAAGGCGCCGACCGTCGTGCTCGGCGCGTCCGAGGGCTACGCGTTCCCGCCCGGCGTGGCCAGCTCGCAGAAGGCCCTCGCCGCGGCGGGTGCCAACGTCGTCAACCTCTTCTTCGACGGGTGGTACAAGGACCTCGAGTCCGAGGCCCGCGTCGCCACCAACGAGCTGATGTTCGGCCGGATCAACGCCGACCAGTTCTGCGAGCGGATGCAGAAGAAGGCCGACGAGGTCAAGAAGGACGACGCCGTCACCAAGTTCAAGCGCTGACGGGAGCGTAGGAGCGATGCGGCAGGGCAAGTATCCGTTCGTCATCGGGTTCCTGGCGGCACCCGTCGCGCTGTACTGCGTGTTCGTGGTCTCGCCCGTGGTGCAGGCGTTCCAGCTGTCGTTCACGCAGTGGCGTGGCTTCGCGCCGCCGAAGTGGATCGGCCTGGACAACTACCGGCGGCTGGTCGAGGACGGCAACTTCTGGAAGGCCATCTCGCACCACGCGATCCTGCTGGTCGCCCTGCCGCTGATCACCATCGTGATCTCGCTGTTCTTCTCGTTCCTGCTCAACGTGGGCGGTCGCTCGCGCGGCGGTGTGACGACCGGGATCTGGGGGTCGAAGTTCTACCGGGTGGTGTTCTTCCTCCCCCAGGTCCTGGCCGTCGCGATCATCGCGGTGCTGTTCCAGACCGTCTACCGGCCCAACGAGTCCGGGCTCATCAACGGCGTGCTGATGAAGCTCGGGCTCGACCCGGTCTTCTTCCTCGTCGACAAGAACATCGCGCTCTGGTCGATCATCGGCGTGCTGGTCTGGCAGGCGGTCGGCTTCTACGTGGTGCTCTTCTCCGCGGGCATGTCGTCGATCCCGTCCGACATCTACGAGGCGGCGGCCCTCGACGGGGCCGGCAAGTTCACCCTCTTCTTCCGGGTCACGCTGCCGCTGCTGTGGAGCACCCTCCAGGTCGCCTGGGTCTATCTCGGCATCGCCGCGTTCGACGCGTTCGCCGTCGTCAACGTGCTCTCCATCGGCAACAACGGCGGGCCGGACGGCGCGACCACGGTGCTGGCGATCGAGATCTACCGCAACATGCAGGAGAGCAAGCTCGGGTACGCCTCCGCGATGGGCGTCGCGCTCTTCTTCCTCTCCATCACGTTCGCCGCCCTGACGTTGCGGGTCTCCCGGCGCGAGACCGTCGAATACTCATGAGGCCACGATGACGACTCTCAAGACTGACACCCCACCGCCGGTCGTCCCGCCGGCGCCCCGGCGGCACGCGCCGAGCCGGCCCGCCCGCCGGTCGGAGTTCAAGGTGCTCTCCGGCCTCGCCCACGTGGCGCTCGCCGTCTGGGCGATCATCGTGCTCGGGCCGATCCTGTGGACGTTCCTGTCCGCGTTCAAGGACACCGAGGAGATCTTCAGCAGCCCCTGGACGCTGCCCGGCGCACTGCGCTGGGAGAACTTCGGCCGGGCGTGGGAATCGGCGCACGTCGGACGCTACCTGCTCAACAGCGTGCTGGTGGTGTCGCTGTCCACGTTCGGCACGATGCTGCTCGGCTCGATGGCCGCCTACGTGCTGGCCCGGTACACGTTCTGGGGCAACCGGCTCGTCTACTACCTGTTCGTCTCGGGCCTCGCGTTCCCGGTGTTCCTGGCGCTCGTGCCGCTCTTCTTCGTCGTGCGCGACCTGGGGCTGCTCAACTCGTACACCGGGCTGATCCTGGTCTACATCGCGTACTCGCTGCCGTTCACGATCTTCTTCCTGTCGGCGTTCTTCAAGACGCTGCCGAACACGGTGGCCGAGGCGGCGGTGATCGACGGGGCCGGGCACATGCGGCTCTTCTTCCAGGTGATGCTGCCGATGGCCCGCTCCGGCCTGGTCAGCATCACGATCTTCAACATCATCGGCCAGTGGGCCCAGTACCAGCTGCCGGTGGTGCTGATGTCCGGCGCGCGGGACAAGTGGGTGATCACCCAGGGCATCGCGGAGATCTCGGTCAATGCCGGCTTCGAGGCGGACTGGGCCGGGCTCTTCGCCGCGCTCACGCTCGCGATCCTGCCGATGATCCTCGTGTACGCGCTGCTCCAGCGCCAGATCCAGGCCGGCCTCACCTCCGGCGCGGTGAAGTAGCGGTTCTGTCGTACCCCTTGGGTTGAATGGGGTCGTGCTTGTCGCTGTGGCTCCCGGTGAGGGCGGCGCGGGCCGGCTCCAGCCGCTCGACGACGGGGGCCGCCCGGCCGGGCCGGCGTCGGCGGTGGCGTCCCTCGCCACCGCCGTCGCCCGGCTGGAGGCGTCGGCGCGGCCGCGCTGGGTGTGGCCGTCGACCCTCGTCGTCTATCCGGCCCTGCTGCGGGCCGGCGTCCGGGTCGACCGCTGCCACGACGTCGAGCTGACCGAGGCGCTGCTGCTCGGGGCCGCGGGCTCGTGGGGTGCGCCGCGCTCGGTGGCCGCGGCGCTGGCCCGCTCACGCGGCCAGCCGGTGCCGCCCGACCCGCCGCCAGCGGCCGCCGCGCCGCCGGGGGAGCGGCAGGCCGCGCTCTTCGACGCGCCGGCCGCCGGCCCGCCGGTCTCCCTCGACGACCTGGTCGCCGTCCACGCCGACCAGCGGGCCCGGATGGCCGGGGTGCCCGAGCCGGGCCGGTTCCGGCTGCTCGTGGCCGCCGAGTCGGCCGGCGCGCTGGTCGCCGTCGAGATGGGTGCCGCCGGGCTGCCGTGGCGGGCCGACGTGCACGACGCGCTGCTGCGCGAGCGGCTGGGTCCGCCGTCGCCGGTCGGCGGGCCGCCGGCCCGGCTGGTCGCCCTCGCCGCGGCCATCGCCGACGCGTTCGGTCTCCGGCAGCTGCACCCCGAGTCGCCCGGCGAGCTGCTGCGCGCGTTCCGCCGGGCCGGGATCGACCTGCCCAACACCCGCTCCTGGTCGCTGAAGGGCGTCGACCATCCGGCCGTGCCGCTCGTCCTCGAATACAAGGAGCTGTTCCGGCTCTGGACGGCGCACGGCTGGTCCTGGCTCGACAGCTGGGTCCGCGACGGCCGCTTCCGCCCGGAGTACGTGCCCGGCGGGGTGGTCTCCGGCCGGTGGGCGACCCGCGGCGGCGGCGCGCTGCAGATCCCCAAGGTGGTGCGCCGGGCCGTGGTCGCCGACCCCGGCTGGCGGCTGGTGGTCGCCGACGCCGGCCAGCTCGAGCCGCGCGTGCTGGCCGCGGTCTCCGGCGACACCCGGCTCGCCGCGGCGGCCCGCGCCGGCGACCTCTACGCGGCCCTGGCCGCGGACGCGTTCGACGGCGACCGCGCCAAGGCCAAGGTGGCCCTCCTTGGCGCGATGTACGGCCAGACCGGCGGCGCCGCCGTCCCCGCGCTGGCGGCCCTCCGCCAGCACTACCCGACGGCGTTCGACTACGTCGAGACGGCGGCGCGCACCGGCGAGGGCGGCGGGCTGGTCCGCTCGTGGCTGGGCCGCACGTGCCCGCCGTCGTCGGTCTCCGTGTCGCTGGCCGACGCGGGCTACGAGTCCGGCGAGCCGCCCTCCGCCGGCACGGGCTCCGCGGCCCGCGCACGGGGCCGGTTCACCCGCAACTTCGTCATCCAGGCGACGGCGGCCGAGTGGGCCCTCGCGCTGCTCGCGACGCTGCGCGGCGCGCTCGCGGGCGAGGCCGCCGAGCTGGTCTTCTTCCAGCACGACGAGGTGCTCGTGCACTGCCCGGCGGAGCGCGCGGAGGCGGTGGTCGAGGCGGTCCACGCGGCCGGCGCTCAGGCGACCCGCACGCTCTTCGGCGATACCCCGGTCCGCTTCCCCCTCGACGTCTCGCCCGTGGAGTGCTACGCCGACGCCAAGTGAGGCGCGGCGGCCCGTGGTTGGGGTCGCCCCGACGTCCGGGGCCGTCGCGCGCGGCGCCGAGATCACCGCGGCAGCATAGTGGATCTTCGTTCGGGGTAGGGGGTTCTCATGGGTCAGCCCGAGAACGACGAACCGCAGCACGAGCCGAACGAGTACGGCTTCGCCGGCGGCGCCACCGCGCCGGAGCCGGAGCTCAGCGACCGGGAGGTCTCCGAGGGCGAGGAGATCGCCATCCCGTCCGGCGACATCACCGGCGCGCTCGTCGCCGCCATCGACGACGCCATGGACCGCGGCCACCACAAGGAACAGCAGCCCCAGGAGCCCCCGGACTAACCCTCGTCGGGGAGATTGAGGTAACTGCGGCCGCGGGGGGAGAGGCGGTAGCCGACCGGGAGGCTCTCGGTGAGGCCGAGGGACTTCAGCTTCCGCACGTCGAGCTTGAACGACGCCGTGTCCCGGCCCACCGAGGCCGCCAGGTCGGGGGCCCGGACGCCGGGGTGGTCGCGGATCAGGGCCAGCGTCGCCGCCGTCCACGGGCCGCGCGGGCTGGCCCGGTCGAGCCGGGCCAATCGGGCGTCGATCTCCGCGCGCGCCGCCTCGTCCAGGTCCGCCGAGGCGGCCAGGACCGCGCGCGGGTCCGGCTCGTCGACGCGGCGGAAGCGCAGCAGGTAGAGCGTGCCCTCGCCCGGGCCCACGTCCGCCAGCATGGCCGCGATCGTCGGGAAGCCGGCCGCGCGGGCGTCCGCGGCGCGGAGCCGGGCCGGCGTCACCGGCTCCACCGACAGCATCTCCACCATTCCCTCGCCCGTGCGGTAGCGGCCGCCGGGCACCACCTGCGGGCGGCGCCAGCGGCGCAGGGCCGCCGTGACCGTGCCGGCGGCGATGCCGTCCCGCAGGCGCTTCTCGAACAGCATCAGTCCGTCCAGTCCGGCGGGCGGAAGCCCAGCCTGATCGTCGGCAGCAGCGCCGGGTTCCAGTCGATCGCCGGGGCCGTCCAGGTGATCACGTACGCGCGGGGCCCGCAGTTGTAGAGGATCCGCAGGGCCCGCCGGGGTTCTTCGCCGGCCGGCGTGTACGTGAACTCCCACTCGGCCCCGCCGTCGAAGAGGTAACTGCGCGTCACCGTGCCGTCGGTGTAGCCCGGCGGCGCCGTGGCGCCGCGCCAGTGGGCGACCGGGTCCGCCACCGGGGCGGGCAGCGCCTCCACGCTCATCGTCCGGCGGAGGTGGGTGTCGTGGAAGCAGGTCGCCGTGCCCTCCTCGTACGTCCGCCAGCCGACCGGCGCCGGCACGCGGTAGCCGGCCGGGGCCGTGTGCCACGTGAAGAACGGCAGCAGCCCGAAGCGTTCTCCGGCGGGCGTGGGGCCCGGGCTGACCGGGTCCGTGACCGCGGCCGCGGGGTTGTCGCACGGCCCGCCATCGCCCGGCGGCGCGGAGGCCGGCGACGCCCGCGACGGGCCCGGCGGCGGCTCCCGGCCCAGTGCCCACGCCGTCCCCGCGGCGGCGGCGACCACGACGAGCACGCCGGCGGCGGCCACCGCCGCCCACCGCCGCGCCGACGACCCGGCCCGGAGCCTCCGGCCGGCCAGCGGCACCGTCGCCCCGGCCGTGGCCGCGCGGCGGGGACGCGGCAGGACCCGGGGCCGCGGCTTCATCGTCGGGTCCACGACCCGGCGCAGCAGCCGGTCGACCTCGTCGGCGCCGAGCCGCTGCCGCGGGTCCCGCCGGAGCAGCCCGAGCAGCACCGGCCGCAGCGGCCCGGCCAGCCGCACCGGGTCCGGCGGCTCGGTGGCGAGCGCGGTCAGCGTCGCCAGGGTCGTCCGCCGCTGGTACGGCGAGCGGCCCTCGACCGCCGCGTACAGCGTCGCGCCGAGCGACCACAGGTCCGCCTCGACCGTCGACGTGCCGTCCGCCGCCCGCTCCGGCGCCACGTACTGCGGGGAGCCCATCACCATGCCGGCCCGGGTCGCCGCGCTGTCGCCGTCGACGGTGGCCAGGCCGAAGTCGGTCAGCACCACCCGGCCGTCGTCGCCGACGAGCACGTTGTGCGGCTTGACGTCGCGGTGCAGGACGCCGCGGGCGTGCGCCGCGCAGAGCGCGTCCAGAAGGGCGAGGCCGATCGCGGCCACCCGGGCCGGCGGCAGCGGGCCGCCGGTCTCGACCACCTCGTGCAGCGAGCGGGAACGCACGTGCTCCATGACGATCCACGGCGTGCCGTCGGCGAAGACGACGTCGTAGATCCGGACCACGTTGGGGTGGCTGAGCCGGGCGGCCGTGCGCGCCTCGCGCAGGGTGCGCCGGCGCAGCTCGTCGCGCTCGGCCTCGCTCAGCCACCCGGGCGGGCGTACCTCCTTGACCGCGACGTCGCGGTGGAGCATCTCGTCGCGGGCGAGCCAGACATGGCCCATCCCGCCGCTGCCGATGGACTCGAGCAGTCGGTAGCGTCCCGCGATCAGTACCCGCCGCACCGTCCGATCCCCACGCCGACCCGCGAGACCAGCCTAGTGACCGGCGCTTCCGGCGGAACAGGCTGAAACTAGAGGCCGAGCAGGTTGCCGGACGGGACGACCAGCTTCGGCTGCCCCTCGGCGAGCCGCTCGGCCGCCTGCCGGGTGATGAACGACGGCGACTCGCGGATCGCGGTGCCGTAGGCGGCGGCGGTCCGCGCGGCGATCGTCGCCCACCCGTACCGCTTGCTGACCATGGTCCGCGCCTTCTTCGCGACCTTGCGGGCGAAGGTGGTGTCACCCAGCAGGGTGTCGACCGCGTCGGCGAGCGCGTCCGGGTCGCTGTGCGGGAAGGTCACGCCGGTCACGCCGGGCTCGACGATCTCCGCGAGCCCGCCGGTCGCGGCGACGGCCAGCGGCGCGCCGGCGGCGGCGGCTTCCAGGGCCACCATGCCGAACGGCTCGTAGAGCGAGGGCACCACGGTCGTGTCGGTGGCGGCGAGCAGGGCCGGCAGCTTCGCCTCGGACTGGAAGCCGGCGAAGCTCACCTTGTCGTGGATGCCGAGGCGGTGGGTCTCGTCCTCGAGCTCACCCCGGAACGGCCCGTCGCCGGCGATGACGACGCGCAGCCCGGGGTGCTGGGCGGAGAGCTGCGGCACCGCCTGGATGATGTGCTGCACGCCCTTCTCGTAGACGAGCCGTCCGGCGAAGCCGACCAGCGGCCCGTCGCCGGCGAACTGCTTGCGCGCCGAGGCCACCGCCCGCGGGCCGGCCCGCCAGACCCGGTCGTCGACCCCGTTGGGGATCACCTCAACCCGGTCGCCGGGCAGCTCCAGCAGCCGGGACACCTCCCACTTCATGTACTCGGAGCAGACCAGGACCCGGCACGCCTCGCGGGCCAGCCACCACTCGACGCTGTGGATGCACTTGTTCATCTCGTCCGGCAGCCAGCCCTGGTGGCGGCCCGCCTCGGTGGCGTGGATGGTGGCGACCAGCGGCAGGTCGAGGTGCTCCTTGAGGGTCACGGCCGTGTGCGTGACCAGCCAGTCGTGGGCGTGGATGACGTCGTACTCGCCGGACTCGGTGGCCCGCAGCGCGGCCCGGGTCAGGGTGTGGTTGAACGCCATCGTCCAGGCGAGCAGCGACGGGGTCGCCAGCGGGAAGTTCGGCGGGTCCTCCGGCGCGCGGACGATCCGCACACCGTCGCGGTACTCCTCCAGCGGTGCCCCCGGTGCGTGCCGGGTGACCACCGTCACCTCGTGCCCGGCCGCCGCCAGCGCGGTGGAGAGCGCGTGCACATGGCGACCGAGCCCGCCGACCACCACCGGCGGGTACTCCCAGGAGAGCATCAGCACCCGTCGGATACCCGGACCGGCGACCGATCCACTGTCGAGAACGTCGGCGCTACGTGTCATCGGCGTGGCCCCCTCGCGGTCAACCCCTGGACGTACGGCAACAGGCACCTCTCGCGGGTGCCGGCGCGTCAATGGGTTGTCAGCAAGTCTGCCCGGACCCCGATAACCGGCGAAGACACCCGCGTTGCAGGCGTGTAACTGTGCTCAGAACCGCCGGAGGCGCAGCACTTCCGCGACCGACCACGCCTGGAAGGGACAGCCGGTCGCGTCGTGGGGCGCCTGCCCCTCGGCGGTTTCGCTTACGGAGCCTAGGCCAAACTCATGCAAATGCGCCTCAATGCCACGAAATATGTCGTTTACCGGCGCGCCATGCCTCAAAATAGCGGTCCCCAGTGGACCCAGCAGCCAGGGCCACACGGTGCCCTGGTGGTAGGCGGAGTCCCGCTCCGCCGGCCCGCCGGCGTGTCGTGGGCGGTACTCCGGGGCGTCCGGCGCGAGGCTGCGCACCCCGAGCGGGGTCAGCAGCGCCGCGGCGACCCGGGACAGCACGGCCGGGTCCGGCGCCAGCGGGGCCCGCGGCAGCGACCAGGCGATCAGCTGGTTGGGACGCGGGCTGTCGTCGTCGACCAACCCCGAACCCCCGATCGGGTACGCGGGCCGAGGCGCGTCGACGACGTCGTACAGCATGCCATCCGGCGCGGGGAACCGGCGGCGGAACGCCCGCGACGCGCGCTCGTGGGCCGCCGGCGCGGGCCCGGGGTCGCACCCGACCAACTCCGCCAGCGCCGTCACGGCGGCGAGCCCGTTGACCCACAGGGCGTTGACCTCCACCGCCTTTCCCGCCCGCGGGGTGACCGGCACGCCGTACACCCGGGCATCCATCCAGGTCAGCGCGGCACCCTTGGCACCCTGGGTGAGCAGGCCGTCGGCCGGGTCGACCCGGATCCCGTACCGGGTGCCCGCGAGGTGGTGGCCGACCACCTCGCGCAGCGCCGGGAACAGCTCGGCGGCGAGGTCCGTGTCGCCGGTGGCCGCCACGTGCCGGTCGACCGCGTGCAGGAACCAGAGCGTGGCGTCCGCCGTGTTGTACTCCACGGACCCCGTGTCGGCGGTGTTGGGCAGCATCCCCGCGGAGAGGCGGCCGGCGTACCGGCGCAGCAGCTCCCGCCCCTCGCCGGCCCGCCCGGTGGCCAGGAAGAGCCCCTCGTACGAGATCATCGTGTCCCGCGACCACGCGCCGAACCAGGGGTAGCCCGCCACCACCTCGGGCCCCGCGACGACGAACTGGTCGGCGGCCGCGACCAGGGTGGCGGTCACCTCGTCGCCGGGCCGGGCGGCGGCGAGGACGGCGCGGCGCCGGGCCCGGGCCGCCGCCACCACGCCGGCCGCCGGTGGTGGCGGGTCGCCACCCGCCCACGCCGACACCTCGGCGATCGCGCCGGGGCCGGCCAGGTCCGCCGCGAACCGGCCCGCGTGCCACAGGTCCTCCTCGGCGGGCAGGCCCCGCGCCGCCTCGGCCCGCAGGTGGGCACCGAGCCACCACCCGCCGGCCGCCGTCCAGCCGGGCCCGCGCAGCCGGTACGCCTCCTCGATCTCCGCGCCGTCGGCGGTGGGGACGACGACCAGGTCCGGGCCGTCGGCGCGGCGCTCGCCGTGCGCGTCCCGCCAGGTGCAGAGCGCGTCCAGCTCCAGCCACACCGGGCCGCCGGAGACCAGCCGGTGGACGACGGCGACCGCCGGCCGGCCGTACGCCATGGCGACCTCGCGCTCCAGCACGAGGTCGCCGACCCGCCAGCGCCAGCGCGGCACCCCGTCGGCGAGGTCGAAGGTCTCCAGCAGGACATGGCCGGCCGGGTCGACGGCACCCGAGGCCCACTCGTGGGTCGCCAGCCGGACCCGCGCGCCGGAGGGCAGCACGAGCGTGGGGTCCAGCGCGGCCAGGGCCACCATCCGCGTCGATGGCGTGCCCTCCGCCACGATCAGCAACCCGTGATAACGGCGGGTACGCAGGCCGCATACGGTACCCATGGCGTAACCGCCGCTACCGTCGGTCACCAACCACTCGCTGGCCGCGCCGACCTCCAGTCGGCGGCTGTAACACGCCACCACCACAATGCCCAGTGTGGTGGGGTGAGGACGGAAGATCGAGGACGTGGAGGGGATCGCCGACGTGCCGGTCGTTGACCAGGAGCGCGCGGAGCACCAGCGGCTCGCGCAGGCCGACAGCGGCGAGCAGCCGTGGCGCGCGTGGGGGCCGTACCTGGCCGAGCGGGCCTGGGGCACGGTCCGCGAGGACTACTCCGAGCACGGCACCGCCTGGGACTACTTCCCGCACGACCACGCGCGGTCGCGGGCGTACCGGTGGAACGACGACGGCATGGCCGGGATCTGCGACGACCGGCAGACGTTCTGCTTCGCGCTCGCGCTCTGGAACGGCCGCGACCCGATCCTCAAGGAGCGGATGTTCGGCCTCGGCGGCGACGGCGGCAACCACGGGGAGGACGTCAAGGAGTACTGGTGGTACGAGGACTCCACGCCGACCCACTCGTGGATGCGCTGGCGCTACCACTACCCGCAGGCGCCGTTCCCGTACGACCGGTTGGTCGCCGTCAACGCGCTGCGCCGCCGCGACGAGCCGGAGTACGAGCTGGTCGACACCGGCGTCTTCGCCGAGGACCGGTACTGGGCGGTAACCGTCGACTACGCCAAGGCGGGGCCGACCGATCTGTGCGTGCGGATCACCGTCGCCAACCGCGGCCCCGAGGCGGCCACCCTGCACGTGCTGCCCACGCTCTGGTTCCGCAACACGTGGTCGTGGGGGCTGCCGGGCCGCGACCAGGTGCCGACGATCGCCGGCGCCGGAAACCGGCTGCTGGCCCGCCACTGGGTCCTCGGCGACCTGGTGCTGGAGGGCGACGGTGAGCCGACGCCGCTGCTCTGCGACAACGAGACCAACGCGCAGCGGCTGTGGGGGCGGCCCGGGCCGGCGTACCCGAAGGACGGGATCAACGACCACGTCGTGCACGGCGCGCCGACCGTCAACCCGGCCGGGGTCGGCACGAAGGGAGCGCTGCACTACGTGCTGGACGTGCCGGCGCGGTCGCAGGCGACGATCCGGCTGCGGCTGTGCGCGACGGCGCCGCCCGGTGCCGCCCTCGACCCGCCCCGGCTGGACCTCGGCGCCGGCCACGAGGAGGTGCTGGCCGCCCGGCAGGCGGAGGCGGACGCGTACTTCTCGGCGCTGACCCCGGCCGGCGCCTCCGCCGACGAGGCGGCGGTGCTGCGGCAGGCGATCGCCGGGCTGATGTGGGGCAAGCAGTTCTACCACTTCGACGTGCGGCAGTGGCTCGACGGCGACCCGGCGTCGCCACCCCCGCCGCCGGGTCGCCGGCACGGCCGCAACAGCGCGTGGTGGCACATGACCAACTTCGACGTGATCTCGATGCCGGACCCGTGGGAGTACCCGTGGTACGCGGCCTGGGACCTCGCTTTCCACTGCGTCACGATCGCCCGCGTCGACCCCGCCTTCGCCAAGGCACAGCTGCTGCTCCTGCTCCGCGAGTGGTACATGCACCCCAACGGCCAGATCCCGGCGTACGAGTGGGCCTTCGGCGACGTGAACCCGCCGGTGCACGCGTGGGCGGCGCTGCGGGTGTTCGAGATCGACGGCGGCCGCGACGTCGACTTCCTCGCGCGCGTCATGCACAAGCTGCTGCTCAACTTCACCTGGTGGGTCAACCGCAAGGACGTCGCCGGCAACAACGTCTTCGAGGGCGGCTTCCTCGGCCTCGACAACGTCGGCCCGTTCGACCGCTCGGCGGCGCTGCCGGTCGCCGGGGTCCTGGAGCAGTCCGACGGCACCGGCTGGATGGCCATGTACGCGCTGAACCTGCTCGACATGGCGCTGACGCTGGCGGTCCGCGATCCGTCCTACGAGGACATGGCGACGAAGTTCTTCGAGCACTTCGCGTACATCGCGTCGGCGGCGTACGAGCAGGGCCTCTGGGACGCCGAGGACGCGTTCTTCTACGACGTGCTGCGGCTGCCGGACGGGTCGAAGGTGCCGCTCAAGGTCCGCTCGGTCGTCGGCCTGCTGCCGCTGGTGGCGACGACGTCGCTGTCCACTGTGACCCTGAACCGGCTCCCCGAGCTGTCGCTGCGGCTGCGCTGGTTCCTCCACAACCGACCGGAGTACGGCATGGTGGTGGGCACGCGGCGCCGCTCCGGCGACGGCCGGCAGCAGCGGCTGCTCGCGATGGTCGGGCCGGAACAGATGGTGCGCATGCTGGCGCGGATGTTCGACGAGAGCGAGTTCCTGTCGCCGTACGGCCTGCGGACGCTCTCCCGGCAGCACCTGGACAAGCCGTTCACGGTGTCGCTGGGCGGCCAGGAGTTCACGGTAGGCTACGAGCCGGCGGAGTCGACGAGCGGCCTGTTCGGCGGCAACTCCAACTGGCGCGGCCCGATCTGGATGCCGACGAACTACCTGCTGATCTGCGCGCTCCGCGAGTTCGCCGCGTTCTTCGGCGACGACCTGCTGGTGGAGTACCCGACGGGTTCGGGGGTGAAGCGCACGCTGGCCGAGATCGCCGACGACCTGTCGCACCGCCTGATCGCCCTGTTCCTCCGCGACCGCCACGGCCGCCGCCCGATCTACGGCGCCTGCGACCTGTTCCAGACCCACCCGGACTGGCGCGACCTGCTCGCCTTCCCGGAATACTTCCACGGCGACAACGGCGCGGGCCT
>Ga0164243_10002726_pt1 | contig 28914 bp, 28 predicted proteins | sample OricompcompostOP_FD_108781 | JGI IMG/M metagenome (GOLD analysis project Ga0164243, IMG submission 108781) | Organic Plus compost microbial communities from Emeryville, California, USA - Original compost - Organic plus compost (OP) | ecosystem: Engineered > Solid waste > Mixed feedstock >... | reverse complement strand
TTCCTTGGTCGATGTCTTGCCGACCGAGCCGGTGATGGCGATGACCTTGCCCCGCGTCCGGGCGCGGCCGGCGCGGCCCAGCCCCTCCAGCGCCGCCAGGACATCGGGGACGACCAGCAGCGGCGCGCCATCGGGCAGGCCGGGGGGAATGCGGCTGACCAGCGCGGCGCCGGCGCCCTTTTCCAGCGCCTGAGCGACGAAATCATGGCCGTCGCGAGCGGCTTGCAGGGCGACGAACAGATCGCCCGGCCGGATCGTCCGCGTGTCGATGGACACGCCCGTGACCGCGAAATCGCGGCTGGCGCGGCCGCCGGTCGCGGCGGCGGCATCCTGCGCGGTCCAGAGCGTCATATCTTGCCATCCAGCGCCGCGACGGCCACCGAGGCCTGTTCGGCATCGTCGAAGGGGTAAACGTCGTTGCCGATGATCTGGCCGGTCTCATGGCCCTTGCCTGCGATCAGCAGCGCGTCGCCCGGCTGCAAGGCATCGACGCCGCGCAGGATCGCCTCGGCGCGGTCGCCGATCTCGATGGCATCCGGGCCGGCGCCGGCCATGACCTCGGCCCGGATCGCCGCCGGGTCTTCGCTGCGGGGGTTGTCGTCGGTGACATAGACCAGATCGGCGAATTGCCGCGCCGCCTCGCCCATCAGCGGGCGCTTGAGCCGGTCGCGGTCGCCACCGGCGCCGAAGACCACGACGATGCGGCCCATGACATGCGGGCGCAGCGATTGCAGGGCCGAGGCCAGCGCGCCGGGCTTGTGGCTGTAATCGACGAAGACGGCGGCGCCGTTTTCCCGCACCGCCGCCAGTTCCATGCGGCCGCGCACCGTGGTCAGGCCCGGCAAGGCGTCGATCACGGCGGGCGCATCGTCGCCGGCGGCGATGGCAAGGCCGGCGGCGGCCAGCACGTTTTCGGCCTGGAAGCCGCCGATCAGCGCCAGCCGCACCAGATGCACCCGGCCGTTCAGGCTGAAGCGCAGGTCCTGGCCGGTGGCGTCGTAACGCTGGCCGAGGATGCGCAGGTCGGCCGCCGCATCCTTGCCGATGGTGGTCAGCGTCAGGCCGCGGTCGCGCGCGACCCCCGCCATCTGCCGGCCGCGCGGGTCGTCGATATTGATCACCGCGCCAGCGCCTTCGTCCAGCAGATGATCGAAAAGCAGCGCCTTGGCGGCGAAATATTCGTCGAAATCCTTGTGATAATCCAGGTGGTCCTGGCTGAAATTGGTGAAGGCGCCGGCCCTGAGCCGCACCCCGTCCAGCCGGCGCTGGTCCAGCCCGTGCGAACTGGCCTCCATCGCCGCATGGGTGACGCCCGCGGCCGCTGCCTCGGCCAGCACCCGGTGCAGGGTGATCGGCTCGGGCGTGGTATGGGCCAGCTTGGCCTGGTAATCGCCCTGCACGCCCATGGTGCCCAGGCTGATCGCCTTGTGCCCCAGCGCCTGCCAGATCTGCCGGGTGAAGGTCGCGACCGAGGTCTTGCCCGAAGTGCCGGTGACGGCGACCATCGTCTCGGGCTGGGCGGCGAACCACAGCGCGGCGGCGCCGGCGAGCGCGGCGCGCGGATCCTCGGCCACGACCAGCGCGGCATCGGCGCCGGCCAGAGCCTGGGCGGCGATCTCGGCACCCTTGCGGTCGGTCAGGATGGCGCCGGCGCCCTGGCGCAGCGCATATTGGATGAACTCGGCCCCGTGCCGGGCCGAACCCGGCAGCGCCGCGAACAAATGGCCGGGGCCGACCTGCCGCGAATCGACGGAAAGCCCCGTGATCTCGGGGTCGCGCCCCTTGTCCCCCCTCAGCCCCAGAAGGGACAGCCGCATCACCCGATCCGCCACGGAACCCCCGCTCATCAGTTCGAGACGAGCTTTAGCCGATCCGGCAAAGGCCGTTCAACCACCGGCAATTGCGATTCGGTGGCCGGGCGCAGGCCCAGCAGCGGCGCGATGCGGCGGATCATCTCGCCCGCCACCGGCGCGGCGGTCATGCCCGCGGTCCGGCTTTCGCCGCCCCCCGCCAGCCCGGTCGAGGGCTCGTCCAGCGTCAGCACCAGCACATATTGCGGATCGCTGGCCGGGAAGGCCGAGGCAAAGGTGGCCACGACCTTGTCCTTGTAATAGCCGCCGCTGGGGCGGGGCTTGTCGGCGGTGCCGGTCTTGCCGGCGATCTCATAACCCTCGACATTGGCCTGCCGCGCGGTGCCGCGGGTCACGACCTGGCGCAGCAGCTGCATCGCGGTATGGGCGGCGGCGGGCGAAAGCACCTGTTCGCCCGCGCGCGCGGGCCGGCCATGGACCAGCGTCGGGCGCACCCGCCGGCCGTCATTGGCGACCGTCGCATAGGCCGCCGCCAGATGCAGCGGGCTGGCCGCCAGGCCATGGCCGAATGCCACCGTGGCCGAGGTCACGGCGGGCCAGCGCCGCGGCACCAGCGGCTTTCCGGTCGGCGCCTCGCTCATCTCGACCGTGGTCGGCTCGAACAGGCCCAGGCGCTGCAAGAATTCCTTTTGCCGCTCGGGGCCCAGCAGCTGCGCGATGCGCACCGTGCCCACATTCGAGGATTTGGCGATGATGTCGGTGACCGACAGCTGGGCGCCGTAATTGTGGAAATCGTTGATCAGGTATTTGCCGATCTTCATCGGCGTCTTGGTATTGATCATCGTGGTCGGGCTGACCAGCTTCAGGTCCAGCGCCTGCGCGACCGGGAATATCTTGAAGGTCGAGCCCAGCTCGTATTGGCCCTGCACCGCCCGGTTGAACAGCGGACTGTCCGACGGGTCGCCCGCAAGCAGCGGGCGCGGCCGGTCGTTGGGGTCGAAATCGGGCAGGCTGGCCATGGCGACGATCTCGCCGGTGCCGACCTCCATCAGGATGCCGGTGGCGCCCTTGGCGTTCATGACCTTCATGCCGTTGCCCAGCACCTCTTCCATCGCCGCCTGCACGGTCAGGTCCAGCGACAGGGTCAGCGGCGCACCGTCATTGGCCGGGTCGCGCAACCATTGGTCGAATGCCTTTTCGACCCCGGCGACGCCCACCACCTCGGCGCTGGCGACATCCTCCTTGCCGAAGGTGGCACCGCCCAGGATATGGGCGGCGATATGGCCGTTCGGGTAAAGCCGCATCTCGCGCGGGCCGAACAGCAGGCCCGGCTCACCGATGTCATGGACGGCCTGCATCTGTTCGGGGCTGATCTTCTTCTTGATCCAGACGAAGGTGCGCTTGCCGGTAAAGTCCTTGAGCATCCGGTCAAGGTTCAGGTCTGGGAAGATGCGCGCCAGTTCACGCGCGGCGCGCTCGGGTTCGACCATCTGGTGGGGATGGGCGTAAAGCGAATGGGTCAGCAGGTTGGTGGCCAGCACCCGCCCGTGGCGGTCGGTGATGTCGGCGCGCTGCGAGATGATCTGCGCACCGCTGGTCTGGACCCGCGGCTCGCTGGGCTGGCTGGCGGCCAGCACCCCCATCTTGGCGCCGACGGTGCCAAAGGCCAGCGCAAAGGCGCAAGACATGAAGAACAGCCGGGTGCGGGCGCTGCCGCGCGCCCTTTCCTGGATCGCCGCATGCCTCTGGGCGCGGTTCTCGGCCTCGATGGCATCGGGGTTTTCGCCTGTTTCGCGGGCGCGAAGGATGCGGGCCAGCGGGCGCAACGGGGTGCGGATCATGGCGTGCTCTCCTGTGGTCTGCGGGGCGGGAAGCCGGCCGGACGCCGGACCGGCATGTGGTCATCTGCGCCGTCGGCGCCGCGGGCGGGTCCGGCCATGCCGGGGGCCGGAAAGGCCACCTGCCCCACATCGACGAACTGGTCGGAGCCGAAGGGCACCAGTTTCAGCCGCTCGAAATTCAGATCGACCAGTTGGCGCAGGCGCTCGGGCCGGTTGAGATAGGCCCATTCGGCGCGCAACACGCCCAGATCCTCGCGCAGATGGCCGATCTGGCGCTGGATATCGCTCATCTCGCTGATCGCGGCCTGGGTGCGGTAGTTCTCGCGATAGGCCCAGAAGGCCAGGCCCATCACCGCCAGCGCGGTCAAAAGGTAAAGCACCGAACGCATCAGCCCCCCCTTTGCGACAGAACCGGCAGGCCCAGGGCGACGGGATCGACCCGGCCGGCCGGGGCCTCGGTGCGGATGGCGATGCGCAGCAGCGCCGAGCGCGCCCGCGGATTGGCGGCCAGCTCGGCCTCGTCCGGGCCGATGGCGCGGCGAAAGGGCAATGTGAAGGCCGCCTCGCCGCGCGCTGTCTCGGGCGCATGGCGGCTGCCGCCGCCGGCGCTGTTCGAGCGCGCCTGCATGAACCGCTTGACGATGCGATCTTCGAGCGAGTGAAAGCTGACCACCGCCAGCTTGCCGCCCGGCCGCAGCGCGCGTTCGGCCGCGGCAAGCCCGGCGACCAGCTGGCCGAATTCGTCGTTCACCCAGATGCGGATGGCCTGAAAGCTGCGGGTCGAGGGGTGGCTTTGCCCAGGCTTGGCGCGCGGCAGGCAGGCGCCGACGATCTCGGACAGCTGGCCGGTGCGCGACAGCGGCCGTCCCGCCACGATGGCCTTGGCGATGCGGCGCGAGGCCCGTTCCTCGCCGTAAAGATACAGCACGTCGGCGATCACCTGTTCGGGCGCCGTGTTCAGCAGCTCGGCCGCGCTTGGCCCGTCGCCGCCCATGCGCATGTCCAGGGGCCCGTCGCGCAGAAAGGAAAAGCCGCGCTCGGGCTGGTCCAGCTGCATCGAGCTGACGCCCAGGTCCAGCACCACGCCGTCCACCGGGCCGCCGGCCAGCCGGTCGAGATCCGAGAAGGTGCCCTGGACCAGTTGCAGCCGGTCGCCATATCCGCCCGCCCAGGATTGCGCCATGCGAAAGACCGCCGGATCGCGGTCAATGCCGATCACCCGGCCCGCCCCCTGCTCCAGCAGGCCGCGCGCATAGCCGCCGGCGCCGAATGTGCCGTCGACCCAGGTGCCCTCTACAGGCGCAACGGCCCGCAACAGCGGGCCAAGCAGGACGGGAACATGCGCCATCCCGGCCATCCTAGCCCTCCTCCTGCGGTCCCGAGGCCAGCAGGGACAAGGGGTCGGCGCCCGGCTCGAAATCGGGAACCAGCTCCTCCAGCCGGCGCTCTTCCTCGGCATAGTTCTCGGGGGACCAGACCTTGAGGCTGTCGCCGGCCGAGATGAAAAAGGCGCTGTCGCGCAGGCCGATCTTTTCGCGCAGCTTCTGGGGCAGGACCAAGCGGCCGTCGCCGTCGATCTCGGCTTCCTCGGCATGGCCGTGATAGATGTTTTCCAGCAGGTTGCGCTCGGCGCTGCCGCGCTTCATAGCCGAGATGCCGCGGTCGATCTCGTCCATCGCCTCCATGGTGAAAAGCTGCAGGTATTTCCAGTCGCGGGTGCCGAAGACGACCACCAGCTGCGGACGCTTGCCGGCCGCCCAATCGGGATCGCAGGCCTCGAAGACGCGGCGGAACTTGGCCGGGATGGAAACGCGACCCTTCGCGTCCACCTTGACCTCTTCCGAGCCTCTGAACCTGCGTGCCAAGGGCCCGCGCTCCTTCCACTGTCCCGGCCTTTCCGGCCCTGCCGAAAAGGAAAGGCGGATCGGGCTGCTGCCACTGCCCGATCCGCCGCCCTCGTTCCCATCTCTGGGCCCCGTAGTTTCGGGGATCGCGCCCTGCGTTTCGCGCCACCTGGGGGAGGTGCTGCTCGCGCGCCGCAGAGGTCGTTCGGAAACGGGTTGCCTGTATGAAAGCTGCTTGTCGCCTTTTGGGGTCTTGTCGCCCCTTGAGCCCGTTCCGTGAGCTAGGGATGCCATGGGATTTCATGGGACGCAATGGATTTGTTTGGGCAAAGCCTGGCGCAGGCAGGCTCCCGCCGCCCAAAACAAGGCGAACAGCTTCGCAAAGGATCAATCGCAGGGGAAGGTATCGGATTCCAGCGCCTTAGAACCACAAGATATGGTGTGGAATTGCCGGGTGGCACATAAATCCCACATTCCCATGGAATCGTCGCGAATGCGCATCGGAACGCGATTTCCGGCGGCAGATCGACCGCGTAAGGGACCGATTCCAGCGCCCCTCACAGGCAATCACAGCGCGGTGATTCGGAATCGGCAGGCGTTCCCGTAAATTCCCGGCCGTCGCGGCGGCGCATTCCCACGCTTTCCCGCCGCCCGGCCGGAACGGGCAGGAACGCATCCCCGGAGCAAGCTTAGCGCAAGGCTCAGGCCATGCCGCCGGCGATCAGCCGCTCGGCCAGACGGGCAAAGGATTGCGCCACCGGCCCCTCGCCGCCTGCAACGGGCGCGCCCGCATCACCCGAAAGCCGCAGGTCCAGGTTCAGCGGGATCTCGCCCAAGAACGGCAGCCCCAGCTTTTCCGCCTCGGCGGCGACGCCGCCATGGCCGAACAGATGCGCCTCATGGCCGCAATTCGGGCAGATATAGGTGGACATGTTCTCGACCAGGCCCAGAACCGGGGTCTTGAGCTTGTCGAACATGTCGATGGCGCGGCGGGCGTCGATCAGCGCCACGTCCTGCGGGGTCGAGACGATGACCGCGCCGCTGACCTGCGCCTTCTGGCACAAGGACAGCTGCACATCGCCGGTGCCGGGCGGCAGGTCCACCAGCAGCACATCCAGTTCGCCCCACTTCACCTGGTTGAGCATCTGTTGCAGCGCGCCCATCAGCATCGGGCCGCGCCAGACCACCGCCTCGCCCTCCTTCATCATCAAGCCCAGCGACATGACGGTGACACCATGGGCGTGCAGCGGCTCGATCATCTGGCCGTCGCTGGTCGGGCGCTGCCCTGTCAGCCCCAGCATGCGGGGCTGCGAGGGACCGTATATGTCGGCATCCAGCAGCCCGACCCGGCGCCCCTTGCGCGCCAGGGCCACGGCGAGATTGGCGGTCAATGTCGATTTTCCGACACCGCCCTTGCCCGACCCGATGGCGACGATCCGCGCCACGCCGCTGACCGGGGCGGGACCGGCCTGGGGCGTGGGGTGGCGGCCGATCTTGAGACTGGGCGGCGCCTCGCCCCCCGATCGCGCCACGACCTGGGGCGGCGCCTGGGACGCCTGACCGCGCGGCGCGGCAGGGGCGGTGGTGACGATCTGCACCTTTTCGACCCCCGGCAGGGCGGACAGCCGGCGCTGCGCCTCGGCCTCGACCGGAGCCAGCGCCCGGGCCGATGCGGCATCGGCGGCCTCGATGACGAATCGCACCACCCCCGATTCGACCGCCAGCGCCCGCACCAGGTCGTCCGAAACCAGGTTTCCGCCCCCCGGAACCGCGATTCCGGCAAGTTCCTGAAGCACACGTTCGCGTGATATCGTCATGGCCACCCCCAGTTGAAGCGCCCGCAGCATGGCAATTCGGGCCCGGATGGGCAAGGCATGGCGGTATCGCTGATACCGCTAACCTCCTGTGACCACGGGTAAAATACGACTGATCTGCTAGAGAAACTTGATCGTGTTTGTAAATAATCTGAAAAATTCACGGATTATTAACGCTTTGTAACAACGATCCAGAAACAGCCATGTAGATTCTGCATAGCAGCATGCCGCCGATGACCGTTGTGCAGATGCAGAAATGGGGCCATGTTCGTTTCAACAGCGCGACAGGGAAACCAACCGCGCCACCCGAAGACGAAAGCGTGAATGAAATGGCTGTTCTCGATCTGATCCATGGCGGTATGCACCGCGACAACATCGCCGGCAACGGCGCGATCGCGAAATTCCTGGCCAATGCCCGCAACCATATGGCCCGCCGCGCCGTCTATCGCCAGACGCTGCGCGAACTGGGCGAGCTGTCCAACCGCGAGCTGGCCGATCTGGGCCTGAGCCGCAGCAACATCCGCAGCGTGGCTTACGAAGCCGCCTGGGGAAGCAAATAAGGAACGGAACACCCGACCCACTCCTCCTCCCTTGGGTCCGGGTTCAGGCGGCATCCTCCCTCCTCCTCCCTGAGGATGCCGCCGCTCAAATACGGTGAAGCCTACTCCTCCTCCCTCGGGCTTCACGTTTCAGGCGGCTCCCCTCCTCCTCCCTGGGGATGCCGCCACCCCATACGGCGGGACCCCTCCTCCTCCCTGGGTCTCGCGGTTCAGGCGGCAGCCTCTCTCCTCCTCCCGGAGGCGCCGCCAACCGATACGGTGAAGCCCCTCCTCCTCCCTGGGCTTCCCGGTTCAGGCGGCACCCTCCCTCCTCCTCCCTGAGGGTGCCGCCAAGAAATACCGCCGCAAGGCGGGACGGAATGCGACGGTCCCACTCCTCCTCCCCGGGATCGTCAGCTAGCGGTAATGGCCTCCTCCTCCCTGCCATTGCCGCACCCCATACGCGGCCCCTCCTCCTCCCTGGGCCAGCGTTGCGCGGCGGTGCCCCCTCCTCCTCCCTGGGCACCGCCGCTTTTCATTTCCGGGCCATCGGGTTAATCGCGGGACATGTTGTCCTATCAGCACGCCTATCACGCCGGGAACCTGGCCGACCTGCACAAGCATGCGCTGCTGGCTTGGGTGCTGGCCTATCTGACCGCCAAGCCGAAACCGCTGAGCTATCTGGAAACCCATGCCGGGCGCGGACTTTACGACCTGGCGGCCCCCGAGGCGGAAAAGACCGGCGAGGCGGCGGCCGGCATCACCCGCGCGCTTTCCGAAAACTGGCTGCCCCCGGACCACCCGCTGCGCCGGGCGCTGGATGCGGTGCGCACCCGCCATGGCGCGACCGCCTATCCCGGCTCTCCGCTGATCGCACGGCATTTCCTGCGCTCCGGCGACGTGGCGCATCTGGCCGAACTGCACCCGGCCGAGCATCAGGCCCTGGCCGGGGTCGCGGGCTTTGCGCATCTGCACCGGCAGGACGGGTTTCAGATGGCGCAAGCCATCTGCCCGCCGACCCCCCGCCGGGGGCTGCTGCTGATCGACCCCAGCTATGAAGTCAAGGCCGATTACGACACCATCCCCGGCCATGTCGCCAGGCTGGCGCGCAAATGGAATGTCGGGGTGATCGCACTGTGGTATCCGGTCCTGACCGACGGCCGCCATGCGGCCATGGTCGGGGCGCTGCGCCGCGCCCAGCCGCAGGCGCTGATCTCGGAGGTGGGCTTCCCGCCGGCCCGGCCGGGCCACGGCATGGTCGGTTCGGGGATGGTGGTGCTCAATCCGCCCTTTGGCCTGGCCGAAGCGGCCCGGCAGGTCGAGGCGCTTTACGAAAGCCCCGCCCAGGGGGACCCAGACGGCCGACAGCCCGGATAGGCCGGCAAGGCCCGGCGGCACCCGAGCCGGGCCGGGTGGAAGGAGGTCTGCGAACCGCCTGCCCCGGGCATCAAGCGCCCCCGGATCCCGGGCCATGGGGGATCGCGTCAGCCCGTATCCCTTTCCGCGATCCAGGCATGGTCGGGATGATTCCTGAACCGCCATTTGCGCAGCGGACCGGCCATGACGTTCAGGTAATACATCTCATAACCATATGGCGCGGCGCAGGGGTGATGCCCTCTCGGCACCAGCACGACATCGTGGTTCGCCACGCTCATCGTCTGGTCGAGGCTGCCATCCTCGGTAAAGACGCGCTGGTGGCCATAGCCCTGCACCGGGTTCAGCCGGTGATAATAGGTCTCTTCGAGATAGGTCATCTCGGGGAAATTGTCCTCGTCATGGCGATGCGGCGGGTAAGAGGACCAATGGCCGGCCGGGGTGAACACCTCGGTCACCAGCAGGCGGTCGGCCAGGTCGCGGTCTTCCATGGCGATATTGTTGATATAGCGGGTATTGCTGCCCTTGCCGCGCGCCGCCAGTTCGATCCCCTCGGGGCCGATCCGCCGCGCCGGATGCCCCCCGCCGCCGGGGGCGGAACAGACGGCCAGCGTGCAATCGGTGACGGCGCGGGCGCGCCAGCCCTGGCCGCCGGGCACATAGGCGCAATGCGGCGGCGTCTTTTCAAAGACGTCCATCCGCTCGCCCATGACGCCGAAATCCATGTCGTCGCATGCCAGTTCGGCCCTGCCCTCGACCAGCACGAGGATCACCTCGCGCGGGCCGGTCGCCTCTTGGGCGGTCTCGCCCGCAGTCAGGCGGTAGAGCCCGAAGCCGACATAGCCCCAGCCGGCATTCTCGGGCGTGATGTCATGCAGCTTGCCGGTCGCGGCCAGCGGTTTGCGCAGCAGGTCCATCGTCTTTCCCCCTTGCTTGCCCGGCATCATGGTCAGGCCAGCCCGATATCGGCAGCGATATGCTTCAGCGTCCTCAGCCCCAGGCTTTGATATTCCAGCGGATTGCGCAGCGACGGGTCCTGTTCGGCCTCGACCACGATCCAGCCGTCATAACCCGCATCCCCCAGGATGCGCAGCAGCGGCGCGAAATCCACCCCGCCCTCGGCATCGCCCGGCACGGTAAAGACGCCGGCACGCACCCCGTCCATGAAGGACAGGCGGCTTTCGCGCAGCTTGCGCATGACGGCGGGGCGGACATTCTTGGCGTGGAAATGTGCCACCCGGCCGATATGCCGCCGCAAGCCCGCCGCCGGGTCCTGCCCGTCCGAGCCGAAATAGTAATGCCCCGCATCGAACAGCAGCTTTGTCGCCGGCCCGGTCGCGGCCATGAAGGCGTCGATCTCATCGGGGGTTTCCACCACCGTGCCCATGTGATGGTGATAGGCAAGCCGGATACCCTCGCCGGCCAGGAATGCCGCCAGTTCCTCGACCTTGGCGCCGAAATCCGCCATCTCGGCCGCCGACAGAATCGGGGCGTCGTTCACCGGCTTGTCCAGGCCCTGCACCGAATTCGACGTCTCGCAGGCGATGCAGACCTTGCAGCCGTTGTATTTCAGCTTGTCGAGGTGGCGGCGGATCGCGCGCTTTTCATCCTCGACGGAACCGGCCAGCAGGTTCAGCGAATACCAGCCCGAGACGAATTGCAGCCCGTACCCGTTCAGCAGCGCCTTCAGCGCCGCCGGATCCTCGGGCCAGCGGTGGCCGTTCTCGATTCCGTCAAAGCCGATGGCGGCCGCCTCGCGCAGGATCTGCCCGGTCGGGATATGGGCGCCCAGGCTCTGGTCGTCGTCATTGGCCCAGGCGATGGGATTGGTGCCGAATTGGATCATCTCAGTTCCGGTTCTGGAGTGCTGTCAGATAAGAGATGCGGGCGGCGTTCACCTCTGCCCGCGTGCTGGTTTCGGGAACGGCCACGTCCCACCAATGCCCACCATGCGGGGTGGTGGCATAGGGATCGGTGTCGATCACCACGACATAGGGGCCGGGCGCCGTCCTGGCACGTTCCAGCGCCCGCGACAATTCGGCGATGGAGCCGACATGCTCGGCCTGCGCGCCCATGCTGCGCGCATGCGCCGCGAAGTCGATGGCCGAGGGGTTCACATGCCGGGCGTCCTTCAGCAGGTTGTTGAACTCGGCCCCGCCTGTCGCCATCTGCAGCCGGTTTATGCAGCCATAGCCGCGATTGTCGGTCAGCACGACGGTGATCTTGATGCCCAGCATCGCCGCCGTCGCCAGTTCCGAATTGGCCATCATATAGCTGCCATCGCCGATCATGCAGATGACATCGCGCCCGGGCTGGGCCATCTTGATGCCGATGGCGCCCGCGATCTCGTATCCCATGCAGGAAAACCCGTATTCCATGTGATAGGCGCCGGGGCGCGGCGCCTTCCACAGCTTGTGCAATTCCCCCGGCATCGTCCCCGCGGCGCAGATCACCACCGTATCGGGGCCCGAGACACGCTGCACGGCCCCGATCACCTGCTGGTCGGTGGGCAGGGCATTGGCATCCGCCGGCGCATCGGTCAGCGGCTCGACGGCGGCGAACCATGCCGCCTTCAGGCCCGGACGGGGCGCCGGGGCGCGGTGTTCGCCCAGCACCCCCGACAGGGCCCGCAGCGCCACCAGCGCATCGGCGCATAGGGGCTCTGCCCCGCGCTTCATCGCGTCATAGGCCGCGACATTGACCGAGACGAGCCGGGCCGACGTCCCGAACAGCGTCCAGGACCCGGTGGTGAAGTCCTGGAACCGCGTGCCGACGCCCAGCACCAGATCGGCCCCCGCGCAGATCGCATTGGCCGAAGAGGCGCCGGTCACGCCGACCGGGCCGAAATTCCATTCGTCGTCCCAGGGCAAGGCCGATTTGCCGGCCTGGCTTTCCACCACGGGGATGGCATGGCGCGCGGCAAAGCCGGCCAGTTCCTCGGCCGCGCCGGAATAATGCACGCCGCCGCCGGCCACGATCACCGGGCGCTGCGCGGCGCGGATCATCGCCGCAACGCGCGCAAGTTCGCCGCGATCCGGTTCGGGGCGGCGGATACGCCAGACCCTGGGCGCAAAGAAGCTCTCGGGCCAGTCATGGGCCTCGGCCTGGACGTCCTGGCAGAAAGCCAGCGTGGCCGGGCCGCAATCGGCGGGATCGGTCATCATGCGCAGGGCACGCGGCAAGGCGGTCAGCAATTGCTCGGGCCGGGAGATGCGGTCGAAATAGCGGCTGACCGGGCGAAAGCAATCGTTCACCGTGGCGGTGCCGTCGCCGAAGTCCTCCAGCTGCTGCAACACCGGATCCGGCCCGCGCCCGGCAAAGACATCGCCGGGAATGAACAGCACCGGCAGCCGGTTCACATGGGCCAGCGCGGCGGCGGTGACCATGTTGGCGGCCCCCGGCCCGATCGAGCTGGTCACCGCCATTGCCCGCCGCCTTCCCGACTGCTTGGCATAGGCGATGGCGGCATGGGCCATGGTCTGCTCGTTATGGCCGCGCCAGGTGGGCAGGCGGTCGCGCTCGGCATAAAGCGCCTCGCCTATGCCTGCCACATTGCCATGGCCGAAGATCGCCCAGACCCCGGCGATAAAGGGCTCGCCCTCTTCGGTCATCTGGACGGACAGCCAGCGCATCATCGCCTGCGCCGCGGTCAACCGGATGGTGGTCATGCCGTTTCCTTCCCCTCTCCCGTCCCCGCCAGGGCAGCCCGGCGGGCCTCGTCCCATATCGCGCAGAGACGGGCGTAATTGTCAGCCATCATGGCGATCGCCCGCTCATCGCCGATGCGCCCGCCCAGCCAGCCTTCGGCCGCCGCGCCAAAGATGGTGCGGCCGACGGCAAAGCCCCGCACCAGCGGATGCCGCGCGGCGATGCGAAAGCTTGCCGCCAGTTCCGCCTCTTCGGCCGCCAGCCCCAGAACCACGATTCCCCGGCAATGCGGGTCGTTGCGCAGGATGGCGGCGCAGGCCAGGTCCCAGGCGCGATCCGAGGTCATCGGTTCGAGCTTCCACCAATCGGGAAAGACGCCGATATCGTAGAACCTCTGGATCACCCGCGCGGCGATGTCCTCCTGCATCGGCCCGGCCCGGGACGGGACGATCTCCAGCAGGAATTCCAGCCGGTTGCGCCGCGCCGCAGCGAAAAGGCGGGCCATCGTCGCCTCCTGCTCGGCCCGGATCGCCGCCTCGTCGTCGGGGTGATAGAAGCACAGCACCTTCACCACATGGTCCAGCGGCCATTCAGCCAGCCCGCCGAAATCCGCGCCCAGTTCGGGTTCCACCCGCAACGGGCGCGATCCGGGCCATTCGACCGGCCGGCCGATCCAGAGCCCCCGGCCCGCGGCGGCGTGCAGCGCCTCCTGTCCCAGGCGGTTGTCGCATAAAAGCCCGTGGCCGGGACGGCCGTCCGCCACCCGCAGCACCGCCTCCAGCGCCAGCTTCTTGAATGCGCCGATCCGCGCCGGCGTGGCGCCGGGCATGTCCTCCAGCTGCATCCGGTGGTCAAAGGCAAAGACCCGCATCTCGGGCCAGTCGCCATGGCGATTGGTCGACCAGTGGATCTGTTCCAGCTCGGCATCCTGGCGCAGGGCCGGGACAAGCACGCCGCGCTGCAGAAAAAACTGCAATTCCTCCCAGCTGGGATAGGCGGGGGTGCAGCCGTGGCGGCTGACGGCAAAGGCGCCGCAGGCATTGGCATAGGTCAGCGCGACGGGCCAGCCGGCATCGTCCAGCCAGCCCTTCAGCAGCCCCGCCATGAAGCCGTCCCCGGCCCCGAGCACGTTGAACACCTCGATCGGAAAGCCGGGCCCGGCTTCGCCCTGATCGAGCGAATCGGGGATTTCGCCGGCAAAGGCCGCCGCGCCCATCGGGCCGCGCTTGCAGACCAGCGTGGCGCCGGACACCGCCCGCACGGCGCGCAGCGCGGCGATGGTATCGGTGCTGCCGCCGGCGATATGGAACTCCTCCTCGGTGCCGACGATCAGGTCGAACAGATGCAGCGTGGCCTGCAACCTGGCGGTGACCGCACCGCTTGCGATAAAGCGGTTCTCGCCATCGCCATGGCCCGAGAGACCCCAGAGATTCGGGCGATAGTCGATATCCAGCGCGGTGCGCGCGCCGTTCGCGCGGGCCAGGCGCAAGGCCTTGAGCACCGCCGCCTCGGTGCGGGGATGCGACAGATGCGTGCCCGTGGCCACCACGGCGCGGGCGCGGGCGACAAAGGCCGGGTCGATATCGCTTTCGCTCAGCGCCATGTCGGCGCAGTTCTCGCGATAGAAAATCAGCGGGAACCGCTGCCTGTCGCGGATACCCAGCAGGACAAGCGCGGTCAGCCGTTCGGGATCGGTGATCACGCCGGTGGTATCGACGCCCTCGCGCGCCAGTTCCTCGCGGATGAAGCGGCCCATATGTTCGTCGCCGACGCGGGTGATCAGACCGGCGCGCAGACCCAGCCGCGCCGCGCCGGCGGCGATATTGGTGGGGCTGCCGCCGATATATTTCTGGAACGACCCCATGTCCTCCAGCCGGCCGCCGATCTGTGCGCCGTAAAGATCGACCGATGCACGCCCGATGGTGATGACGTCGAGCATCTTCACACCGTTCCCCCCAGGCTGCCTTCCAATGCGGCCAGTTCCTGCCCGCCGGCCATCATGTCCTGCAATTCCTCGGGGGTGATCCGGCCGCGTATTGCGGTGCCCAGGGTGCGGCCGCGGTTCAGCACCGTGAAGCGGTCGCCCACGGCCAGCGCATGCCGGACGTTATGGGTGATGAAGACGATACCGACGCCCTTCTTGCGCACCTTGTCGATGGTGGCCAGCACATTGGCGGTCTGGCGCACGCCCAGCGCCGAGGTGGGTTCGTCCAGGATCAGCACCTTGGCGCCGAAATAGACCGCACGGGCAATGGCGACCGTCTGGCGTTCGCCCCCCGACAGGGTGCCGACCGCCTGGCCGGGCTCGCGCAGGTTGATGCCCATGCGCCGCATCTCTTCCATGGTGACTTCATTGGCCTTTTTCATGTCGAGAAAGCGCAGGGGACCGACGCGCCGCTCGGGCTCCCGCCCCATCCAGAAATTGCGGGCCACCGACATCAGCGGGATCATCGCCAGATCCTGATAGACGGTCGCGATTCCCGCCTCCATCGCATCGCGCGGGCTGTCGAACCTCATCGGCCTGCCCATGAAACGGATCTCGCCGGAGCTGGGCTTGTGAACGCCGGCCATGGTCTTGATGAAGGTCGATTTCCCAGCGCCGTTATCACCCAGAAGGCAATGGCATTCCCCCGGCCGGATATCGAATGACACCCCGTTCAGCGCGATGACCGGGCCGAACTGCTTGCGGATCTCGACCATTTCGATGATCGGGTTCTGGTCATGGGCAGGCATCAGCGTTCCCCCGTGATCATGCGGCGGATATAGGTGTTCAGGATGACGGCAAGAATCAGGATCGTGCCGAGAAAGACCCGGAAAAGCGAACTTTCCGCGCCCGAAAAGAACAGCCCCTGCTGCACCACCCCGAAGATCAGCGCCCCAAGCGCCGCCCCGATGACCGAGCCATAGCCGCCGGTCAGCAATGCGCCGCCGATGACCACGCAGATGATCGCCTCGAATTCCTTGAGCAGGCCGCGGTCGGCGGCGGCCGAGCCGAATTCCATCACCTGGCAGGTGGCAAAGACGCAGGCGCAGAAGGCGGTAAACATGAACATCAGCACCTTGACCCGGCTTACCGGCACGCCGACATAGCGGGCGGCCTGCGCATCGCCGCCGGCGGCAAAGATCCAGTTGCCGAATTTCGTGCGCGTCAGCAGCAGGTGGCCGAACAGGATCAGCGCCACCGCCCAGACGACCAGCATCGGGACGCCCGAGACCACCGGCTGCCCGGCCTTCGGCCCTTGGGAAAAGGTGGCGATCCAGCCGTTCCCGCCCATCCAGGCAAAGAACCCGGTCAGGATCTTGCCGCCAAAGACGGCTGCCAGCCAGTCGCCCTGCGCCGCCTCCTTCACGCCGCCGATGATCGTCTGCCGCGTCGTCAGGATCGACAGCCAGATGGTCAGCCCGCGCAGGATATAAAGCGAGGCCAGCGTGACGATGAAGCTGGGCAGCCCGGTGCGGATGACCAAAAACCCGTTCAGCCCGCCGATGGCGATGCAGATGGCAAAGGAAACCAGGATCGCGGCCCAGATCGGCCAGCCCCATTGCACCGACAGGATGGCGATGACCGTCCCGGCAAAGCCGATCATCGAACCGACGGAAAGATCGAATTCGCCCGCGATCATCAAGAGGCAGGCACCCACCGCGATAAGGGCGAATTGCGCCGAAACCACCGTCCAGTTCTCGATCCCCTGCAGGGCGAACATGCCGCTGTCGCCGGCGATCAGCAGGAAAAAGGCAAAGACCAGGACCGCGCCCGCCGTCGCCCCCAGTTCGGGGCGTATCAAGGCATTGCGGAGCTTTGAGACTTGCTGGAGGCGCTCGTCCGTCATCATATTCTCACATGCAGAAGGGGAAATGAGCCGGGGCCGGCCAAACAGGGGGCCGCGGCCCGCCCCGGCATGGCGGCATCAGCGATAGGTGCCCGCCTGCGCCTCGACCATTTCGATATTGTCCTTGGTGACGAAGCCCGGGCCCGAGTTCACCGAATTCGGCGGAATGACCCCGTAGCGCGCGTAATTGGTCAGCAACACCACCGGCAGATAGCCCTGCAGGAAAGGTTGCTGGTCGATGGCGAATGCGATGGTGCCGTCCTTGATGGCCTGGGAAATGTCGGCATCCAGGTCGAAGGTGCCGAAATGGATCTGGCCGGCCTTGCCCATGTCGTTCAGCGCCGCGATGGTCGGATCGGCCGAATTCGGGCCAAGGGTCAGGATGCCGTTGGTATCGGGATTGGCGGTCAGATAGGCCGAGACCTTGTTCTTTACCTCGGCCGGGTCCATGCCGCTGTCGATCATCTGGCTGCCCAGTTCGACGCCCAGCGCATCGGCATAGCCCTGGCAACGCTCGACCGAGGCCGGGTTGGTGATATAATGGTTCACGCAGACGAATTTCGTCACGCCCTCGGCCTTGGCGCGTTCGCCGGCCGCCTTGCCCGCATCATATTCCGGCTGGCCGACATGCAGCAGCGCGCCAAGCTGTTTCGATTGGTCGATGGTGCCCGAATTCACGGTGATGACCGGGATGCCCTGGCCGATGGCGCTGGTGATCGGGCCCTGGAGCACATTGAAATCCGCGATGGTGACGATGATTCCGTTCGGGTTCGAGGCCGCGGCCTGCTCGACGATGCGGGCCATGTCGGCAAGATCGCCCGTCGGCGGGTTGCGATATTCGACGGTGACGCCCACCTGGTCGGACGCGACCTCCAGCGCATTCTTGATGACGTTCCACCAACTGTCGCTGTCGGGGGCATGGCTGACAAAGACGAAACGCTCGCCATCGGCCATTGCCGGGACCGTCGCAGCCAGCAGGGTCGCGGTGCTGACGGCGGTAAGAAGCTTTTTCATGTGATCCTCCCAAATCTTTCCGCCCCGGCTCCTCCCGGACGGCACCGGCGGGGAATCGCCCCATTGCCGGCCATTCTGGAATTATTATTCCATTTTTCTTGCAAGGCAAGGGAGTAGTTCCATTTCGTTTCACCCACTGCGGCGGCTGCCGACCGAAACGGCCAGGGTGATCGCCAGCGACAGGGTGGCGGACAGGGCCCGGAACTCGCCGAAATCGACCTCGGAAACCAGCAAGGGCACGACGCCGGGCAGGCGCAGCGGGCTGACCATCGTATCGGTGATCGCCACCACCGACAGGCCCAGGGCGTTGGCCGCCTGTGCCATGTCGATGGTTTCCTGGCGATAGGGCGAAAAGGAAATCGCGATCACCGCATCGCCCCCGCGCAGGGCATGGCGCTGCTCCATTTGCCCGGCCATATCGTGCAGCATGGATGGAATATTCATCTTTTCAAAGGCATATGCAAGATATGCCGCCACGGGAAAGGATCGCCGCAACCCGATCAGATGGATCATCCGCGCCGCGGCCAGCTTTGCCACCGCCTCGTCCAGCAACCGGGCATCCACCGTCGTCGCCAGCCGTTCCAGCGACAGCCGCCCGGCATCGACGAACTCCGCCAGCAGGGCAGAGGGGCTGTCCGCCCCCCGGTCGCGCAAATTGGTCAGCCGCACCGAGTAATCGGGCAGCGAGCCGGCATAGGCACTGCGAAACAGTCGCTGCATTTCCGAAAAGCCGCTAAAGCCCATCACCTGGCAAAAGCGCATCATCGCCGAAGGTTGCACATCCGCCCCGGCGGCCAGTTCCGCGACGGTGGAAACGGCGATACGATCGACATTTTCCGCAAGATATTCAGCGCATTGCCGCATCCGCTTGGGTAGATCGGCCGATATGGTCTTCAGCCGGTCGTTGAATTCCTCGATGCTGCGCGGTGCGGCTTGGCCATCCATCTGGGTCACTCGATTTTTCCGTTTGACAGAGCGTATTCCGCCACGATAGGCGAAATGGAATTAATATTCTATCACGATCTGCACTTTCGATTCGGGGAGGATGGGAATGGAGCAGCGCCTGAGAGTGGGGCTTGTCGGGACCGGCTTCATGGGCAAGGCCCATGCCCTTGCCTGGCGCAATCTCCGCGCCGTGCTGGGCAGCGAGCTGGGCGATGCGCTGCCCGTCTCGCTGGAGGTCCTGTGCGACCAGCCCGCCGAGCGCGCCGCGGCGATGGCCGACCAATTCGGCTTTGCCCGCGCCACCGACGACTGGCGCCGGCTCATGGCCGATCCGCAGGTCGATATCGTCTCGATCACCACGCCGAACAACCTGCATTGCGACATGGCGCTGGCCGCCATCGCCGCCGGCAAGCATGTCTGGTGCGAAAAGCCCATGGCCCTGACGCTGGTCCAGGCCCGGCAGATGGAGGCCGCCGCCCGCAAGGCGGGCGTGGTGACGATGGTCGGCTACAACTATATCCACAATCCCGCCTTCACCCATGCCGTCCGGCTGGTGCAAGCGGGCGCCATCGGCCGCGTCGTGCATTTCCGCGGCGTGGTGGACGAAGATTATCAGGCCGATGGCGAATTGCCCTGGACCTGGCGGGCCAGGCTTGCCGATGCCGGGCTTGGCGCACTTGGCGACATGGGCTGCCATCTGGTGTCGATGACGCTTGCGCTTTGCGGCCCCGTCGCCTCGGTGGTGGCCGAGATGCAAACGGTGCATGAAACCCGCCCCCTGGCCGACGGGTCAGGCCGCGCGCCGGTCGAGAACGAGGATACGGCGACGGCGCTGCTGCGCTTTGCCGATGGCGCCCATGGCTCGATCTCCACCTCGCGCACCGCCTGGGGCCGCAAGAACCGGCTGGCCTGGGAGGTGCACGGGACCCGGGGCATGATCGCCTTCGACCAGGAGCGGCTGAACGAATTGCAGCTTTTCGTCGACGAAGGCCCGCGGGCGACGCAGGGGTTCCGCAGGATCCTGACCGGGCCCGAACATCCGCCCTATGGCCAGTTCGTCCCCGCCGCCGGGCATCAGCTGGGTTTCAACGACCTGAAGATCATCGAGGCCGGCGCATTCCTGCACGCCATCGCCACCGGCACCCGCCCGCACCCGGATTTCACCGCGGCGCTGGAGTTCGAGAATGTCATCCACGCCATCGCGACCTCGGCCCGCGAAGGCCGCCGCATAGATTTGTAAAGGAAAGCCCATGACCCATATCGCCCTTCTCGGCTGCGGCCGCATCGGCCAGGTCCACGCCAGGGCCATCGCCCGCACCCCCGGCGCCAGGCTGGTCGCCGTCGCCGATGCCATGGCCCCGGCGGCCGAGGCGATCGCCCGGCAATATGGCGCCGAACCGCGCAGCATCGAGGCCATCGAGACGGCAGGGGACATAGATGCGGTGGTGATCTGCACGCCCACCGACACCCATGCGGAGCTGATCGAACGCTTTGCCCGCGCCGGCAAGGCGATCTTTTGCGAAAAGCCGGTGGACCTGTCCCAGGCCCGCGTCCGCGCCTGCCTGGACGTGGTGCAGGAAACCGGCGCGCGGCTGATGATCGGCTTCAACCGCCGGTTCGATCCGCATTTCATGGCACTCAAGGCAGCCATCGACGCCGGAAAGATCGGGGCGGTCGAACAGGTGACGATCACCAGCCGCGATCCCGGCCTGCCGCCGGCGGCCTATATCAAGGTATCCGGCGGCATCTTTCGCGACATGACGATCCACGATTTCGACATGGCCCGGCATCTTCTGGGCGAGGAAATCGCCAGCGTCTACGCCACCGCCACGGCGCTGGTCGATCCCTCTATCCGCGACCTGGGCGATTACGACACCGCGACCGTGGTGCTGACCACCGCCTCGGGGCGGCAGGCCACGATCCTGAATTCGCGCCGGGCGAGCTATGGCTACGACCAGCGGGTCGAGGTGCATGGATCGCTGGGCATGATCACGGTCAAGAACCAGCGCGCCGCGGATATCGAGCTGGCCACGACCGCCGGCTTTCAGAAACCGCCGCTGCTGGATTTCTTCATGACCCGCTATGGCGCCGCATACGAGGCCGAGCTGGGCGCCTTTCTGGACGCGCTGCGGGAGGGCGGCGCCATGTCGCCTTCGGGCGAGGACGGGCTGGCGGCGCTGGAACTCGCCGAGGCGGCGCTGGCATCGGTCGAAACCGGCGCCGCGGTAAGGCTGGCCTGATCCGGCGGGCCGTCTGCCCCCCGCCGCGGACTGGTCGCACGGCGGTGGGCCGCGCCGCCGGCCGCCATCCCCTGTCCATGGAATACCCCGGGAAAACTCAGCCGATGTCCCGTTGTCCGCCCGCCGCCGCGGCAGGCGCGGCCGGTCCGCCCCGCGGAAGGATGAGCCGGCCATCGGCCAATGCCGCCGCAAGCCGGCGGTCCGTCGCATCCTCGGGGCCGCGCGCCCAGGGACGAAAGCGCAGGCGAAAGGCCGCAAGCCGGGCCTGGTCCTGGGAATAGCCGATGCGGGTCAGGCTGTCGGCCAGCGGTAATTCCGCCGCGCCCCCCGCATCCGGCCAGATGGCCAAGCCCTGCAACGCCAAGCGGCGCCAGTCGAAGCGCGGCCCCGGATCGGTCTTGCGCCCCGGCGCCATGTCCGAATGGCCGATCACCCCGGCCGGCCCGATCGCCCAGCGCGCCATGACGCCGCGCAGCAACCGCTCCAGCGCCGCCATCTGCGGCTCGGGAAAGGGCCGGTCGCCGGGATTGACCAGTTCGATGCCGATGCTGCGCGAATTCACGTCGCCGCGGCCCTGCCAGGAACCGGCCCCGGCATGCCAGGCGCGGCGATCCTCAGCCACCAGCGCCTCGGTCAACCCATCCTCATGGACCAGCCAATGGGCGCTGACCTCGGCCCCAGGGTCGCAAAGCCGGGCACGGGCCGAAGCGCCGTCCGCCATGCCGGTATAATGGATCACGACCAGTTCCGGCACCTGACCGCGCCGGTCGCCGTGATTGGGCGACGGGCTCAAGAGCCGGACTGGCGCAGCGGGCCCGGATCCCAGCCGCAGACAAAGCCGTCGCCATCCGGGTCCAGCCCCTGCGGGTCTATCACCGGCCCGCCCGAAGCCAGAAAGGCGCCTTGCGCCGCATCCGCGCCGGCATAGCTGCGGCAGGCCCGTGCCGCGGCCTGTTCCGAACCGCCGCTTCGCTGGTATTTCCGCGTTCCGGGGGCCTGCCTTTCCTGCTGCGCATATTGCGCCAGCGTCGGCGGGGCGGCCGGCCTTGCGGCGGACCCTGCCACGGTCGTCCCCGTTGCGGTCGTCCCCGCCGCCACCACGGCCGATGCCGGCCCCCCCGGCCGCTTCGCCGGCGTGCCGGCGATCTCGGCCGCGGTCGGCGCCTGCGCGGGCAGGACGACCGGAATCGCATCGGGCACGGGTCCCTCGCCATGCAGCGCAACCTGGCGCTGCTGCAGATATTCCGCATAGCGCGAGCCGTTGTTCATGGCGCTGTAATTCGGGTTCCAGCCCGAATTCTCGCCGCAGCCGGCCAGCGCCAGGACGGGGCCAAGCAGGGCCAGGATCGCCAGGTTCCGCATCGTTCTCTCCCGTTTGAGGCCGGTCACCACCAGCGCGAGGGTTTCGCCGTGAAGCCTGCCGCAGATTCGAGGCTTTGCGCAAGGTTCAACAGCCCGCCTTCGTCCCAGGGCCGGCCGATCAGCTGCATGCCCAAGGGCAGGCCCTGGCGGTCCAGCCCGACGGGCACCGAAACCCCCGGCAAGCCGGCCAGGTTCACCGTCACGGTAAAGACGTCGTTGAGATACATTTCCACCGGGTCCTTGTCCGACATCTCGCCCAGGCCGAAAGCGGCGCTGGGGGTGGCGGGGGTCAGGATCGCGTCGATGCCATCGGCAAAGACCTGGTCGAAATCGCGCTTGATCAGCGCGCGCACCTTGCGGGCGCGGTTGTAATAGGCGTCGTAAAAGCCCGCCGACAGCACATAGGTGCCGATCATCACCCGGCGCTGCACCTCGGGGCCGAAGCCCTCGGCACGGGTCTTTTCATACATCTCAACCACGCCGTCGCCGGCGCCAAGCGTCGCGCGGCGACCATAGCGCACCCCGTCATAGCGCGCCAGGTTCGACGACGCCTCGGCCGGGGCGATGACGTAATAGGCCGGCAGCGCGTATTTGGTATGCGGCAGGCTGATATCCACCACCTCGGCGCCGGCATCGCGCAGCATTTCGGCCGCCTTGTGCCACAGGGCGTCGATTTCCGCCGACATGCCCTCCATGCGGTATTCGCGCGGAATGCCGATGCGACGCCCGCGGATGTCGCCGGTCAGCGCCGCCTCGTAATCGGGCACCTCACGCTCGGCGCTGGTCGAATCCCTGGCATCGACCGAGGCCATGGCGCCCAGCATGATCGCCGCATCGCGCACCGTCTTGGTCATCGGCCCGGCCTGGTCCAGCGAACTGGCATAGGCGATCACCCCCCAGCGGCTGACCCGGCCATAAGTCGGCTTCAGCCCCACCGTGCCGGTAAAGGCGGCCGGCTGGCGGATCGAGCCGCCGGTATCGGTGCCGGTCGCGGCCAGGCACAGATCCGCCGCCACCGCCGCCGCCGAACCGCCCGAGGAACCGCCCGGCGTCAGTCGCCGGTCGTCCACCTTCCACGGGTTGACCGCCGGGCCGTAGCAGGCGGTCTCGTTCGAGGAACCCATGGCGAATTCGTCCATGCTGAGCTTGCCCAGCATGACCGCGCCCGCATCCCACAGGTTCTGGGTCACGGTCGATTCATATTGCGGCAGGAAACCGTCCAGGATGCGGCTGGCCGCCTGCGACGGCACGCCCTTGGTGCAGAACAGGTCCTTGATGCCCAGCGGGATGCCGCACATGGCGGGCGCCTCGCCCGCGGCGATGCGCTTATCGGCAGCCTCGGCCATCTCGCGGGCCTTTTCCGGGGTCTTGTGGCACCAGGCGTTCAACGCCCCGGCGGCTTCGATGGCGGAAAGACATGCCTCGGTCAGTTCGGCGCTGGTGAAATCGCCCTTGCGCAGCCCGTCGCGGGCGGCCGAGATCGTCAGCTTGTTCAGATCGCTCATTCCACCACCTTCGGCACGGCAAAGAAGCCCTCACGCGCATCGGGCGCGTTCTTCAGGATCAGATCCTGCATCTCGCCATCGGTGACGATATCCTGGCGGCGTTTCAGGCGCATCGGCTCGACCCCGGTCATCGGTTCGACGCCCTCGACATCGACCTCGTTCAGCTGTTCCATGAAATGCAGGATGCCGTTCAGTTCCTGCGCCAGCGCGGGCAGGTCGGCGTCCTTGACCGCAATCCGCGCCAGATGCGCGACCTTGCGGGCTTCGTCCTCGGTGATCGCCATGGATGGCTCCTTTCGCTTGCGCCGGGTTTTACCGGGGCGGCGGGGGCGGGGCAAGCACCAGGGCAGGCGGAACTTTACGCCCGCCGCCGGGCTTGGCAGGATGCGGCAGCGCAAGAAAAGGAGCCTTCCGATGAAACTGACCTGGCTTGGCCATTCCGGCTTCCGGCTGGAAATCGAACAGGCGGTCATCCTGATCGACCCCTGGCTGTCCGGCAACCCGAAATTCCCCGAAGACAGGCGCGGCGAGGCGATCGCGGGGGCGACCCATATCCTGCTGACCCACGGCCATGGCGATCACACCGGCGATTCGCTGTCCATCGCCCGGGAATTGAAGATCCCGGTCGTGGGCATCTATGACCTGATCAATACCTGGCAGATGCACCAGGGCATCGAGGGCATCGGCTTCAACAAGGGCGGCACGGTCGATCTGGGCGGGGCCAGGGTGACCATGGTCAACGCCACCCATTCCTCGTCCTTCGACGGCAATGAGGGGCCGGTCTATGCCGGCCACGAATCGGGCTACATGATCGCGGGCGAAGGCCATGTCATCTATGTCTCGGGCGACACCGACATCATGGCCGACATGGCATGGATGGGCGAATATCACCGCCCCGATATCGGCATCCTCTGCGCCGGCGGGCATTTCACCATGGACATGGAGCGCGCGGCCTGGGCCGCGCGGAAATATTTCGACTTCAAGACCGTGATCCCCTGCCATTACAAGACCTTTCCGCTGCTGGCACAGGATGCCGGGCCGCTGAAGGCCGGCCTGCCGGGGGTCGGGGTGATCGAGCCCGAGGTGATGGAGCCGATATCGCTTTAGGGCCAGCGATAGGCGCTCGGCCCGGGCTGCGCGGATGCCGCGGCCCGGGCCGGCGCAAATATCTCGACCAGCAGCGGATGGCAGGCGGCGGCATCGCTGGAATGCGCGCTGCCGCAATCGCCGCCCGGACAGGCCGAAAGCCCGCCGATCAGGTCGATCTCGGCAAAGAACTCGATATGGTCGCCGGGGCGCACCGGGCTGGCCTTCATGAAATACTGCCCGCTGTCGCGGGCAAAGCCGGTGCACATGAACACGTTCAGCACGTCATGGACCAGGGGTTCGACCTCGTCGCGGGCCAGGCCCAGTTCCGCCATCAGCGCATTGACCAGGTTGGAATGGCAGCAATGGTGATAGTCCTGCCCGCTAAGCAAGCGATGCGTATAGGGATCGCAGCGCGTGCCGATCACATCATGAACCGAGGCGCCGTATTCGTCGATGCCATACCATTCCAGCGTGTCTTCGATGATCGTGGCCATCGGACGCAGGTGGGGAAAGCTCGACCACATGCGGTCCCCGCGCGTCAGATGCGTGCCATGCAGGGCACGGGTCTTGCCGGAATAGAAACGCTCGCGGGGATCGGCGGCGGACCAGAGATTCAGGTCGCCCACCTGCGGCCCCTCGACGCTGCCGATGCGAAAGAAATGCCCGGCGGGAACATGAAAGCAGCGCGCCTCGCGCGGGGGCACCAGGCATTCGCCGGATTTGCGCGCCGTCAGCCGCAATGCCTGCAAGGCAGGCAGGTCCGGGTCGGGCAAGCTGTCGGTCGGATAGCACGGCACCGGCGGAACGGCCCGGCGTTCGGCGGCGTCTTCGGGAATGATGCGGTTCATGCGGCCGATGCTATGCACGGGGGCCCGCTATCGCAACCCTTGTGCGCGATACCTTCGGCGCCGCGCTTGCCGGCACCGCCGCATGGGTATTTGGAGAACAGAGAAGCGGCCGACCTGGTCCGGCTTCTCTGTTCTCCAAATACCCAAAAGCAAGAGCGCGGCCGGAAAGCCGCGCTGCAAGGCCCGGGTGAGCGGGCAAGGTCGCGGTGCTTCAGGCGGCCTGGCGAATGTCGGCTTCCATCGGCATCGGATCGAAGCTGAAATAGCCATACATCTGCTCCAGCACGGCCAGCGCCGCCTGGTCTTCCGCCTTGGCCCGGTTCAGCACGGCCAGCCGGGCAGTCTGCTTTTGCGTTTCGGCAAGGGTTTTCATCCGAAGGTCTCCGGGTCGAAATGTGCTCTCCCCGTCCGCAAGCTAATGCCGCACCGCAGAAAAATCCAGTTCCGCGACGCGGCGTCAACCGGCATACCGGCCATGACCGTCATGCAGGTCAGACGATGCGGTCCACCATCATATGCTTGATCGAGGCGATGGCCTTGGCCGGGTTCAGCCCCTTGGGACAGGTATTGGTGCAGTTCATGATCGTGTGGCAGCGATAAAGCTTGAACGGATCCTCCAGCGCATCCAGCCGCTCGCCCGTGGCCTCGTCGCGGGAATCGATGATCCAGCGATAGGCGTGCAGCAAGGCCGCCGGGCCCAGATAGCGGTCGCCGTTCCACCAATAGCTGGGGCAGGAGGTCGAACAGGAGGCGCAGAGGATGCATTCGTAAAGCCCGTCCAGCTTCTTGCGATCCTCGATCGACTGGCGCCATTCCTTGTCGGGCATCGGCGTCTCAGTGACCAGATAGGGGTTCACCGAGGCGTGCTGAGCATAGAAATGCGTCAGGTCGGGCACCAGGTCCTTGACCACCGGCATATGCGGCAGCGGATAGATGTTCACGTCGCCCTTGATCTCGTCCATGCCGTAGATGCAGGCCAGATGGTTGCCGCCGTCGATATTCATGGCGCAGGAGCCGCAGATCCCTTCGCGGCAGGAGCGGCGGAAGGTCAGCGTCGGGTCGATCTCGTTCTTGATCTTGATGAGCGCGTCCAGCACCATCGGGCCGCATTTGTCCATATCGACGAAATAGGTGTCGATGCGCGGGTTTTCCCCGGTATCGGGATCCCAGCGATAGATGTTGAAGCGACGGACATTCGTCGCACCCTCGGGCCTGGGCCAGGTCTTGCCGACCCGCATGCGGCTGTTCTTGGGAAGGGTAAGTTGGACCATTGGGCTACTCCTGGTGGTCGGGCCGCCGCCATCCTGCGGCGGCTTGGGTGGAAGGCATCAATTCACCCTCCAGCCCGGTTGTTCGTAAAGCGGCCGCGTCGGTCTTTGCCCCGAGCGGTCGAGGACGCAGCGGTCGAAGATTTCGGCCGGATCGCGGCCCAGGATCTGGTCCGAGGACAGGTCCACGCTGACGAAACCGCCGCGATAGCCGCCCGAGCCGTAGCCCAGGCCGATCCGGGTCCGCGGCGCCCGGGCATCCAGCGCCCGGACCATGCAGACCTGTTCGGCCTCGGCGACCGGGATCCGCACCGGCGCCGGCGCGCAGGCCGCCAGCCCCAGCAACGCCGGGGCAAGGGCGGGACCCAGCGCGCCGCGCCCGGCCATCAGGCGGCGGCCTGTTTCGCCGCCGCCGCGGCACCGGCGATACATTGGCTGGTGGCGGGACGGCCAACGATGGCCGCCACCGCATCCCCGGCCCCGGCCTCGCCGGCGGCGGCGATGCTGGCCAGTTCCGAGGCGCTGGCGTTCTGGACCACGCAATCGGTATAGGGCGCGACATTGGCGCCGGGCAGGCGCCGGGCCATTTCCCGGTTGATAACGATTCGCGCCGAGCTGCGGGCGGCCGCATCGGGCGCCGGCGTCGCGATGGGCGCGGTCGGCGCCGGCGCGGGGGCCATGCCGGGATTCTGCATCACGCAGCCGGACAGGGCCAGCGCGCCGGCGGCCAGGGTAAGGGGCAGATTCAGGGAAGGACGCATCAATAAACCCTCGCTTTGGGTGCGATCTTTTTCAGGTCGATCCCGCCTTCGTCTTGCCTGGTCAGAGGTTCAAGATGCACGGGCCGATAGGCCAGTTTAACATCGTTGCCTTCGATCCAGGCAAGCGAGTGCTTGCGCCAGTTGGCATCATCCCGCTCGGGATAGTCTTCATGGGCATGGGCGCCGCGGCTTTCCTTGCGCGCCTCGGCCGCGACGATGGTCGCCAGGGCGTTCGGCATCAGGTTGGTCAGTTCCAGCGTCTCCATCAGGTCGCTGTTCCAGATCAGGCTGCGGTCGGTGACCTTCAGATCGCTGAGCTTGTCGGCGATGACCTGCATCTTTTCGACGCCCTCGGCCAGGGTCTTGTCGGTGCGGAACACCGCGGCATCGGCCTGCATGGTGCGCTGCATCTCCAGCCGCAGCTCGGCCGTCGGCACCGAGCCATTGGCGTTGCGGATGCGGTCGAAGCGGTCCAGCGCCTTGTCCACCTGTTCCTTGTTGGTGGTGGGGATCGCCGCCTTGCGGTCGATCACCTGCCCGGCGCGGATCGCCGCGGCGCGGCCGAACACCACCAGGTCGATCAGCGAGTTCGAGCCCAGCCGGTTCGCGCCATGGACCGAGGCGCAGCCGGCCTCGCCCACCGCCATCAGGCCGGGGAATGTCGCATCGGGGCTGTCGGCGGTGGGGTTCAGCACCTCGCCCCAATAATTGGTGGGGATGCCGCCCATGTTGTAATGCACGGTCGGCAGAATCGGGATCGGCTCGCGCGTCACGTCCACGCCGGCAAAGATCTTGGCCGATTCGCTGATGCCCGGCAGCCGCTCGGCCAGGCTTTCCGGCGGCAGGTGCATCAGGTTCAGGAACATGTGATCCTTGTTCGGGCCGACGCCGCGGCCTTCGCGGATCTCGATGGTGATGCAGCGCGAAACCACGTCGCGGCTGGCCAGGTCCTTGTAGGTGGGCGCATAGCGTTCCATGAACCGCTCGCCCTCGGAATTGGTCAGGTAGCCGCCTTCGCCGCGCGCGCCCTCGGTGATCAGGCAGCCCGAGCCGTAGATGCCGGTCGGGTGGAACTGCACGAATTCCATGTCCTGAAGCGGCAGGCCGGCGCGGGCCACCATGCCGCCGCCGTCGCCGGTGCAGGTATGGGCCGAGGTGGCGCTGAAATAGGCCCGGCCATA
>Ga0164243_10002725_pt1 | contig 28917 bp, 29 predicted proteins | sample OricompcompostOP_FD_108781 | JGI IMG/M metagenome (GOLD analysis project Ga0164243, IMG submission 108781) | Organic Plus compost microbial communities from Emeryville, California, USA - Original compost - Organic plus compost (OP) | ecosystem: Engineered > Solid waste > Mixed feedstock >... | reverse complement strand
GGAATGCCGCAAGCCGCAGCACATGGGCAAGACCGGCAAATCCAAGTTCTGGGTTGCGAGCGAGGCGAGTTTTCGCGATTTCACCGATTTTGAGAAACTTCTCCGCCTGCTGTCGGCGTGCCGCGAATGTTGCGCTGTATTGGCTGCGCTCCTGCGCAAACGCCGCGGCGGCTGGCTGAGCCGGGCTTCCAACTGCTCCAGGCGTTCGTGGATCCGCTCCACGGCCAGAACTGTCTGCTCCTGCAACCTGATCATCGTGTCGACGGCCGCCGGCTGGTTCGGATCCTCCATCGCGCTTGCCAGTTTGGAGACCGGTTTTATCTGCTGGATCAGAAACCTGAGAAGCTGTTCCGCGGTCGGAGGCTGACGAGGGGAATCGGCCATGGAATGTCATCCTATTTTTGAGTTCTGCTTTGGTGAAACGCGTCAGCCGCGATAGCGATCCTACAAAGGTCGCCCCGTCGTCCGTCATCACGACTGGCATCCCACCTTTTAGGCCGGCTTCCAACCGCAAACCGATCGCAGCGAGTTTGGCCTCGAATTCCTCAAGACTCTGCGAGGTCGCGAGAGCTTCGGTGATCAGAACCCGGATACGGGGCAGATCAATGCCGTTGCGTCTCAAGCGCTGGTGGAGCGCTCGTCAAAACCCTGCCCGTGGTTGCCGAATTGCTGAGAGATCTCGTCGGGGACCACAAAGCCTTTGGCCTTCAGTGCTGCGGCCGCGGAATGGGAATGCGGGCCGATTGTGATCGGATGGCCCCACATCAGCGACAATCCCATCGAAATTTTCTGGTGGCGTGCATAGTCATGCGACGATGACATTACCGAACCTGCGAGCGGATCGACCTCGTTGACGAGGATGTGGAAATGCTGATGGCAGCCATCCGGGGTGGCTCTCTCCTTGCTGTGCATCCAGACGATCACGACGTCCGGATGAATCCAAATTCGGACGCCAGCCAGCCGAGCAGGGTGTCGAATTGCTCACCTGATATTTCTCTCTCCGGCGAGTAGATCCAGTGTCTTACGCAGTACTCGCGGGCGAACCGCAGCGCATCATCGCGCCAGTCTTTCAGGTCGGCCATATTACCGCGTACCAGTTCGACCGCGTCGTTGTCTTCACCGTTGGTCAGATGATCGACGAGACGTTGTAGCGCCTGACCGCGCGCTTTGACGCGCTTCGATTTCAGATTCATGGCGCGACCTGGTTGAGATGGCGCGAGGCAATGGTGTGAATCTGGCTGGCAACGGTCTTCGCGAATGCCGCGAATGTCTCGGGGGCAACCTCCTTGCTCTCGGCCATCGTGGCAAGGCTGTTGGCGAGGCGGCGCATGTGCGCCGCGTCGGCGAGCATCGGTCGGGTCATCATCCGGCCGGTCATGACCATGCGGCAGGCGCGGCGCAAGTATGACGACAGCGTCATGTCGGCGGCAGCGGCGGCCTTCGTGAATAAGACTTTGTCGCGCTCCGCCACTCTGAATTTGATGACGTTCTCCGCCAATGTGTTTGTCTCCGGGGTCAACGGGGCAGGGCCCTTCAAGCTGCGTGTCCAAGACGCGCATGGCTTGCTGCTTTTTGCTTGGTTGTCACCGTGGTCACGTCGTGAAAAGCAAGATGAATCGGAACGATGTGATCTTCAAGAGTCTGTGGCCACGAACCTAAACACGGCAGAGATGTATCGTGAACCCAAGGCGAAGGTGATGCTCTTCTCGACCGTGCCCGCGTTGGGAAGTTAACGCTGCTTCAGCGTGAATCTCAGTGTACCTGAGGCTTACGTGGGGATTGAGCCTTGAATGCTGTGATCAGCTAATGGATAGCTGCGTAAGCGCAGACGATCCTGATCGCCCAACTGGGGAGCATGTTGGTGCGACCTCGAGGGTTGCAGCCCTCATGAGAATAGCCGTTTAACCAACTGAAAGATCTTCCGTTCCTAGGAGGCTTTCCGGTGCCCTTGGAGAATCATCGACGGAAGCTGGGGGCCTTTGATTGCGGCTTTGACCCAAGGCTATGGATTGGAGGAGCGCCCGTGCCGATCGTCCGGGCTTTGATCGCCCCTTGTTCCCAGTCACGCAGCGTGCCGATCGAAATATCGAAAACTGAACTGAACTCGCGCTGCGACATTTTTAGGTTCGATCTCAGGACTCGAACATCAATGGCCACATCGCGGGTATGCACTCGTGGCCTCGGTAGAGACATCTTTTTGATCTTTGGCTTCTCGACAGGATTCGAGGACGAGGATTCCAAAAGCTGTGTTTTTGGCAGACTTGTGCGAGGCGGTGGCACGGTTGAGACCGGCCTCACGTTTCTGAAGACATCAAACGTGACCGCGGAAGGAAGTGGGAGAGATGCAAGTTGCTGCAGTTCATCGGGCCTGAGAATTTTAGCACCGTACCGCAGAGCAATGCCGTCTAACGAATGCCCTGCTTGCAACGTAATAGTTCGCTCCGGAACGCGCTGCGAGCGCGCCCAGTCCTTGAACGAGTGCCGAAGCGGCTGAAACACTAAAGAGCCGCCCATGTCTATGCTGGCAAAAAGGCGCTGGAATCGTTTGGATGCGGCGTGCGTAGGTCGCACGGAGGTGTGAAGATCAGGAAATAAATACTCGTACCCGAGCGCACGCTGCCTTTCCGCCCGATCGATAAAGCCTAGTTTTCTCAATTGATGATGTAGTGCAAAAATCCGCAGACTGTCCCGCGTCTTAATTGGTCTGTTTCTGACGCCACGAGCGTCGGAGATCTGCGTCGTGAGATCAACAATATCGACGTCTTCACGTTGCCTAATGTTATGAGGCTGCAACCCAACCAGCTCGCCTAACCTAGCTCCGGTAAAATAGGCCAACAGAGGAAGCCACACATCTTCCGGCCGTTTTTCGTCAGCATCTTTCGTACAAGCCGCGAAGAGTTTGTTGAGATGGGCGGAATCGAGGCTAAACCGGAATCGTTGAAGAGCGCGCGTCCTTTGTTATTAAAGTATGCCCATAGTCGAATGGGTACTTAACCCGATAGTTTGCACAGAGCCACCGAATGCAAGTTTTGATCTTGCCAACATAGCCGATCTTGATGGTTGTGAATGTGAGCGATTTGGCGCGACTGCTCGGAGGACGTGAACGGTTCTCCTCAAGAGCGGCTACGAGAGTCTTGCCCCTCCAAAGAGGATCGACGGTGTGACGCTCTGGTAGGAACTGTAATTCCGCCGCGAAGTGAGTCAGATCGCCTTCTGTGTACGCAGCAATTTGCTTGTCGCCCACAATTTCAAGAAACGTTCGGATACGATGCTCGAAGTAACCAACCTCTCTTGACCCTTCCGGCAACTGCTTTCTTTTCGCAGCCAGAAATTCCCCAACAACTACGCTCAGCAATGGCCCCTCATAAAGAAGCCTTTCGTTGATGGCCGCATTGTCTTTCATTGCTTTTCCAACCTGCATCAAGACATTTGAATTTGCCTTATGAGCAAGCCGGCTCTCGGTCTCAAACTGCTTCGCCTTGGCCGTTATCGTTTGTAGTTGTGACCTTCACTCAATGCCGTCGTATTTGTAACTTTCAGACAGATCATCGAGTTCTTCAAATAGGCGGTGGCTGCTCTCTCTGGCTCCCTGCATATCAGCAAACACCGTGTCAAAATCGGTAATGACTTCGGTTGCGAAAGAATTCCAACCACTCATCGAGCGTTCGAACAGTGCCTTCTGAGCTTCGGCAATGACCTTTTCGTCAGCCTTGTTGGAATTTTTCCGGGCTTTTTCCAGCGAAAGGAATTCATCTGAGAGTTTGGTGAGTTGTTCGACCTCGGCAACAAGTGTGTTGACGAACTTACGCCGGACTTCAGCCTGTAGTAATTTTACTTCCTCACGAGAGAGTGGGGCCTCCCCAAGGTGCTGCTCCGCATGGCAGCAACGCGCATTCTCGCAAAGCCCCGATACCGCATCATCATCAGCCATCGCTCAGCCATGCCGGCGAGATGACGGGCGCAACGGATCGCCTCTCGATGAGTCCGGAAGGGCAAGCGTCGCCCCCAATAGCAGGCGCGAGTCATTCGGAGGCCTTAGTTGAAAAAACCAAGTTCCGCCGCGCTGCCAGAGATACGACGCCATGTGTACGCCACCGTGTATTCTAGGGTGGCGAGACTAAAATCTTGTAAACAATTCAATGGCTTATCGCTGGCGGACAGAGAGGGACTGCGGTCCGACATTCTCTGATCGCCACGGGGCAAAAAGCGGCGTGCTCTCAGGCATGAAGGAGCCGGCCTAGCAGCCTTGGAGTTGTGCTCCGAAGCAGACGCGCGCATTGCGCGTAACGGTCTCAACGAAGCGCTGGAAAAATCCCCTCGATCTCTCATCTACCTGTCGTAGTGGGGCATCGAAAGCGGCTTCTTTCGTCAAGTAGTCCCGATCCGCGGTACCCTTACTTTCAACAAGCCGCGCAACACCTTAGCCCGGCGCTCACTGCCCGATAATCGAAAGCTGGGCCCACTAGGAGCATACCAAGGGACAGGTCAATCTCGCGCACTGTAGTGTCGAACCTAGTCGCGCAGCCTCTATCCATCACGGCGCCATTGGATGTTCGATGCCGTTCCGGTGTCTGTCGCGACCAATATCCGACAACAGGCGCCGTAATCCTTCGTCATGCTCAATGGAGGCTTACGTGAAATCCCTTTCTAACAAAGTCGCACTTATCACGGGTGGGAATAGTGGGATCGGATTGGCCACAGCCAAGCTGTTCGCCGCAGAAGGGGCGCAAGTCATCATCACGGCGAGACGTCAAGATACTCTTGACGCTGCGGTTTCTCAAATTGGCAATGGTGCAGTGGGAATCCAGGGGGATGTCGCTGACCTCAGCCATCATGATCGCGTTGCGGAATACGTTGATCAAAGGTTTAGCGGTTTAGATGTCTACATTGCGAACGCCGGGATTAACACCATCACTCACTCTGAAAAAGTCTCCCAAAGTGAGTTCGACGCGCAATTCGGGGTTAATACGAAAGGTGTGTTTTTTGGCGTCCAGAAGATTTCACCGCTCATTCGAGATGGTGGCGCAATCATCCTCTCAGGATCCATCGCAAGCGACAAAGTTCTTGACGGTCACGCAGTCTATGCCGGATCAAAGGCCGCAATAGGAGCTTTCGCACGTAGCTGGGCGATTGAGATGAAGAGTCGCGGAATCCGGGTGAACGTCATAAGTCCAGGGCCAACCGACACAGAAATTCTCGGCAAGCTGGGCATTGCACCAGATAAACGGGACCAGTTTGATGCGGCCATGGCCGAGGCAATCCCGCTAGGCCGCATGGCCCGCCCCGACGAAACCGCAAGGGCCGCGTTGTTTCTTGCCTCCGAAGCAAGCAGCTTCATCACGGGCGTCAATCTGCGCGTCGATGGCGGAATGTCCTTGCTCTGAAATCAGTGCCTGCTTGATGGCGTGCCTCCCCTACATATGCATCTGTAGGCGCAGCGGATCGGGATGCGGCGATCCTATCCTGGTCTTCGCGCGAAATTAGCCGCCTGCTCCGCAACGTGCAGCTCTATATGTGATCAACAGTGTCGGAGCACTCTTTGGAAGGGTGGCGTTCGGTCACCTATCCTACGGTATAGTCCCTTCTATTTCTCGACCCAATCGACCGCTGCCTGCTCGCTTCATATCGTTGCTCGAGAATTTCGAGAGAAATCGGCATCGCCGTTTACAGCAAGTGGAGGTAGATAATGAAGATCGTCGTCATCGGCGGTACTGGACTGATCGGGTCTAAGGTCGTCACCATTCTTAAACAGAAAGGTCACGAAGTCATCGCGGCGGCGCCAAATACGGGTGTCAACACCATCACAGGCGAAGGCCTCGCCAATGCTTTCGTAAACGCCGAGGTTGTTGTTGACGTCGCGAACTCGCCTTCCTTTGAAGACCAGGCCGCCATGGAATTCTTTCAGACAGCCGGCAGGAACATCACAGCTGAAGAGGTGTCCGCTGGCGTCAAGCATCACGTCGCACTTTCCGTTGTTGGAACTGAGCGCCTGCAGGAGAGCGGATACTTTCGAGCCAAGTTAGCTCAGGAAACCCACATCAAGAATTCGCCGATCCCCTATACGCTTGTTCGTGCCACGCAGTTCTTCGAGTTCTTTCGGGGAATTGCGCAATTCAGCGTTGTGGGAGGCGCAATACGCCTGCCGCACACTCTGTTTCAACCGATGGCGGCGGACGATGTCGCTGCTGCTGTCGCTGATGCAGCGACTGGCGCGCCGCTTAATAGAACCGTAGAGACGGCCGGTCCTGATTCTTTCTATTTGGACGAGCTGGTTGGTCGGGTCCTCGCGTATGACAATGATCCGCGAAAAGTCGTCACAGATTCAAATGCGCTTTACTTCGGCGTAAGCGTGGACGATCAGACGCTGCGGCCAGGCCCAAATCCGCGTCTTGGCTCAACCAAATTCGACTGGTGGCTCACTCACGTCCCTCCGCCGCCGAAGAAATAGTGGCTGGCCACCAGAGCTCCGCCCTGCCGAGCTCTGGTCTCCTTTTTCGTCAGAACGATCAAACGTGAGATCCTGCGATGGTGAGAAACCTTTGTATTGGATTAGGAGGCGTGCTCGGTTTAGCAGCTGCTGCAAATGGGTTGCTAATGCTCTTGTCCCCGCTCGATTGGTATTTCCTCGTGCCGGGTGTGACCACAACAGGGCCATTCAACCAACACTTCGTCCGCGATATCGGGTTGATATTTCTATTCATAGCAGCCGCCTTTCTGCTGGGAGCTGCAAGGCCGGAATACCGCGTAATTCTTTGGGCCGCGTCCACATTGTGGCTGGCCGGGCACGCGCTTTTCCACTTCTGGGAAGTCGCAGTCGGAATTTGTGAGCCGTCAGTGATTGCTCGAGATTTTCCGGCGGTTACTCTTCCGGCGATCCTTGGAGCCGCGATAACGCTCTGGGCATATTTCGACCGCAGCTCCTCCCAGGGGGCTGCAGAGAGACACTAGGCAAACGCATTCTTCAGTTCGGGGCCCTCGTCCAACGCTCCATCAAAGCGCCGCATCACCGGGGGCAGAATTCCACTTATCCAACCGCTCCGCCATCGTTGGCGATTAAAACCTAGCCCAACGTTTAGGTCCGCCTGTCAATCAGCGAGCCAAGCTGATCCCACAGTTCGATATCGAAGTTGGGCCAAATCACCGATCCTTGCACTGGCTCTATCTCGGTGCCCTTTTTGACCTAGGGAATTCGAGAGGCGCTATCCCGCTTCACTCACACCAAGGATCAGCACTATGGGTACCATCACGACTAAAGACGGCGTTGAGATCTATTACAAGGATTGGGGTACAGGGCCGGCTGTAACATTCTCACACGGTTGGCCCCTGAACGCAGATGCCTGGGACGGTCAGATGCACTTTCTTGCACAGAACGGCTTTCGCGTAATTGCGCACGACCGCCGTGGCCATGGTCGCTCGAGCCAGGCTTCGGCAGGCAATGACATGAATGGCTATGCAGATGACCTTGCCGCAGTCATTGAAACGCTTGATCTCAGAGGCGTGACGGCAGTTGGACATTCCACCGGAGGGGGTGAGGTGGCTCGTTATATCGGCCGTCACGGAACAGACCGAATCGCAAAAGCCGTTCTCATCGCTGCCGTGCCACCGATTATGATCAAGACACCTGCCAACCTCGAGGGCTTGCCATTGGAGGTATTTGACAATTTGCGGAGCAGCCTCACCAAGGATCGCTCACAATTTTATAAAGACTTGGCGCTCATGTTCTATGGCGCCAATCGGCCGGGCGCCAAGGTTTCACAAGGAACGCTGGATCAATTCTGGCTTTGGAGCATGCAAGCCGGTCTCAAAAACGCGTACGAGTGCGTCAAAGCGTTTTCTGAGACTGATTTTACCGAGGATCTGAAGAGGTTTGATATTCCTACCCTGATTCTTCACGGCGAGGACGATCAGATCGTGCCGGTTAAGGACTCCGCTGTGAAATCGGCGCGACTGATAAGGAATGCGAAGGATATCTACTACCCGGGTGCGCCGCACGGCATTACGGCCACGCATCAAGACCAGGTCAATGCCGATCTCCTTTCTTTCATCAAATCGTAAACTACAGCTGCATGCAGGCCAATGTGGCCTGCATGCATTTTCCGAAGTTGCTTTGAGCTTGCGTCGCCCCGGCGTGGGCTGGCGTATCATTCGCCTGAATCAGACAATAGGATTATAGAAATGGTCACATCTGCCACCCGGGTGCTCGCTGGAATTGAGGTTCCCGATACTCCGATCGTCGCCCGAGCAATGGAATATGCTCGGGAGACTTGTGAACCATACCTGCTCAATCACGTGATTCGATCGTGGCTCTTTGCCACGCGACTTGGACAGCTAAAAGCCATCGGCCATGACGGCGAAGTCGTTGCCATCGGAACGTTATTGCACGACATCACGCTTAACGAGAGCTTCTCTGGTCCACGTCGATTCGAGGTGGAGGGCGCCGATCTTGCGCGCAAATTTGCGACTGCCGAAGGACTTGACGAGAATCGCGCGCAGAAGATCTGGGACTGCGTCGCGCTAAACTCGACGCCGTCTATCGGACTCTACAAGGAAGCGGAGGTTGCGCTCTGCACTGCGGGAATCTGCATGGATGTCATCGGTCTGGATTATGAGATCATCCCTGAGCATGAGCGCGTTGGAATTGTGTCCGCATTTCCGCGGCTGAACATGAAGCAGCGGATGACACAGTGCTTTTGTCATATAGCCATCACTCGGCCTGAGACCACTTACGATAATTTTGTTCGTGACTTCGGTCAGCGCTTTGTGTCCGGATATAAAGCGCCATCGGCTGTGGATTTCGTTGCTGATGCTCCATTCAATGAATGAATAGGGCGTCTCTTTTGAAAGTTGAGATAATGACGCGATAATTAGCACTATCGCCAAAGGCATTCGTAACTCATTCTAAATTTGAAAAGTACAACCGAAACATTTACTCGCACGCGGTCCTCTCGGCGCGTCTGAATAACATGTTTGCTAGAATGGTGCGCGTGTACGCGATGGCCAGTGTCGTCGAGCAAGAAGCAATAGGCGTGCCGATAATCTGAGCGACCATCCTTGCGATGTCGAATTCCGGCCCGAGAGTTCCAAAACCCGGAATGCTGTTGGATTTGTCAAAATCCCAATCCACTTCTTGCAACCCCTTAAAATTGTGGATTTCAGGGTCCATCAGCCAGGCACGACGAAGCGCAGCAAGACGCAGTTCCGGAGAGACGTTATCGCGAAGAAAGACGGTGATATCGGTTTGGGCGTCAATCGTGCTAATCGATGGCAGTTGCTCGGCGCCGATCAGCGCCGGCGCGCTTTGTGTGATTTTGCCGTCGGGCCGGTCCGCAGCACTGAGTATCGGAGCGATTTCAGCCTCGCTGCCTTGAGCAAATGCGATGACGCAAAAGATCGCAATCAGCAAGCCGACCACAGCACTGATCAAAAAGCCTGAGCTGGCCAACAAAAAGGCTGCCGCTCCTCTCGTGTCATTGTCTCTGATGGGAATGATCCGCCTGTCCGTATCGACCATGTCTCGCTCCTGTTGATGAGTGCCTGTCAGCCAGGCACTTCGGAGCACGCTAAGTTGATGCGTATAGGCCGTCGATCAGGCCAGAAGGCAGGGCGACTGCTGCTCAAGCATAGGACGAGTTCAGCTGTCGTTTGTGTTTGCCACGATGCGACCGACAATGGGCATTTGATCCGCATTTCACTCGGTCTTGTCGGCGCATCTTTTATTATAGTGCGGATCGAATAGTCGTAGCCTCTCCATTGGGGCATATCACCCTCAACGCGTGGTCAGGAAATCCGGCCCTTCAAACGGTAAATCGCGCTCCGCGACGTCAGCGACCATGACGGCGGTCTCCTCTCTCAGACTGCATATGTTTCCCATCGATCAACGACGTTATCCGCTCAGGATCGAAGATTCGTAGAAAATGTTGAGGGGGCCGCGATCAGAGCTGAGCGTAATGGATAGAAAATCTATCCCTCGGAATAGCTCAATTCCTGTCTGGCCACGGCTAAGTCTCCCGCACTGGGGCGGCATAACGCTGCCTCAACAAGCAAAGGAGATTGCCGTGATCAGTGCCGCTAAGATATTTCTCGCCGTTTCAGCTATTGTAATTTGCACGACGAGTGCATTCGCGGATCGCGAAGAGCTCAATAGTGGATTTCATGGAAATACACCGTACCAGACATCAGCGCCGCAACACCTGTCACCGACAGCGGCCTGCTCGTACGGTCAAGCATCGGCTTGTCAACTGAACCAATCTCGCAGACGAGGTGCAAATGCCTACGGTCAGGTGCCTGCAGGTATCCGCCGCACCCCCAAGTCTATCAAAGTGCACGAGTGGGGAAGGTATCAAGGCCAGGATCCCGATCCGAACGTCCGACTGCAACTGCGCCGCGACGTTCATAACTAACAAGCTTAAGGTAATAGAAAATGAGTGTTCGGTTGTTTGCCGGACACTCCAATCCGTGCCGTCTGATGTGACATCTACGCAGGACGATCGCACTATGTTGTCGCCACAGGGCCTTCGTTGCTCGAAGGTGCGGTGGCAAAGTAGCTTGCAAACAGCCGCATTTGGTTACGGCGTAACCTTCGCACCACGCATTTCAGCAGGGATGGTCTCCCACGCCCGAATAAGCTCCCCGATCGACTTAGCTTCCATTTTGCGCATCACATTGCTACGATGCAACTTCACGGTTACTTCACTAATGCCAAGATCGAAGGCAATCTGCTTATTGACCCTTCCGATTGCGACCTCATGCAAAACCTGGCGCTCGCGTAGCGTCAGTGTCTCAAGCCGTTTAACATTTTTGCTGACGATCTTCGCCTCCGCGCGCCTCTCCGCATCCATCGCAATGCCCAAACTTATCGCATCAAGGAGAGTCTGGTCTCGCACCGGCTTTGTGAGAAAATCGACCGCGCCCGCCTTCATGGCCTGCACAGTCATTGGAATGTCGCCGTGCCCGGTCAAGAAAATAATCGGTTTTTGATTGCCACGCTCTGCTAGATGGTTTTGAAGATCGAGACCGTTCTTTCCGGGCATGCGAACGTCGAGTATGAGGCACCCTGGGTTGTCCACGACGTCGGCCTCTAGTAATTCACTGGTCGACGCAAAGCACGTCGCTCGATATCCGGCAGATTCTACTAGGTTCAAAAGCGCCTCTCGGACGGAGGCGTCATCATCGACGATAATGACAATGGGAGACGCAATTTCAATCTTCAATGAAGATAATGGACCTGCTTTCTGTGGAGACTGCTGGTTCACTCTCACGTTCATTCTCCTGTCTTTCGTCCGCTCAGGGCATCTTCGATTGCTGCAAGGAGAGCGCCACTATTGAATGGCTTGCAAAAAAGTGTGCCTGCGTTCTGAGCGCGGTGCTGGTCTGCGATTTCATGGCGGCCAGTAACAAGAAACACAGGCATTTCTGGCCACTCCTTTTTCACAGCGTCACGAAGTTCAAAGCCGTTCATGCCCGGCATCCCGATGTCGGTGATAAGAAGATCTACGTCGAATGAGCCGCTAGTTAGCAATGCCATCGCCGATTGATAGCTGCGTACCGAGTATCCTGCAGATGTCAGGAGCTCCTCCAACGATTCAGTCAATCTGGGATCGTCATCAACGACTGCAATTGTTGTTTTTGTTCTATTCAATCTCAGGTCCTCCCGCCCGACGCGAATGCGTAACAGGGATTTCAAGTTTCTCTGCAATACGCACGAGGTCGGCGAGTGAGGCCGCCCTCATCTTTTGCATTACGTTCCGCCTATGAACCTGAAGCATAACTTCACTTATACCGAGCGCCGCCGCTGCTTGTTTATTAAGCAAGCCGCTCACGACGAGCGGCAATACATCGCGCTCGCGCGGAGTCAGATCGAGGTATCGCTGCGTCAAAACGGTGAGCTCAGCGCGTTCAGCCCGGTTCACCTTGTCCAGAGAGATCGCTGCATGTATTGCGGCCATTAATGTTTCATCACTGAACGGCTTGGTAAGGAAGTCGACAGCGCCATGCTTGATTGCGCGCACTGATGATGGGATGTCGCCGTGACCAGTGATGAAGATGATGGGTGGGTGATCTCCATTCGCGATTTGCTTCTGCAGATCAAGGCCATTGATATCTGGTAGTTCCACGTCAAGTATAAGGCCTGCGGGCAAGTCTGGCTTAGCCGCACGAACATATTCACCCGCCGATCCAAAGCCGACGGATCGCATTCCGTGCGAATCCAGCAACTCCATCAGAGCCTCACGGATTCGCACGTCGTCATCCACGATAAAAACGATATGGTCATCCATTGTCATGTCGGCGGCATCGCCTCGACCGGGAGCGTGAAGATGAACTTTGTTCCTTGCGGCTCATTTTTCTCAACCCATAGCCGTCCACCGTGGGACTCGATGATGGAACGACAAATGGCCAACCCCATGCCCATCCCATCTTCTTTTGTTGTGAAGAACGGCTCGAATATCTTTTCTGGATCCTCGATTCCCCCGCCGCGGTCGCTGACCTCGGTCCGGACAGAATCTCCAACCTGGCACACGCACACCTTAAGAACCTTTTCGCCTGCGATGTCGTCCATCGCATCGAGGCCATTGCGGATCAGATTGACAAGAACCTGTTGAATTTGAACGCGATCCAATACGACAAGCGGCAGGTTGCTCTCTATATTGGTGTCTACGCGAACCCGACGACGTGCCGTTTCTTCGGCCATCAGATTACGTGCTTCGGCAATGACATTGGGAAACAGTGCGGAGCTTCTCTGCTCGGCAGATTGCTTGAATAGCGCGCGTATTCGGCTGACGACATCTGCAGCGGCATTTGCATCCCGGACGATACGCTCCACGGTGACTTGCGCGCGAGACAGATTGGGTGGGTCGCACTTAAGCCACCTCTGGCATGCATGGGAGTTGGCCACGACAGCAGCCAGCGGTTGGTTGACCTCATGTGCGATCGATGCCGAAAGCTCCGCGAGACTGGCCGCCTGGCTTGCGCGCGCCAGAGTCTCCTGCGCCCTGCGCAACCTCTCCTGCGCCCGGACCTGATCCTCGATGTCCATGCAGATGCCATTCCATTGCACGATTGCACCGTCAGTGTTTCGCATAGGCGCGGCGCGCGTCTCTACCCAGCGGTACTCACCGTCGACGCGCCGCAGACGATGTCTCATCAAATAGGGCTCGCCGGTTGCCAACGAATGGGCATAGTTTTCTTTGATAGCCATCACTTCGTCAGGGGGGATTACCGCGTCGAGTGTGCCGTTCAGTCTGGACCCTCCCGCAACCTTGTCTCCGACATTGAAACCCAGATATTCGCGGAGCTGCAGGCTGCGATATGTCGGCTCACCACTCGGCGTGGCGCAATAGATCATAGCCGGCAGCGTCTCAACGAGCTGCCGTGCCGCGCGCTCGCTTTCGCGCAACGCCGCCTGTGCCTGCATCTCATCGTCAATGTCGAGGGAAACCTGATACCATTGCACGATCGTTCCGTCTCGATCGCGCAGAGGCTGCGCGCGCGCCTCTATCCAGCGATAGTTGCCATCTTTCCAGCGTCGACGATACCGCATCAGGAACTTGTCGCCAGTTTTGAGGCATCTGGCTGACATACGCAGCACCTCAGGAGCATCTTCGGGATGAACCAGATCTTGCGCCACCCTGGTGATATCTTCGAAGTTCGCTCCGGAGAGGCCGAGATCCTCCAAAGATCGCTTGTTGACGTAGGCCAGCTTGCCTGCAGGCGTCCAACTCCAGATGTGGACCGGCAAGGCGTCAACAAGCTGCGACAGTTCCTGTTCTCGTCTTCGCAACGCCTCCTGCGCTGTCACCTCATCATCGATGTCGATTGAAATCCCGTACCATTGTACAATCGCTCCGTTTTGGTCTCGCACTGGCTCGCCGCGGCCTTCCATCCAGCGGTACATACCGTCGGCGGCGCGACGCACGCGGTACCTCATGGCGTAGCTCTCACCGGTGGCGAGGGAGTGGTTGATTGTCTGTTGCAGGCTCGCTGCATCATTCGGATGGATAAGCGTTTGGACAGTTCCGGCCAACCCGCTCATGCCACGCTTGTCCAATTCAGCCAGGTCCATTCCGACAAAGTCCACCAGACGCTTGTTGAAAAAAATCGTCTCGCCATCGGGTGAAAGACGCCTGATATGGACTGGAAGCAGGTTCACGAGTTGCGAAAGCTCTTGCTCGCTCCGCAGCAATGCTTCCTGTGCTGTTACCAGGTCGTGAATGTCGACGCTCACGCCATACCATTGCAGAATCTCGCCAGAGTCATCGCGTAGCGGCTCCGCCCTGCTTTCAGTCCAACGATAACTCCCATCGCTGCGAATCTGACGATATCGAACAACATAGCTGGTGCCCGTTTCGAAGGCTCGCGCACGCGCCAGTTCCGCCGCAGCTTTGTCGTCCGGATGCGCCATGGCGGCCAAGGGAGACGCATACCCCTTAGTCACAGTAAAATCCTTGAGAGTGCTGCCGGTTGCGTTAGTGTGTCGCTTATTGCGATAGGTTGGAGTTCCGTCAGCCGCGGTGCACCAGATCGAGGCTGGAACGGCATCGACCAACTGCTGCAATTTCCGCTCGCTTTTGCGCAATGCGTCTTCGGCGTGAACGTGATCGTCTATGTCATGCGATAGGCCGTACCACTGAACAATACGGCCGGCGTCATCTCGAATTGGCTCTGCACGGCTATGCATCCAGCGCAAGACGCCATCCGCGCGACGCAGGCGGTAGCGTAGGTCAAACTTATCTCCAGTGATGAGACAGCGACTAAGGGTCCCGCTGAACAGTGCTGCGTCTTCCGGATGGATGGCGCTCTCCAGGAGTGCCCGCTGTCGGCTCATAGGTCCATTATTCGTATCGCCCACATTAAAGCCTAGAAACTCTGCCATGCGCCCGTTGAAATAAATCGGCTCGCCGTCTGCAGCCAGTCGCCAGATGTGACTCGGAACCATGTCGACGAGATGCGAGAGCTCGCGCTCCCGATCACGCAAAGCCGATACGGTTTTCTTGTAAACGTCGACGTCTAGTGCGATACCAAACCAGCCCGTGATACGGCCCAGCTTGTCGTGTGCCGGTCGTGCAGCCGTTCGAGCCCAAACATAGGCGCCTGACGCACGACGAAAGCGAAACTCGACATTGAAATGATCTCCGGTTTCCAGGCAATGACGCCACGCGGTCGAAACCCGGTCATAGTCATCTGGATGGAGCACCCGCTTCCAAGCCGTATGTCCATCCTTTAATGGTGCGTTCAGGTCCTCCAATGTCACCCCGAGGGAATTCTGTGCGAACGGATGCAGATAAATCCATCTACCTGCGGCATCAAACGCCCATCCGTTACCAAACAAACTCTCGATGACCCTCGCCGAACGCATTGGCTCGGGTTCGTCTTCGCGACAAGGATTTGAGGTCGTCGGTGTCTGAAGTTCCCTTTCTGTCGCTAATTCATCGATATCAACGTTTACCACGTAGCCGGGCTCTGAACGTGTCTCCGTCCACCTATATGTACCGTCCGGCTGAAGACGCCGATGCCTTGTAATTTGAGAGCGGCCTGTCCAAAAGGCCCGGGCGGCTGCGTGAGCCGCAGCTGATCGATCGTCCGGATGAATGAGATTCAACGAAGACAATACATCGGCTGCAGTTGTTTCATCGAACGTGGCGCGGGTGATCGAGGATACCGATGTTCCTTGATGCGCTACGCGAATCAGTTTTGTTTCCGCTGTCTCCGCATCACGCGGCGCGGAAACGCTAGCCCTTACAATTGCGCCGATGCAAAGCGCCACAGCAAAGAAGGCCGGCCATGAAAGCGTGGCTGGGGCGCCCGCGTAAACATGGGAGTTAAGCAGCGATCCCGCTAAGGAGATCGCCAGGGCAGAATGGAGCAGCAGGGCAGTGCGACCGCGCGCGCAGAGGAATAGTCCCACCAGTGGAACCAACAGGCCACACAAAGAACCGGTGAGCGCTGAGACGGCGATTCCGGCGGCGGATGCGGCGATCACAACTGCCAGGTTTTGGGAAGGCGGCACAGCGATCATTGACGGGCTGCTCCTGTGGACTGTCAGGGCGTCGTTTACCACTTCTCCTCGCCGTCTGGGATGGATACCTGCCCATCCTAACGCCCAAAGGCCCCAAGCCACATCCTATGGAAATCCATACCTGCATCCGCGGGCCAGTTTCCGAGCCCTGTCGGACCAAAGCACCGCTCATCTCACTCGTAGCTATCTCATCTTGGTAGAAGGTCGTCGCGAGTCGGCCTGGCAGGTCGGCACACCCGGATTCTGAGCCATTAAGCGGATGCGTCAGGGATGAATGTGGGTTTCTTCCGCTCACTTAGTCGCCATCGAAGGGCAGGAGAGCATCCAACCAACCGACCTCGCTTTGCTCTTGCGTTCTCCTTTTTCGCGGCGTTGGCGAATACGCACGCTCAACTCCACGTGAGTAAGCGGCCTCGAAGAAAAAGAGGTCGCCACTCTGAGGTCATGCTGCTGCGTCTTTGGTTACTGCGAAGCCGCTTCTACGATCAGTGCTGCAACTTTGTCTGGATGTGAAACCATTAGCGCGTGCGACGCGCCCCGCAGGACAACCGTTTTCTTGGATTTCGCCCGCTCCGCCATAAACTTCATAGCTTCAGCTGGAATGTTGCGATCTTCTGAGCCGTAGATTGCATACGAAGGAAGCCGCTTCCAGGAAGCTTCGCCTGACTCCTCCACTAGAGCAGCTTGCGCAACCGGGCGTTGGGTCGCAGCCATCAGAGCAGCCTCTGACGCTTTTAAGTCCGCAGCAAACTGCGCATGGAACTTCGCCGGCTCGATGTACAGATCTTGTCCTCCGCCCTGCAGAGGAACTGTGCTGAGGGCGCTTCCAAGCGTGCTCCCCGGAAACTTCCCCGAAAGGGTGAGGCTGGATTCGCCTTTGTCGGGCGCGAACGCCGCAACATATACAAGCGCCTTCACATTGCTGCTGTTGTTAGCGGCCTCGGTAATGACCGGTCCACCATAAGAATGGCCAACCAGGATCACGGGGCCACGAATCGACCTGACGATTGTGGACACAGAAGCAGCGTCAGCGGCGACCCCACGAAGCGGATTAGCTGCAGCGATTGCTCTAAAGCCGCGCTTCTCCAGATTTTTGATAACGCCGTTCCAACTTGCTGATTCCGCGAAAGCGCCATGTACCAGAACAATAGTCGGCCGATTTTGGAGGCCGGCGCCATTCGCAGCAACATTGCCGAATAGAGTAAGTGTGGAGACGATTGATAACGTTGCAATCAGGGTTTTCATTTGCTTTCTCCTCGCCAAGTTATGCTATCCCGTCGGGAGAAAGGTGCTCAAAGAGACTACGCGACGCCATTCGTCTGAAGCACTGATCGCGCAATACTAAGGTGTAGGTCTGGCATGTCGAAAACCACGGTTTTCCGCACAAGATGCATCCAAGCGTCTCAGGATAGCCGGCTTTCAAGCCCAACGGTTTAGATCAATTAGCCTTGATGGCCGCATTCTTCAGGACGCGTGCCCAGCGTTCGTTCTCCTCCTTCAAGAACGAAAGAAATGCGTCGGGCCCAGCAGGCATCGGCTCGGCCATTTGCGAGCCAAGAAAATCGTGAAACTCCTTTGACCCGACAACAGCGCGAGCCTTCGCCCGCAGCAGTTCAAGCACAGCCGCTGGCGTCTCGGCGGGTGCGACGAGACTGAACCAGCTTTTGTTCACCAGACCCGGGATTCCCACCTCCGCGAAGGTTGGGACATCCGGCAAATACGGCGATCTCTTTTCTCCTGAAATGGCTAGGGGGGTGACCTCGCCCGATTTGATATGTGGCATGATTGAATCGATATTCAGAAACAGCGCATGTACGTGTCCGCCAAGCAGCGCGGTTGTTGCTGATGGACTGCCATTGAAGGGGATGTGCACGAGGTCAACATGGGCCTGCTGCTTGAAAAGCTCTGCGGTAAGATGCGGTGGCGTAGCAATGCCACCGCTCGCATAGTTTAGCTTGCCCGGCTCGGCCTTTGCCCGTTTGACAAATTCACCAATCGTCTTTGCAACCGATGGATGAACGACAAGAACTTGCGACGTCGCCCCTAACAATGTGATGGGGGCAAAGTCGCGTGACACGGCATAGCCCAGATCGCCGCGAAGGTTCGGCAACACCGCCAGCGCTGTCGTATGACCCAGCAGAATTGTGTATCCGTCTGGCTCAGCTTTTGCCGCAGCAGCAGTTCCCACTGCGCCAGATCCTCCAGCCCGATTTTCAATAATGATTTCTTGACCCAACTCTTTCGCCAGCTTTCGCGCGACTGTCCGCGCAATCGCGTCGGAACTTCCACCCGCGACAAAGGGCACAATAAGGGTAATAGGACGAACAGGGTATTGTGGCTGCGCAGTAGCCGCACCGATCAAAAGACTCAACGTTGCGAGGAAAATCGACAAATGAGTCACTACGAATTCGTTTCGCAATTTACTCATGAAAGCCATACGATGCCGACATGTTAAGTATAATTTGAGCACTCTACACGATTGATCAGGCCAAGCGCAGATCGGAAAATATCTCTCTTTGGCGGCATGGCCAAACCCACTCTCGGAGGAGTTTGTGGAGACAATTTGCGCGCTTTCAACTGGAAATTGCGGAATTTCGGTTGGTAAGCGTCTCGTAAGCAGAAGCCATGTTGGGCTGCGCTCGAAGGGCTAGCAAGGGCCGACGAGAGTAACAAGAATCGGGCTGTGCTTTCTGTCTGACTTCTTCATTAATCAACATTTAGGAGCGATACGAGAAGCGTTCTCGGTAAGCCCGGGGCCCAATTCCAAGGTTGCGGTGGAATGTGATGCGCATCCTTTCCTCGTCGCCAAACCCGCAATGCCGGGCGATCTGGTCGATGTTTCGATCAGATTCTTCGAGTAGCCGCTTGGCGGCTTCAAGTCGGAATATCTCGACCGCCTTTGCCGGCGTACGTCCGGATTTTTGTTTGTAGATGCGTGCAAAGTTGCGCAGGCTCATCCCGGCTTGTTCCGCCAATGTATCGACAGACAGGTTGGGATTACCGAGATTGTCCGCGATCCAGGCATGAAGATCGTCGAAGGCGACGCTCTCGTTGTCCTGGGAGCGCAGGAACTCACTGAATTGCGATTGTCCACCTGGCCGTTTCAGGAACACCACCAACTCGCGCGCCACTTATTCGATCTTTGTCGTTCCACTGGCGCAGATTCCGGGTTGGAACTGGCAAAGCGCCTTGCTGGTCGCGATCGTGCTGCCCGTTGCCGGCGCGATGCTATGGCTGCCGAAGCTGGGCGAGGAGAGCGCTGGCGTCCAGAAGGCTGCGCCCGTGCGGGACACCGCCATCTGGAAAAGCACGATCGCCTGGGCGGTGACGTTGTACTTTGGCTTGACCGTATTCGTGCACTACGCAGCCATCGCCTGGCTTCCGGCGGTTCTGAAGGACACGGGCCATTCGCTGACACAAGCCGGTGCGCTGCACGGCTGGATGCAATTCGCGGGCGCCATCCCCGGCCTGGCATTGATGCCGCTGTTGCATCGCATGAAGGATCAGCGATGGCTGGCCGTTCTTTCACCGGCGCTTGCTGCCGTCGGCCTGTTCGGGCTGATCGTCTCCCCGCAATGGTCCCTGGTGTGGGTTCTCGCGATCGGGATCGGATTGGGTGCAGCGTTCGTGCTGGGACTCGCCTTTATTGGCTTGCGATCTTCATCGACCGATCAGGCAGCCAGCCTATCAGGCATGACGCAAGGCATCGGATATCTGCTGGCTGCAATTGCGCCGGTCTTGATTGCCTACTTTCATTCGCTTGCGAGAAGCTGGACGTCACCGTTGACCGTACTTGTTCTCCTGTCGGTGGTCACGTGCGCTTTCGGGCTCGTGGCCGGGCGGCCCAACAAGCGGATTGATACTTCAGCATAGGTTCGCGTGCGGCTGGACGGTGTTATGCAAGCTCTTTTCAGACAGAACACCGGGACAGGGTGATGAACGTCGGACGCGGATACAGATTGAGCGAATTCGTCATCTGGACGAGGCGACGGATTTATATACTGTTGATCCTCTCCGGTATCCCGGTTGCTCTCTATCAGTTGCTCCACTTCAAATGGCTGGCGCTCCCCTGGGCTGTGATTGCGTTTCTCGGCACAGCCGCATCAATCATCGTCGGTTTCAGGAATACCCAAACCTACAATCGGACGGGTGAAGCGCAACAAGTCTGGACGTCTATCGCCAGCAGCAGCCGCTATTGGGGACTGATCAGCCGCGATTTTCTGACAGATCGGGACAAGGCGAAAGAGCTCATATATCGGCACCTTGCATGGCTCACGGCGCTGCGGTTTCAAATGCGGCGCGTCAGAGCATGGGAAAGCACGCACAAGCGCTTCAACGCGGAATATAACCGCCAGTTGATGATTCCGGAAAAATCCAGCGCGCTCGAAACAGAACTCGAAAAATACCTTTCGGCTGATACGTGCCGCAATGTGCTTCAGGGCAAATTGAAGGCGACAAAGATACTGGACTTGCAAAGCCGGGCGGTGACACAGCTCTACGAAAGCAAGGACATCAACATCAACATGTTCCTCGAGATGGAAAAATCCATCAAGGAATTCAGCGATCAGCAGGCGCGTCTGGAGCGGATCAAGAATTTTCCATATCCACGGCAATACAGCATCATCAATTCCATATTCATCTGGGTTTTCTGTGTGCTGCTGCCGATCGGAATGATCGGCGAATTCGACAAGCTGAACCAGAATGTGACCGGCTTCATGCATGGGCACATGGTATGGCTCGTCATTCCGCTGAGCGTCGCAATTTCCTGGATCTACGCATCGTTGGAACAGGTGGGAGACAGCACCGAAAATCCGTTTGAGGGCTCGGCGAACGACGTCCCGATCAGTCAGATCAGCCGAAGCATCGAAATCGAATTGAGAGAAATGCTGGGCGAGGCGGATTTGCCGCGGCTGATGACCCCGGTCAACAACATCATCATGTGACCGGGAGCGGCGCGCGAACGCGCGCGCCTTCCGCAATCGTCCGCGGCGCGTTGTTCAGCGTTTCGATGGCAAAACCGGCAGCCGCCTTGTATCCGGCCAATCGTCGAGCATGTTTGGCGGCCAGATGGCCCGGCTTCGGAATTGCGCAGTATGAGTTGCGAGATCGGTCCGCATGGGTAGTCGTCCTTGGCCTTTATTGTATTAGACGTGACGCCGTGTTCGTCATTTGCTGCGCTGACTAACGTCATCAGCGCTTATCAGCCGTGACATCCTGAATGGCTGAGAAGTGGCCACCGATCGGCGAGCTGGGTGACGAGTTCGTCGGCTATTCGACGCAGCGCAACCAGAACAACAGGACCTATACCGCAGTATGGCTCGCTCTATTCGTCGGCCCAATCGATCGCAGACACGCCGCAACGTAGCTTCGTCGGTGCCGTGCGTAGAACGGTGGTCAGCAGGAGACAAACATGAGTTTAGACATCGCCTCACACCCCGGTAGGCCGGGGCCCGAAGAATTGGTTCCGTCGCGCTATGCGGTGCGGGTCGGCGACATTGACGTGTTAGTAGTTAGCGATGGTGTGCTGCCGCTTCCAACCAAAATGTTGGGACACAACGCCAACCCGGCCGCGCGGGCGGCCTGGCTAAACGACATGTTCCTACCGTCGGACGCTTTCGACTGGTCGCTGAACGCAGTCCTGGTGCGTAGCGGTGATCAGACCATACTCATCGACGCTGGGCTGGGCTTGGACCCAGACTTGAACTTGCCTCGTGCTGGGCAGTTGGCCATGCGGCTGGAGGCTGCCGGCATCGATCTTGCGTCTGTGACTGACGTGATTCTGACCCACATGCACATGGACCACGTTGGCGGGCTGCTCGTCGACGGAGTAAAGGATCGGCTTCGTCCGGACGTGCGGATCCACGTGGCGGCAGCCGAGGTCACGTTCTGGGAGTCACCTGATTTCTCCCACACCGCCATGCCGCCGGGTTTCCCAGATGCGCTTCGGGCCGCCGCCAAGAGGTTCATGAAAGAGTACCACAACCAGTTGCGGCAGTTCGATGAAGAGCACGAGGTTGCGCCGGGCGTCGTCGTCCGTCGCACCGGCGGCCATACCCCCGGGCACAGCGTGGTCCGCGTGGCATCCGGCGACGACGCGCTGACGTTCGTCGGCGATGCCGTGTTCGCGGTCAGCTTCGAGCACCCCGACTGGCACAACGGTTTCGAGCACGATCCTGAGGAGGCGGCCGGCGTTCGTGTTCGTCTTTTGACGGAGCTGGCGGCGACCGGCGAGATGCTGGTGGCCACTCACCTGCCGTTCCCTTCCGTCGGCCGAGTGGCGGTCGAAGGCGAAGTATTTCGTTGGGTACCGGTCTTCTGGGACTACTGACCGCTTGCTGAGCTGGGATCCGAACTAAGGAACGTACCCAATACGGTTGAGTACGTTCCTTACTGGAGTTCTCTATTTGGTGGAAATGCGGACCGGGGCGGCGTGAGAGAGCACCCTAGTGTTCTGCTATACAGCAGACTTGGCACTGCCTGGCCGACTTGTTCGTCACACATGGGCCACCGGAATATGTTCGCTCCGACAATGGGCCTGAATTTGTTGCCAGGAACGTACGCCATTGGCTCGGCAAGGTCGGTGTGACGACGTTGTATATCGAGCCAGGCTCACCTTGGGAGAATGGCTATTGCGAGAGCTTCAACTCTAGACTCAGAGACGAACTACTGGCCGGTGAAGTGTTCTCGACGCTACACGAGGCGAAGGTACTGATCGAGCGTTGGCGTCGTCATTACAATGCAGTCAGGCCGCATTCTTCACTCGGCTGTCGTCCACCATCGCCAGAAACAATCTTGCCGTCAGCATCTGGCCTGTCCTACGCTGTGCTTCGGTCAGCCCAGATGCTGACCGACAGTGGCCGGATTCTAACTTAATCCCTGGCATCACGATCAGGGCAGGCCAGTTGGCAAAGTTCGGCAGCTGTTTCCCTCTCCGACAGAGATTCCAACCGTCGGGCTCGCGGGCCTCTGTAGGCCATTGATCTTGCTCGCCGCGAACCTAAGCACTTTTGCCAGCAAGTTCACAGGTTGAGAGAATATTGCCCGTTCGGAGAATGAAATTGGGCGATTGGCCTGTTGCGGGTGCAGAGCCGACGTTAAAAATGCCCGCGTTTCTGCGTTGCCTGCGGCACGCGCAAAGACCAGAGAAAGAGTTTTCCTGGGCGGTGGCGGAGAGAGAGGGATTCGAACCCTCGATACGGTTTCCCGTATACACGCTTTCCAAGCGTGCGCCTTCAGCCACTCGGCCACCTCTCCGGCGCGGGTCTTTTGACCGCATATGACGGATTTATCAAGAGAAACGGGTGCGATGCACAGGCTGTTCTTGCGCCGGGGTAGGGTCGGTCAATTGACCAGCCGGATCTCGCCGCAGACGGAGAGATCGTAGCCGCCGAGTTCTGCCGCGCGCTGGCGAAAACGCTCCGTCCGAACAAAGGCGAACAACGCCGATAATCCGGGCAGAAAATAGTCGCGCTGCCGCAGAACAAGGTCGAAACGCTCCCAGATCAGGGACACGAAGCCCATTCCCGCCGCCTGCGCAACCGCACGCGTGGCGATGCCGCAATCGGCATGGCCAAGCCTGATTCGATCGGCGAGGTCGGTACCGGTGACGCAATCCGGCCCGGTCACGGTGAGACTGGCGGGGTCAATTCCGGCGCCTGCCAGAAGCGACAGCAGCAGCAACTGAGCCCCTGCGCCGTCCTGCCGCCGCGCAACCCGCATGCCTGAATGGGCCAGGTCCGCCACATCCTTAAGGCCGTGCGGATTGCCGGGAGAGACAACAAGTCCTTGTTCCCGCAAGGAAAATCCGATGATCACGGCATCATGCAAGCCCGGCGCGCCGGCAACGGCGTCGACATTTGCGCGCGCGTGGTCGCCCTGAAGCGGATGTAGATGGATCGCCGCGGCAATAACCTCCCGGCGGGCCAGGCGGCGCAGGCCGCTTTCGGAGCCCTCCGGCAGGCTGGCGAGCCCACAACCGCTTTCGCGGAGCGCCCATTCGAGCAGTGGATCATGACTGCCGCCAACGACGGGCGGCGCCGGAATCTCCACCGTTTTCAACGAGGACGGCAGGCCGGACGCGACCCAACGATCCAGCGCAGCCTTGGGAAAGAGCCAGCGGCCGGTCACCTTGCTGCAGGGGATCGCGCCGCTCGCCACAAGCTCATAAAGCTTCCGTTCGCTTAACCGAAGATAAGCGGCCGCTTCATCGGTATTAAGCAGCTCGGGCATGAATCAACCTGCACAGATATGAACATCCTCCGAAAATTGACCGTTCTATCGCTGAATGCAACAGCAGGGTTGTGCCGACCGATGCTTCAGCCTTGGACCTGATTCTCAGGGCCGATCCGGCCCTGCTGGCTATCGTTCGGCTTTCTCTGATCGTCAGTCTGTCAGCCGTCGCCTGCGCCGCCCTGATCGGAATACCGTTCGGGGCCTTGATTGCCTTGACGAAATTCCGCGGACGCAACGCCGTCATCGTCATCCTGAATGCCTTGATGGGCCTTCCTCCGGTGGTGGTCGGCCTCGTCGTCTATCTTCTTCTGTCGCGATCTGGCCCGCTCGGCACGCTGGGTCTGCTGTTCACGCCAGCGGCGATGATCATCGCGCAGACTATTCTCGTGGCACCGATCATCGCAGCTTTGGCGCGGCAGACCATTGAGGATCTTTACGTCGAATATCGCGACGAACTCGATGCGATGAATGTCGGGCCGCTGCAACGGGTCGCGACGCTGATCCGCGACGCCCGCTACAGCTTGCTGACATCGCTGTTGGCAGGCTTCGGTCGAGCTGCAGCGGAGGTTGGCGCGGTCATCATCGTCGGCGGCAATATCGATGGCTTCACCCGCGTCATGACGACTGCGATCGCGCTCGAGACATCGAAGGGGGATCTCGCTCTTGCCATTGGTCTTGGCATCATTCTGCTGATCTTGGTGATGGCCGTGAATGCTCTGGCCTGGGCCATGCGCCGGGTCGGCGAACGTTACGCGGGGTGATGGCGATGCGCGCGCCGCTCTCCGATCTTCCTGTTAAGCTCGAAGACGTGTCGTTGCTCGCGCGCGAAGTGACGATCCTCGACCACGTCACGCTGACCTTCGCCGCCGGTGCTCCGACTGTTCTGATCGGCCCGAATGGCTCGGGCAAGACGAGCCTGATGCGCGTCGCCATGGGGCTCGTTCCGCCGACATCCGGCCGCGTCACCTTCGGCGGCCGGATCGATGTGCCACCGCTCCGCCGCGCGATCGTGTTCCAGCGTCCGGTAATGCTGCGACGGTCTGCGCTCGGCAACCTTCGCTATGCATTGGCAGCGGCGAATGTCGCACGCGCCGAACGCAGCAAGCGGGCGGACAAATTGCTGAGGCTTGTCGGCCTGAGCAGGCTTGGTGATCGCCCTGCGCGGCGCATGTCGGGCGGCGAGCAGCAACGATTGGCGATCGCCCGCGCGCTGGCGAAGGAGCCCGAAATTCTCTTTCTTGATGAGCCGACCGCGAGCCTCGATCCCGCTGCAACGAAGATCACGGAAGACATCATTCAAGGCATTGCCGCACGCGGCATCAAAATCGTCATGTCGACACATGATCTCGGCGAGGCGCGCCGCCTCGGCGGTGAGATCGTGTTGATGCATCGCGGGCGGATCGTGGAAGCGGCCGACACCGCCACCTTTTTCAATTCGCCGAAGACGGACGCCGCACGTCGTTTCGTTGCCGGCGAGTTGCTCGTCTGAATCATAAACAACCGGAGGGTAAGACATGATTCATCGTCGTCAAATCGTCGCGCTCAGTGCTGCCGCGCTGATCGCATTCACTGCACCGGTTCTTGCGCAGGAGAAATCCATCGTTGTGTCGTCCACGACATCGACCACGGATTCCGGGCTGTTCAATCACATCCTGCCGCTGTTCAAGAACAAGACCGGCATCGATGTGAAGGTCGTGTCGCAGGGCACCGGGCAGGCGCTGGATACCGGCCGTCGTGGCGATGCCGATGTGGTCTTCGTTCATGCGAAGGGACAGGAAGAAAAGTTCGTCTCGGAAGGCGCGGGCGTGAAGCGCTTTCCAGTAATGTATAACGACTTTGTCCTAGTCGGCCCGAAGAGCGATCCAGCCGGTGTGAAGGGCAAGGACATCGTTGCCGCGATGAAGACGATCAAGGACAAGTCCGCGCCGTTCATTTCGCGCGGTGACAGGTCCGGCACGCATGTGGCCGAACTCAATCTTTGGAAGCAGGCCGGCATCGATGTGGCGGGCGCCGACAAAGGTTCCTGGTACAAGGAAATCGGGCAGGGCATGGGCGCGGCGCTCAACACCGCCTCAGCATCGAATGCCTATGTGCTGACCGATCGCGGCACCTGGCTGAATTTCAAGAACCGCGGCGACCTCGATATCGTCGTCGAGGGCGACAACAAGCTGTTCAATCAATACGGCGTCATTCTCGTCAATCCGGAGAAGCATCCGCATGTGAAGAAGGCTGAAGGGCAAGCCTTCATCGATTGGCTGGTGTCGCCGGAAGGACAGAAGGCCATCGCCGATTACAAGATCAATGGCCAGCAGCTCTTCTTCCCGAACGCGACCGCGCAGGGTGTGTGATGCTTAATCCTCCTCCCGCGAGCGCAGCGAGTGGTGGGGAGGTCGACATGCATCGCTTCCAATGCATGTCGGGGTGGGGGCAATGCAGGCTTGAGTTTGTCACTCCCCCCCCCCCCGCGTTGGGGGGAGTGGCCGCAAGTGCCGCGAGGTTGTTAAATGGTCCGACCATTCACATGCGTTCATTCGCTTTTATTACTGTGCCTCATGATGACACCCACCAACGCCATCGACACCGTTCATCTTCACGCCGCCGGCAGCTTGCGTGGCGCGTTGACTGAGGTCGCGAATGCATTCGAAAAAACGTCCGGCATCAAGGTGCAAGGGAAGTATGGTCCCTCCGGCCTGCTGCGCGATGCGATCGCGAATGGCGAGCAGGCCGAGGTGTTCGCATCAGCCAATATGGAGCACCCGGCGGCGTTGGCGAAGGCCGGCAAGGCCGGGCCGGTGCAATTGTTTGCGCGCAATCGGCTTTGCGCGCTGGTGAAGCCGGGACTCGCCGTGACGCCGGCGAACCTGCTCGAGCGCATGCTCGATCCGGCGATCAAGGTCGGCACCTCGACGCCGAAGGCGGATCCTTCGGGCGATTATGCGTTCGAAGTGTTCAGGAAAGCCGATGGCTTGAAAGCGGGCGCGAACGATGCTCTTGTTGCCAAGGCGCTGCAACTGACCGGCGGGCCGAATTCGCCAGCGCCGCCGCCCGACCGGAATCTGTATGGGATTCTGGTCGCGGCCGGTGAGGCTGACATCTTTCTCACCTATTGCACCGGCGCGCTTGTGGCGCAGCGGGAGAATCCGGGCCAGCAGATCATCGCTCTGCCGGATGAGCTCGCGGTCGGTGCCGATTATGGATTGACGGTGGTCAACGGCGCTTCGGCGAATGCGGAGCGGTTTGCCAAGTTCATTCTGTCACAAGAGGGACAGGATATTTTGGCGAAGCACGGATTTGCTGGTGTGAAGTAATTTGTCTTCCGGGGCGCACGCGAAGCCCGAAGGTCGATGGCAAGCGAGCCGGAATCCATAACTATGGCTGGGCGTATGGATTCCGGGTCCCGCGCCTTTAAGGCGTGTCCCGGAATGACGACAACATGGAGACCTTTATGAAACTCAGCGCGCGCAACCGCATCAAAGGCAAAATCGTCGACGTGAAGAAGGGTGCGACCACCTCACATGTGAAGATTGATGTTGGCGGCGGACAGGTCATCACATCCGCGATCACCAACGAGGCGGTGGACGAGCTGGGCCTCGCTGTTGGCAAGGATGCCTATGCGGTGATCAAGGCTAGCGACGTGATGATCGGCGTGGATTAGTTTTCGGTCATTCCGGGACGCGCCCGAAAGGCGCAGGCCCGGAATCCATACTCCCGGTGGTGGCTATGGATTCCGGGTTCGCGAACTTCGTTCGCGCCCCGGAATGACGATGGAGGTTGTATTGTTCTCCCGCCGCTCGCTGATCGCCGGCTTGTCGTGCACGCTCGTGCTGCCGCGCATGGTGACGGCGCAGGCCGTCACCGATGCGACAGGACGGGCGCTGACGATTCCGGCCAATGTCACGCGCGTGTTTCCGGCCGGTCCGCCGGCCGCGATCATGCTCTATACGCTCGCGCCCGATCTGCTGATCGGCTGGCCGCGCGCCAATCGTCCGGAAGAGCGCGAATATCTGTTGCCCGATATCGGTTCTCGGCCGGAGATCGGCCGCATCACCGGGCGTGGCAACACCGCTAATCTCGAAATGGTGCTTGCGCTGAAACCTGATCTTATTCTCGATGTTGGTTCGACCAACCAGACCTATCTGTCATTGGCCGAGCGCGTGCAGGAGCAGACCGGCATTCCCTATGCGCTGCTGGATGGCCGCTTTGAAGCGACCGCGTCGTCCTATCGCAACCTCGGCGAACTGACGCGCCGCGTCGCGCAAGGCAAGGAGCTTGCGAATTACACGACACGCACGCTCGATACGATCACGCAGCGCATCGCCAATATCAAACACGACAAACGACCGCGCGTCTATTTCGCGCGGGGTCCGCGCGGGCTTGAAACGGGGCTCGGCGGCTCGATCAATGTCGAGACGATTGAGCTCCTGGCGCGCAATGTCGCCGGCGAGCGCAAGGGCGGCCTTGCTACGGTTTCGATCGAGCAGGTGCTGCTCTGGAATCCCGACGTCATCATCACCATCGATCGCGACTTCGCGGCCAATGTGAAGAACGACCCGGCCTGGAAAGGCGTCGCGGCCGCACAGGAAGGCCGTGTACATCTTGCGCCCAAGCTGCCGTTCGGCTGGGTCGATTTCCCGCCATCCGTAAATCGCCTGATCGGCCTGTGGTGGCTGGCG